>Ga0247766_1000126_pt1 | contig 16127 bp, 11 predicted proteins | sample UWRJL223509R6_FD_179946 | JGI IMG/M metagenome (GOLD analysis project Ga0247766, IMG submission 179946) | Plant litter microbial communities from Arlington Agricultural Research Station in Wisconsin, United States - UWRJ-L223-509R-6 | ecosystem: Environmental > Terrestrial > Plant litter >... | reverse complement strand
TTCCACATCGCTCAAACAGCGCTGATAGTCAGCGGCCGAGGCCGCGTACTTGCGGTCTGCTTGCTCGATGCATGCACTGATCTTGCCGGTACGCTCTCGGTGTTGGCGAAATGCCTTGGACGTGCGCTCGAGCGCCTCCAGCGCCTGACGCTGACGAGCCGCGTCGTGGACGTGCTCGGCGACCGCTTCGCGCGCGCGATCCAGAAACGTGCGAATGACGAACGTGTCATCACCCTCGCCAGTGAGAGTCATGATGAACGCGGAGAGTGCCACCCAAAACATGGCGCTAACGAATGGCGTCCAGCCGAGCGAACTCGTCCGCGGTCGTGAAGCGACGAAGCTCGAGTTGTAGTTGCATGTAGCGTTCGAGACCGCTCGCTTCTGCCTTGCTGACGGCCGCGAGACCTGCGCGCGTTTCCGCCTCACTACTCGGCCGTTCGCTGCCGAGTAGCGCGAGCTGCCGCGCCTGGGCGCGCTTGGTGTCGAGCAGCAGTGAGTCCATGGCAATGTACAGCGAACGCACCTTCTCGGCGCGCGCCGGATCCGAGATCACCAGATTGACGAGCTCGACGCGGGTGGCAACGCGATCGCGCGCGGCGGTACTCGGGAGCTGCGCGGGCGGCTTTTCTCCTCCGCAGCCGAGCACCAGCGCAGCAAACCCCAGCGTCAGCAACACGCGCGCCGGCAGGGACAACAGCGTGTTTCGTTGCGCTCGAATTCGCATCAACGCTTCCCTCATCGCTCGATTCGAGTAGCCGTTCGCGATCGAGCCGTCAAGCGTCGCATTCGCCGCGAAAAAGCCGTGAAGCGCGCGGGCGACGCGCGTTGACTTCGAAGCATCGCCGCGTTACACGTCGGCCGCATGTCGTTGAACGCCCGCTCTTGGGCCAAGGTGTCTAGTGCGCTCGCAATCTTTGGGTTCTCATTGCTGGTCCGCCCCGGCGCCGCTCACGCGCAGGGCGCGCCCGACATCGGCGGCAAACCATACAAGTACGACCGCCTGTTTCCGTTCTGGGGTAAGAGGGTTGCAGCGCGCGGGCTCTCGTTCCCCCTGCCGTTCGGCATCGGCATCAACTACGCTTACGCGAAACAGGGCGTCGACATCACGGGCGTAAACATCGCGCTCAACGACGGGCAGTACACGGACCTCAGCAAGATCGTCAAATTCGATCATGTCACGTCGAACGTGAAGGTCATCAACACTCGACTCGACCTCTGGCTGTTTCCGTTTTTGAACGTGTATGGCCTCGGCAGTTACGTGGTAGATTCAGACACGGACGTGCTGCTTTCCGAGCCATTCGCGCTGCGCTCCGGGGCCTCGCAAACGGGCTACGGCGGCGGCTTCGGGACGACCGCGGCCTTCGGCTTCTGGGGCTTCTTTGGTGTCGTCGATGCCAACTTGTCTTGGACCAAGATGGAAAAGCTTGCCGCTCCAGTGCGCACTTTTCTGCTCACGCCGCGCGTCGGCAAGCGCTTCAAGCTCGGGGAGTCGGTTTGGCTCTCGGCTTGGGTGGGCGCGATGCGCCAATCAATTCAGGCCGACACGGAGGGCGCCATCTCGCTCAAAGATGCGGTCGGCGCCCCCGAAGGTAGCTTCGAGTCCAAGGTCGCCAGCTGGTACAACAGCTTGCCCGCAGGAAGTCGAGGCGGAGTGAGCAACTTGGTAGGCGGTGTGACGGGGCCGGAGGCGGAGCGAAATCCGACCATCCACTACAAGCTCGACAAGGCATTGACGGACCCTTGGAACATGCTCGTCGGCGCCGAGGTCGATCTGCACAAGCGAGTGCAGATGCGCATGGAGTACGGCTTCATCGGCCGAACCCAGCTAATCATGGGGCTTTGCTACCGCTTTGGCGGCTTTGCAGCCCCAGACGCGGACTAAGGGCCCGCGACGGGCGAAACCACTGGCACGGCGGCGCGAGTGCTCGGCGCGTACACTTCGGCAAAGTCGGATTTCATGCTGACGACTAGCCAGTGCTTGGCGGGTGCCTCGCTGAGCGCGCGATCCAGCTTTCCGACGTGCGACTGTCGATCATAGGCAAACTCACGAACTTCATCGTCGTGATGCACGATCAGGCCCAAGCTCGGGCGGTTGGTCGAGGTGCCGTATTCCAACATCTCGAAATCTCCGTCCGAATTTCCGGCGATGAACACCGGGCGCTTGCCGATGATGCGATCGATCGCGACCGCTTTGCCGCTGCCATCATCCAGAAAGCCGAGCTTCGGTAGCGCGACCAACTCGGCTTTGCCGTTCTGAAATTGATACTTGGTGTCCATGGCCGAGCCGATCACTTGCTCTGGTGGAACGCCGTACACGAGCGCGGCAAAGGCACGCATGAACTGCACGCTCCCGCCAGACACGATGTACACCTTGAAGCCATTCTGTCGCAAAAAGCCGAGTAGCTCGAGCATCGGCAGGAAAGTGAGTTCTGTGAACGGACGCGCTAATTTTGGATGACGCGCCTCACTCAGCCAACTCCGGACGAGCTCACGAAACTCGTCGGTGGACACTCCGGCTTCACTCGCCGTCACGATTTCGATCAGCGCCTTTTCGTCCAGGTGCGCCTTCAGGCCGTCCTTCTTCAGGCCTTCGGCCCACGGTTTCTTCGCGAGCACTGGGTCTTTGTCCAACAGCCCCCGTACTCGCTCGACGGCGAAGATGAACTGAAAGTAGAGCGGCTGCTCCGACCACAGCGTGCCGTCGTTGTCGAACACGGCGATGCGCTGCTCGGGCGGAAGGTAGTGAGCGCTCGCGGCATCACCGACCTCCTGAACGAAGCTCTGGATGCGCTGCTTGGCCACGCCGTCGCGCCATGAAGCAAGCGCGACGACCGGCTGCACGGCAGCCGGAACCGTCACGGTCGCAGCGAGCGGAGCTGCTGTCGCCGGCACAGCCGTCGCTGTCGGCGCAGCAAGCGGCACGCATGGCTCGGTCGAGTGAGCGCAGCCGAGCGCCGTGCCGAGCAGCACGAGTGCGTTGATCACCAACGGATTTGCGAACGGGGTCCGAGGCATGGGCCTCGTCTATCCCGTCACCCGCTTGGCGGCAATTCGTCGACCGCCTCTACCGGCGCGCTCGCGGGTAGAGGCTTCTACGACGAAGCTGCGAGGCCGCGGAGGCTGCGCGTTTCCGCGAGCCTGCGCGGCCGTCGCGTTCGAATTACGGCTTGACCTTGACCGTCGCCCAGCCGTTGGCCGGCATGGCGAACGAGTACTTCTTGCCGCCGATGGCGATCACGTAGCTCGCGTTGGCGGCTCCGCTGTTGAACATCACGGCCACCAGGCTGCCGTCCGGGTTCTTGAACGCCACCGCGTCACCGCCCGTGGTACCGACCACGGTTGCGCCCGGCTGCGCGTATTGCGAGATGTGCCGGAACACGTAGTAGGCCGGGGTCGCCGTGACTTGGCCGCCGTCCGCGACCAAGAGCGCGTCCTGCCTCCAATCACGGCTCGTGTCGTTGCCCAAGCCGGTCTTGTCGAGGACCATGTTCCAGGCGCTGTACGACGTGACTTTGACGTTCTTGATCGCGTCGCGGATGTAACCCCAGCTCTCCACGCCGTAGGCTTGGTCGTTGGGAGCCTGAGTCTTGTTGTAGCTGCTCTCCCAGGGGTAGTTGCCGCACTTGTGCTCGGAAGCCCAGATCGGGAGCGAAGAACCCAGCGGCGACAGCTTGCTCGTATCGAGCATGCCCCACTGAGCTCCGATCACCGACAAGAAGCTCTTGGCGGTCGAGTCTGCCAACGCAGCCGCCGCGTTGTCGGCATCCTTGCCTGCGCTCTCGTTCGAGAGTGTGCCAAGCATGATTTTGATGCCCAGGGGCTGCATTGCCGGACCCAGGTGCTTGCCGATGAACGTCGTGTAAGTCGCCTTGTCCCACAAGCACGACGGGTAGTTTTGATCGTAGCCCGGCTCGTTTTGCGGCGAGACGATCTCGATGTTGATGCCTTGGTCCTTGTAGCCCTGCACGAACTTGACGAAGTACTGCGCGTACGCAGCGAGGATCGTCGTGTCGCTCTTCATGTTGCCGCCGTCGTAGTACGACGGCTTGACCGCATTCTTGCTCGTATCCGACCCGTTGTTCTTCTTGTAGCCGGTCTTCATCCACACCGGCGGTGTCCATGGGCTGGCCCAGAAGCGCAGATCCTTCTTCACGGCTTGGGCGGCCTTGATGTACGGAATCAGCTTGGTCTTGTCGCGGTCGAGCGAGAACTTGGCAAGCGACGTGTCGGCCGCGGGGCGGTTCGACTCGGTGCTGTCCGGCGCGGGGTCGGCGCCTTGAATGTCCCCGGGGGTGTAGCGAATCTCGGCATAGTCGCTGGCGCCGATTGGAATGCGACCCCAAGCGAAGTTCGCGCCGTCCGCCGCGCTGAAGAGCAAAGCGATCGCCTTGTTCTGCATATCGGCGGTAGTCAGGTACTTCCAACCGAGTTCGTTGAAGGCGGCGCCCATGCCCTCCCACTTCTGGGCGGCTGACGAGTCATTGACGGTGACGGTCGCGCTGGCCGTCGAATCCGCCAAGGTGCCTGTCTTCCAGTAAGCACCTGACGCTGACGTCACGACCGGTGCAAGCTCCGGGACGACCGGGCCGCTACCACCAGTGCCCGGACCGCTGCCACCAGTGCCTGGACCGCTGCCGCCGGTGCTCGTACCGCTGCCACCAGTGCTCGTACCGCTGCCACCAGTGCTCGTATCCGAGCCGCCCGAACCAACGGGGCCACTGCCACCCGCGTTGGGTCCACTGCCGCCCGTCGGAGTGCCGGAGTTACCGCCCGTCGGCGAGGAAAACCCTGCACTACCGGTCGGGCCCCCGGCAGCGCCCGGACCAGAGCCCCCAGTGCCGCCGCCCGGCGGGGTGGTGGTCTTGTCCGAGCTGCACGCGGCCGCGGCAAGCACGAGTCCCAAGCCAGCGAGCGTTCCCAAATTCGTCATCGAAAAAAGTCTAGTCATTGTTTGAAAACCTTAGTGGCCAATCGAAGAAGTTCCAGGCTTACTTGCCGACAAACGTGGTGACTGTCTTGCTGGGCAGTGATGCCATGAAGCTGCCGCCGCTCACCGCGACCGCGGTGCCTGCCTTGAGGTTGTCTGTGGCGGAAGTGACGTTGGGCGTCATCATTGCGGGGGCAGTGCCGCCGGAGATCGTGATCGGTACGGTGGCGGCCGCGGCGCCCTTGTTGACGGCGACGACGACGACTGTGCCGTCACTGCCCTTGTAGCCCGAGATCAGCAGATCCGCGTTGGCGTTGCCGCCAACTTCGACCGCGGTGTAGCCCGGGCGGACGAACTTGCTGTAGTTGCCGAGCGTGAAGTAGCGCTTGGCAACGGTCGAGCTGCCTTGAGTGATGGCCAGGCCTTCGTTGTCGTTCTCGTAGTAGGCCTCGTACCACCACCAGAGCCAAGCCGACGCCTCGCCCACGGTGAGCGCCGAGTGGATCCAACCCGCGACTGCGACGCCGTTGTTGATGTCCGTTGAAGGGCCCTGTTCCGGCCAGTAGCGCACGCCCGACATTTCAGTCTGCCAGATTTCCTTGTCGCGCTTGCCTCCGTTCACGTCGGCGGGCCATGCGTACGCGATCTGCGAGTCGTACTCATGCACCCCGAAGATGTCGAAGGCCTTCCAGGCGTCTTGATCCTTCCACAGCCAATGGCCGTAGTCATAACCATCGCCGTCCAAGCACTTTTGAGCACACCCCGTGGCCGTGGGAGTGTTGGAGTAGCAGCCACAGTTCAGCGGATCGGAGCTTTGCGGATGACCGGAAACGAGTGAGCCCGTGGCCGAAGCGTTGCTCCAGGCGTGGATCCACTCCGATGCTTCAGGCGCGATGACCTTGGTGTTGGGACTGACTGATCTGATTTTGGGGCCGGCAACCTTGACCCACTTCACCATCTGATTGGCGGTGTACGTCATCGTCTCGTAGTCGGTGGTGCAGGGGGGACCCTTGGATGCACACGACGCGAAGTCAGACTCGTTGGCGATCGACATCGCGTACAGATTCTGCGCCTTGGCAAAGTTGGCGATCGCAGTCGCCCAATCGTTCATGCACGTGCCCGTGTCGAGCAAGTAGCCACCTTTGGTCACGTCGTTATTGCTCTTGCAATTCGCCGGTGCGCTCCAACACGAGCCGATGACCTTGAGATCCTTGTTCGCGGCTCGCGCTTCGGAGAGGTACTGCCCGGTCAGGCTGCCGTTCGTATTCATGCCGATGCGCAGAATAGACAAGCCGATTGAGTCGGTTGCCGTGGTCGTGAACAGCTTGTCGGTCGGGAAGGTCTTGCCGCTCGGCATGAGCGCGGTGTTGATGCCGAAGCCCTGAATGGTCTGACGAGTCGCGTCGAGCTTGACGTTGATGCCCGTGACGACCGGACCGCCGCCGGTACCCGAACCGGCCGTTCCACTCCCCGTTCCGCCTGTGGAGCTGCTGCCGCCAGTGGTACTTCCGGTGCCGCCGCTGCTGCTGCCACCGGTCGCGGAATTACCTGCCGTGCCCGGGGTGGTACCGTTACCACCTGTGGCCACGAAAAAGCCGCCCGTGCCCGCCGCCGGATTCGAGCCGCCCGTCGGTGTCGACGAACTGCCACCGGTGCCCGTCGCGCTACCACCCGTGGAGGGCGACCCTCCTGTACCACCCGTCGTCGGACTCTTGTCACTCGAGCAGGCTGCGAAAGCCATTGCGAGGACCACGGGTCCAACTGGCATGATGAACACACGACCCATCCGATCCCACAAGAAGCTAGTTGTTCGCATCGGAGGACGGTGTGCCAGAAGTTACAGGAGAGTCAAGACACAAAACCAACCCATAAAAAACGCAAATCTAGCGACCACGGCAATTTCGACTGCCGATGATAGCTGGCGACATTCGCTGTTTTGTCGACAGCCATTTGCCACTTTGCCGCCACGACATCGCTGCAGCGGAATGTCAAAAATGTCTACTCGCGGCGGGCGATTTGTCGTTCGAAGCGTGATCAGGCGCGCTTGTTCCGGGCATGCGCCCACCGATTCGAGCAGGAAGTCGGATCTCGAGTGCTTGGACTCGCGATCCGGGCCATTCCAAATGTGCAGCGCTTCATACCGAACGGAAGATCGGCGCGCCCGCGGGAGCCTGCGTCGCGCCGCCATCCACGACGAGCTCGGTGCCCGTCACGTGCGTCGAGTCATCCGACAGCAGAAATAGCACGGCACGCGCGATGTCGTCGGCTTCGGCCATGCGCCCGAGGGGCGTGGCCGCGCTGATACGCGCCTCGAGGGCGTCATGCGCCTGTGCAGTTGGCGCAAGGGGCGTCCAAATCGGCGTTTTCGTACCACCTGGCGTGACCTGGTTGACCCGGATGCGCCGCGGCGCGAGCTCGGAAGCGAGCACGCGGACCATTGCGCGCACCGCGCCCTTGGCGCCACCGTAGGCAGACCAACCCGGCATTCCGAGCGTCGCCAACACCGAGCCGTTGAAGACTAGAGACGAACCCTCTTTCAAATAGGGGAGCGCCGCCTGGGCCGTGAAGAACGCGCTACTGAAGTTCGCTCGCACCAGCTCCTCGAACGCCTCCGGTGCCGTTTGGCCGAGCGGCGTGAGCGAAGCCGAGCCAGCGTTCACGAATACTCCGTCGAGCTTGCCGAAACGCTCGGCAATTTCTGCGAACGCGCGCTGCGTCGATGCATAGTCGTTGCTGTCGGCGCTGAGCGCGAATGCCGCTGGCCCGAGCGCCTCGGCCGCCTGTCGCAGTGTGCTCTCGTTGCGCCCGGTGATGGCCACCTTGGCCCCCTCGGCGACGAACAGCTTGGCTGCCGCCAGGCCAATTCCGCTATTGCCGCCCGTTACCACCAGCACCCTGTTCGATAATCTCATTGGTTTTTCCTTTCGATCAATCCGCAGGCTAAGGATTACGACCATAATCCTGAACGTCAAGAGGGCGCCTGGCGCGCCCGCGCATTCTGGATTACGATCGACATCTGAAAGGCCGAGCCAATGGGACACTCCCAGGACAGCAAACTCGACACCCACGCAAAAATCCTGGACGCGGCGGGTAAACGCTTCCGCGAAGCTGGCCTCGAAGGCATCGGCGTTGCCGACTTGATGCAAGAAGTCGGGCTGACCGTCGGCGGCTTTTACAAGCACTTCACTTCACGCGCGGCGTTGGTCGCAGAGGCGCTTTCGACGATGCGAACCGGTTGGGACGCGATTTTCGCCGACGCGCTCGAGCAGCAACAGCCGAACCCCGTACTGTTCGATGCGCTCGTCGACAGCTACCTGAGCGCGGAGCACCGCGATCATCCCGGCGAGGGTTGCCTATTTGCCGCACTTTCCTGCGAACTCGGGCGCGCGGACGAGGACGCACGCGCGGTGGCGACTCGCAAGCTTTCGACCGTCTTGGAGAAGTTGACGAAAGTCTTCGATGATCGCCGTGCGCCAGCCGCGCGCGCCGCCGCGCTCTTTGCTTACTCGGCGCTGGTTGGCGCACTGAGCCTGGCGCGCGCGACGAACGACGAGGCGCTGTCTCGGGAAATCCTCACCACGACCGCCAAGGGGCTGAAAAATGGACTGCGCCCCGCTCGCGCGGCCCGCGCCAAGCGGAGCGCGAAAGGGCGGCTCTGAGCGGTCGACGCTGCCGCGCGCCGTGGCACCCGCTTTCACGCTCTCAGGGGAGCGCCACTTGCTGCTGCGCGAAAGCGATGAGGCTCGCGCTGCCAACCGAGACCGTCACCGTGCTCGGGATCTTCACCAGGCGCCATTGCACCTTCCAATCGAGTTTGCCTGCGGCCGCGATCGCGGTGTACGGCCCCTGCACTTCGAACTCCACCCAGGTTGCGCCCGGATACAGACAGATCTCCCCTTCTGGGCTCGGGACCTGCGCGCTCGCAGGTTGATCGGTGAAGCGTTTCAAGAACAGGTTCCCACCCAACGCATAGGCTTCCCAGCCATCTTTCCCGTCTGCGACCAGCTTGCTGCCATCACTGCTGGAGGCTGTCTTGGGGCCGTCATCGAACCAGACCATGCCGCCTGACTGCGTGATGGTGAGCGGGCCGGCAGTCACGGACGAACCGAGTGGGAAGAACGCGATGCCTCCGCGCGGCACTCGGCTGACTTCCCACGGTGCAGCCTTTTGGGCTTTGCTCGAGTTGATCGTGTAGTTGATCGTGACCCAACCCGAAGCCGAGTCAGCCGAGTAATCCTTCGCGATCGAAACCCCGAGCGCCGAGTCAGCAGCGCCTGTCAGCATCAGGTGCGTGCCCGAGATGGTCCCGCTGTAGGGCCCGTTGTCGATCGCGGCAGGTGGCGGCCACTCAGGTGACCAAGTCTTCAGGCGCGGGCTGGTCCAGAACACCGAACCCCACGTGGTCGCATCCGTCGCCGCGGTCATCATCATATCGGCACCTGCGAGGGAGTACTTGGAGACTCGCCCGCCTGTCTTCGGGTCGACCTCCAGGACCAGGTCGCCCGCGACAAAACGGAATAGACCGCTGCTGGGGAGCTCGACGGGCACGACTGGGGTGGCCGTTGAACCCGCGGCCCCGGCTGAACCCGCCACGCCGGGCGCGCCGCCGTTGACCCCCGCCGAGCCGCCGCTGCTTGCGTTGTTGCCGCCGCTGCCGCCGGAACTCAGGAAGCCGCCGGAACCCGCCGCAACGCCGCCCGCCCCCGCCCCCGCCGCGCTCGGCGAACCACCGCTGCCCCCATTCGGGGAGCCGCCGGGGCCAGCGCTCATGCCGCCCGTGCCGGGTGCGCCACCCGAGCCCGTGCCGCCCGCCGACCCCGAACCAGTGGGGTTGCTATTGCTACTGCACGCGAAGCACACGAAACAGGCGCCCGCCGTGAGGAGGCTGTTTTTTACTTTCAATTGACGAACAACGGTCATGGTGCGTCCCAAGATGCGCGGATGTTACGCACATGCAAGCGCAAAGGGAAAGACCCGTTACGAACGCGAAAGACGAGGCGCCCGAGTCAATTCGAGTCCGTAGCCAGGGGAAACTGGATACAGGCTTCTGTGCCCGCGCCGTCGCGATCGTGAAACTCGAGGCTCCCCGAGTGCTTGCGCACGATCGAGTAAGTAATCGACAAGCCGAGACCGGTGCCCTGCCCGACTGGCTTGGTGGTGAAGAACGGGTCCAAGATCTTGTGTCTGACGGCCTCGGGAATGCCAGTTCCGGTATCCGCAACGCTGATCCGATAGAGGTCACCGTGCATGCCGGTCGTGATCGTGATTTTGCCGTGTCCCTCGATGGCGTCGATCGCGTTCGCAACCAAGTTCATGATGGCTTGGGTCAAAAGCCCGGGATAGCACTCGATCGAATCAGGCTCACCAAACCGAGTCTCGATCTGGATGCGATCTTTGAAGCGATGCCCCAGGATGGTCAGCAGCGATTCGACACACTCTCGAATGCTAACTTCCTTTCGCTCGCCCTCGTCCAGCCGCGAGAATGTGCGCAGCTTGAGCACTAGATCGCGCATGCGCTGCAGACCCACGTCCATCTCGCCCAAGCGGTCGAGCGCGCGCTGCCAGACTTGAACCGAGTCGGCTTCGAGTGCTCGACGCACGCTTTCGTCCACTTTGCCCACGCTGCGGCGCACGGTGCCGAGGTGACTGATCACGAAGGCCAGCGGATTGTTGATTTCGTGCGCTACGCCCGCGACCAGCTCGCCCAAAGACGCGAGCTTCGCGGATTGGACGAGTTGAGACTGTGCCGTTTGCAAGTCGCGGTACGCGAGCGTCAGCTCCTGATTCTTCTTTTCGAGCTCTTCCACCAACTTCGCGCGCGTCTCGGCGAGTTCGCGGGCCGCGCGAGCTTCGGCGGCCTCGATCTGCGAGCGGAGCAGCTTTTCCCGCACACTGCGGTGCTCGTCCTCGAATTGCTTGCGACGCAATTGTGCGCGCACGCGCGCCTTCAACACCTCGAGCTCGTTGGATTTGGAGATGAAGTCGTCAGCGCCGCTGCTCAGCGCTTCGATCATTGCCTTGCGATCTTCCGCGGCGGTGAGCATGATCAGCGGGATATCGCGATGCAGCGGCGAGGCTTTGATGCGCCGACAGGTCTCGATGCCGTCGATGCCCGGCATCTGCAGGTCGAGCAGAACGCAGTCGAACGGCTGCGTGGCGAGCATTTCGATCCCCTCTTCACCGGAGCGAGCCGGAACCACGTCGTAACCTTCGCCCCGCAATACCACGAGCAGCTCGTTGAGATAGGTGCTGCTGTCGTCGATGGCCAGCACCTTTTTCGGGCCGAGCAAGCTGGCTGCGTGGACCGGATCGATCGACGTGGCGCGCAGCACCGCCGAAACGCGCGCCAGCACGAGCTCGAGGTCCTCCTTGCGCACGAACGCGTCGGCTCCGGCTTCGAGCGCGCGCAGTTCGGCGCCGCGATCCTCCGATGCGGTGAGCAGCACGCACGGCGTGGCACGAAGCGCCGCATCCAGGCGAATGCGACGGATCACCGTGCCGCCGTCGATCCCCGGCATCACGCTGTCCACCAGGATCGCGGTCGGGCGTAGATTGTCGGCGATCCGAAGCCCCTCTTCGCCGTCGGCCGCCGTCACGACGCTGTAGTTTGCGACTTCGAGCGCAGCGCCGAGTTCCGCGCGAAACGTCGAACTATCGTCGATGATCAAGATCGTTTGCCGTGTCGGCGCCGCGAGCGGTTGCCGTGAGCGCAAGAGCTCCCTCACCCGCGCGATCACGTAGTTCGTGTCGTAGGGCTTGCCCACGTAGTCATCGGCTCCCACGCGGATGCCGCGAATTCGGTCGCGCACGTCCGCCTCGGTCGAGAGCAAAAGGACGAACGGCGAATCTGCCGCTTGCGTGGCTCGAATCTCACGCAAGAGTTCGATCCCGTCCTCGTCGGGCAAGATCACATCCAGAATTACCGCGGACACGGGCTCACGCGCGAGGACGGCTTTCGCTTCGGCCACCGTACTGGCGAGCAAAGTCGAATATCCGGCGGCCTCGAACGCCTCCGACAAATCCATGCGAACGGTCAAGCTGTCGTCGACGATTAAAATCGACGCGGCCACGCCTATTTCCCTCCCTTGGCGACCACTCGCGTCACTGCCGCGCCGATTTCGTACAGCGGCAAGATCCGTTCTGCAGCGCCCAGCAACGCCGCTTCACGCGGCATGCCATAGATGACCGAGGTGGCTTCGTCTTGCGCGATCGTGTGAGCGCCAGCGCGACGTAACGCAAGCAGCCCATCCGCGCCGTCCCGACCCATGCCGGTCAGCAGGGCAGCCACGACGTCGCGAGCGCAATCTCGAGCCAGCGTCTCGAACATGACGTCGACGGACGGACGGCACGAGTGCCGCTCGGGCGCAGAGGAAAGCCACAGTTTGCCGGAGGCGACCGCCAGATGCCGACCTGGCGGCGCCATGAACACACGCCCCCGAACGTCAGCTAGCGATTCGCCGCCGCGGGCGTAGCTCACGGGGTGGGACGTCTGACTGCCCAACCAGTCCGCAAACGCAGAACTGAATGGTTCGTCGATGTGCAGCACGACCAGCATCGTCGCAGGCACACCGAGTGGGATGCCTCGCAGCACGTCGACCAGCGCGCCGGGCCCCCCCGTAGACGCGCCCAAGGCGATCACGGAATAGCCCTGTTCGGCGCTGCGCGGAGCGGGCAACGGGATGTCGCTGCGCGGGGCCGCTGCGCGACCGACAGAGCCCAATCGAGCTCGGATGTGGGTGATCACGCGGATGCGCGAGACGAGCTTGACCGCGGACAAGAAGCGGCGCTCCCACGCGCCATCTGCTTCGTCCGAGGTCGGCTTTTCGAGCACGTCCACGGCTCCGGCGGCCAATGCGTCGTAGGTCTTGAATAGATCCCCGCGGTTGGTCGACGACGACACGATCAGAATCGGCGTCGGAAAGTGCCCCATGATGTGCTCGGTCGCGGAGACACCGTCCATGATCGGCAGATGCATGTCCAAGGTGATCACGTCCGGGCGCAGCGCTTGGCACAGCTCGATCGCTTGTTGCCCGTTCTCTCCCTCGCCAACCACCTCCAGATCTGGATCAGAGGCGATTACCTCGACCAGCCGCTTTCGCACCGTCAGGGAGTCTTCGACCACCAGCACACGAATCTTCGGCATGCTCAGCCTACCAACTTTCGAATCCGGTCCAGCAGTTCGGTCTGGTTGAATTCTCGCTTCTCGATGTGGGCCAGCGCCCCGACCGCGCGACCGCGCTCCAAATCCTCCGGCGAGGCTCGCGACGTGACCAGAATGGCGGGGACCTGCGAGAGCACCGGATCGGCGCGGGTGCGCTCGATGAATGTGAAGCCATCCATCCCCGGCATCTCCACGTCGACCAAAAATAGCGCGTATTTTCGGAGTCGCGCTTTGTCCATGCCCTCTTCACCCGAAACCGCGAGCTCGACCTCGTAGCCCGCCGACTCGAGAATACTCTGCTCGAGCATCCTCGTCGTGAGCGAATCGTCAATCACCAGGATTGGCGCACGCGGCTGCGGTTCGGGACGAGGCGCCGCGGCAAGATGGCGGGCAGCGTGGACGAGGCCCTCGGGGCTGAGCACGATCCGCGGATTGCCGTCGGCATCGAACGAGGCCCCCGAGACGATAGGAGACATCAAGGCAAGCTCGGGGATCCCTCGCGCGACGATGCTCTCGATTCCGAGGACGCGCTCGACTCCCAGAGCTACCATTCCGCCGTCCGCGACGACCATGACCGCAGAGCGATTCGCTTGTCGTGTCGCCTCCGATGCGGTCGTCGCGGAGGAGCTCAAGAGACGATCCAAGCCAACGTAGGGGACGATCTTGCCATCCAGGGCGACGCTGTCGCCCTCTGCGGTGTGAGTGACATCATCCACACGTTGACTCATCGTGCCACGCACGGCGGCCAGCGGCAGCGCCACGATCTGACCGGTCACTTCGACCAACAACGCGGACAGCGCGGACAGCGAGACAGGCAATGCCAGCTCGATCACGGTCCCGCTGGGCGTGTTGCTTCGCATCGCTACGGTTCCGCCCAGGCTCTCCGCGACTTCGCGAATGAGATCGAGCCCGATGCCCCGCCCGGAGACTGCGCTGACGCTGGCCGAAGTGCTGATGCCGCCCCGTAACAACAGTCGGGCTAGGCCGTCACCGTCCAGGCCAGCCAACGAAGCAGGATTGATCCCTCGCCGCTCGGCGCTGCGGCGCACGGCCGCTAGGTCCAGCCCGCGGCCGTCATCGCGGCAGCGAAAAATCACGCGTTCATCGCGACGCAGCACGTCGATCGCCACCAACCCCTCGGGCTGCTTTTGTGCGGCGATTCGCTCATTGGGGTTCTCGATACCGTGCGCGACCGCGTTGCGGACCGCTTGCAGGAGCGCCCGTTGAACCTGCAGTAGCAGCTCGGCCTCGAGCCGCACATCACCGCCGGTGGTCTCGAAGCGCACGCGCTTGCCGAGGCCGAGTGCGGCGTCACGTGCCGTGCGCTCGAGCGCGCCCCACAGGTTCGCGACTGGCACCAGCCTCAGTCGCTCGGCCGCGTCGCGCACTTGGCCGAGCTCGCGGGCGGCCTGTTCCACGTTGGTCGAAAGCTGGCGGTCGGAAGCGACGAGCAGCGTTTCCAGTTCGCCGGCCAACGAGCGCAACCGCGCGAGATCCGTGTCGGTCGTTTGCACGCGCCGCGTCGCGAGTTGGTCACGCAAGAGCTCCGCAAGATTCCGGGCGTGCTCGATGCTAGCGCGCGTCTCGCGCACACCTCCGAGCCGAACGTTGAGCTCGCCAATGCCGTCCATCAAAACGTCCAGCTCCTCGCTGCTCGCCTTGGCAGCCCAGAATGGCTCCTCTGCCCTCACGCTCGGCTGATTCGCCGCAGGCTCCGGCTGGGCAGACGGCTCCGAAAGCGTCTGAAGCTGCGCGCGCATGGCGTCGACATGCTTCAGCGAAGCCGCCACGATGCGTTCCTCCACCGCTTGTCCGCTGTCACGAATCGGGACCCACAAATCTTCTACGGAGTGTGAGAGATCCGCGATGCGTGTTTGCTTCACCACGCGTGCCGCACCCTTCAGGGTATGCGCGAGGCGCAAGAGCTTCACCACCAGCTCCGCCGGGGGCGCGCCTCTCTCCAACTCGAGCAGGCACTTTTGCAGCTGCTCCAGGATCTCCGCGGCCTCGACGCGGAAGTACCTGTACGGATCCGCCATCGTTCAGTTGCTCGCGCTGGCTCGCGGGGCCGATTCGATCTGCGGTTGTACCAAGCGTAGCAACTCGCGCGACAAGTGCGACAGCTCGGACGCCGTGCGTAGCGTCTGACCGGTGCTGATCTCCGTTTCCTTGGTCGCCTGAGACACGTTGGTGATGGCCACGTTGACTTGCTCGACCGCCGTCGCCTGCTGCTTGGTCGAAAGCTCGATCTCTTTGGCTGCCTCGGTCGTAGTCGACACTTGGCCGCTGATTTGGCTGAAAGCGGAGGCAACGCGGCCGAACTGGTCGGCGCCGGCCTCCACTGCCTTCGACCCGGTTTCGGTGGTCATCACGGTCGTGTTCACCGCGCTGCGCACGTCGTCGATTAGGCCGCGAATCTCCTTCGTGGAGCCACCTACGCGATCGGCCAGCTTGCGAATCTCGTCCGCCACGACGCCAAACCGACGCCCCGCCTCACCCGCGCCAGCGGCTTCGATGGTGGCGTTGATGGCCAGGATGTTGGTCTGCTCCGCGAGCTCCGACACGATCTCGAGTACCGAGCCAATTTGCTGCGACTTCTTTCCGAGGTCGAGCATATGGTGCACGATCACGTCGACCTGACGACGGATGCCGTTGATCGAATCGCGGCCCTTTTCGACGGTCAGATCGCCGACCTTGGCGGCGGACGCCGTTTGTTCGGCGATCTCCGACACTCGCCGAGCGCTCTCGGCGATCTGACGCGAGGTGGCAAGCAATTCGCTGATCGTCGTCGAGATTTCGCTCATCGCAGAGGCCTGCTCTTTGGCGCCCGTGGCCTGTTGATTGGCGGCCGACTGCAGCTCGGCGGAGGAGGTCTGAATGTGATGAACGGCAGCACCAATCTGCGACGCCAGTGAGCGTGAGATGAGCGTGCCGGCGCCGACAACCAGTGCGATCCCCAGCACGCTCCCCCACAGGATCACGGTCTTCGTGGATTCGGCGCTGAGCTCGGCCTCGGCGTTGCGCCGCTTCAGCAACGTC
>Ga0247766_1000124_pt1 | contig 16205 bp, 12 predicted proteins | sample UWRJL223509R6_FD_179946 | JGI IMG/M metagenome (GOLD analysis project Ga0247766, IMG submission 179946) | Plant litter microbial communities from Arlington Agricultural Research Station in Wisconsin, United States - UWRJ-L223-509R-6 | ecosystem: Environmental > Terrestrial > Plant litter >... | reverse complement strand
AGCGGCCCATGCCTGCGCGAACACGGCGCGAGCCCGCTCCGTACTGCTACCCAAATAGCGACAGACGATTGCGGCGCGCATCTGAGACACCGCGAATAGCTCGCGTGAGTCGTCAGTGTCAACCGCAGCCCGAGCCGCGGCAACCGCCGCTGCATTCTGTCCCGTACACACGAAGGTGCCGAAGACGCGCTGCCCGCCGAGCCCCCAACGCGCGTAGCGCACCGGCTGATTGGCGTCGAAATCCGCTCGCTCGATCCACAGGGGGCGGTCGCCCTGCCAAATCTCGAACGCCTGCTGCAATCGACCGCTGCCGAAATGATCCCCGGAGGCTGCACGCCCCAGGCACACGATGTCCCAACCGCAAAAGCTCGCACCCAGCTCGAGCTCCACGCGGGTCTTGGTGCTCACCTGTGCGCTACCGAACACGATCGTCTCCTGCGGCAACCACTCCAGACTGGCTGCCTCACTCACCCGCAAGAGTTGTGTCTGTCGGGCGACGCGACCTTCACTGCGGTAGAATTTCGTCGCTGCGGGGGTGGTGATCAATGCACGGGCCGCGGGCGCGACGTCCACACGCACGGTCAGCTGGTCGCCGGCGACGATGCCACCCGGGGGGTGGAGCAGGTACACGTGGGCGAGATCGCTGGATTCCGGGTAAAAAGCGCGCTGAACCGCGAGCGGCCCGCGGTGTCGGTTGCGCGTCAGCGCGCTGCGGCCCGCCACGAGTTCGAAGCCGAGCTCGAGCTCCGCGGACCAGCCCACGCCTTGCGTCTGTCCGCCGGCGCTGTAGCTCAGCGACTCGGCGATCATTCGCGCGCGAACTCCACCGGTAGCTCCCAGGTGACGAACACGACGCAGCCGTCAGGGCTTGACACCTCGTGCTGCGAGCCGGGTGGATTTACGACCAGCGTGCCTTTGCCGTAGCGACCCCGATCATCGATCTGGGAACCTTGCAGCACCAGGATCTGCTCGAAACCGGCGTGGCGGTGGACCGGCAAGCGTGCGCCCGGTGCGTAGCGGAGCAGCGCTGCTGCGCGCCCCACGCCCAGCTCCCCGTACAGATGATGAATCTCGATGCCCGCTCTGAACGGTTGCCAGGCGATCTCCCCTTGCAACATGGCCTCGAGATCGACCCGAAATGACTCCTGCATGTTTACCCGTGGCCCGCCATGTGGCGGCCGATCTCTTGCAGATCAGCGCTTGCGGCTGGAGCCTCGTGGACGATAGCACCTTCGCTCATCACCAAGATGCGATCGGCGAGCGCGAAAATTTCATCGAGGTCTGCGCTGACCAGAAGCACCGCCGCGCCCGCGTTGCGCGCGCTCATGATGCGCGTGCGAATTTCAGCCACGGCGGCGAAATCCAGGCCAAAACAAGGATTGGCTACGATCAGTAGCTTGACCTCGCCGGTCAGCTCACGGGCCAACACGGCGCGTTGCACGTTGCCACCAGACAAATTCCCGATGCGTTCGTCCGGCGATGGCGTCTTGATGCGGTATTCGCTGATGGCGGTCCCTGCGTGGCCCCGGAGCCGCGAGTGACGGACCAGCCAGCGCCAGAGAGTGAACGGGTGGACGTCGAAATTGCGAAAGCCGATATTCTCGGCCACCGACATGTTCGGCACACATGCGTTGCGCAGTGGCGCTTCGGGGAGCAGGCGCACTCCTTGGTGGCGAATTTCGCGCCGTGTCGCCCCGTAGGCGGATCCGCCCACCGCCAAGTCACCGGAGCGCGGGCGTCGTTGCCCAGCCAAAACCTCGACCAGTTGATCTTGGCCGTTGCCGGACACGCCAGCGATGCCCACGATTTCACCGGCGCGCACGTCGAAGCTGATGCTGTTCAACACGGGCAGCCCGATGTCGTCGTCTGCCTCCAACATCCGCACGGCGAGCACGATGCCTTTCGGCTTGCTTTCGTCACGTGAAACGGAAGCGCTGGGTGGCTCCGCGCCCACCATCATCTCCGCCATTTGTGCGGTAGTCAGGTCGCTCACTTTGCCACTGCCAGCAAAGCGACCCTTGCGCAGCACCGTCACCTCGTCACAAAAGCCGGTAACTTCCCGAAATTTGTGGGTGATCATCAGCACGCTGATCTCCCCGCGGTGAGCCATGTCCCGCACCATACCGAGCACGCTGTCCGCCTCGTCGGGCGTCAGCACGCTGGTCGGTTCGTCGAGAATCACGATCCGGCTGCCCAGATACAGTTGCTTCAGAATCTCGAGCTTCTGCTTCTCGCCAGCTGCCAGCTGGCGCACGAGCCGCGAGGGCGAGATCGAAAATGGCATTTTTGCCATGAACGCGTCGAGCGCCGCATGCTCTTTCTTCCAGTCGATCAGGCCGGGTACTTGCGCGCGGGACAGCACCAAGTTCTCTGCCACGGTCATGTTCTCGACCAGCGTGAAGTGCTGATAGACCATGCCGATGCCGTGCAGCTGCGCGTCTTTCGGATTCTTGATGTGCACCGCGGAGTTGCCCACCACGACCCGGCCGCCGTCGGCGTGGTAAAAGCCCATGATGCATTTGACGAGCGTGCTCTTGCCGGCGCCGTTCTCGCCGAGCAGCGCGTGCACCGTGCCGGGTTCGAGGCGGAGCGACACCGAGTCGAGTACCGTCAGAGCGCCGAAGCGCTTGGTCACCTCTTCCGCGATCAACAGCGGTGGCCCCGAGGCCGGGCTCTTCAAGCGCATGCCCGAGCCCTGAATCGGAGCGTCCAGGAGCTCGGCGGCCTGCGTCACGGCAGCGCCTCGATCAGCGCCGAAGACGTGCTGACGGCGCCGAACACGCCGCTCTGCATGGTGACCATTTTGAGGGCGGCGGTGTGATTGCCAGCATCCGTCGCGGCGCAACAATCCGAAAGGATCACGCACTCGAAGCCGCGATCGTTGCCCTCGCGCATCGTGGTGTGAACGCACACGTCGGTGGTGATGCCGGTCAGGATCAGGTTCTCGATCCGCTTCTGGTGCAGGATGAGCTCCAAATCCGTGGCGCAGAACGAACCCTTGCCGGGCTTGTCGATCACCATCTCGCCCGGCAGCGGTTGCAGCTCGGGGATCAGCTCCCAGCCCGGCTGTCCCCGGACGAGCACGAGACCACACGGCCCGGGGTCGGCGATGCCCGTTCCGCTCGTGCCATCGTCGCGGCGCCGTGATCGCCAGCGCTTGTTGGCCGGCAAGTCTGCGAGGTCAGGGCGGTGTCCTTCACGAGTGTGGAAGATGTGATAGCCCTTGGCGCGCATGGCGGTGAGCACCCGCTGAATCGGTTCGATGCAGGCTCGGCTATTCGAAATATCGTAACCGAGCAGGTCGATGTAGCCGCCCTTGCCGCAAAAATCCGTCTGCATGTCGATCACGATCAACGCGGTATTTTCTGGACGCAGGTCTCCGTTGTAAGGCCACGGGTACGGGGTTGCGGCTGCGTACGGCATTTTTCCATCTCCTCGTTAGCGAGCTACGGTGAGCTCCGCAGGTTGATCGGCCGAGGTGCGAGTCGCAGAGCTACTCAGCACCATGATCAGCAATGTCAACGCGTAGGGCGCCGCGTTGAATAGGTAATAGCCCTTGGTCACCCCGACGGCTTGCAGTGCCGGGCCGAGCGCGCTCGCGCCACCGAAGAGCAGCGAGGCGTACAGGCAACGAACCGGATTCCAACGCGCAAAGATCACCAGTGCGACGGCCATCAGCCCTTGCCCGCTCGACAGGCCCTCGTTCCAACTACCCGGATAAAACAAGGACAGGAACGAGCCACCGATGCCAGCGAGAAAGCCGCCCGCCATGGTCGCCAGAGTGCGCACTCGATTCACGTCGTAGCCCATGGCCCGGGCCGCCTCTGCGCTCTCACCGACGGTGCGTACGATCAGCCCCCAGCGAGTGCGCTTCAACCCAAAACTGACCAGCGGGGCCAGCACCACGCCGAGCAAGAAGAGAACGTTGACTCGTAGGGCGTCTTCGATTTGGGGCGTGTGACTCCAGAACCCGAATGGAATCGCCGGCAAATGTGCGGCGCTCGGCTGAATCAGTGGTTTGCCCAGAAAGAAGGCCAAACCGATGCCAAACAGCATCAAACCGATGCCGACCGCGATGTCATTCACCCGTGGACGGCTGCACAGAAACCCGTGCAGCGCGCCGAGCACCACGCCGATCAGTCCGGCCGCCAGCACGCCCAGCCAGGGCGAACCCGTCAGGTACGAGCAGCCGTAGCCGACCATGGCGCCCATCACCAGCGTGCCTTCCAGACCCAGGTTCACCCGGCCGCTGCGCTCGGTGATGCACTCACCCAAGCTGACGAAGATGAAGGGCGTGCTGACGCGGATGGCGCCCGCCAGCACCGCCACTGGAACGCCCCAAGCGCCGAGTTCTGCGGACATCAGGCCGTCACCCCGGCTTCAGCCGATTTACGGACTGTTGCGCTGCGCGCAAAGCTCCACAGATCGAGCTTGCCGTAAAGCGTTTCACTCACCAGGATGACCATGAACAAGATCCCCTGCAGCACGTTCACGCTGGCATCCGGAAGGTTGAAATTGCGCTGCAGAAGGCCGCCGCTGGCGCCGATGCCTCCCAGCAAGAGTGCAACCGGAATCACACCCAGTGGATTTTGGCGCGCGACGAACGCGACCAAAATCCCGGTGTAGCCGTAACCTGCAACGAGCGAGGCATTGGCGCGTCCATGCACGGCGGCGACCTCGATCATGCCCGCAGTTCCGGCAGCAGCTCCCGCTAGAAAACAGGTCAAAACCATCAAGCGCCGCACCGGTAGGCCGCTCAATAGTGCCGCGCGCATGTTGCCGCCGGTCATCGCGGCAGCAAAGCCAAAGACCGTGCGCTTCATCAGCACGTAGCTCACCAGACAGGCGATCAGGCCAAAGACTAGGCCCCAATGGACGTCTAGACCCGGAATGGGGCCGAGCATGTTCACTTCGCCGATGTGGCGAGTGGCGGGCTTGTTCAAGCTTTCTGGATCGCGTAGCGCGCCTTCCACCAAATGATTCATCAGCGCGATCGCGATGTAAGACATGAGCAAGCTGCTGATGGTCTCGCTGACGCCGCGGTACGCTCGCAAGGCGCCGACCAGTGCAATCCACAGTCCGCCTGCAGTTGCGCCTGCAAAAAACATCGCGGTAAGCACGGTGTACGGGCTGGAGTCGCGCATGCCCAAGCCCACCACGGCTGCGGCGACACCTCCCACCACGAGCGCCCCTTCGCCGCCGATCACCAGCAGACCGAGCTGCATGGGTAGCGCGGTGCACAGCGCGGTCAGCATCAAAGGTGCCGAGCGCTGCAACGTGTTCTGGAACGAGAAGGAAGTACCGAACGCGCCGCGGAACATCACCTCGTATACGTCCAGCGGGTTCAGACCATCGAAGATCAGAAAGACGCCGAACAAGAACAACGTCGCGAGGATCGCCGCGGACGAGATGAGCAGTGGCTCGAACTTCTTCAGTAAGCTGGTCCGAGCGGCGCGGCTGTTCGCTGGCCGCGCGCTCGGTGCTTGGCCGCTCGCCCCTGCCGGGCTGGTCGGCACGGGCGAGACCTGGCTCATGTCAGTGAACCGATCCCTTCACTCCGTCGACCAGGTAGCCCATGGCTTCGAGTTTGATGTCGCGCTGGGCCATCGTCGTGCCGGCCGGAATGACTTCCTTGCCCGCGTTGTCCTTCAGCGGCCCCGAATAAATTAGGAGTGTGCCGTCCATGAATTTTTTCTTGGCCTCCTCGGCCTTGGCCTTGGCGGCGTCGGAAACGGCGGGACCGTAGGCCGACATCTTGATGAAGCCTTCCTTGAAGCCACCGCGCAGCAAGTGCTCGAAGGGCTCGCCCTTCTGGATCTTGTCGACGTAGTACTTGTACACGGTTTCCCAGTTCCATTCGGCACCGGTGAGGTAGCCCTTCGGGGCCAAGGCTGCTTGGCTCGCGTGGTACCCGGTGCTGAACGCCCCGCGCCGTTCGGCGGTCTCGATCACCACCTTGGGCGAATCGACGTGCGAGCTGAGTACGTCCGCGCCCTGATCGATCAAGCTGTTGGAGGCTTCGGCCTCTTTGACCGGCATCGACCAGTCGCCCGTGAAGATCACGCTCAGGGTCACCTTCGGGTTCACGGACTTCGCGCCGAGGGTGTAGGAGTTGATGTTGCGCAGCACCTGCGGAATCGGCTTGGCCGCGACGAAGCCAAGTTTGTTCGTCTTGGTGGTCATCCCGGCGACGATGCCGGCGACGTATTGGGCCTCGTCGATGTAGCCGAAGTAGCTGCCTACGTTCTTCGGGTGCTTGCCTTCGGTGTACATGCCGCCGCAGTGCAGGAAAATCACTTTCGGGTACTTTTCCGCCATCTTCAGGATGTGCGGGTCGAAGTAGCCGAAGGAAGTGGGGAAAAGCACGCTGGCACCGTCCAGATTGATCATGCTTTCCATGGTCTTCTGAACGTCGAGCGTTTCGGGAACGTTCTCTTCTTCACGCACCTTGATGCCCATGCTGGTGAGCGTTTTGGCGCCCTCGGCATGAGCTTGGTTGTAACCGTAGTCGCTCTTCGAACCGACGTAGATGAAGCCGGCCGTGAATTGCTTCTGAGGCGCTGGGGCAGCTGCCTCGGCCGAACCAGCACTAGCGGGCGGTGCCGCGGTTTCCGTCTTCTTACCGCAATTGAGCAGCGATAGAGCGAAGACCGTAACCCCAAGCGTGGAGACGAAGCCTCGTCTTGAACTCAAGCCCTGACGAGTCTCGAACGTCATTCCCATGCGCGCATCCTCTTCCCGGCCGTGTTTCGCGGCCATTTCACAAACAAGTCGGCCGCAGTTCGGCCTACCCATGAAAAGCTAGATCTCAATGAGGGGACGAAGGGCTCAGCGCGGTCCGCCGAGCCCTTCGCAAAAGCTCGACCGGACTTACTTCTGCAGTTGGATGCCAGCAAAAACCGAATTCGATGACGCTTCCGCGGGGCCGTCAGCGCCGTTCATCGAGTGAGCTATGCCCAACGCGAAGCGGGTGGCGTAGCCATCTAGGTAGTACCCAATCTGCCCGTCGATCATCGTCACCGTGTTGCCCGAGCCTCCATCAGTAGGCTCCTTGAACTTCGCCTGTTGAACGCGAACGAGCGGTTGGAACTTGCTGATCAGATAGCTAGCCAAGCCCATGTACGAGAAGTTCATGGCCTGCCCGTCGCCGACGTACTTGTAGAAGGCACCTTCGACATCCAGCACGCCGGACGCCGCGAAGTTCTTCTCGAAGAGAAGGTCAGCGAGGACCATGCCGTAGTCCCTCAGCCCCGTTTCGCCCGGCTTGATCGTTGTATCGCCGTTCTTCTGGTACTGACCACCAACGCCAATGGATAGGATGTCTTTGCCGAGGTACGTGCTGCTACCGTAGTAACCCGGCTCGGGGTCGAGCAAACTCAAACCAATGCGACCGCTGATCAGCGGCTTCTGCGCGGCGTCGAACATGTTGTACGCGCCCAAGTAGTACTTGAGCATGCCACCGCTGAATTGACCCCAGATGGTGGCGCCGTCGTTACGACCGTAGGGTCCTTCTTTCGGACCGACCACCGCGTACGGATTGCCTTGCGGCCCCAAAAACAACGGGTAAATCCAAGGCGCCATGAAGTAGGGACCACTGAAATTGGAGCGATCCGAGGCCACGAGCATGCGACCCACCCAGATGTTGAAGGCTGGATCGGGCTCGTACTGGGCAATCAAATCCATCACGGTTAGGTTGCCCGTGATGCGACCGTTGGTATTGCCACTCGCGTCTGGCAGGGCGTACGATCCGCCGTCCGGAGCGCCGTAGCTCGCGGCGAAGTTTGCAGTCCATGACATGCCCTTGCGCATCGTGTTGCTGAAGTGCACTTCGGCTTCGCCGCCCATACCGATGCCGTCGAGCTTCTTCGGGTTGCTTGCGTTTTGCAGAGCAAAGCCCGTGCGCATCCAGACGCCCATGCTGATGTGCTTGTAAGTCTCGGCTTCGGGGTCATTCGGAGCCGGCGGAACCTCGGGCGGGGGTGCGCTGGGCGGAGCGGGCGGCGTCTCGGCGGGCCCGGGTGTAACTACCGCAGGGGCGGGCTCTGCGGGAGCGGGCGGTGCCGCAGGGGCGGCCGCGACGGGAGCCGGAGTCGGGGCCGCAGGGGCCACCGCAGGCGGTGGGGCCGGGGGGGCGGCAGGGGGCGGCGCTGCTTGAGCGCTCACCAATCCGGAATACAGCGAAGGCAGCGCCGTCGCAGCGATCACGAGGGACCGCTTCGCAAAGCTATTACCGAAGGTCGCTTTCATATTTTCTCCTAATCGAGTTCCAACCAAGTTTTAGCGATGTGCTGTAAGGGAACACACGCCGCCTCTGCCAATGAATACCCGTCTACATTGCCCAGTATGAACACCGTGTTTCGGGCGAAGAAAAAAACGCACACCAAATCAATGAACTGACGGTTTCCGCACCTACGGACGGAACCCCTCAAGGAATTCTGGCCCTACAAAGGTGTCCAGGGACGCGTCGACCTGACCGAGCGGCCACCGCGGCGAGCGCAAGACGCGCGGTAGCGCTCGGCGGATTCTAGAATTTCCGCCGCAATTCGCGGAATTTCTCATTCAGGCCAGGGCAGCGAGGATCTTCTTGGAGTCCGAAACCCAGCCGAAGATGCCGCCTTGGGCCTTGATCATCTTCAGGCCCATCTCGTGGAATTCGGGGAAGTAAGAGGCACAGCAATCACCCGGCACGATGCACTTGAAACCGCGATCGTTGGCTTCACGGACGGTGGTGTGAACGCAGACTTCGGTCGTCACGCCGCACACGATTAGGCTTTCAATGCCCTTGTGCAGCAGAATCGAATACAAGTCGGTGGCGTAGAATGCGCCCTTGCCGGGCTTGTCGATCACTGGCTCGCCAGCGATGGGATAGAGCTCCGGGATGATGTCGTGACCGGCTTCTCCCCGGACCAAGATGCGGCCCATGGGCCCTGGGGCGCCAATCCGGGTCGCGGGGTCGCCGCGTTCGACCTTGGCCTTCGGTGCATCGCTCAAGTCCGCGCGGTGGCCCTCGCGCGTGTGGATGACGAGCATCTTCTTTCTTCGCACGCCTTCCAAAAGCGCCTTGATCGGCGCGACCGCCCGCCCGAGCAATGAGACATCATTGCCGAGTGATTCCCCGAAGCCGCCGGGCTCCAAGAAATCACGCTGCATGTCGATCACGACTACGGCCGTGCGTTCGGGATTGATTGCGATAGCCTCGGGTTCAGCATCGACGAGCGTAGCCATCAGCACCTTTCTCGCGGCGAGCGCGATTCATCCGACGGTCGCCAAGTTAGCGAATGGGAGTTTCAGACGTTTTTCGCGTTCGTGAATTGCGCTCGAAGCAGCTTGTTTTTCGCTAAATCAGTCATCAGAGCGCGCTGCTACTGATCTCACCCCGCTCACCGTGTGCGCTCGCTTGCGCGCCCGCGACGGGCCGCCAGCATTGGATTTTCGCCGCATGATTTCGCACTCGGCAAGCCTTAAACAGCAGATTGGCAGACTCCGGCGACACGTAGCAATCAGCCACGTTGAGCGGGGAAGGCCAAGCGGGCTCGCGGCATTGTGCATCGAATAGCGACCAAGGTTACCCTCGGCGAGCTGGCATCACAATTGCGTAGATGCGCGCTTGAACGGAGGTCTCAGCCAATGAAACTCATCTCTCTCGGCAAGCAGTCCCAGCCCCCCTCGGCCATCGAGCTACTCAAGACCCAGCACGAGGAGGTCAAGACGCTCTTCAAACGCATCGAAAAAGCCAGCACGCGCTCGGCAAAGACCAAACTTTTCGACGAACTAGCAGCGAACCTTGCCGCGCACGATGCGATCGAGCGCGAGATATTCTACCCGGCCGTCGAGAAGGCGATGGGCATGACCGACCTGCTCGGCGAAGCGCTCGTCGAGCATGGGGTCGTGGAATTCAGCTTGTATCAGGCCGATCAGGCACGGAAGGACAAAGATTTTTCCTTCAAATGCCAGGTGCTGAGTGAAATCGTCGAGCACCACGTGGAGGAAGAGGAGGGTGAATTTTTCCCGAAGGTACAGAAGGCGCTCGGCAAGGAAAAGCTGTTGGAGCTCGGCGCCCGGATGCAGGCGCGCTTCGAGCAAGCCAAGGCCAAGGACTACCACGGCGCGTTGAACAGCAACCTGAAGCAGGTCTTGGCCGGCGCGTTGAAGCCCTCGAAGCGCTCGGGCCGTTCGGCCTCGAGCCGCAAATCGCCGGCACTCCCCTCGAGCAAGCGCCGCAAGGCCGCCGCCTAGTGCTGCTTGGGTATTAGCGTCGTTTGACGCGGCTGTATCCGCCTAGATTCGCACGGCTGACGTACAGCCACAGTGTCTTGGTCCAAGAGCTGTGGCTGTACAGCGAATCGTAATACTCCGGCGCCAGTCCACGCAGCGTGGCCAAACGTGAACCGGGGATATAGGGGAAGTCGTGATGCTCGTTGTGGTAGCCGACGTTGAACGTCAATCGATTCAATGGGCCATAGTACGAGTACGTCTCCTGTCCCGGACGGAACACGTAGTGCTCGGAGATGTAGTGACCAGCGACCGGGTGCAGTCCCATCACCAGCAGTGAGCCGATCGGCAAGTAGGCGAGGGCTTTGGCCCCCCAGAAATGCAGGACCAGAACGTTGAAGCCGACTTGGAGTAGCAGGTTGCCGAGCTCCGGGGCGGAGGGACGTTTGGGGTGAACGAATAGCGGGCGCAAGGCGTAGGCAAACCCCTGCCCCATCACCCACAACAGCTTGAGCGGAGTGCGAAAGCGGCCGCTCAGGATCCGCGCCTCGCGCGCGGTCGGCAGGTCCGTGTCCGTCCCCTCGAGCCCCTGATGCACGTGATGCAAGAGGTGGTAGTAGCGAAACGTTTCCGCCACGGGCACACCGATAGGCAAATTGACGAACATGGCAAATAGCCGATTTTGCCAGGGCTTTTGAAACGCCAAGTTGTGACTCAGTTCGTGAATCGCAAGCATCAGCGCCTGATTGACGACTCCACCGAACGAGTAGGCGACGGCGACCACGAGCCACCAAGGTGCGTCGCGAAGCAAGTATGCGCTCGCTATTTGCACCAAAACCAGCGCGGTGCAGATGTATTTCGTGCGGGGGCACGGACCATAGAGCGCCTTGATCTGAGGATACTTGTGCAGCAGCTCGCGACGGCGTGCGGCGTGCGGCTCGGGGTCGCTAGCCCAAATGAAATCCGCGCGTTTGGTTTCTGGCGTGTGTGCGGGGGAAGACACGACCGTGATTGTCCACCGTCTTGGGCGCGCCGTCGACGGCAGGCTCGTGCTAGCTCGCCTCCCGGTCGACAAATGAGCCCTTCTCTGTCGAAATTCTGCAAAAATCCCTAGTAAATGCCTAGCGACGGTGCGCATCGTGTGAGGTCCTGAGCAAGGAGACCGTCGTGATTGAACCGACCCTATCGGAGCTGGCTAGTGCCACGAACATCGTCTGGATCCTGATTTGCGGCTTCATGGCGCTGTTCATGCAGGCAGGCTTCGCGCTGGTCGAGACCGGCCTGTGCCGAAGGAAGAACGCCGCCCATGTGATGTCGATGAACTTTTTGGTCTACGCCATCGGCATTCTGGGTTTTTGGGCGCTGGGTTTTGGCTTCCAAATGGGCGGAGTCGGTTCGTTACCAACCCTCGGGGGTGACGCAACACTTTCCCACGAATTCGTGATCGACGTCGGCGGCAAGTCGTTCGGGCTGTTCGGGATGCAAGGCTTCTTCCTCACGTTCGCCAACTTCACGCCCGCGGTCGCAGCGCTGTTCCTGTTCCAGAGCGTCTTCATGGACACCTGCGCGACGATCCCCACGGGCGCGCTCGCCGAACGCTGGAAGTTCATCTCCTTCGTACTCTTCAGCTTTGCGATCTCGACCGTCATTTATCCGATTTACGCGAACTGGGTGTGGGGCGGCGGCTGGCTTTCGAAGCTCGGCGTGAACTATCACCTGGGGCACGGCCACGTTGATTTTGCGGGCAGCTCGGTCGTACATCTGACGGGCGGCGTGGCTGCTCTGGTTTTCGCAAAGCTGCTGGGGCCACGAATCGGCAAGTACGATCGCTTCGGCAAAGCGCAGCCCATCCCGGGTCACAACATTCCGATGTCTTTGCTCGGCACGTTCATTCTCGCCTTCGGCTGGTTCGGCTTCAACGCGGGCTCGACCCTCGCGGGTACCGACACGCGCATCGCGATCGTGGCCGTGAATACGCTGCTCTCGTCCGCAGCAGGCGCGTTCAGTGCCTCGCTGTTCGTCTGGATTCGTTACGGAAAGCCGGACCCGACCTGGCTCGGCAACGGCTTGCTCGCCGGCTTGGTTGCCATCACCGCGCCATGCGCGTACGTCGGAGCCCCCGAGGCCGCTTTGATCGGCGCCGTGGCGGGCGTCCTGGTGATCGTATCGGCGAATTTCCTGGAAAATGTGCTCAAAATCGACGACCCCGTGGGCGCCTCGAGTGTGCACGGTGCGTGCGGCATTTGGGGAGCGCTCAGCCTCGGACTGTTCGCGAACGGCAGCTATGGAGATGGGCTCAACGGAGTCGCGGGCAAAGTGACTGGCTCACTCTTCGGTGATTCCTCACAGCTTGCCGCGCAGTGCATCGGCGTGCTCACGAACGTCGTGTACGTCGGCGCGATGACCGCTGCGACTTTTTGGGCGATCAACAAGTTGGTCGGCAACCGCGTCTCCGCCGAGGACGAAGTGAGCGGCCTGGATCTGCCAGAGATGGGCGTCCTGGCGTATCCGGACGACGCGCGCAGCATCGAGCCCTAGAGCATCTCGGCGTGCGCGCCGTCCGGTTCGGGCTCGCCGGTGAATCCCCAAAGACTCCGAGGCCTTGCGTGCGTGTGCGCTGGCAACGACGGAATTCGCCAGGTAGATTTCGCAGCGCGCTGTTTTGACGTCGTGGTCGTGAGTTGCAAAGGTGGGCGATACAGGTTTCTTCACCCGCTTTTCATGCCTGCCGCATTGCACATCTTGGGCGCGGACGAGCTGGCCAATGTCGTTGGTTCGCTGCGCGAGGGTATTCAAGTCGTCGATCGCGAGTGGCGCTACGTGTACCTGAATCGGGCGGCCCTTGCGCACGCGCGAAAGCCCGTGGAGGAACTGCTCGGAAAGACCATGCTCGAGTGCTACCCGGGCATCGAAACGACGGACATGTTCGAGTTGTTGCGCCAATGCCAGGAGGATCACGCCGAAGGCTCTCTGCGCAACGAGTTCGTGTACCCGGATGGTTCCAAACGCACCTTCGAGCTTCGCTTTCGACCGTGCGACGTCGGCGTGGTCGTGATGTCCGTGGATGTCACCGACGAGCAACGACTCGAAGCACAGCTCCGTCACGCCCAGAAGATGGAAGCAGTGGGACGGCTCGCGGGCAGCGTCGCACACGATTTCAACAACGTGCTCTCGGTGATCCTCAGCCTCACCAGCATCATTCTGGATGATTTGAAGGCGGTCGATCCGCTGCGCATCGATCTGGAATCGATCAAGAAGGCAGGCGAGCGCGGTGCTGATCTGACGAGGCAATTGCTGGCGCTCAGTAGGCAACAAGTCATTTCGCCGCGCACCGTCGACATCAATCAAATCGTGCTCGATTCCGAGCGAATGCTGCGACGCTTGCTGCGTGAAGACGTGGAACTGAACACGTTCTGCGAACGCGGCTTGTCCAAGGTCCGCGTCGACCCAGGCCAGATCGATCAAGTGATCTTGAACCTGGCGATCAACGCCCGGGACGCGATGCCAGAGGGCGGCAAGCTGAGCATCGAAACCAAGAACGTGGAACTCGAACAGTCGTACACGACGGAGCACTTCGGCTCGACTCCGGGTCCACACGTGATGCTTGCCATCAGCGACACCGGCATCGGCATGTCACGCGAGACGCAGGCGCGCATCTTCGAGCCATTTTTTACGACCAAGGAGGTCGGCAAAGGGACGGGGCTCGGGCTCTCGACCGTGTTCGGCATCGTCAAGCAGTGCGGCGGGAACATTTGGGTTTACAGCGAGCTAGGCGGCGGGACGACGTTTCGCGTGTATTTTCCGGTATTCGAGGGACCAGACACGCTGGCGCCCGAGGCGCAGGAGCCAGCCACCCTGAAAGGCAGCGAGACCATTTTACTGGTGGAGGATCAGGACGACGTGCGGCGTGTCGCTGCGCAAATCTTGAAGCGCTACGGCTACCACGTGATCGAGGCTCGCAACGCGGGTGAAGCGTGGCTGTGCGCCGAACGCCGTGCGCGCACGATTCACCTGCTGCTGACGGACGTCGTGATGCCGCAGATGAGCGGTCGGGAGCTCGCCGAGCGCTTGAGCCAAGCGCGCCCGGAGCTCAAAGTCTTGTACATGTCGGGCTACACCGAAAACAGCGTGGTTCAGCATGGGATCTTGGACTCCGGCATCGCCTATTTGCAGAAGCCCATCCTGCCGGAGTCGCTCGCGCGCCGAGTGCGTGAAGTGCTCGACGCGCCGAAATTTCCTTAGCTTCGTGGGGCCCGACTGGCACCAGTGAAGCAATAGCCTCACGAGGTCCCGCTCGAGGTAACGGGCGCGCACGCTGGGGGGCTAGATACGCGGTCCACCGACGTGCCGGGCGAGCAATGCGCGGAAGTGCGCGACGAACTCGAAGGCGAGTCGGTGCAAGTCGAAGTGCCGAGCGGCGTAGCTCCGCAGAGCGGACCGCTCAGTCTCAGTGGCTGGCGACCGCAGCGCTGCGATCGTGGCTCGCGTGAACGCCTCTTTGTAGGCCTCGCTGTGCGGATCCTCGGCTAGAAGCCGTCCGCGATCGCCGACCGTCTCGTTCAGAGCGGCCAGCGCGGAGGTGACGATCCCGAGACCAGCGGCTTGGGCTTGCATTGCCGTGATGCACGACGTTTCGTGAGTCCAGTCGGGGTACGCCCACACGCCAGAGATGCGGAAATCTCTCGCCAGTTCGGCGGGAGGCGTTCGGCCCTGAAAGACGACGCCGTCAGTGCTGGCGATCTGCTGTTTCATCGCCGCGATGGCGGCCAGGGCCTCGCCATCCGAGTTCCGACGAGCGCTTCGTTCCCAGTTCTCGAAGCCGTAGTAGATATGCAAGCTCGCGCCGGGAACCTCGGCTTTGATTCGCGGCCATGCGTCGAGGGCGACTCGAAGGCCGCGCGACGGGCATGACGAGTACACCGCGCGCTGCGGATCTCGCTGTTCCTCCTCGGACAGGGCATAGTCTTCGACGTTGATTCCATTCCGCGTTTGGAGCACCTTGCGCGGATTTATCCACGGGTAGTGCCGGAGGAAATAGCCGACGTGCCAGGCACTGAGACACAAGTAGGCGTCGATGCGAGCGTCGCGCGCCGCCGTAAGGAGTTCCCCGCAATGCGCTTCGTGAACCCACAGCAATCGGATCTTGGCCTTTACGGCGTGCGCCGAGTCGACCGCGGCCGGCTGTCGACTGGTGAGCAGCACGTCACAGCCGAGAGCTTGGAAGCGCCGGAAGTCGAGCCACTCCACGCCTTCGAACACCCCCTCTAATCCCGCAGAGTCGGCAAAAACGCGGACGCGATGGCCGAGCGAGACCAATTGGCGGCCGAGTTCCCAGGCCATGGTCTCGGTGCCGCCCATCCCGGTCGCTTCCAAAGTGTGTGGATTCCAAGGCTCGAGTCCAGGTCCGGTAAAGATCACGATGTCGAGCCGCTTGCAATACATCAGGCGAGCGAACAGGTTCTCGAACTGTCGGGGTGCGGGCAGGCCCCCCTCAGCCGTGGCAAGCTGGAAAATCTTTTCGGCCCTGACGTAGGAGTGCCGCGAGCGCAGCTGGCTTACGTCAGCCTCATTGCGACCCCAATAAGCATCCAGGCTCAGATCCAATGCCGGAGTGAGCCCATCAGGCGTTCCATCTAGCCAAAGCACGCTCAATCGTGCCCGAACATCGTGCTGAGGATCGACCGCCGTCGGCGTCAGCGTCAGCAAGACATCGCAGCTCAAGTCGTGAAAGTGCGCGCTGTCGTGCCATTCGAGCGCATCAAACGCGCCTTCTTCGATGCCTGCGCGGTCGCCAAAGACTCGGACTCGGTGCCCGAATGCAATCCAATCCCGACTGAGCTCTCCGATGGCCTTCCCTATCCCGCGCGGGTCCACGCTCACCATTCCGGCGGGGCGCGCAGGTCCGACAAAAACGATGATGTCGAAGCGAAGCGAGCCCGGCTCGATCATCGCGCGCGCGAGCACCTTGGCCGCGACGGATCCGATCAGGCGCG
>Ga0247766_1000123_pt1 | contig 16495 bp, 14 predicted proteins | sample UWRJL223509R6_FD_179946 | JGI IMG/M metagenome (GOLD analysis project Ga0247766, IMG submission 179946) | Plant litter microbial communities from Arlington Agricultural Research Station in Wisconsin, United States - UWRJ-L223-509R-6 | ecosystem: Environmental > Terrestrial > Plant litter >... | reverse complement strand
CAATGCGCTGTCGGCCTTGGCTCGCATCGCCCAACGCGAGCGCGGACAGATCGCAACCCTCGCGTGTCCCTTGCTCGGCGACGAACGCGCCTTGTTGCGAGCGCTTTCGTTGCGCGCCCTCCGCCTCACGCGCGAGCGCTGTCCGGCTGGCCAAGAGACGACGGCATTGCTCCGCGATCGCTCGGAGTTCGTGCGAAAGTCGGCCGCCGCGCTGCTGCGCGATGTGTCGCGCGGTAAAGCGGACGAGCTACTTTTGACGCGCTCGCGCGACCACGACCCGAGCGGAGCGGTCGCCGCAGAGTGTGGTCAGCGCCCGCAACCAGTAGCAGTGGCCGGTCGCGATCCGACACTGGTCGTCATCATTGCCGCCGGCCAAGACGCGCCGAGTTCGTCACAGCCGTTTGCGCTTCTGCGCGCCGACGGGCTGGTCCGGCTCGGCGTCTCGGATCGACGCGGTCAGGTATTCGAACTGGCGCCGCGCGGCATGCTATCGCTGCTCGAACCCGTCGCTGACTTCGAGTAGGTGAGTGACGCGTGCCCGCTGACCTGATCGTCATCGAAATCGCGGCGCCGAAGGTGTCGGAGAGCGCTCTTTCCGTGCTGGTCTCTGCTTGTAGTCGCGCGGCACGCGACGCGGAGTGCGTCTTGGCGCGCAACTCCAACGACGAGCAGCCCGCTGCGGTGGCCATCGTGACCTTGCAAACGGAGGACAAAATCCGCGTCGAAGTCGGAGTGCGCAAGGGCGACCACGATTCGTGGCGCACGAAAGATTTTGCATTCTTGGCGTCCGACGAAATCATGGATCGCTGGCGAGCCGTCGGTTTTGCGATTGGCACGCTCGCCGAGAGCAACCCGCCCCCCGAGCAAGAAACCGCCGAGCGCGTCGGGCCTTCGCCATCATCCACGCAGCGCACTCCATCCGGGTCTTCGAGTCCTTCAGCTGCGTCATCCTCCGCAGCCGCCGGCTCTGCGTCCCCGGCTCCTTCCCCCACCGCGTCTCCGAAAGCGGCCGGCGCCACGACCACGACCTCGAAGCCGTCGACACCAGCGTCGTCGACGCAATCGGCGTCATCATCGTCGGATAGGGACAAACCGATAGAGACGGCAGGACCCGTTCGTCAGCGCGCGCGCCGGACCGAATTGTTCATCGGCGCTGCGATGATCTTCGGGCCTGGGCTCGAGACGGACCCGCCCTGGCGTCTTGGCAGCGCCTTGTATCTGGATCTGGCTCCCGCGCGGACGCCAGTGTTCTTCACCGTCGGAGGCAGCGCAGCCACTCGTCTTCGCACTGGCGAAAACGGCCTGACGACGCGCTGGTTCGACGTGTCGCTCGGTGCCGGCGCGCCGTTGCTCGGTCACTTGGATGCGTCGGGTCTCGAATTTCGAGTTCAGGCCTTGGCTGAGTACTTCGATGCGCACGCGAGTGACGGGCACAATTCCGAGTGGAACGGCCGCTGGACGCTCGGTTTGCAAGGCGCGCTTGGCGCGCGCCTGCAAATCGTCCCCAATTTGGCGTTTACGGCCGAAGTGCAGGCCGCGGGATTCACGGGCGAGACCGAGATCGTGGTGAGCGGCTCACCCGTGGGCACCTCTGCCAGCTTCCGCTATCTCGGTAGTGTTGGCTTACGGGTTCAGCTCCGCTGAGCAATCAATCACGCGGGATGCAGTGGCCGTGGAAGCAACGTTCTTGGCTCAGGCACTGATCATCGCGGTAGCACTCGACGCAGATGTTTAGGTAGCAAACAGCGGACGGGTAGCCGTAGCAGTCGGTATCTTTACTACAAGAGACACAGACGCCGTCTTCGCTACAGATCGAACGCTGGTCGCCACCGCAGGTCTCGTTGCTATCTTTGCCTGGGGTGCAGGCCCTCGTGCAACGCAAGGTAGTAGGATTGCAACGTAGACCCGTACCGCACGGATCGCCAACTCTACACTCGACACAGCGGTTGAACTGACAGGTGGACGGCTTGAAGCAGTCGTCATTGTCCCTGCAAAACGGGCAGAAGGGCAAAGCCTCGGGACAAGCCGTCTCCTGGCAACCACCGTCCCCGAGACACGGCGAGAAACCCCCCGAAGGAGACATGAGACGCCCACCGACGCCGCCGACGCCGCCGACGCCGCCCTGCTCGCTCGATTCTCCCCCCTTGCCCGCACCGCCGGAGGCCTTGCCCGCGCTGCCCGAGGTGCCTCCGTTTCCGACACCAGCGCTGCCCGCACGGCCTGCGCTGACCAGGCTCGCGTCCGACAACAGATCAAACCGCTCCCGCCCACAGCCAAACGCTATGCCCAGCGCGCAAAACACCGTCGCGAGCGCAACGGTGCGGGCGGAATCGGAGGGCTTGCGCCGCATCTTACCTCAACATACCACTCTTTTCGCTGATCTCAGGTGGTTCGCCTGCTCTTTCCGGCCTCAGGTACTATCTTCACCAAGGTGTCTAGCAGCCCGCGACTTCGACCTGACCAGAAGCTACGCGTCGTCTCGTCCGGCGCCGGCACGGCTTCTTCGCCAGCGTCCGGCGTCGGCAGCATTGGCTCGACCATCCAGCGCCCGCCGACCGATGAAGAGTTGATCGAAGCCGTGCAGCGCGGCGATCACCAAGTCGCGTCGGTGATCTACGAACGGCTGGTCGGGGTCGTCGATCACACGTTGTACCGCGTGTTCGGTCGCCGTGAAGCCGACCACGACGATCTCGTCCAAGCAGCCTTCGAGCAAATCGTGGTGACGCTTTCGCGTCGCTCGTACGCGCGGGCGTGCAGTCTGCGTACTTGGGCGTCCAGCATCGCCAGCCACGTGGGCTTCAATGCGCTGCGCTCGCGACGCCGCGAACGCCGAGTGTTGGATCGCGAAGCGGGCATCGACGCCGAACCGATCCGCGCCGGGGTGGACGTAGAGGGTGAAGCGTCCGCGCGTGCCGAACTCGAGCGCTTGAGAGTCCAACTCTCGGAGATGAAGTCGACGCACGCCGAAGCCGTGTTCTTGCACGACGTGCTCGGCCATGAACTCGCCGAGATTGCGCTGATGACCCAGGTCAGCGTCTCAGCCGCGCAGTCACGCTTGGTGCGTGGACGCAGTGAGCTGTTTCGCCGGTTGGACCACGTGGCACCGCGCCGAAAGTCGGTGTCGTCGTGAGCGGAACTCGCATCCCGTCGCAGCCCGATGACATGTTGCGGCGTTTGGGCAGCCAAGTCGTCCCGGTCGAAGATCCGGAGCTCGTCGAGCGGCGGCGCGAACAAGTGGTGGCCGCGCTTTCGCGTTCGATTCGTGCGACGGCCGAACGCAAGCGTCGCGCAACGCGCGGGCGCGTGCTGTGGAGCATGGGCATCGCCGCGTCGTTGGCGCTCGGCATCGGCGTCGCCGCTCGTGCTCGACACAACGCGGTCGAAGCGAGCGCCGTGTTCTCGACCGTTTCAGAGGTGACGGGCGCGGTGGTGATCACCGAAAATGGTGACAGCCGAGTGCTGTCGACCGGTTCCGAGTTCGGCCTGCGCACACAAGGCGAGATCGAAACGGCGCCCGAGGCCCAAGCCGAGATTCGCTCGAAGAAGAGCGCGGTGCACCTGAATCCGGCCACCAAGCTCACGGTGTCTCCGATCACCCCTGTAGAAGAGCGCTATCGGCTCGCCGTTGGCCGCGTCGAAGTCTCCGTCGACAAGGATTCACCCATCACCCGCAGTGTCGTAGTCGAGACCCCGAATGCAGAGGTCGTCGTGCACGGCACGGTGTTCGCGGTCGGCGTTTCGTCACGCAACAAGCAGATCGTGACTGAGGTCAGCGTCACCCGCGGCTCGGTCTGGGTTCTCCAGCACGGCTCGCAAGCAGCGGTGCTCGGGGCCGGGCAGCATTGGTCTTCGGATGCCGAGCCCGTGGCGGCGGGGCCCGCGACACCTACAGCGGCACCCGTCACGCCTCCGCCCCCCGCGACCAACGACGGCACTCTGTCTCGTCGCGACGTCACCGCTCGAGGCGCGCCTCGGCAGACGCCCGCTGAGGTCAAGAGCAGCACGCTGGCCGAGCAAAGTCGCATGTTCCAAGAGGCGATCGACGCTCGTAATCGTGGGGAAGACGGGCGCGCGGCAGAGCTCTTTGCGCGCTTGCTCAGCCGCTACCCGAGCTACGAAGAGGCAGAAGTTCAGCTGTTCCGCGCCCAGAAGCGCCTCGGCCGAATGACCGCGGCAGCGGCGGAAGCCCGGCGCTATTTGGCGCTGCATCCGCAGGGCTTTGCGCGTGATGAAGCGCGGGATCTGGCGTTGAGCTCACAGCGACACTGAAATTCATGCCTGGCCGGTTCGAGCGCTGGTTACTCATTAATGAAAGCGGTCATTTGCCCGGAGTTTGCGCGCTCTCGGACCCGCGGAGGAACTCGTCATGAAGGCCCTACGATACGGAATCAGTGGCTTGCTCGTCGCGGGCTTCGCGTTCGTCGCCGCTTGCGGTGGTTCGACCGATGACGGAGGCGACGGTACTCCGGGGGCAGGTGGCAAAAACTCGAGCGGTGGCCGCTCCGGAGTTGGCGGCGGCTCCACTGGGGTCCCGAGCAATCCTGCCGGTTGTCCGGCGTCCGTTCCGGCGGACGCCACCGCCTGCACACTCAGCGGCGCGCAATCGCCCTGCGCGTACAGCGGGATGAGCTGCAGCTGTGTGCGTGCGCTGGGCGGCGGCGGCATCTTCCCTGGCGGCACTGCGGGAGCTGGCAGCACCGCTACCCGGCAGTGGGACTGCACCGCGACCCTGGTTTGTCCGGCGGCGAAGCCGACCACGGGTGAGGCTTGCACGCCCGCGAGCGGCATGTGCCCCTACTCCGGCATGGGCAGCTGTACTTGCAGCGCGCGAACGAGCAAGTGGAGTTGCTCGGGCGGCACCGGACCGGGCGGCGGAACCGGTGGCAGTTTCAACGGCTTTGGCGGCGCTTTCAGTTTCGGCGGCGCCCCCAGCTCGGGTGGCAGGGCGAGCACCGGTGGTAGGGCCAGCACGGGTGGCACGTGTCCTGCGACGAAGCCAGCGGCAGACAGCGCGTGCACCGGCGACCTGTCGTGTCCGTACACCGGTGGCGGCTGTGTTTGCTCGGCCGACAAGTGGACGTGCCTCTGAGCTGACTCGCGCGCTTTGCACACGCGTTTGCGCGGCAAGAGGGGGCTCCTTCAGAGCCGTCTTGCCGCGCAATTCATTCATTCATTCGAGCGGCCGTGCGCCGCGCTCGCGTCTACTTGGCGCTGCAGGACATGTTGCACATCAAGTCGCTCGGCGCGCAGCCGCACGCGCTCTTCTTTGGTTTCGGCGCTGGCGCGGCAGCCGGCGGTGCGTCCGCCGCAGCCGCCGCTGGCTTCTTGGCGGCGACGCCGCCGCCACCGGTGTACGGTCGCTTGGGCGCGACAGCGGCGCCCGGCTTGGCGCTCGGCGCGGGCTCTTCCGCAGCGGTGCCCGTCGAAGGCGGCGTCGCGGTGATCACGGGAGTTGGCGCCGGGGTTGGCGCGGCGACAGGAGTCGGCGCGAGTGCGACCGGTGCCGGCGCGGGGGGTGGCGGTTGCGGCTTGAGCACGATGGCCCCCGCGACGATCAGCGCGGCGAGCACGACGCCACCGCCGATGAACAGCGGAGCCTTGCTCTTGCCAGCCGCAGGATAACCGCTCGGTTGTGCGGAGGCCGCGAAGCCTCCACCGAGTGGCGAGGCGATGCCGAGTGGAGGCGCGATGCCGAGTGGAGGCGCGACCGCAATCGGCGCGCTGAGCGCGGCAGTGGGTGCGCTTTCACTCTTGGTGGCTGCGGCGGTGAGTGCCTTCAAATCGATCAAGCCGGAATCGTCGCGCGAGGCAGACGAATTGGCGATCGGGCGAGAAGCGGGGCGGCTCGCGGCCACTGGGTTCGACGCCGAGGTGAGCGCGCTGAGCGAGAACAGCACGGACGACTCGTTGCGTGCTCCGGTGCTCGAGCTACTGTTGCTCTGGGCGGGTGCAGCGTGGGCACTGCCGCCACCGCGCGCTTCCGGTGCGCTGGTCATCACTTCTTCCTCGCTTCCGGCGTGCTCGATGCCGCCGAACAAATCAGCGGCTGCGCCGCGGGCGGGACGCGCAGCAGCGCGGGGCGCAGCAGCGGGCGCCGACCAGGGCGACGGAGTTGCCGTCGCTGCGGCAGGAGCAGGTGCGGGCGCGGCGCCTGGAGTGGCTGCGTGCAACGCCTCGACGATCTCTTCCACCTCGCCCAGGGCTTTCCAATCAGCGAAGCCATCCGCCCACAGGTAGGTTTCGGCAGTCACTTGGCCTGCATTGTAGGCCGCGACGATTTCCGACACGGTCAAGTTGCGCTGATCGCCCTCACCGAAATCGACCGAGTACTGCGCGCCGCCATCTTGCTCGACCGCGCTGGTGTCTGCGGCCTCACCGGCTGCGGTGTACACGTTCGCGGGAGAGGTTTTACCATCAATCACGATGGTGGCTCCGCACTTGCGACAACGGATCTTGGCGAGACGGTCAGTTACTTTCTCGTCTGCAATCGAATACTTAGCTTGGCACGCAGGACAGGAAATCTTCACAATCAGCCTCGCGGATGCGCTTTCTTGGAGCTCGGAAGGGGGGAAACGGTCAGAAAGCTTTGCGCTATCGGATCCCGAAGCGCTAGCCTTTATCAACGGCTACGCTCCCGTTCAATTTTCGGTCTCGGTCGCAGCCGAGCGGGCCACTCTTTTATCATTCCTGCTGAAGATCGCTAGACCCCACGCAGGGGTTTCCCGGATGTTCGACCCAGTAAGGAACGGTCGCCTTTGGTCGGAATATTCCAAAAAAGCGCGGGCAATGCGTTTTTCTGCGGCCACGGGCAGCCGAACCTCGACGCCGAAGGCTGTGACGGGACGTGACGGCGTTCGTGACCATCGACAAAATCGCTGCCCTTGCGTCGTCCAAGGCCCCTCGAATGGGCCTCGCGCTCAGGAGCCCATGGCAAAAAGAGCCAGATCCAGGGCGTCGAGCCGCTCGGCGAGTTCGGCATTTTCGCCGTCTTCGCGCAGCGCGAGCAGCAATTCCCGCTTGGCGCCGCTGAGATCACCCTGGGAAATCAGCTCGTCGGCGCGAGCCGCGTAGCGCTTGGCCGAGGCAGTTCGGCATAGCTCGTCGAGCGATTTGGCGCCGACACCCACATTGGCGACGCGCGGCACCTCGCCGCCGCCCAGCCGCAGCTGCCCTTTGGCCAACGCCAGATCGTAGCGCGGGCGCAGGGTCGGATTGGAAAGAACGCGATAGGCCTCGGCACCGCGTTGAAACACGCGTCGCAACACGTCCGCGGTCTGCTTGTCGCAACCGGCGTGCGCGTCGGGATGAAACGCCAGTGCGAACTCGTGGAACGCGACCTTCACCGCTTGGTCGTCCGCGATCTCGAGCAAGCCGAGTAGCTCGTAGTAGCTGGAGGCGTCCAGCACCTCCGCCCACTCGTACAAGCGTTCGACGTCGGCTTGGTCTGCAAGCATGGCGGGCTACTGGCGCGCGGCGTTGCGCTGCATCATCCAGGCGATGTCGTTCGCCTCGGGGAGTGCGACCAATCGAACTTGCGTGCTGGTTGCGCGTTGGGTGGCGACGTCTTTCGCGCTGACGTTGAGCATGCCATTGGTGTCGAGCGAGAAGCTGACCGCGATTTGAATTTCACCGCGCGGGGCAGGGCGGAGGCCGCTCAACTCGACCTCTCCGAGCAGCGTATTTTGCGGAAATTTGCTGGATTCGCCCTGACTGATGCGCACCCGCACCACGGTTTGATGATCGACGGCGGTCACGAATACGCGAGTGCGCTCACAGGGGACCTGAGTGTTGCGCTCGATCACCGGATCGCAAAAGCCGTTCACCGTCTCCACCGCCAAGGTGAGCGGAGTGACGTCGATCAGCAGTGGCGGCGGACGTGACGAGGCCGGCCGCGACGATGGCGCGCGTGTCGCGGCTTCCAAGCTGCTGTAGCTCGGCGGGGCCGTCGCTGGCTCCGTGGCGAGCGGCGCCGTGGACAGCGTGGGCATCGGCGCGGTGCGTGACGGGCCGAGCGAAACCGGGGGCGGAGCGACGAAGACCGCGGCCGATGACGGCGGGGCGGCGGGCAGGGGCGCGGGTGGTGCGCCGGGCACCGCGGGCATGCGCGCGGTGCCCGAGGGCCCGCCGAGCTCGGGACGCGACGCGCGGGCCTCCGAGGGCGCGGTGACGTGCGTGATTTCCTCCTCCGGAAGCTCCGGCAGGGGGAGCGAATCCTCGTCGTCGAGGTCGCTTGCGGCGGGCGCGCCGTAAGCGCTCAGCGGGCGCGAACTCGGTTGGCTCGGGGCCGACTCGAGATCCAAGAAATCCGAGTCGCCGAGCACGAACGAGAGGCTGTCTTCGCGCGCGGAGGCCGCGCTGGGCGCCGCGACGAGCGGCAAACTCAGTTCGTCGCTCACGGCTTCGCGCGCACTCTGGGCCTCGTCACTGGCACTGACCAGCGTCGGCCCGCCGATGGCGCGGGTGGCCTCGGGCCCCAAGCCTCGACCGGTCTTGACGCCCTGACGTGGGCCGAGCCCGCCGAGTGTGCTCGGGGGCGCTCCGGTCGTCGCCAGCTTGCGCAGAGCCCCGAGCGTCGATTCATGCGTCGGACCTGCCGGGCGCGATCCGGGCTGAATGCCGGGCGTGGTCGACACGTGCTGCCGACCGAAGAACGGCTGCGTGCTGGGAATGGCGGGGGAGCTCTCGAAGCGCGCGCGCGCCGGCGCGGCGGGCTGCGCGGCGGTGCTTGGCCGTTGCAGCACCGTGTCCGGGATCTTTGCGTCGCTGAATTTGGGCTGAGTTTGCCGCGAAGCGGGGCTCGGTGCGGGCGGAACCGTGGCGCGGCGCTTCTCGGCGCCGCTCAGCGCGGCGGCTTGAATGGCCGCACCGATGGCCACGACTTCGTCCGGATTGATGTTGGCGCGCAGCGGTTTGTCGAAAAATTCCTCCACCCGGCTTCGCACCAGGGGAATGCGCGTGGAACCGCCGACCAACAGCACTTGATCGAAGTCAGCTTGCGTCAGGCGGGCAATGCCCATCGCCTCGCGGCAGACGTCGAAGGTGCGATCGATGATCGGCTGCGCCAGGTGCTCGAACTCCTGGCGCGTCATCGAGAAATCGAAATTGAGGCTGCGACCGCCGAGCCCGTGCGCTACTTCACTGACCGTGACGCGCACTTCGGACTCGCTCGAGAGCCGGTGCTTGACGAGCTCAGCGGCAGCGCGCAATCGCTCGAAGACTTGCAGATCGGCGCGTGCGTCCACGCGGTGTTGAGCGAGCAGCTGCTCACCCATGCGCTCGGCGATCGCCAAGTCGAGATCGTCACCACCGAGGAAGGTGTTGCCGGCGGTTGCCAGCACCTCGAACACGTTGTTGGCCAGATCGAGCAGCGTGACGTCGAAGGTGCCGCCGCCGAAGTCGTACACGGCCACGCGCTCGGAGCTGGCGCGCCCGTAGCCGTAGGCGAGCGCGGCCGCCGTCGGCTCGTTCAAGATGCGCAGCACCTCGAGGCCCGCGACGCGCCCGGCGACCTTGGTCGCCGCGCGCTGCAGATCGTTGAAATTGGCGGGTACCGTGATCACGGCGCGATCGACGCTCGCGCCCAGCGCTGCCTCGGCCACGGCCTTGGCCTTGCGCAGCACGAAGGCGCTGATTTCGGGCAACGTGTAGGTCTCGCCGCGCGCCACGACCAGCGAGGCTTGCCCGGGACCCTCGCGCATCTCGAACGGGAAGCGCGAGCGCGCGCGCCGCACCTCTTCCGAGTCCCAACTGCGGCCGATCAGGCGTTTGATCGAGTAAATCGTATTCGAGGCGTCGACGATGCGACGCTCTTTGGCGGCGCGTCCGACCAGCACGCTGCCGTTCGGGTGAAACGACACGATCGACGGGATCAGCACTTGCTGGGCTTCGTCGAGCAAGGCGGACGCCTGACCGTCGCGAACGACGGAAACGACCGTGTTCGTGGTACCGAGATCGATGCCGATTACCGTGGACATGAGCTATTCAGTAACCCCCGACAAATTCTCGAGCGCGCGATCATACCAGGCTTGAACGGTGCGCTCGAAAGGCCACATCCAGCCGTAGTCCGGCCCGATGAAGCGCTGCACGATGTGCGAGCGCAGGCTCGGCGAGCGCGCGGCCTCGAGACCCAAAAGCTCGGCCGTGGCGCGCAGCGTCTCTTCGTACGCCTCCCATTCGATGCGGGCACGGCCATAGGCGAGGCCCAGCGGAAAGAAAGGGATCAGGTACAGCCAAGTCATCAACAGGGCACCGTAGCGGCGGCGCTGGCGCAAGTGAACTCGCTCGTGGCGCAGCAAAATCACGCGATCGAGATCGGTCATCGCGTTCCAAGTCGGCGGCACGTACAGCGTGTCGCCGATCACCGTGTGGTAGCGAGTGAGATAGCTGCGCTGACCGCCGAACGTCATCGCTTTCAACGCGAGGTCGATCACGCGCGACGGCCAATGACCCAGCTTGGGCACGATGCGAAACGACGGAAACTCGGCCCGAATCGTTTCGATGAAGCGATCGGTGAGCTCCATTCGCGTACCCCGCAGGGTAGCGCGGTTCGCTGACCCGCAGGGAGAGCTCAGTGAGCGGCCGTTGGGCCGATCAGCTATTCGCCGAGCAGATCGCCCGGTTTCAGAGCGCGGCCGTTGATGAGGTCGAGGGCGGCCAGCTCTTTGCGACCCTCGAGTTGCGCGCGGACGAGCTCGAACGTGCCGTCGAGCGTGCTCACTAGGACGCGCTTCTGTTCGACGCTGACGGTTCCCGGTGCGCCGACGGTGGGGCTCGCGCTCGCGCGCACCTGCGTGATCTTGAGTGGTTTGCCGTTGAGCAGCGTGTGCGCACCGGGTCGAGGCGAGAGACCGCGCACCAGGTTGACCAGATCGCGAGCGGTTTTGGAGAACTGCAGCGCGCCATCTGCACGTTCCAGCGGCGGTGCGTGGCTGCTCTGCTCGTGATCTTGCGGTACGGCCTCGAGCTCGCCCCGGACCGCACGTGCGAGTTCATCGCGCACGAGCTGAGCGGCGGTCGCGGAGAGCCGCTCGGACAGCTCGCCAGCCGTCTCTTCGTCGCCGATGGCAATTGCGCGCCGCGCGTAGACCGGCCCGGTGTCGAGCCCTTCATCCATTTGCATCAGGCAGATGCCGGTCTCGTGATCGCCGTGAATGATCGACCAATTGATCGGCGCGGCGCCTCGCCAGCGAGGGAGGAGCGAGGCGTGCAAATTCATGCAGCCGCGCGTCGGCGCAGCGAGTACGGCGGGCGGTAAAATGCGGCCATAGGCCATCACCAGAGCCACGTCCGCGGTGCGCTCGCGCAGCCACTCGTCCAAATTGCCGGTTTTCACCTTGAGCGGCTGGTGGACCTCGAAACCCATTTCGAGGGCGGCGAGCTTCACGGCAGGGGGCTGGAGGTTCAATCCGCGGCCCGCAGGCCGATCCGGCTGGCAAACCACGCCTACGATTTCAGCCACTTCCGCGAGAGATCGCAGTGCGGGCACCGCGATCGCCGGAGTTCCAAAAAAGACTGCGCGCACGCGGCGCCGTATACCAGATGGCCGCGCTGCCCGCCTGTCCGGAAGCCTCGCGACTGCGTTGCCCTCGCCTGATCCGGCCCGGCCAGGCTGCGGCGCCAGAGCCTCGCCTCATGGAGCCGGGGTAGGTAATCGGGAAGGGCTAGCGTGACGTATTGGTATGGTTACGTTGCGAGATTGTAGAGAGACGGCGCCGTTCCGAGACTGCCCTGAGCCTGACCAATGTTAGGAAATAAGGGATGCGCTCGGCCCGTCGCGAGTGACAAGATGGAGACTCAACATGAGTGAAAAGAAAAAGCCGCCGCCGCCTCCGCAGCCTCCGCCTCCGACCGAAGACGAGATCAAGTTCGGGGACGAGCTAGCGGTTTTGCCGATTCGGAACGCCGTACTTTTCCCAGGCGCGGTGGCGCCGTTCGACGTGGGCCGCGAGAAGTCGGTCGCGCTGGTCGAAGACGTCCACAACCTGTCCACCCCCGTGATCGCCATCTTCGCCCAGCGCGATCCGGCGACCGATGATCCGGGCGCTGATGATCTATACCCCGTGGGTTGTGCCGCGCGCGTGCTCAAGGCGCTCAAGCACAGCTCGGGCAACTACTCGTTGATTCTGCAAGGCCTGACGCGCATTCGGCTCGACTCGGTGACGCAAACGTCGCCCTTCTTGCGCGCGAAGGTGACTCGCGTCGAAACGCCCGCGACGGAGGACGTCGAGGCAGAAGCGCTGGCGATGAGCCTGCGTGACGTGGCCAAGCAAGTGATTCAACTGATGCCGGAGCTGCCGCGTGAAGCGGGCTCGCTCATCGACTCGATCCAGGCGCCCGGTGCGCTGGCGGATCTCGTGGCCGCCAATTTGGATGCCCCGGTCGAAGAAAAAGCCCAGCTGATCGAGACGGTCGAGGTCAAAGAGCGCATCCGCAAAGTGCTGCGCTTGCTCACTCGTCAACTCGAGATCTTGAAGATGCGCGAGCGCATCAACTCCCAGATCAAAGAGGAGATGGGCAAGAACCAGCGCGAATACGTGCTGCGCCAACAGCTCAAAGCGATCAAAGAAGAGCTGGGTGAAGACGACGGCGATCAAGGCGACTTGGACGGGCTGGAAGAGCGCGTCGCCAAAGCCAACCTGCCGAACGAGGCCGACAGCGTCGCCAAAAAGCAGCTGAAGCGCCTGCGCTCGATGCAAGTCGGCTCGGCCGAATACACCGTCGTCCGCACGTATCTGGATTGGATCTTGGATCTGCCCTGGTCCAACCAAACCGACGACAACATGGACATCGCCGAAGTGCGTCGTGTCCTGGACGAGGACCACTACGGCCTCGAAAAGGTCAAGAAGCGCATCGTCGAATACCTGGCCGTGCGCAAACTCAAGAAGGACAAGAAAGGTCCGATCTTGTGCCTGCTCGGCCCGCCCGGTGTCGGTAAGACCTCACTCGGCAAGAGCATTGCTCGTGCCTTGGGTCGCAAATTCGTGCGCGTCTCCTTGGGTGGCGTTCACGACGAAGCGGCCATCCGTGGTCACCGCCGCACGTACGTCGGCGCCCTGCCGGGTCAAATCATCCAAGGCATGAAGAAGTCCGGGACCATCAACCCGGTGTTCATGATGGATGAAGTCGACAAGATTGGGCACGACTTCCGCGGCGATCCGAGCGCGGCCTTGCTCGAGGTCCTCGACCCCGAGCAGAACAACACCTTCGCCGATCACTACCTGGAAATCCCGTACGATCTGTCGAGCGTGATGTTCGTGGCCACCGCCAACGTCGCCGACCCCATCCCGCCGCCTCTGCGTGACCGCATGGAAATCCTGGAAATTCCAGGCTACACGCGGCGCGAAAAGCTGGCGATTGCAAGGCAGCATTTGATCCCGAAGCAGCTCGAGGAGCACGGCCTCAAGCCGGAGCAACTCACCATCACGGATGAAGCCGTGGAAGAGCTGATCGAACACTACACCCGTGAAGCCGGCGTCCGCTCACTCGAGCGCACGGTGGCCAGCGTGATCCGCGGCGTCGCGGTCAAAGTCGCCGAAGGCGACCTCACCCCGCGCGTCATCAAGAACGAAGAAGATCTCCGCGAGTTCTTGGGCGCGATCAAGTTCACGAGTGAAGTGGCCGAGCGCACGGAAGAAACCGGCGTCGCAACCGGCCTCGCGTGGACCAGCGTGGGCGGTGAAATCCTATTCATCGAATGCACGCGCATGTTCGGCTCCGGCAAGATGCAACTGACCGGTCAACTCGGTGATGTCATGAAGGAAAGTGCGCACGCAGCCCTCAGCTACGTCCGCACGAACGCCGAAAAATACGGCATCCCGAAGGACTTCCTCGAGAAGAGCGACGTTCACATTCACATCCCCGCAGGCGGGATGCCCAAAGACGGCCCGAGCGCGGGCATCACCATGTTCACGGCCATCGTGTCCTTGCTCACGGGCATCCGAATTCGACACGATGTCGCCATGACCGGCGAGATTTCACTGCGCGGTCGGGTACTCCCGATCGGCGGCCTGAAAGAAAAGACCCTCGCCGCGCACCGCGCGGGCATCAAGCGCGTGCTTGTGCCCGAGCGTAACAAAGCGGACTTGGATGAAGTGCCGAAAGAAGTCCGCGACGAGCTCGAGTTCGTGTTCGTACACAAACTCGACGAAGTGCTAGAAGCCGCGCTGGAGCGTATGCCCCAGCCCTCTCAGGCGTACCTCGACGAGGTCGCCAAGAAGGAAGCGTCTCCACAACCCAGCACGAACTGAAACCGCAAAACAGCGTGTGACAGTCAAAACGCCCGAGGACAACAACCTCGGGCGTTTTTTATTTTGATGGTCACGCAGCGACGCGAAGGGCGTCAAAGCCTTCGGCGTCGAGGGGCGAACGGCATCGCCGCCCGCGACGTTGACCCCTGCGGCACCCACGGCGCCGAGACCGCCGCCAGCCGCCGGCGTCGAACTCGCGTTGGCGGGATCACCATGTTCGAGGTGGCCCCCGCCGCCCCCGCCGCCGTTTGCGGGGAGTACTCCCAGCACATTGACGAGGGGCGCTTCGACTCTTCTGGCGTTTTGGCGACGCCAAACGCCGTAAACCCCGCTCGTCGCGTCAGTCCGCTAAACGAGCTTGGCCGTCGTCCACAGCTTCACCCCGCCGGCCATCCCCTCGACGTTGCTGAACAGCTTCACGTTGCTCGGCAGATCGCCCTTGATGTGCTCCGCGTTGCCGCCGCCGATGTAGAGCATGTCGTAGTTGAAGATGGGTTCGAGCTGTTCGATCATTTCGAACACGCGCTTGGACCAGTGCTTTTTGCCGATTTCGGTTAGTTCGGCGTCGCATAGGCGCTCTTCGTAGGTCTTTTCTTTTTTCCAGGGGTGGTGACCGAGCTCGAGGTTCGGGACCAGGATGCCGTCGACGTACAGGCCCGCGCCGAGGCCCGTGCCGAGGGTGAGCGCGAGTTCCACTCCGTGTCCGGCGATCACGCCGTAACCTTGCAGGTCAGCGTCGTTCATCACGCGTACGGGCCGGCCAACGATGGCTTCTACGTGGTCCTGAAGCGGGAATTTGACCCAGAAGTCATTGCCCAGGTTCGGGGCGCTGTAGGTGACGCCGCGCTTGACGATGCCCGGAAAGCCGAGGGCGACGCGATCGAACGCGGGCTGCTCGACGACCATTAGCTTGATCACGGCCAAGAGCGCTTCGGGGGTGGCGGGCTTGGGCGTCAGCGTGCGGGCGCGCTCGTTCACCGGCTTGGCGTCGGCGTCGAGCACGATCATTTTGATGCCGGTCCCACCGATGTCGATTGCGAGGGTGCGCAGGTCAGTGGTCGGCGAAGCGCTCGGAGTCTCTGGCGGCATGGCCGACTATTACCATTAGTTGAAGAAAAACTAGGGGAGAGTTGCGGTTAGTGCCGCGTACGAGCTATCGTTTTCGGCTTGGTCTCGCGATGAGTCGCTGGCAAAGAGGGAAGTGGTCGTCCGCGGTACTCGGCTTCGCTGGGCTACTGGTCGCCTGCCAACGCCGCGATCTGCCCGCGGGCCAACGGCAAGCGGAGCCGAAATCGGCTGCGCCGAAAGCGGTGCCGGAGGCAGAGTCGGCCGAAAGTCGTGCCTGCGCAGCGACGCTGAGCCGGCTCGAAGCCGAGCCAGCGCTGCCCGGTGCCATCGTCAACACCGGCTTCGAACGCGGCCACTTACTCGGCCGTGCCCGCGCCGAGCCGGTCGCCTTCGTGCGAACGCCCCATTTCGATACGCAAACGGGCTCGTTGCGAGCCCGCGCCCTGCGTGAAGAGCTGCAGGTGGAGGAGCACCCCGCGTTCGCGTTCGAGCGCGTCCTGTCCGAGGTCAAGAAGAGCCCGGAGCTCGCGCGCGAAGTCTTCTTGACCGAAGGCTATCTGTACAGCGAACGGCCGGCGCTGGCGGCGCTCTTCGTCAACTACTTAGCGCTCGGGCTCTTGTTTCGCGAACCTGCCTTGCGCATCGCGCGTGGCGTCGAAGTCTGGACCCTGAAGCGACACGACTCGGACTATGAATACGTCGACGGCCCGCGACGCGGTGAGCGAGCGCGGCTACTGCTGTTCGATCGCGTGTTCGTCGCCGGAAAAGAGCCTGGATCGTCGCTGCACGTCGATTTGCGGGCCGTGGCAGCGCAAAGTCTGAGCGACGAGATCGCACTCCAGCGCATCACCGAACACGGCGTGGTGGCGTCGCTGCGCTTCGGCAAAGATTGGTTGCCGGCTGCCTTCACGCGTGCAGGCAGCGCATTGCAACTCGATTGCCAGCGCGTCCCGCCAGCGCTGCGCGACACCACGTCGCAAGCACGCGCGCTCGCCAAACGCCGCGCGCACGTGATGGAGGTGCTGGCGCGGGTCGTCAAAAATGAAGTCGAAGAAGGGCTCCCATTCGACGAACCGAAGACCGAAGAAGGGCAGCAAGATGGCCAACTGCGTCCTGCCTGGCGACGCGCTTACCTCGACGGCCGCGATCGCTACACCTTCAACGAAGACAGCTATTGGGTG
>Ga0247766_1000122_pt1 | contig 16536 bp, 10 predicted proteins | sample UWRJL223509R6_FD_179946 | JGI IMG/M metagenome (GOLD analysis project Ga0247766, IMG submission 179946) | Plant litter microbial communities from Arlington Agricultural Research Station in Wisconsin, United States - UWRJ-L223-509R-6 | ecosystem: Environmental > Terrestrial > Plant litter >... | reverse complement strand
CGCTAATGGCGCACTACTTGTCGAACCACGTGGCCGTCGCGTACGGCGATATTTTCGAGGAAATGGTGGCGCTGTCGCAGGAGCTCGGCTTCAAAATCCGCATCCTCGGGAAGGCGTGAGCGTGGTCGCTCCGGCGTATTTCCTAGGCGTCGACGTGGGCACGGGCAGTACGCGCGCGGGCGTATTCGATGCTTCGGGCCTGATGCTGGGCAATCACTCCGAGAGCATCACCAGCTTTCGCCCGGCCGAAGACTTCGTCGAGCAATCGTCGGACGACATTTGGCGCGCCTGTGGCGTGGCGATTCGCGGGGCGCTGGGCGCCGCGGGCTTGCGCGGTGAGCAGATTGCGGGCTTGGCCTTCGACGCCACCTGCTCACTCGTGGCCTTGGCCGCCGACGATTCGCCGGTCACGGTCAGTCCCACGGGACGCAGTGAGCAAAACGTGATCGTGTGGATGGATCACCGTGCGCTCGAGCAAGCCTCAGCGATCAATCTGACGAATCACGAAGTGCTTCGATACGTGGGCGGCAGCATCTCGCCCGAAATGGAAACGCCCAAGCTGCTTTGGCTCAAGCAGCACTTACCGAAGTCCTTCGCCGCCGCAGCGCGCTTTCTGGATTTGCCTGATTTTCTCAGCTACCGCGCGACCGGCAACGACTCTCGCTCACACTGCACCACCGTCTGCAAGTGGACCTACCTCGGGCACGAGAACGACGGTCGCGGCGCATGGTCGCGCTCGTTCTTCGAACGAGTCGGACTCGGCGAGTTGCTCGCGGACAACGCCCGGCGCATCGGCAGCCAAGTGCGGCCGTTGGGCGAGCGCGTCGGGCTGCTCAACGAGCGTTCGGCGCGCGAGCTCGGTCTCGCGTCCGGCATCCCGGTCGGCGTCTCGGTGATCGACGCGCACGCGGGCGGTATCGGCTTGCTCGGTGGCGTGCTCCCGGGTGAATCGCTCGACGAAATCGGCTTCGAAAAGCGCTTAGCGCTGATCGGCGGCACTTCGAGCTGCCACATGGCCGTCTCCAAAGAAGCGCGTTGGGTGAACGGCGTGTGGGGTCCGTACTATTCCGCGATGGTCCCGGGCATGTGGCTGACGGAAGGCGGACAATCCGCCACGGGCGCGCTGATCGACCACGTGTTGCAGTCTCACGCGCGCTACACGGAACTCGCCAGCCTTGCCGCGGCGCGCGGGGTCAGTGTGTACACGGTGCTAAACGGGCGACTCGACGAACTCGCCGGCGCGAGCTCCGCTCCGGGCAGCTTGACTCGAGAGCTACACGTGCTCCCCGACCATCACGGCAATCGCTCTCCGCGCGCCGATCCATCGCTGCGCGGCATGATTTCTGGCCTCAAATTGAGCGCGAGCATGGACGCGCTGGCACTCGAGTATCTAGCGACCGTTCAAGCCATCGCTCACGGCACAAGGCACATCATCGACACGATGAACGCGCAGGGCTACCGCATCGACACCGTGATCGCCACCGGTGGCGACAGTAAAAACCCGCTATTCTTGCGTGAACACGCGGACGCGACCGGCGCGCGCATTTTGCTGCCAAAAGAGCCCGAAGCCGTCTTGCTCGGCTCGGCCATGCTCGCCGCGCGCGCGGCCGGTCACTTCCCGACCGTACTCGACGCCATGACCAAGATGTCCGCGATCTCACGCGTCATCGAACCCAACCCGTCCGCGCGCGCCTTCCACGACAAAAAGCAACGCGTCTTCTTGCGCATGCACGACGACCAGCTTGCCTATCGCCGCATGATGGACGCGAGCGGCTGATCAGCGCGTCGGGGCTTCGCGCAGGAGCGGATCCAGCGCGCCACGCCGATCGAGCAGCGCAATGTCGTCGTAGCCGCCGACAGACGCGCCGTTGATGAAGATCTGCGGAACCGTGCGCTGACCGGTCTGTTGGAGAAGCCGCTCGCGCGCTTCCGGATCGTTCGAGACGTCAACCTCTCGAAACGCGACTCCCTTGCGTTGGAGCAGCATGGCGGCGCGCACGCAGTAGGGGCAATAAGGGGTGCGGTAGACTACGACGTCAGCGGACATAGCTGTGCATGAGCATGGCCACTCGGCGGCACTTTTCAAGTGCCGCCCTGTTTGTGTGCCCCAACCCGCAGCCTACCGTTTCACTCGGCCGCGTGGGCGCCCTCGGCGCCCAGCAGCTCGGGGCCGCCTTCCAGCTTGACGCCCGACGGCACGCGGGCGCCTTCACCGCGATGATCCTTGGCGATCAGCACGTAAACCGAAGGGATGACGAACAAGGTGAAGAGTGTCCCGATGCTCATCCCGCCAACCAGCACGATACCGATCGAGTTACGAGCCACCGCGCCTGCACCCGTGACCAAAGTGAGCGGGAAGTGACCAGCCACGGTGGCAACGGTGGTCATCAAGATGGGCCGCAGGCGCGTGATGGCTGCCTCGTGCACCGCGTCGACCTTGCTCATGCCCAAGGCTTGCTGAGAATTGGCGAACTCGACGATCAAAATACCGTTCTTGGCCACCAAACCCACGAGCGTGACCAGACCGACTTGCGAGTAGATGTTGAGCGTGGTCGTCCACCCCTCCGTCAGTTTGAAGTGCATTCCGGGTGGCCCCGAGAACTTCAAGAACGTGAAGATCATCGCGCCGAACATGGCCAGCGGCACGGACCCAGCCAAAATCACCAGTGGATCGCGGAAGGAATTGAACTGGGCCGCCAACACCAAGAAAATCAGCAGCAGGGCCAAGCCCATGGCAGGCAAAAACTTGCCACCCTCCTGACGCAATTGGCGTGATTCACCCGTGTAGTCGAAGCGGTAGCCAGCGGGCAGGATCTTCTTCGACTCGTCCTCCAACACCTTGAGGCCCGCGTCCAAGCCGCGGATCGCCACGCCGGAAAGCTTCACCGAGTTCAGCTGCTGAAAGCGATTGAGCGTGCGCGGCTCGACCCCGATTTGCAACGAGGCCACGGCGCTCAACGGCATCAGCTGGCCAGCAGCGCCGCGAATGTAGATGTCCTTCAGCTGATCGGCGTTGAGGCGCCCGGCGCGCTCGATCTGAGGAATCACCTTGTAAGCGCGGCCGTCGATATTGAAGCGGTTCACGAAGTTGCCGCCGACCGCAGCGGCCAAGTCAGCACCTACCTGCTGCATGCTGAGGCCCATCGACGAGACCTTGTCTCGGTCGATCACGATCGCCGCGTTTTGCTGATCGATGCGCACGTCAACCACTGGCGGGAACGCGAACATGCCGCTCTTGGCCGCGGTTTGCTGCAACTGGTCCGCGAAGCGCAGAATCTCTTCGTGCGGCGCAGTAGAAGCGATCAAGAACTCCACCGGGAAGAAGCCCGCGCTGGGCAGCGCCGAGGGCAAAAATGCGGGCGCGCGCACACCGGTAATCCCCCCCAGCTTTCCGCTGAGCTCTTCTTGGATCGGGAAGATACTGCGCTTTCGTTCTTCCCAAGACTTCGTCAGCATGCCGCCGAAACCCGCGTTGGCGAACGTAATCTGGAAGCTGTTCGCGAACTCCGGCGTGGTCTGGAAGATGCGGTTGACCTCCGCCGAGTAAGTGCTCACCTGCTCGACAGTGGCATTGGCCGGCACGTCGAGCGCGCCGAACACCACGCCTTGATCCTCGTTCGGCGCCAGCTCGGCGGGCGAGAACATGTACATGGGCACCAAAACCAGCGCGAGCGTGCCCCAAACCGCGTACACCAAGCCGCGATTTTCCAGGGTGACCGACAACATTCGGCCGTACGTGTTCTTGATCGCGTTGAAACCGGCGTCGATCTTGTGCACCAGCCAGCCGTGCCCCTGCTCGGACTTGAGCAGGCGTGAGGCCATCATCGGCGAGAGCGTGAGCGCGACCACGCCAGAAATGAACACGGCGCCGGCCAAGGTGAAGGCGAATTCGCGGAATAGCGCGCCGGTCAAACCGCCTTGAAAACCGATTGGCGCGTACACGGCCGCGAGAGTGATCGTCATCGAGATGATCGGCCCGACCAGCTCACGAGCGCCGATGATCGACGCGTCCATCGGCGATTTGCCCTCGCGGATGTGGCGCTCCACGTTTTCTACGACGACAATCGCGTCATCGACGACCAAGCCGACCGCGAGCACGATCGCCAAGAGGGTCAGCAGATTGAGCGTGAAGCCGAGCACCTGCATCAAGAAGATCGCGCCGATCAGCGACACCGGGATAGACACCAAAGGCACGAGCACCGTGCGCAACGAGCCCAGGAACAGGAAGATCACGACGATCACGATGCCGATTGTCTCGAGCAACGTGTGCTGAACGTCCGTGATGGCGCTGTTGATGTACTTCGTGGAATCGAAGGCGATGCTCGCTTCCATGCCTGTCGGCAACTCTTGCTTGAGCGTGGCCATCTCTTTCTTGACGGCCGAGATCACGTCCAGCGAGTTCGCGTTCGGCAGCACCCAGATGCCCATGAACACGGACTTTTTGCCGGACATGCGCACGTCTTGTTCGTACGTGTCGGCCCCGAGCTCCACGTCCGCCACGTCTGAAAGGCGGACCAGCGAGCCATTTTGGGCACGAATGACCAGCTTCTTGAATTCATCCACCGACTTCAGGTCGGTTGCGGCCGTGATGTTGACTTGAACCAGCGCGCCTTTGGTTTGCCCCACGGCCGCGAGGTAATTGTTCGCGCCCAGGGCTTGGCTGACCTGCGCAGGGCTGACGTTGAGCGCCGCCATGCGCTCCGGCTTCAACCAAGCGCGGATCGCGAACGTGCGACCGCCCAAGATGTCTGCTCGCTGCACGCCGGCGATCGCCGATAGCCGCGGCTGAACGATGCGCATCAGGTAATCAGTCACCTGATTTTCGGCCAGGATGGTCGAGCCGAAGGCCATGTACATGGACGCGATCTGCGAGTCCGAGGGCTGGATACTGATCGCCGGAACTTGCGCTTCCGGCGGCAAATCAGCGCGGACTTGATCGACGCGCGCGCTGATGTCCGCGAGTGCGCTGGAGGCGTTGAAATTGAGCTTCAAGCGCACGTTGATCGTGGACAAGCCCTGAACGCTCTGGGACTCGATGTAGTCGATACCGTCGGCCGCCGCGATCACCCGTTCGAGCGGCGTGGTGATGAAGCCGCGCACTAGCTCGGCGTTGGCGCCGACGTACACGGTCGTGACGCTGATCGACGCGCTCTCGAGCTTCGGGTACTGGCGCACGTTCAACGTGCGAACCGCCTGAACACCCGCGATGATGATGATCAGGTTGACGACGATCGCCAGAACCGGCCGGCGTAGAAAAAGATCGGTGAACCGCATATCAGTGGTTTTCCGGCTTGGGGTTCAGCTGAGGGTCGGTCTTGACACTGTTGTCCACGACGATTGGTGAATTGTTCCGGAGCTTGAAGGCACCGGCGGTCACCAATTCCTGACCGTCAGTCACGCCGTCGAGTACCGCGACGTAGTCGCCTCGCGCTACACCTAGACGCACGAATTGTTGGCGGGCATTCTTGATCGTCTTGCCGGAGGGGGAAGTCCGAGCTCCCGGCGCGTCGGCCTTCTTGTTCTCAACCACGAACACCGAGTCTCCGAAGGAGGCGTGGACCACCGCAGTCAGCGGGATCGTCACGACCTCGCCTTGATCCGGCAACTGCACGGCCACGTTGGCGAACATGCCCGGGCTCAGCTTGTCGCCTGGATTCGGCACGGTAGCGCGCAGCTTGAGCATGCGCGTGGTGCTATCGATGGTCGGATCGACCGCGGCGATCACGCCGTCCTGCGGTGGTCCGGAGGACCCCTCGATCTGAATCTTGACCGGCATGCCGACGACGATCGTGCCGAGTTGTTGCTGGGGGAGCGAAAAGTCCACATATACCGCGCCCACGGCCTGCAGCACGGTGAGTGTGGTCCCCGGATTTAGGTACTGCCCAACGTTGACTGCGCGAATACCGAGACGGCCGCTGAACGGCGCGCGCACGATCTTACGTGCGATTTGCGCCTGAATCGTCTGCGCTTCGGTCTCGGAGCTCTTCACCTGGGCCTCGTCCGAGTCGAGCTGGATCTGGGTCGTCAGCTGGTCTTTCATCAACGCGCGCGAGCGGTTGACGTTTACGAGCGCCAGATTGCGGCGAACCGTGGTGGAAGCGAGCTGCGCACGTTCCACGCTCGTATCCATCTCCACCAAGACTTGGCCTTGCTTGACCAGTGCGCCCGATTCGAAGCTAATCTTCGAAACCACACCAGGAGCGTCGTTACTGAGGGCGACCCCTTTGACTGGGGCGATCGTGCCGACAGCCGTCAGCTCCGCTTGCCAGGTTTGCTTCTTGGAGATGCCGGAGCCCACCGATTCCGGCGGCGGTCCCGACTCTTCGAACTTCTTGCCCATGGCCATGAGCGAGGAGATCTGTGAAAACTTGATGAAGCCGAGCGTGCCGACGAGGGCGAGCAGTCCGACAATCACGATCAGAATCTTGAGGGCCTTGCGAGGCTTCCGAGGGGCTTTGGTGGTCACGATGAGTACTCGCGGCTGTGCATGAGGTGAAAAGCCCTGGACCGCAATTGGCTAGGGAGACCTGTACGTGCGATTTACGGAGGATTCCCAGGCAGAGCGTGCCCGGGACGGCGCCACGAAGTTGCCATAACGGCGAAACGGTCCCGCGGAAACCCCAGCGAAAAACTCAGTTCGAGACGCCTCGCCCGCTTTTGTCTGTTACACAAGACCAGCGCACACTAAATGGCCGAACACGGCACCGGCGCAGAAAAGCTGACGATGAAATATCATTGGAGATTCTTGAGTGCGCTCCTGGCGCTTTGCGCGTTGGTTCAAGCGCGGAGCGCGCGTGCTGAAGACGTTCCGCCTTCGGGATTGTGGGACGCCGGCATCGTCGTCAACGGTGTGCTGATTCCGTTTCGCATCGAGCTCGCGGTGTCAGGCAACGACGCCAGTGGTGCGTTGTTCAACGGGGACGAGCGCGTGCGCTCCACCAGCGGGTCCTATCGAGCAGGCTCGCTGGGCCTTCGCTTTGCCCATTACGCGAGCTCGCTCCAAGCCCGTTGGATCGACGGCAGTTTGACGGGCGCGTACGGTCGGAGCGGGCAGCCGGCGTACGCTTTTCAAGCGCGCCCGCACTCGGTGGCGCCCCCTTCGAACGACAAGGTGCCGTCGATTGCCGGGCAGTGGGAGATCGCCGTCAAGAGTCCCAAGGGAGAAGCAGCGTGGCGTTTCTTCGTGCGCCAGTCCGGCGCGGAGGTGACGGCCAGTATTCTGCGCGTCGATGGTGACACGGGGGCGCTCTCGGGCAGCTACCAGGGCGGAAAGTTCGTGTTGAGTCACTTTTCCGGCGCGCGTCCGCTGCTGCTCGAGATCACGCCCAACGCCGATGGCAGCCTCGCGCTCGTGCAGAATGGCAAGGCGGAGTACACCGCATTCAAGAGCAAGCAAGCTCGCGCCAAGAAGTTGCCACTGCCAGCCGATCCGTCTCGCTGGACCAGCGTGAAGGATCCGAATCAGCCGCTGCGTTTCAGCGCGCCAGATCTAAACGGCAAGCTAGTCACGGAGGCCGACCCTCGCTTCAAGGGCAAGGTCGTGCTCGTCAACGTCATGGGCAGCTGGTGCCCCAACTGCCACGACGAAGCGCCGTTCCTGCAGGAGCTCTACCGAACCTATCGCAGCCGAGGCTTGGAAATCGTGGCGCTTTCCTTCGAAGACGCGGTAGAACTCCGAGATCCAGCGCGGCTTCGGGCATTCATCGCGGCCTACGGGCTCGACTACACCGTATTGCTTGGCGGCGAGCCGAGCGAGGTGCACGAAAAGCTACCGCAGGCCTTGAACCTATCGACCTGGCCGGCCACATTTTTCGTCGCCCGCTCGGGCTTGGTGCAAGGCACCCACGCCGGGTTTGCGGGCCGAGCCACTGGCGCAGCACACGACGAGCTGAAGGCAGAGCTGCGCTCGACGGTCGAGAAATTGCTAGCCCAGAAGCCTTAGGGCGCTCAACCCGACAGCGCGCGACGAGCGAACTCGACCAACGCCACCGCTGCGTCGATGTCGACACGGCGAATCGAAACGCTCTCTACGTTGATTCCGAGTGGAACCGGCCCGTTTTGACGAGCTGCAATCTCCACAATCAATTGTTCACAGATGGCGATCGACTCGGCCAGCATATCCTTCGCGCCGAGCAGACGCCGTTCGATGACCGGGTCGAACGAAATGCCCAGCCACTTCATGAATTGCAGCGCTTTTTCGCTGCCGCACGGCGTGACGGTGAGCAGTATTGGGGCGGGGAGAAGTGCTCGCGCTTCGGCCTCACGCGCGAGATCGGCGAGCAACCTGCTGCTGGCATTCAGATCGTAGACGGCTTGCGAGACGAAAAACGAGCACCCTTGCGCCTGCTTGTCCAGCATGCGCAGGTGCTCGTCCCCTTTTTGCAGGTGTCGCTCCGCGATGCCGATGCCGCCGAGCAAGAGTCGACGGCAGCGTTGGGCGTACAATTGATAGGCGCGCCGCAAACCGAGACGGTCGCGCGGTTGCTGCGCTCGCGCGGGGCTTCCGACGAACGTGACGGCGGCCGGCTCGGTCGCCGAGTCTGCAGCCGAAAGCCAGGCCGCAAACTCGGCCTCTTGGTGGTTGGCAACTGCTCGATAAACAACGAACTCGCGTCCGGCATCCCCCAGGTAGTCGCGAGCGTACGCAAATGGATCGAGCGTGGGCAGAAACGCAAACGGTCGCGGTGAAGGGTCACGGCTCGATTCGTCTTGCAGGTCGTAAAGGACGACGGCATCGACCGGAAGCGATCTCAGCTGCGCGCGCTGACGTTCGGCGATCCCCGAAAGCTTCTCGAGATCGTGGGCCGCGCGCGGTGGCGTCAAGCCGTAGCTCAGGATCCCTGGGCGCCGCGCGAGCACCTTTTCTCGGAAGCCAGCCATGACCAGCGTGACTAGCATCGCTGGCTTCCGGGTTGCGCTGCAAAATCGAAACCCGTCAGGGCTTGGGTCGCGTCGAAGCCTTGGCTGCCGGCGCCGCGGGGCTTAGCGAGTCGCTCTTGACGAAGCGCAACGTGAAGCGATCGCTCTCGCCAATCGCGGCGTATTTTTCGCGGTCTTTGGCGCCCAAGCGGTAACTGGGCGGCAAAGTCCACACGCCGTCGGGGTAGTCCTTGGTGTCCTTCGGGTTGGCGTTGATCTCGGACTTTTCAGTGAGTTTGAAGCCGGCCGCTTCGATCTTTTCGATCGCCCAGGCTTCCGGAAGGTAGCCGAGCTTAGCGCTCTTTTGAGGATCGGCTCCCACCAAGGCACGATGGTCGACAATCCCGAGGACGCCTTTGGGTTTCAATGCGCGTCGGAACTCGGCAAGCCACTGGTCGACCGAGCTGTCGTTCACCAAGTTGTGCAGCTCGCGAATCACCAAGACTAGGTCGAGCTTGCCCTCCAGCGGGATCTTCGGGCTCTTCGCGTCGATCGGAATTGGTTCGACTTTGGCGAAGAGCTCGGGCGACGTCTCGAGCAAGAGCTTCAGGCGGTAACCCGCAACCGAGCGCTCACCTGCGCTGCCGTTGGGATCATCACTCGTCACGAACAACTTGCCGCGTTTGGCCAAGGCTGGCGCGAGGAGCTCCGTATACCAGCCTGCGCCGGGCCCATATTCGAGCACTGCCGAAGTTGGTTGTAGCCCAAAGAACTCGAGCGTTTCGCGAGGGTGGCGGTATTTGTCACGATCGGCATTTCCCGGATGACGGTGTGGGCTGGCGAGTACGGCCTTGAGTGCCGCGTCGGTGGAGGCGTACGACGCCTCGGCCAGCCGCTTGGCACTGGCGTGCAGCTCGGGCGTCCAGCGCGAAAGCTCCGTCTGATGATCGGCATCCGCCTTCGCTCTGCCCTTTTGGGCGCGTTCAGCGTCGGTCGGAGGCGCCGCAGACGTCGCCGGCGCCGCTGAGGCGACCGGCGCGGCGCTGGCGGACGCAGCAGCGGGATCAGCGGCAGAGGCAACGCTGACCGCGGGCGGCTCCGTCGCCGGCTTGGCCGCGCAACCGATCAACAACAATGAACCGAGCAGGAATGGCTTTCGAGGCTTCATAGCACGACGGTCTACCATACGAGACCCAAGATCAAGAGCCGCGGGCCGCCTGGACTTTTCAGCAATATCCACAGGCCTTGATCCGCGCGCGGGTCCAATATAAAAGACACCGATGTCAACGCGCGCGCAGAGCAACCCTCCCGTATCCAGTCGTCGCGGCTTGCTGATCGCAGGAGCGGTGGCTGCGGTCGGCGGCGCGTTCGCCGTGCGCGGCGCGCTCGGTCGTAAGAATCCAAACGACAATCACGCGCCGTCAGGCAGCGGTGGCGTTCGCACCGGAGGAGAATTGCTGGTGGCGTTCGACGGAGCGGCAGTCGCAACCTTCGCGCTCGACCCGCAAAATTCCGGATTTGCTCCGCACAATCGGGTGATGCGTTCGATTTTCGACAATCTCACGCACTTGCTGCCGGATCAAACCGTCGGCCCTTGGCTCGCCGAGTCGTGGACGCTTTCAGACGACCTCAAGACATTCGAGTTCAAGCTTCGGCGCGGTGTCAGATTTCATGATGGCACACCGTTCGATGCGGCCGCGCTGAAAGCAAACTTCGAACGTTTGGCCCTGCCGAGCAATGCGCTCACCTCCCGAACCAGCCTCGGTCCGTATCAGAGCTCCGAGATCCTCGCGGAGGATCGCTTACGCGTCACGCTGGCTCGGCCCTTCGCGCCATTCTTGCGCAACCTCTCGATGACCAAGCTGTCGATCGTGTCGCCGACCGCAGTCGCCAAATATGGCCAGGCATTCGCGCAAAATCCGGTGGGCACCGGTCCGTTCCGTTTCACGGAGTTGCTAGCCGGAACGGAGATTCGCCTCGCGCAGAACCCAGAATATGCTTGGGGGCCGCCAACCGCCGCGCACTCTGGACCCGCTCACCTCGACAAGCTCACGTTCAAAAACGTGCCGGAGGAGTCGACGCGCGTCGCCGTCTTGCAGAGCGGTCAGGTGCACGCAGCTGATTTGATACCGGCGCAGAATTTGGCCGACATCAAGCATGACGAACGCTTCACGGTGCTCGAGAAGGAGTTGCTCAACACCAACTATTCGCTAGCCTTGAACGTCAATAAGGCCCCCTGGGACGACGAAGAGATTCGACTCGCCGTCAAGCTGTCGCTCGACATCGACGCGATCGTGCGCGTGATCTACCTCGGAACCTTTCCGCGCGCGTGGTCACCGCTGTCTCCGTCCATGTTCGGATCTGCCGAGAAGGACTTGGCGAATTCGTGGCGCTCCGATCCGGCGCGCGCAATTGCCATCTTGGAGCGCAAAGGGTGGAAGCGCGGCGCCGACGGGGTGCGCGAGAAGGACGGCAAGCGCTTGACGATCAAGTTCATCGATTCTCAAGGCAACCGAGAGAAACGGCTGGACGTCGTGCAGCTCGTGCGGCGGCATTTGGCGGCCGTCGGTATCTCGCTCAGCATCGACAGCCAACCGGCGGGCGTCACCTCGAGCAAGCTAGCCACCAACGAATTCGATCTGTACGGCGGTGCCAGCTTTCATGGCGATCCGGACATCCTCCGACAGAGCTACGACCCGGCTGCGCGCACCGTCAACTCGGGCAACAAGATAGTCGACGCCGAGCTCATCGACTGGCTCACCCGAGCCGCGGGCGAACACGACGACGGCAAGCGCAACGAGCTCTACCACTTGGCGCAACGCAAGATCATCGACAAGAGCTACTCCATTCCGATCTACGTGCTCTTGTACAATCTAGGCGTGTCGAAGCGCGCGCACGGCATCGGCATCGACGCTCACGGCTTCCCCGAGTTTCACGACGCCTGGCTCGACGCCTGAGCCGGATCCTGTGTCCCCTTATGTAGACCTATGTCTACTTTATGATTGCTCCGACAGTCGGGACCGGGCATATCAGGGCATACGTTGCGGCGACGCGCTGAGCTGCCTCATGCCCGAGAGCTCGCAACGAGGAGCTTTCACCCGATGCGAACCATGCTTACCGGCGCGGCCCTGATCATCACCGCGCTCCTTCCACTCAACGCCCGCGCTGACGTCGTTACCGACTGGAATCAAACGACCGTCGATGAGATCCGCAAGCTCGGTCTCGGACCGAACCCAGCCTCGCGAGCGCTCGCCATTGCGCACATCGCGGCTTACGAGGCCGTCAATTCGCTGAGCAAGACGCACGCCCCGTACCGTGCCACTTTGCGTGCGAACCTGCCTGCGTCGCCAGAGGCCGCCGCGGCGAGCGCCTTCCACTTGGCGCTGGTGCTGCTCTTTCCTGCAGAGAAGTCGACGCTCGACGCCGCGTACGCAGAAAGCCTGGCCGAAGTCGCGGAGGGAACTGCGCGTGCGAACGGCATCGCTTTGGGTGAATCCTCGGCCGTCGCGATCTTCACCGCGCGCATCGGTGATGGCTCGGCGGCGATCGCAACCTATCCGGGCAGCACCGATCCAGGTCAGTGGCGGCCAACTCCGTCGCTGTTACAGGCGGCCTCGGAACCCGCCTGGCGCGACGTCACCCCATTTGCGCTACCCGCACCGGAGCACTTTCGCCCTGCGGCTCCGCCCGCCATCACCAGCACGGAGTTTGCGACAGGATATCTCGAGACGCAAAGCCTCGGCAAGACGGACAGCGCTACGCGCACCGTCGAACAAACCAACATTGCCAATTTCTGGAAGCAGGCGACGCACGTCCCGCTGAACGCAATCGCGCGCTCGGTGGCCAAAGCCAAGGCTCTGGGTTTGGCAGAAAGTGCGCGGCTCTTCGCGTTGCTGAACATCGCCGTCGCCGATACACGCATCGCGGTCTGGGACGCCAAATACGAGTACGGCTACTGGCGCCCGATTACGGCCATCAACACCACGACCGACTACGGCAACGCAGCCGCGATCGCCGATGCAACTTGGGCACCGCTGATCGAAACCCCGAATCATCCGGAATATCCGAGCGGGCACAGCACCACCGGTGGCGGCGGCTTGCGCGTCCTGAGCGCGTTCTTTGGCAGCGATCTGGTGAGTTTCAGCGTCGGTTCGGACAGCGCACCCGGCGTGACGCGAGGGTTCGAAAAATTCAGCGACGCGGAGCAGGAAAATGCCGATAGCCGTATTTACGGTGGCATCCACTATCGATTCAGCAATAGCGCGGGGATCGCACTCGGACATCAGATCGCCGACTACGTGTCAGCAAACTACTTGAAGGAACTTCCTGCCCCCGACCCGACGGGTGAAGGCGGTGAAGGCGGTGAGGCCGGCGCTAGCACCGCTGGCACCGGTGGCAGCCCCAATGGCGGAACCAACAGCGTCGGCGGCGACAGTGGAAACGAGCTTGCTGGCGCAGCTGGCGAAGCCGGCGGGGCGACAGCCGGCAGTGGCGGCAAAGCAGGCGGTGGCACGGCGGGCGGTGGGGGCAAGCCCCCGACACCCGCGCTCCCAGATCCGGGCACTGACCAAAGCAATTCATGCTCCCTAGGCGCGCCTGGCGGGAAGTGGGGTCTCTTCGGAACGACGCTCGCGTTGGGCGCTGCGTTGTTCACTATCCGCCGCCGGCGCTCACGTTGAGCTCGACCGGACGGGCCGCGCGCGGTCGGTGCGCGGCCCCGACGGACAGCTTCGAGCGAGGGGCGCGGCGGGGCTCTTGCGCGCTCAAGGAGCGATGCGCACGGTCGTCCCTTCCGAGATGTCCGGACCAGGGCTGGCAATCACGATGTCCGACTCGGAAAGGCCTTCGCTGATCTCGACCTCGGCGCCGGTGTCTCGTTCGATTCGCACTTTAGACCAATGCACGGTGCCCCCCGCGCTGACGAGCGCCACGCGCACCCCTTCTTTCGTTGCGCTCACCGCGGCTCCGGGAAGCACGAGCGTGGGCTGCTTCGAGTCGAGCTGCAGCGTCACTTCGACGTACATTCCTGGCAAGAGACGGTGGTCGGAGTTTGGCACGCGAACTTCCACGCTCATCGTGCGCGACGTGGGGTCGAGGGCGGGCGCCGAGCGAGCCACCTGGCCTTTCCAGACGCTGCCGCGTTGTTGTGCCAGCCGGACTTGCGCGGGCAAACCTTGGGCGACGCCGGCGACGAGACTCTGCGGAACTTGAACGAACGCGCGCACGGGGTCGAGCGCCGCGAGCTTGAACAGGGGCTGACCGGTCCCTGCTGCAACGAGCTTGCCTCGTACGATGCCTCTTTCCGTGATGGTTCCGTCGAACGGGGCAACGACACGCGCAAATAGCTTGAGTTGTCGTAGCCGATGCACGTTGGCCTGCTGCGAGCTGCGCTCGGCGCGGACTACGGACAAGTGCGCAGCATCGATGTTGGACTGCGATTGCTTTTGCTCCAGGTCCTGCTGCGACGCGATGCCCTGCGGCGCGAGCTCTCGATAGCGGGCCAAGACAGCCTGCGAAAACTCGTGAGTCGCGGCTGCTTCGGAGATCGCCGCGTCGCTCTGGGAAAGGCGAGCCTGCGCTTGCTCGAGCTCGCGGTCGAGCTCCGGCGTGTCGAGTTCGGCGAGCAATTGACCGGCGACGACCGAATCACCGACGTCCACGAGCCAACGACGGACATAACCGTTCGCTCGTGCATCTATCTCCGTCTGCTCTAGGCCTTCCAGCGAAGCAGGGAGGACGAGCGTCCGTTCGCTGCTGCCCACGCGCGGTCTGACCGTCAACACTCGGCGCGCGGCATGGCTCGCGCTCTGCGCGTCGCCTGCGAGCACCGCGGCTTCTCGCCCCCTCTGCACGTAGCCACTCAGGAAAAGCAACCCGAGCGCCAGTGCGCCTGCCCCCCAGCCGAGCAAGCGACGTCGCGCGGAGCGGCCAGATCTCGCGCCCAGCGCTGGGCTCAGGGCCGAGCTGTCACTGGGCGAACTCACCACCGATTCATGCGCGGCGCTCGCGGGTGAAGTCATGTCCCCTCTCCCAGAAGTAGGTCGCGGGGAACTTCCCTGCGCAAAACACTGTACACCACGGGCACGAAGAACAGGGTCGACACAGTCGCCACCAGGAGCCCTCCAATCACGGCACGCCCAAGCGGCGCGTTTTGCTCGGCGCCTTCACCCAACCCGAGGGCCATCGGCAGCATGCCGACAATCATCGCAAACGCGGTCATCAGCACGGGGCGTAGCCGCGTGCTACCGGCAATCAACACGGCCTGCCGTGCTTCACGCTCGTCCGCGTTGGTCGCCGCGCGCCGACGTTCGTTGGCAAATGTCACTACCAAGATGCTGTTTGCCGTCGCCACGCCAACGCACATGATCGCGCCCATCAATGCCGGCACGCACAGCGTCGTGCGAGAAAGAAACAGCATCCAGACGATTCCGGACAGCGCGCCCGGCAGCGCGGTCAGGATCAGAAACGGATCGAGCCACGATTGGAAGTTCACCACCATCAGCAGATAGACCAACAGAATCGAGAAGATGAGGCCGTAGCCCAAGCTCTCGAACGAAGCCTCCATGCTCTCGATCTGGCCTTTGAGTTTGATCGTCGTGCCCCGAGGCGCCTTCGGCGCAAACTCCGCGATCGCGTGACGAATGCGCTTGGACATCGAGCCCAAATCGCTGCGCTCGACGTTGGCGAGGATGTCGAAGGTAGGGAACGAGTTGAAGTGAGTGATGTTCGTCGCGCCGACGGTGCGCGAAACCCGCGCCATGTTCGTGAGTAACTGTGGTCGACCATTCGTCGTTCCAATCGGGGTCGCCTCCAGCGCGGCGAGGCTGTCCAAACGGTGCTGCGGGGTCTGGACAGCCACCCAGTATTGAATCCCTCGCTTGGGATCGAGCCAATACGTCGGCGTAGTCTGTCCACTGGAAGCGAGCGAGACGAGCAGATCATTGGCGACATCGCGCTGCGTGAGCCCGAACTGACTCGCTGATTCGCGATCGACGTCCACGAGTAGCTGCGGAGTCTCGGGGACTTGATGCAAGCGGACGTCGACTGCCCCGGGCAGGCTTTGAATCGAGTGTAAGAGCCCGCGCGCCAGCTTGAGATTTTGTTCGAGGTTTGCGGCAGGCCCGGCAATCTGCACGTCAATCGGCGCGGAAACGCCGAAGTTCAGCACTTGGGTCGAGATGTCCGGCGGCAAAAAGAAGAATGTGGTGCTCGGGTGCGCCTCTGCCAGCGTGTGGCGCAGCGAGCGCACATACTCGGGCGTGGGTCGGTGGTGCTCCTTGAGCGCGATCAGGATCTCCCCGTCGGCCGAAGAGATCATCGTACCATCGCTCATCGACAGGTTGATCGCGCTAGCTCCCAAGCCAATATTGCTGATCAGCTGATCCAGGTCTGACGGGGGGATCACCGCCTGAATCGTGCGCGAAAAGTCGCTGAACTTTCGCTCCGTCTCCTCGATGCGCGTCCCTGGCGCCACGCGCGCGTGCAGCCGAATCAGCCCCGCGTCGACGCTGGGAAAAAAGTCCTGACCAATCAGCGGCAGCAGCCCGACCGAAGTCACGGCCAGCAGCGAGAAGCCGGTGATCGTCAGGCCCGCGTTGGCCAAGAACAGCGCGAGCAAGCGAGTGTATGCCTCCCGTAAGCTAGCGAAACCGCGCTCGAAGCCGGCGTGCACCCGCC
>Ga0247766_1000121_pt1 | contig 16651 bp, 12 predicted proteins | sample UWRJL223509R6_FD_179946 | JGI IMG/M metagenome (GOLD analysis project Ga0247766, IMG submission 179946) | Plant litter microbial communities from Arlington Agricultural Research Station in Wisconsin, United States - UWRJ-L223-509R-6 | ecosystem: Environmental > Terrestrial > Plant litter >... | reverse complement strand
GCCACACCCTGGGTGCGGCATTGCCCGCTGCCACACCCTGGGTGCGGCATTGCCCGCTGCCACACCCTGGGTGCGGCATTGCCCGCTAGTCCGGTAGCTTTTCGTTTGGCAATTTGAAGATGACCAAGCGGCGCATCGGATAGGCGAAGGTCACGAACACCAAGAAGGTGCCGGCAAAGCTGACCAACTCCGGAGCGACCCCGTGCACGCGCGGCACGAGCCAGCTGAAGACGCCGTAGTTCAAGAGCAGCGTGGCTAGCTCTGCGACCACGAAGAAGCGCGCCTGACGCGAGATGCTGCCGGCCTGCGCGCGAAACGTGTACGTGCGATTGCCAAAGAATTGCACCGAAGCGCCGGCGCACAGTGCTGGCAAGCGAGCCGCCGTGGGCGTCATGCCGACTAGGCGAATACAGGCCGAGAACAGCGAGAAATCGACCAGAGTCGCGCCGCTGCCGACGACCAACGCACGCGCGAAGCGCAGCGCGCGATCCGACCAGCGTTCTACCTCGCTCACGTCACGGGAGCAGACCACACCTTTGTCCGGCTCGAAACGTCAGGCGATGCCGCGAGCCGAAAGTTTGCCGGATTGTCACTCGCTCGGGACGAGCGAGCACTGCGTGAGGGTCCCGTTGAGGGTCTCTCCGCCGATTGTCACGTACAGTTGACCGTCGGTGCGCACGACTTCGAATTTGCTGTTTTTATCCAGCTTTTGTGCGAGCGCGTCCAAGAACTCTGGCTCGAAACGAAATACTTCTAGCTGCTCGACGCGGTGAATTGCTCGCGCGCTGGCTTCCCGCAAGAGCAGGGGCAGTTCGACGTGCGTGAACAGCATGACACGGTTCGCAGCCTTGCTGGCCTTGTGCAAGCGTTCGGCAGACGGCGAGCCTACGTCGATCCAAGCGCGCAGCACGCCGGTGGCGTCACGAATCGAGACTGGCGCTTCTTCGACGGACGATAGGCCGCCTTTGCTGAAAGCGATGCCCTCTTCGTAGCTCAAGCAATAGGCCAACGTGCGCGTCACCAGGTAGCGCATCGTCTCCGAGGGGTGACGCGCGACCCGCAGATCGAGTGCTTCGTACAGCGCGCGGTCCACGTCGGAGAGCGTGATCTGGAAATGGTACATCGTCGCGGTCAGGGCCATTGACGCACCATTAGCGCTTCTCGCGCCCGTCCCCCAACTGCGAGCAGGTTATTCTTCACGTTCGAGCCAAACCGACACCTCGCCGGGGAACTCACCGGGCTCCACGTGGACCACGCGCGGTCGGCAGCAGACCGCGCAATCTTCGGTATAGGTTTGCTGCTCACCGCCTCCGAGGTCGACGTACAACTCCTCCGACTCGCCGCAGAACGGGCACAGTACCGCGGCGCTGGTTTTCTTCTTCTTGCTCAAAGCGAGCGCAAGAATGTGATCAAATCCGCCCGTTCGTCAGCAGAAAGGAGCTCTGGCTTGCCGTGCGCGGTGCCTCCGCACACGCCAAAACGCTGAGCGATGCTCTTGGCGCAGCCGTCGTGGAACAAGGCGGGCCGAAGGCCGACGCCCAGTAGCGTCGGCGTCGCGAATTTGCCGCCGGTGCCGACGTCTACCAGCTGATTGTCGGTAAACTGAGCGCCGCTGTGGCAGGTGGCACAGCCCACGTCGGAACGACGAAACACCGCCTCGCCACGCGCGACCCCTGCGGGGTCCAAGCCGTCCGCGGGCGGCAAAACCGGCAACTGCTCCAAAAACGCCCCCAGGGCGGAGATTTGCTGCTCAGTGGGCTTCAGTGGCAAGCCCATGCGGGTGACCATCACCGTGCTGATCAACGCGCTCATGTCGACGAGCGAGCCGTCCCAATGGAAAGGAGCGCGCTCGAGCACGCCGCCTTCGAGGGGCATGGTGCGCCGCAGACCTTCTGGGAAGCGCCAGACGTGGCCATCGTCGCCGCCTTCGGGATGACAGGACGCGCAGGCGATGCCGATGCCGCTATTCATGTGGAACATCAAGTGCCCAGTGTCGGCGTGTGATTCGTCGCTGAGGCGGACACTGCCGCCATCTTCGAACTCGAGCGTGGCGGGCTCTCGCGATTGCACGATGTATTTGCCTGCAGGCGAGAACGCGACGGCGATTGGCTCACCGGCGATCTTGACGAGCTTGAACTGAGAGGGGTCGCCCGCCAGCAGCGGATCGATGACCGTCGGGGACAACATCAGCGTCGCCGTGACATTCGAGTCCACCACGGTGTTGCCCCCCTGCTTCCCAATGACGCCCAGCATCTGGGCGTCCAGTGCGATGGTCGCCATGCGCGCTCCCGAGGCGTCGAAAGCGACGTCGAGCGGGCCCGCGCCCGCCAGCGGACGAGACTGGAACGTCATCGCAGAATGCGAGACGGTGCCCGCGGGGTCGACTCGATCACCCTCCGCGGGGAGAACGCCGTCCGATGGCTTGTCGGGATCGACCAAGCTCAGCGTGCGGGTCACCAGGCCGCCCCCGCACGAACTGCCTCCATAGGCGCCGGAACCCTCACCCACGGTGTCGTTGCTCGACACTTGGTGAGCGAGCGCCACTTGGCCATTGGGCAATGCGAGTGCGCGATACAGAACGGTCGCGTCACCACACGCTGGCGGCTTGGCGCGACGAGCGATGCTGCCGTCGTCCGTGACCACCATCACCTCCGCGCTCGCGAAACGCGTGACGATCAGATCATTGTCGCGAACGATCACGTCTCGCAAATCTGTATCGAGCTGAAGCGTGCGTTTGACGCTGAGGGTCGACGCATCGAGAGTGAGCAGCTGTCCGGAGCGACAAGCAACGTACACGGAGGCGGTCTTGGCCTCGTAAGCGACACCGCGCGGCGACGCACACACGGCGGCTCTTTGCGTGATGGTCGCGCTTCTCGCGTCGATCTGAAGCAAAGCGCCGCCGCGGCGCAGGGCGACGAACAGCGTGCCATCGGGGCCTTCTGCGAGCCGTCCTGGCTCATCACCGCGCGAGAGCGATACCGGAGTGACGGCGTGGGACGCCTGGTTGACCAGGAATACGGCGTCACGATCCGGATCGGCAGCCACGATCGTCGAACCGTCACGCATCACCAATAGCGTACCGCCGACCACGGGCGCGGTGTGCGTTGCGCGCACGCTTCGACCGTCGAACAAGGGCGCCGTTTGAACGGGGGGCAGCACGATCTCCGGCGGTGATGACGCCACTGGTACCGCCGACGGCATCTGCGCGGGCGACGTGCCAACCGGAACCGCGTCGGAGGCGCCGGACGGGGCTCGATCGAACGAATCACACCCCAACAGCACTGCGCCGGTGCTTGCCACCGAGATCACGGATCGCATAATTCGAGTCTTCATCAGAGGCTCCCCGGAGTGATCAGCAATGGGTCGGGTTCGAACAGATCGCCTTGCAACGTCTCGATCATGGTGGCGAGCCGCTCCGGAACCGCTAGGTAGTTGTCGCTGGGAATCGCCAGCGACCGCTCGTAGGCCTCGAGCTCGGTTCGTGCTGCTCCGCTGCGAGACCACGCGCAAACGACGTCCAAGTTCCATTGCAGCGCGCTGCCCGTGACTGGGCAGCCGCGGAAGCGCTCGAGGAACGTGCTCAGTTGCTGGATGTTCGCACTCAGCCGATCACGGATCTGCTGCGTGCCGAGCGACCATTCTTCGACCATTGCCAGATTGCCGAGAATGAACTCGCGATAGCCGCTACCGCCGAAGACGAAGCTCCCGCCGCAGTTGGGTCCACCCGCAAACGCATCCTTTTCGTAGTAAATCGCCCCTAAGCGTGTGGGCTCTGCGAGCGCGTCGGCTAGCGACACCGACTGATTCTGCTGATCGAACACGGACAGGCTGCCGCCCCTCACGACCGCCACCCAGGCTTCGGGCTTGAGCACGACGCGCAGCAGGTTGCCGCCGTAGACTTCACCGGGCCAGCCCATGCGAGTGGCCCAAGGCTCGGTCCACGCAAAGCGCGCTTTTGCAAACAGTTGACCGCCGATCAAGCTCGCGAGCATGGCCTGTTCGGGTTGCGTCGCATCCTGAGCGAATTTCTCGAGGAACTCGAATGCGTAGCCGGGGCCGATGCCGGGGCGCTCGCTGCGAGTGAACAAGACTTGGTCTCGACGTAGCTCGGCAGCTTGCTCGTCCGTGGTCCAGCTGAAGAACTCTCGCCGCGCGAGCAACCGGGTGTCGAACACCTGCTCCGCGAACACGGGCTCAGCGACGAAAGGGACGCCACACGGCGGATTCCCGACGGGCTCGACAATCGGGCCGATGGGGAGATCGATCGTCGGGCGTCCCGCCGAGGACAAGGTGCTGAACGCCCCCCCGGCGCCCCCTGCCGGCGTCGCATCGGGCACCGACGGCGATGGGCCTGGGCCGCTGCACGCCCCAGCACCGAGTACCAGGCAGGCGATGGCACCCGGCGCAAACGCACGCTCCAGCCCCAGCACCCGCGACCGGCCGACCACCATCCGCTCAGAATAGCACCGATCACCCCGGACGCACGACGGTCCCGGTGCTAAGCCCGCGACCCGAAACGAAAGGACGACTTCTTTGGGAGCCCGCGGCGGAACGCTGACATTTACACGCTTTTTTACGCAAGGTGCGCTGCCCAAGGACTTGCGTCGCAAGTTCCTGGAGGCTGCCAAGCTGCGCGTTTTCGAGCCGCTCAAACCCGAAGACGAAGCCCTCGAGGCGACGGGCTGGTGCGTCATGGAACGCCCGTTCGATCTCGAGCTCGATTCGGCCAAGATGTTCCACGACAGCTTCGTGCTGCTCGGTTTCCGCGTCGACCGCTATCGTATCCCAGGCGCTCTCCTCAAATCGCAAATTGCGGACGAGGAGCAACGCCAGCTCGCCCGCGGCAAGAAGACCAAGCTCGGTCGCAACGAAAAGCTCGAGATCAAAGATCGCGTGGTGATGCGCTTGCGAAAGAAGGTCATTCCGACTTCGAAAGCCATCGACCTGTGCTGGCACCTCGACAGCGGCGTCGTTCTGTTTTTCGGTCACTCGAAGCGCATGATTTTGGATTTCATGGCGCTGTTCGAGAAGACCTTTGGCTTGCAACTTTTGGAGGACAGCCCGCACGCCGCCGCCACGCGCGCCGAACTGCCACGCGAGCTCGAACGCGCGTTCAAGCAGATCGAGCCGCTCAGCTTTTCCAGCGGTCGAAAGCGTCTCGGTAAGACGAGCAAGACGAGCAAGGCGGAACCCGCGCCAGAAGTGAGCGATGCTCCCACGAGCGACGAAGAAGATCTGCTCGAGCGCGTCGAGAGCACCCGCTTCCTCGGTGCCGAGTTCCTACTCTGGCTGTGGCTGCGCGCTGAAATCATCAATAAGCCGATCCCGCTGCCGGAGCTGGGCGATTTCGAGGTCTGGCTCGACAACCAGATCACCCTGCAATCGGACATCGATCCGAACGAACGGGTGACCGTGCGCGGCGCAGCGCCCTCCGGCAGCCCCGAGGCACGTGAAGCCGTGCGCGCGCAGAAGTTCCCCGTGCGCGCCCGCATCGCCATCCGCAATGAAGAACGCGATTTCGCCTGCGTCTTGGTCGCGCATCGCTTCGCCGTATCGAGCGGCAAAATCCCTGCTGTGCTGACCAAAGACACCGACGATGCATTCCAAGAACGCATGTCGCTCGTCGAACGCTTGTGCAAGAACCTGGACGGTCTATACGCAGCGTTCCTGCGCGATCGCCTGAGCGCGCTCTGGAAGGAGGCTTGGGAACCGGCGATCGTCAGCTGGGCCGATGACGACTCGATCCCAGCGGAGGTGCTGACCGAGTTGATGCGCGGCAAGCACACCCACCGCAAAAAAGCCCAAGCGCGCTGACCGTGGGTGAGGACCGTTCGACGTTACTGAGCTCACCGCTGTCGCTGGCGGACTTCTTGGCGCGACTCGCGTTCTTTGCCAGCGCGCCGTTCGCGATCGTGCTGGCGGCCGAGCTGTTCCCGGTGCGCGGAGCGCTGGTCGACGTTGGATTGGCGCTGTTGGTCTTCTTACTCGGCGAAGGGGCACGGCGCGGGGCAGCGCGCTTTCGCCCACTCGGGTTTCTGCTGCGTGAAGCGCTGGCGTTCGAGAACTACTATCGCGAGCGGCAGCCCAGGCGCTTTTGGTACTACGTCGCCTATCCGCTGCTCTTTCCGTATTGGCTCTACAATCGTGAGGCTCGCCGCGAGTTTTGGATGTTTCGGGGCTATACCCTGACCAGCTTTGCCATCCTGCTCGGGTCGCTCGCCTGGCAGTATTACAGCGCTTGGCGCCCACAGCTCGACTTTCGGGATTTTTTGCCCGCGGTGCTGATCTCGCTCGGTGTCGAAACCTTGCTCGTGCTCTCGCTGCTGATGCCGATCGCGACGACGGTGGTTTGGTACCACGGCAGCTTTCGACGTCGTCGGCTGCTAGTCATTCTTCTGGTCGGTATGCTTTCCACCGGCTACGCGCTGAGCCGTGTGCTCAGTCATCGCGATCCGATCGTCTCCTATTTGACGCGCCAACGGGTTCGCCTGCGCACCGCCGCCGCGCGTCGCAGCGCGCATCGCGCTCTGCGGAATGCGGTCGAGGTCGCTTGGCGTGATCTGCTCAAAATCAAGGGTGGTGTGCAAGGCGACGGCAAGGTCGAAGGCAAGGCGCTCGATGATGCGCGCGCCGCGCTGGAGAGTTTCTACAAGCACGACGAAGCCTTCGCTTTCGATCTCTGGGCGAGCCCGCGCAGTCGGCCACGCGTGCTCGTGCTCTATGCTCAAAGCCGTCGCAGACAGCCGTCCATTTGGGTCGCCCTGAAAGACGGCGGCGAAGTGCGGAAACCCGATCAACTGCCAAAAGGCGCATTTCTCGCGATGCGAGCCGCCGCGGACACGACCGATCCCGTGGGCATCGTTTGGGACGACTGATCGAGTCGCAACGGGAGGCGGGGTCAGCGCTCGAGCTTGAAGCTGCCCGCGTCGATCAATTCGGGCTTCGCCTCGGGTGACAGCGGGTCGGTCAGACCGAGCGCCCAGAAGTCCACGGCAGAGCCGTCTCGACGCACGCGCAGCCGTACGAAGTGCTTGAATCCCGGATGATCGAGGGCGGTGAAGGCTTGACTCTCCTCCAGACCCAGCAACGTGAGCAGCGCCAAGAACGCGCCGAATACGAACGCACCGTAAAAGACGGCCACCGCAAAGGTGAGCGCAGCGGTGAGCCAAAGCGGCAACGTGACGTGGGCGCTGAGCGCCAGCCGAACGAAGATATACGAAGCAACGATCGGAATACCCGCGGTAGCGATGCCGGCGCCGAACGACAGCGCGAACACCACGAAGCCGCCCTTGCGCACGTCGCCGATCAACGAATAGATGAGCGTGGTCAGCACGGTGATCAAAATCGGCGCGGACAAGATGAAGCCGAACTGCTGAAAGTGATTCAGCCCCATGTTCATCGCGGGCAAGAACAGCACCGCGAGCACCAGATGCGGCAAGAACCCAGAATTGCCGCGCATCACCTTCCACGGCACCTGCAGCAACAGTCGCCGGCTCTGGGCGCCCGTCGGCCACTCGACTTCGGCCTTCAAGCGTCGCTCGCGCCGCATGGGGGCTGGATGCAAGAACGCGCCGCCGCCGCCGGCCGTGATGTGCAGCGCCACCCCGTGCTGGATCCGCTCGTAGTGATGCACGTCACCCGACAACAAGAAGTGCGGCTTGGTCTCCAAATCGAGATTGAGCGCCTCGACCATGGCCGTGCCCGTGCGACTGGGCGCGCCAAACGCAAACAGCGGGTCGGGCAGCAGCAGCAACTGGCTGACGTCCAGCGAGCGCGCGCGCCACGTCTCGAAGTAGCGAACCTGGCGCGAGTCCAGATTGCTCAACTGTCGATCCACCGCCGTCAGGTGGAGGCGAGAAGTGAGCGGCAACGCGAAGTAGCTCGCCGCCTGCACCGGCTGATAGCCGGTCAAAGCCAATGCTTTGGGCTTTTCGATCGTTCCGCCACGCACGAACTGGCGCGCCCACTCGGCGTAGCGTTCGATCATGCGTTGCGAAATGCCGACCACGCTCGGCCGAGCCACTCCTTCTTCGTCGTCCGGACTGCGGCGAAACATGCGCGCAAAGCCGTCGAGTCCGTCGTACCAATCGTGGTTACCAGGAATGCCGAGCAGCACGCGCGGCGGTCCGGGAGGCAAAGTCTCCAAGACTTGATTGAAAGGTACGATCACGCGGTTGGTGATCTCCTGGGCGGTTGCAACCGGGTAGGCCGTATCGCCGCCGAAAAGCAGGATCTCACCGCGCGGTGCGGACAAGTACGCGCCTTCGGCGTCGGGATCCGGCAGCTCGTAGTCCGCGAACACCAGCCGCGCGACCGCGCGACTGACCGCGACGTCGTCGCCCGTGTCCGCCACGAAATCGAGCCACAGATCGCGTTCGAGTGCGTCCACCAAGGACTCTTCGGGCGACTGAGAGCCGAGCACATGCGCCACACGCCCTTTCAACTCGAGAGGATCGTCTGCCGTCATCCAGTCGCGTGAATCGACGTTTTCCGTGGCGATTGCGACCGACGCAAAGTGGCGCAGGTGGCCCCAAAATGAGCTCGCTCCGAACCAGACCACGCCGCGCGGTCGCTCGGCACCGCGCACGAAGCGCCAACGCGGTGCCAGATTCGGACGCTCGGGACGAAACGGTGGAGGCACGAGGACGCGGAGTAAAACACGATCTCCCATCAGCGTGGGCCCTCCCCCCCGGAACGGCTGGGAACGCGCTGCTTCCTCGAGCATGCCGCCCTTGTCGCCCCGCGATTTCCAGCATCCCCAGCAACTTACGCTCGAGCCGTGCGCAAAATCGCAACTGCGCGTCGCGCGAGTCCGTAGCGAACACGAAACCGGACAGCTACACTCGCGCGCATGAATCGTCGGTACATTTCCAGCGGCACGAGGTACGAGCCCATCGTCGGCTACTCGCGCGCCGTGCGCGTGGGCAATACGATTCACGTGTCGGGTACGACCGCGACCAAAGAAGATGGCACCATCGCGGCGCCCGGTGATGCTGGCCTTCAGACGACGCAGGCGCTGCGCAACATCGCCTGGGCGGTCGAGCGAGCCGGCGGACGCATCGAGAACGTCGTGCGCACACGGATCTACGTGACCAACATCGACGACTGGGAGAAGGTCGGCCGTGCGCACGGTGAGTTCTTCCACGACGTGCGCCCCGCCACGACCTTGGTCGAAGTCAGCCGCTTGGTCGATCCCGCGATGCTGGTCGAGATCGAAGCCGAAGCGCTGGTCGACAGCTGAACGAAGCGCGTCGAGCGCCCCTCTCTAACCCTCAGGTATGAACGCCCGGCGCTTCTTGGCCGGTTTCGCTCACGTACTCCGAGTAGCCGCCGCCGTATTTGCGGACGCCTTCCGGGCTGACCTCGAGCACGCGGTTCGAGAGGGCTTTGAGGAAGTGCCGATCGTGGGAGACGAATAGCATCGTGCCTTCGTAACCCGCGAGCGCCTCGATCAGCATCTCTTTGGTGCCGATGTCCAAATGGTTGGTCGGCTCGTCGAGCACGAGAAAGTTCGGCGGATCGTAGAGCATTTGCGCGAGCACGAGGCGCGCCTTTTCACCGCCGGACAGGATGCGGCAAGGCTTCTCGATGTCGTCACCGGAGAAGCCGAACACGCCGCCCAGCGTGCGCAACGAGCCGATCGAAGCATGGGGGAATTTGCCGACCAAGGTGTCCCACACCGTGTCCTCGGGCTTGAGCACTTCCATCGAGTGCTGGGCGAAGTAGCCCATCTTCACGCTGTTGCCGACGGCCACTCGCCCTGAGTCGGCCTCGGCGGCGCCGGCGATCAGCTTCAGGAGTGTGGACTTGCCTGCACCGTTCACGCCCATCACACACCAGCGCTCGCTGCGACGGATCAACAAGTCGAGTCCGTCGTAGATGACGCGCTGGCCGTAGGCTTTCTTCACGCTGTCGAGGCTGGCCACGTCATCGCCCGAGCGCGGCGCCTTCTGGAAATCGAAGCTCAGCTTTTCACGGCGACGCGGCGGCTCGACGCGCTCGATCTTGTCGATCTTCTTCACGCGCGATTGCACCTGGGCGGCATGGCTGGCGCGCGCCTTGAAGCGCGCGATGAACGCTTCTTCTTTGGCCAGCATGGCTTGCTGGCGTTCGAACGCGCTCTCTGCCTGCAGATCCAGCATCGCGCGTTGCTTCTGATAGAACTCGTAGTCGCCCGTGAAGGCGGTCAGCTCGCCAGCTTCGATCTCCACGATCTTGCTCACGATTCGGTTCATGAATTCGCGATCGTGCGAGGTCATGATCAGCGCGCCTTCGAACGACTTCAGGAAATTTTCCAACCACAAGATCGACTCGAGATCCAAATGGTTGGTCGGTTCGTCGAGCAGCATCGCGTCCGGCCGCATGAGCAAGATGCGGGCGAGTGCCACGCGCATCTTCCAACCACCGGACAGCGTGCCCACGTCCGCATCCATCGTTTCTTGGGCGAAACCGAGACCAGCCAAGATCTCGCGCGCTTTGGCGTCGAGCGCGTAGCCGCCGAGTTCTTCGAAGCGCCCCTGCACTTCACCGAACTCTTCGATCAGCTTCTCCATCTGATCGAGCATCGCCGGATCTGCGAGCTGCGCTTCCAGCTCGCGTAGGCGCGCGGCAACGGACGACACCGGGCCTGCGCCGTCGAGCGTGGCCGCCACCACGCTCTGACCGCTCATCTCGCCGACGTCCTGACTGAAGTAGCCAATGGTCGTGCCGCGATCGATGGCGACCTGACCGTTGTCCGGCGCTTCTTCTTTGACGATCAAGCGGAAGATGGTCGACTTGCCAGCGCCATTGGGGCCGACGAGACCGACTTTGTCGCCCTTGAAGACGGCGCAAGAAGCGTCCAAGAACAAGACGCGACGACCATGCTGTTTGGTGACTGAATCGAGCCGAATCACGGCGGGCGCACTAGCATGGGAAGCGGCGGGGCGCGCCAAGGTTGCCCAAATGCCGTCGTTTTAGCGTCCTGGCCCGGGCTCGTCTCATCGTGAGGCAAGGAAACTCGACGCTAGAACGACGCCTCCACGGTCTCGTCATCAAATTCCATGCGTTGGCCGACGCTTGCGCAGCGCCTGACACCATCACTGGTTGCGCGTTTGCCCGTCTGCGACCACGCTGAGTCGTGTGAAGGTCTCGCCCCTACATTGTGTGTGTCTGTTCGCCATCTGCGCACAACTGGGCGCGTGCGGCGACGCCACCGATCCTTCCGAGCTGCACCTCGCCCAGACCAACGGCGCGTACGGGAGCAGCCCCGCGGCGAGCTCGAGCGCGCCTCATCGAGACGTGTCGCAACCGAGCGACTCCGAGAGCGATGATGAGGGAGAGAGCGCGAGCGTTGACGAATGCCCGGACGCTTGCGTGGAAAAGAGCAGCTGCGGACAAATCTGCATCCGGTTGAAAGGACGCGGTTCGAGTTGCCAATTGGTGCCGACCGCGAATGACCTCACCCGACCGCCGCGCAGCGTCCACTTCGACTGCAACGAAATCTCGCGCGGCCCCGACGGCTACGACTTCGACTCGCTCGGGCACATCACTCTCATGGGCAAAACGTGCTCTGCCTTACAGAAAGGCGGCCCGCGTCGCATCACGTTGACGTTGGGCTGTCCGCCGCCGATTTGAGCGAGTCACCTGCCCCGTCGCTGACGTTCACCGCGGCAATGAAGTGAACGACGTGGGCCCACAGCTCCAAAAACTGTGTGTGACCGAACGCTGAAAAGCTTGGAATCCAATCGCCGGTGCGAGCGGCTTGGGTCGACAATCCGTACTGCCCCACGACGTCCAAGTGATCGGCCTGGGCAAAGTACAAGACCGGTCCCCACACCTGCGACAGCGTCGGCACCACGCCGTCGCTGTCCGCGCGCACCGGCAAGATCGAAGAGGCTCGTCCGAGCTGCGCGAGCTGAAGCTCCGTCAGCGGCGGGTTTCCGAGCTCGTCGCGACGCGCTGCGCGGTGCATGAAAGCGTACATCGGGAACATGATCTGCGCGTACAGATCGCGCAGCGAGCGCCAGGCATTGCGGAAGGTTGGCGGCGCAGCGCGCGCCACCACCGAGGCGTAAGCAATCTTCGGATCTGCGGTGCAGGCATTGAGCAAGTCGCACCCCGCGGGCGTGAGTTGAAACAGCAGTGATTGGTCTTTGACGACCGCCTTGAGGAAGGTGGCAAGCTCGAGGATCCGCGGCTCCGACAGATCACTCAGCAGTTTGTCGTACAATTCGTCGAACGTGCCCGGCCGCTTGCGGAACGGATCTCGCGCGCGGACGACGAAGTAGCCGAGCCTCAGCAGGAGCTTCAGGGGCACGCGCCCTCGCTCCAACATGAAGATCAAGTAGCTGCCCACCGTGCGAATCAGGAACCGCCCCATGGGTCGAGTAAAATAGGTCGCGACCGGGGTGCCATAGTGGGGAGCGCACACGGTGACCAAGGTCTTGATGCGATCGTACGCCTCGAACACCACGCCCGTCGGGAGCGACGCAGTGGGCGCGATCGCGAGCCGGGCATCGAGGCCACCGGTGGAGTGACCAATCAAGTGGATTGGCCCCTCACTTTCGCTCGCAACCTTGGCCAAAGTCTCCAACACGCGCGCCGCGCGAAACCGAATCGACGACATCGGCAGCGTGGGCACCTCGGTCACGGTGACGGCCAGGCCGAGGCGATCGAAACTGGCTTCTATCGCCTCGCGAACGCCGCTGAAGTAACTCAGATCGCCGAATCTTCCGAAGCCGAAGAAGCCTGGAATCAGCAGCACATGGTGCGTGGGGGAAGCCACGCGCGGGAGCATACGCCTACAATTGAAGCCGAGCGTGCGCTTCCGGATCGTACTCCGCCGGGTCGAGCTTTTGGCCTTTGAGATAAGCCTTGGCCGCTTCGAACGCATGCTTGACGCCGCGAGCACCGGCGTTGTCCCAGTACTCGGCGTCGAACGGCGTGAAGCACAGCAGTACGAGCTCTGGGTCGTCTTGCCCGTCGAAGTACACGCGGTACGGCTCCTTCCAGAGCTGATTGACCTTTTCGCGATCGCTCACCAACTCGAAGTGGCCGTTGATGGTCACGAACTGACGCTTGTTCTGGAGCGAAATCATCGCCCGCGAGTCATCGCGAACCTCCAAGACCTTGGTCGAATCGACGTTGGTGAGGAACCAAAGCCTGCCGTCTGCATCCACGTCGGCCACCGCCATGGGCCGACCGTGGAGTTCGCCCGTCCGCCCGCGGGTGATCACGGTCGCAGTGTCGAACTCTCGCAAGAGCTCGAAGAAGTGTTCTTCCGGACGCGGCGCAGGGCCGGCCGACGCGATATTGCTGGGTACTTGGTTCATGCCCGCCGAGTTTTGCAACGCGCGTGCCGCGCGGGGAGCCAGCGCGGCACGCGGGAAAACACCGCCTTGGCACGGGGGCGACGAGTGTGCCGCCCCGCCCCAGCGTGGCAAGTTCGCGCGGCGCAGCGCGCCTCAGGGTTTGACGACGACCACGGGCTGTCCGGGCGCAATGGGCTTGCCCTCGACCGCCACGACGTCGATCACGACTCCGTCGATCGGAGACTCGATGGCAATCTCCATCTTCATCGATTCCACGATCGCCAGCACCTCGCCTTTGCTCACGCGCTTACCCGGACTCACGAGCACCTTCCAGATGCTACCCGGAACACCACTCTCGACGATCTGCGCGCCTTCCCAGCCCGGACGGCCGCCCTCCGGGCCTGGGGCCTCGGCTTGCTCGACGCTGAAGTTGAGCTGACCCGAGTCGATCCAGCGCTGCCGCTCTTCCGCGAACGCGGCACGCTGCGTAGTTCGGAACGACGCGATCGAGTCAGCCTCCTGAGCCAAGAAGCGCCGATAGTCCGCCAAGCGGAATCGCTGCTCTTCGATCTTCAGTTCGAGTCGGCCGTGCGGTAACGCCTCACGCATTTCGAGCAGCTCTTTCGCGTCTACAGGGTAGAAGCGGATTTGGTCGAAAAAGCGCAGCAACCAGGGCGTTTTGGCTTGAAAATGCTTGGTCGCCTTGAAGCGATTGTAGACTTGCACGGTGCGGCCGACGAACTGATAGCCGCCCGGACCCTCCATGCCGTAGATGCACATGTACGCCCCACCGATGCCGACCGCGTTCTCGGGCGTCCAAGTGCGCGCAGGATTGTACTTGGTGGTCACCAAGCGATGCCGCGGATCGAGCGGCGTTGCTACCGGCGCGCCGAGATACACGTCACCGAGCCCGAGCACCAGGTAGCGCGCGCCGAATACGATGTCCTTGACTGCTTGCAGGTCGGGCAAGCCGTTGATGCGCTGAATGAACTCGATGTTGCTCGGCGTCCAAGGCGCGTCCTTGCGCACGATCTGGGTGTACTTCTCGATCGCGAGGCGCGTCTGAGGATCGTCCCAGGAGAGCGGCATGTGCACGACGCGCGTCGGCACGTCGATGGCGTCGACCGAGGGCAGCTCGGCTTCGGCGCGTGAAAGCACGTCCAGCAAGCGCGAAAAGCCCAGTTTTTGACTGTCGAAGTGGATTTGCAGCGAGCGGATGCCGGGCGTCAAGTCCACGATTCCAGGCAACTTCTCGTGACGCAGCCAATCCATCAGCGCATGGACGCGGAAGCGCAGTTCCAGATCGAGCACGGCTTCGCCGTACTCGACGAGCAGAAATTCGTCACCGGCGGGGCGATACACCACGCGCGGGGCTTCACCGCGTGCTGGCAAACGACGCAGTACCGCGTCGGCTACGGGCACGGCAGAGAGCGCAGCCGCGCTCGGGGCTTTGCGCTCGCTGATTCGTCGCTCCTGCTCGGAGAGCGCGAGTTCGGCAGCAGCACGCGCGATCGGTACGAAGCGCACGCGATTGCCCGGCCGCAGTTGACCGACCTTCCACAGCTCGGCCCGCACGATCGTCGCCGGGCACACGAAGCCGCCGAGACTCGGGCCGTCCGGGCCGAGGATGATCGGCATGTCGCCCGTGAAGTCGATGGTCCCGAACGCATAGGCATTGTCGTGAATGTTCGACGGATGCAGACCTGCTTCGCCGCCATCGGAGCGAGCCCATTCAGGCTGTGGTCCAATCAGACGGATACCCGTGCGCGCGGAGTTGTAATGAACTTCGAAATCGCTGCTGAAAAAGCGTTCGATATCGGCCGGTGTGAAGAAGTCCGGCGCGCCGTGCGGGCCGTAAAGCACGCCGATCTGCCAACTGTCGGTCAGCTGAGGTTGCAACTGCTCGTCGAGCGCTTTCGGTTCGGCATCCACGTTGCCGGATTGAAGCAGCCGCAGCACGTCCCCCTTGCGCAAAGCACGGCCAGCGTGTCCACCAAAGCCGCCCAGCGTGAACGTGGAACGGCTGCCCAAGTACTCCGGGACATCGAAACCGTGCCGCACTGCCAGGTACGCGCGGCAGCCGGCGCCGCGGATACTGCCCAGCGTCAGCACCTGTCCCGCGCGCACCGGCACCGGGCGCAAATAGGGGACCGGCTCGCCGTCGAGATCGGCATCCATGCGCGCACCGGCCAGCGCGATCAAGGTATCGGTCGCGAAACGCAGCGTAGGGCCGGTGATGGTCAGTTCCAGCGCCGGAGCGCCTGCCAAGTTGCCCAGCACGCGATTGGCGAGCCGGAAGCCGAGATCGTCGATCGGCCCCGAGGGCGGAATGCCGACATCCCAATAGCCCAGCCGTCCTGGATAATCGTGGATCGTGCTCAGCGTGCCCGGTGTCAGCACCTCCACGGTCGCGCTGGAATAGGCCAGCGTGCCCAGATAGGCGGTGGTGGTCTTGCCTTGTCGGAAGACGTCCGTGCCCAAAACATACGACAAATACGCGAGATTCGTCTCGGTACCTGCCAAGCGGGTGTGTTCGAGCGCCTCACTCAATTTTACAATCGCCTGTTCGCGATTGTCGGCGAGGGCCATCACCTTGGCGATCATCGGATCGTAGAAACCGCTGATCGCGCTGCCTCGTTCCACGAATGAATCGACGCGCACGCCTTCCGGGAACGAGACTTCGGTCAAGATGCCCGGGCTCGGTTTGAAGCCACGCGCTGGGTCCTCGGCATAAACGCGGACTTCGATCGCGTGACCGCGTGGCTCCGGTGGACGTTCGAGCGGCAGTGACTCGCCCGCGGCGAGCCGAATCATCCATTCGACGAGATCGACACCCGTGACCAACTCGGTCACTCCGTGTTCGACCTGTAGCCGCGTGTTCACCTCCAGGAAGTAGAACTCCTCGCGGTCGTCGTCGTACACGAACTCGACCGTTCCGGCAGAGCGGTAGTTCACCGACGTGCCGATGTGGACCGCCGAGGCGAGCAACGCCTGGCGCACCTCGGGTCTCAGCCTTGGCGCCGGCGTCTCTTCCACGACTTTTTGGTGCCGACGCTGCGCCGAGCAATCACGCTCACCGAGCGCGACGACACGTCCTCGCCCGTCGCCGAACAGTTGCACTTCGATGTGACGCGCGCGCTCGACGAAGCGTTCCAAGAATACGCCGCCTTCGCCGAAATTTTTCTGCGCGAGCGAGCGGACCGAGTCGAAGATCTCGCGGATCTTGGCGGCGTCCCGGCAGACTTGCATGCCGATGCCTCCGCCGCCCGCGGTGCTCTTCAACATCACGGGGTAGCCAATACGGTCTGCGGCGGCGACTGCGGCATCGACGTCCGCCAACAGCGGCGTGCCGGACAAGA
>Ga0247766_1000120_pt1 | contig 16669 bp, 16 predicted proteins | sample UWRJL223509R6_FD_179946 | JGI IMG/M metagenome (GOLD analysis project Ga0247766, IMG submission 179946) | Plant litter microbial communities from Arlington Agricultural Research Station in Wisconsin, United States - UWRJ-L223-509R-6 | ecosystem: Environmental > Terrestrial > Plant litter >... | reverse complement strand
TTGCTCGATCGAGATCGTCGGCGAAAGTCCGCGGATGGTGTCGTACTTCGGCTTGTCCATCTGGCCGAGGAATTGGCGCGCATAGCTGGACAAGCTTTCGACGTAACGGCGCTGCCCTTCCGCATAAATGGTATCGAAGGCCAGCGATGATTTGCCGCTCCCGGACACGCCGGTAATCACCACCAAGCTCTTCTTGGGAATCGAGATGGTAACGTTCTTGAGATTGTGCTCGCGCGCGCCGCGCACGACGATGGCTTCAGGGTCTCGCTCGCTCACCCTTGGGCAGTAGCGCGGCTCGCCTGCGTTGTCCTGTGTGACACGAGCGAGAGTCCGATTTCGTTCGCACTGAAGTGGCGAAGCGAACCACGCGCGCGATGGCCGGACGTGGGGCCGGGCCGCGTCGTCAGGCGGTCTTCAACGGCAGGGCAGGCTCGGGCTGGCTCAGGAGTTCGCGCACGCGGGCGAACTCCGCATCCAGTTGCAGTTTCAGGTCGGGCGCGTCCCGTGGCCCGGGCTCCGCTTCTAGGCTGGCGCACAGCGTTGCCATCTGCGGAACGCCGACCGATAGACAACTGCCCTTCAGCTTGTGCGCAGCGGCGCGCAGCGCCTCGCGATCTCCGCTCGAGATCGCGTTCGCGACCGACTCGAGCTGACCTGGGACGTGGCGCAGAAATACCCGGATGACGCCAGGGCTGCGCTCCACGGCGGGATCGAGCGCGCCGATGTTCGGCTCTTGCGGTGGTGGAGGAAGCGAGTTGCCGCTGGGCTGGCACGGCCACATCGATTCTCGCGGCCACCAGCGCTCGAGAGCCTCCCGCAGCAGCTTGGTGTTCAGCGGTTTGGTTACGTAGTCATCCATGCCGGCGGCGAGGGCTTTCTCGCGTTCACCGAGCATCGCGTGTGCAGTCACGGCAATGATGGCCACGCGATCTCCCTCGCTTTCCAAGCGCCGGATCTGACGCGCGGCCTCGTAGCCGTCCAGCACGGGCATCTGGCAATCCATCAGAATCAGCGGGTATACATTGCGCCGCCAGGCCTCGACCGCGAGCTCGCCATTGCGTACCACGTCGGCGGCGTAGCCTAAATTGTTCAGGCTGCCGAGCAGCACCTCTTGGTTGATCGGATTGTCTTCGGCGATCAGCAAACGCCGCGGCTCGTGAGCCGCAATGACGATGGAGCTCGTCTCATCGACCGTCGAAGCTGCGCCACGCCCAGACTCGCCGAGAGCGCGCGCGATGTTCGACTCCAGCTCGGCTGAGCGCACGGGTTTGCTGAGCACACCAGCGAACAACCCACGCTCGCTGAACCGGTGGCCCGTGTCGCTGAGCGAGGTGAGCATCAACAGCGGCAGGGTGGCGTGCTTGTCCCTGATCTGGCGCGCCAAAGTCAGGCCGTCCATCTCCGGCATGTGCATGTCGGTGATCACCAGGCCGAACGGATCCGTCTGCTCTGCGTCCTCGAGCAGGCGCAAGGCATCGGGACCGCCGCTCGCCGACGCCGTGCGCAGGCCCCAAGTCGACAGCAACTCTTCCAGCAAGAGGCGATTGGTCGCGTTGTCGTCGACAATCAATGCCCGCGTGTTGCGGCTGGGCGCCGGGATGTGAGCCGGTTCGGTGGGCAGCACCTTGACCGGAATGCGCACGGAAAATTGGCTGCCTTTGCCCGGTTCACTCTTCACGCCCAGCTCGCCACCCATCAAACGCACGAGTTTTCTGGAGATGGCGAGGCCGAGACCGGTGCCGCCGAAGCGGCGCGTGGAACTGCCGTCCACCTGCGAAAACGCCTCGAACAGGAGCGCTTGCTGCGCGGCGTCGATGCCGATGCCGGTGTCGACCACGGTCAGATCGAGCAAACACTCATCGCCGTGACGCTGTGAAACGGTGGCGCGCACCACGACCTCGCCGACATCGGTGAACTTGATCGCATTGCCGACCAGGTTCGTCACGACTTGGCGTAGTCGATCGGCGTCCGCCTCGATGTGGCTCGGCACGTCGGGGTGAACGTGGCACAAGAGCTCGATTTGCTTCAGTTCAGCGCGCGCGGCGAATAGCTCCGCCACCTCTTCGAGCAAGCCGCGCGGCTGACACGCGGTGGGACGCAATTCGACTTTGCCTGCTTCGATCTTGGAGAAATCCAAGATGTCGTTCAGGACCGTCATCAAGCCGTTGGCCGAAGTGTTCAGCGTGTCGGTGTAACGCCTTTGTTTGGCGTCGAGCGAGGTCCCTCGCAGGAGCTCCAACATGCCCAGCACGCCGTTCATCGGCGTGCGGATTTCGTGGCTCATATTGGCCAAAAACTCGCTCTTGAGCCGCGCGGCCTCGATTGCCGCCAAAGTCGTTTGCTCGAGTTTGGCGAAGGCCTTTTCAGTCACGCGAATCAACGGACCCACGTACAAGCTCACGAACAGCAAGCTGGCGAGCAAGCCGAGGCCGCAGCCAATCCCGGCTGTCCAAAGGATCTCGTTCTTCAGTCGCGCTCCGGCTTCGATTCGTGCGGTCGATACGAACACGGCGACGCGCCCGACCGCGCTGCCTTCGATGGTCGACTCGGCCCAGGCCGCCAGATAGGTGCCTCGATTCTCGACCCGATGCGCCGGCCGCTGGAACACGCTGTGCGGGTCGCCCGGCAACTTGCCGTACGTAGCCAGCGCCTTGCCATTCTTGTCCGTGACCACGATGGCCAAAAAGTCCGGATCCAGGTCGTAGCCCTTGAAGGAGTTTCGGATCTCACGTTCGTCCGCCAGCACCATCCCGTACTGGGCCGACTGGGCGAGCTCGGCGACGCCGCGCTCCGCTTTCCATTCCAGATCGGCTTGCATTGCCGGCGTCAACGCCGCGAAGATCTGCGATACCAGGCTGAAGATCAGGCCACACAGACCCATCAGCAACGCGCTGACGAACACCGTGGAAGCCACTTTGAGACGCAGGCTCGAGAGCACCTTGCGGGTCTGCCGCTCGTCACCGAGTACGTCCGCGAGCGGACTTTCGGCGGCTTCGCTCGCTGACACAGGCGTTTTCTCGAACACCCCTCTCAAACGGCAAATCTGCACGCAAGTTTAAGCGCTAAAATGCGCCCGCGAGCTGGTAAAAACTCGGGCTTTTCGCGGGCCTGGCAGGCTACTGGCCGAGCAATTGCCTGGCCTGACCCACCCAATCATCGCGCAGGATTCGGTCGGGGCGCGCCTTGATCAAGGGGGCGATGCGTTCGATTTCGCCGGCGTCGAGCGCGGCGACTTGAGCCACCGTAGTGATGCCGAGGCCCAGCAACGCGCGCTCGAAGGCCGGCCCGATACCCCGGATTTGACGCAGGCTCGCTTGTGTTGCGGATTGGGGCGCGGCGCTGGCTGCGACCAGCGAAGCTTCGAGCTCGCTGATGCGCGCGCGCAGCGCGGCGCTGCTCGCCGCATGCGCGTCGACGAATTCGGCGCGCAGCTGTGCTTCCGCGCGCGACGCAGAGGCGAGTTCGCGCGCGCTGTTTTCCGCCTGTGTCAGGCGAATACGGAGCGCATTGCGCTCGGCGATGACCTTGCGCAGCTCGGTCGCCGTTTCGGTCAGCTCCTTGCGCGTGCTCATCAGTTCCGCCAAAAGTTCCTGCGCTCGCCCGCCATCGCCGCGCAGACCGAGCGAGTTTCCTGTGGCGGGTAACGTGGGCGCGCCGGGCGCGCGCATGCTCGGCGTGGGTGGGCGTGTGCTGGGCGCCGGCGGCCGGATGCTCGATGGCGGCGGTGGGGGGGAGAAACTCCGCCGTGGCGCTGACGTCTCGGAATTCGGCGTGCCAAGCGCCGGCAGGGTTCGGATCGGCGGTGGCGGAGGCGTGCCGGGCGGCCGTGTCAGTGGCGCGACGCCCGGGCGAGGGGGCAGGGCCACCTGATGCGGCAGTTGGACCACCGGTTTGACGGTAGGAATAGAAGGCACGGGTTCCACGCTCACCGGCGCTAGGTTCTCGCTTTCGTTGGCTGATCTGCGTTCGTCGCCCATGGAGGCCCTTTGCTCGCCCAGCTGCAAGCATAGCCCAGATTGCGTTCTCGCTGTCAGGCCAGGAAGACTCGGGAATTAACGCTTCTTAACCTCAGGGCTTCGTCGTCCTTCACACAACGCGCCCAGATTGTTCGGTGAAGGAGCTGAAAAATGTTTGGATTTCTGTTTGGTACCGCCTGTTTGCTGGGTCTGACCGCCACTTTTGCTCGCCACCGTCACGAGAGCCACTGCTCAGGAGGACACCGAGGGCGCGGATTTCGCTCAGGTCGCGGCGGGCGCTTCGTCCTGAATCGCCTGCTCGACCGATTGGACACGACACCCGGTCAAGAGAAGGTGATTCGTGAAGCCGTCGACACCGTAATTGAAGATGTCCGCGACGCTCGCACGGAATTGCACGCCACTCGTGACGACGTCGCCCAAGCCATTCGAGGCGAGACTTTGGACCGAGGCGCCATCGACGGCGTGTTCGAGCGCCATGACCGGGTGATCGAACGCGTGCGTCAGAACGCGCTCGACTCATTCGGCAAGGTGCATGAAACCTTGGACGAACGCCAGCGCAAGATCTTGGCCGAGCTGATCGAAGCAGGCCCGTTCGCGCGAGGCTTCGGCGCGTTTTGCTGAACGTCGTTTCGAATTGGAGCTGAACCGAGGAGTAGCGAGATGAGACGCAAAGCATTGATATTCGTGCTCGCGCTGGGCGCGGTGGCCGGCTTCGCCTCCGGTCTGTATGGCTGCCACTACCATTCGCTCGAACGGCGTCAGGCCTTCGAGGATCACATCGCCGATGTCTGCACACGCGCCGCCGAGCGCTCGCGGAATCAGGCGACCCACGCTGAAAACACGCCGTGAGCGCCCCCCTGGCCAGCAGCGAGTGGCTTGCCCCTGACAGAGCGGGGGAGGCGGTGGTACGCTCCGCCTCCCCGCTCATGTCGGTTCACGTGTTGGTCATCGATGATGACGTTCGGCTGTTCGAAGTGTTGGACAGCTACCTGACGCAAAACGGCGTTCGCTCGAGTCACGCATCGAACGGTGCGCTGGGGCTGTCGGTGCTGGAATCTGGCGCGTTCGACGCGGTACTCCTCGACGTGATGATGCCCGGCTTGGATGGGCTGTCAGTGCTCAAGAAGATTCGCGAGAAGAGCCGCTTGCCGGTGATCATGCTGACCGCCAAGGGTGACGAGACCGATCGCGTCGTGGGCCTCGAACTGGGTGCGGATGACTATCTCGGGAAGCCGTTCAGTCCGCGCGAGTTGCTCGCGCGACTGCGCGCGGTCCTGCGACGTACGGAGCTCGATCCGAGCAAAGAGCATTTGAACGTCGGCGGGGTCAGTTTGGACGTGGGAGCCCGCCAAGTCACGGTCGACGGCAAGATCGCCGATTTGACCGGCATCGAGTTCGATCTGCTGCTCGCGCTGATGCGTCGTGCCGGACGAGTGGTTCCTCGCGCCAGCTTGCTCGAGCATGCGGGCAGAAGCGACGTCACGGTCAGCGACCGTACGGTCGATGTCCACATCTCGCACTTGCGGAAAAAACTGCTCGATGACCCGCCGCGCCTGATCAAAACGGTGCGTGGCGTCGGCTACGTGATGGCGAAGGGATCGGGATGAGATTTCGGCGCTTCGTACGCGCCCGCCTGCATCGCCAACTGTTCATGTGGCTCGGCGTCACCATCCTTTTTACAGGCATGGTGGTCAGCGGAGTCGTGAGCGCATTGCGTCCGGACGCATCCAGCATGGAAAGCGACGTCATTCGCATCCAGCGCTTCATCGGCGAGCGATTTCAAAGGGTGTGGGATCAGCCAGCCGAGCGCCACGGCCTGACCGAAGAAATCGCCAAAGCATTCGAGGTCGACCTCACGCTGCGCGACGCCGAAAAAAAGCCCGTGGAGCAAATCGGGCCGGGGTGCAACAAGCCGGAGTTCACCGTGCCCATCCTGCGCGGAAAGACCAAGCTCGGCGCGCTCGAAGTGTGCATCGACAAGCGTCGACGCGTGCCGGGGCTCACGTTCGTCTTGGCGATCGCCGCGGCGTGCTTGAGCTTGTGGGGTGCTTCCGGCGCACTGGCTCGCAAGCTCACTCGTCCGCTGTCGGATCTGATCCGCGTGACGCGCGAAATTGGCTCGGGAAATTTGGTCAGTCGGGTGCGTCTCGGGCGCCATCACATGGGCGAGGTGGGCGTGCTCGCCGACGCCGTCAACGACATGGCACGGCGCATCGAGCGCCAATTGAACGATCAGCGTGAGCTGCTCGCGGCGGTCTCGCACGAGATCAGGAGTCCGCTGGCGCGGCTGCGCGTGCTCACCGAGCTTCTACGCAGCACTGCCGATTCTGTCACCCTCGACAAAGTCGAACGCGAGATCGCCGAGGTCGATGATCTGATCGGAAAGTTGCTCGCCAATTCCCGGCTCGACTTCGGCACCGTGACGCTCCAGACGCTGGATCCGTGCGTGATTGTCGCGCGCGCGCTCGAGCGCGCGGGGTTGGATCCGAGCGTCATGCGCAATGACGCTCCGAACGTCCAGATCAAAGGAGATCCGACGTTGCTCGATCGAGCCCTGTGCAATCTGCTCGAGAACGCCCAAAAACACGGGGCAGGGGTCGAGAGCGTGACCCTGTCTTCGAATGGTGAAAACGTGCGCGTGACGGTGTCCGATCGCGGGCCCGGCTTTCCGAACGAGTCACTCGGGCGGGTCTTCGACGCCTTTTTCCGGGGCGATGGGTCGTCTTCGCTCGGCTTGGGGCTTTCTTTGGTGGAGCGCATCGCGAGAGCTCACGCGGGGCGCGCTTGGGCGGAGAATCGCACTGACGGGGGCGCGAGCGTCCATTTCGAAATCCCCGCCGAAAAATGAGTTCCTGCCCGCCCGTTCCCGCGCACGACTTCGACCACCCCGCCTTTTCGGTGCTTGAAGCGAGCGTGCGCGCGCGCTTGCTTTCGCTCGGTCACTTCCCTGAGCCTCACGAGTTACGCGGGCTCGCGCGCGACCTGCCGAGTGCGCTCCCACCTTGGTTCGATTTCGCCGCGCAAGATCACGCCGAATTGCTCGCAGCAGGCAGCTTCGATCGCCTGCTGGCTCGGACGAATTCGATTCCCACGCGGTTGCATTCGTTTCATGATTTGCTCGGCGCGCTGATTTGGTTGCATTTTCCGGCACTCAAGACCGCGATTCACCGCGCTCAGCTCGCTTCCGAGCGGGCGCTGCGCGGTCCACGAGAGAATGCCGCCACGCACCTCGACGAATCGGGGGTGCTCGTCTTGAGCAGTGAGCCGACGTTTTTCGAGGAACTGGCAGCGCTCGAGTGGATTCGAGTGTTTTGGGAACGACGCGCCGAGCTGCGGCAGACGACTCGGTTCTTGGTTTTCGGTCACGGCTTGCTCGACGCGTTGCGCGACCCCCATCCGAGGTTGATGGGCATGGCGCTTTTTGCGCGTGTCGCTCGCGAGCGGCTGACACTCCCGGCTTCGGCTCTAAGGCTGTTCGTCGATGCCGCGCTTGCCAGCCGATTGCAGGAGTTTCTGAGCGATCCGTCCCTCCTCGCACCGCTGCCCGTTCTGGGAGTTCCAGACTGGTCGGCGAACCAGTCACGCGCTTACTACGAAGACGAACGCTACTTTCGCACGGTCAGACGACGAGCACGCGCGCCGACACCCGCACGTTGGCTCGTGCTCGATTGAGCGACGTCACTCCGGCGTTCGCCGCTCCGCGTCGTCGTACGCCACGCTCTCCAGCCACTGTCGCTCGAACCAGTGCGAGAGCACCCGAAATGCGCGCTGTACGTCGTCATCCGTGGAGCCGGTATCGAACACCGTACACACGCGATTGACTTTAGCGCCGCTGGTCGCGCACGCCAAGGCCTGCCACTCCGTGGGGTCGAGGACTTCGTGCAGGGCCGCATGTTCGGCGCGCCAAATCGCGACGCCGCAACGCGGTCCAGCGATTTCAGTGGGCGAGGGAACACCGCCAGCGAAGGCATGTAAGGCGCCCGGGTCGAGTTCGAGCCAGCGCAAAGACGGCACGAAATGCAGACGTGCCTGCGGAAACCGTGTGCTGTCGATGGCGCGCATGCTGGCAATTTGCTGCGGATTGGGGGCGACCAATGCACACAATCTTGCCCACTCGAGCGAGGCCAAATCGACGACCAGAGGCGGTACCGCCAGCAGCCCCAGATATTCCGGAAACGCCCGCCCAAAGCGCTCAACGGCGGGATGCTGGGAAGGATTTTGCGCGACATACGCCAGGCCCAAACGCTCGAACTCAGTCTCGCCCAGCAAGCGCTTCGTGTGCGTGAACACGCAGGCCAAAGCGTCGAGTAATCGATAGAAGTAGCTGCGATTGTAGATCGCCAAGCGGTCGCGTGCGGACAGCCGCTCGCTGCCCAAAAATACGCGATCGAGGTCGGGCAGGGGTCCGCTGCCCGAGGTCGCGGCCTGCGCGAAATAGCGCTGGAGCTCGGCGAGGTTCACGGGGCTCGTCGTTCTGGCCGCGCGCTCAGCAGCGCACGCGCACGCGCCGCCTCTGCTTCGACGACCGATAGCTCCGGTAACTGCTCGTCCCATTCGACGATCGTCGGTAGCGGGCCGAATAGTTCGAGCGATTGCTCGTACAGCTGCCAGACCGCCGGCGAAACCGGAGAACCGTGGTCGTCGAACAAGTAAGCGCCCGCATCACTGTGCCCCGACAAATGAATTTGCCTAACGCGATCCTTCGGTAACGCGCGAAGGTATTGGCTAGTAGAAAATTCGTGATTCTTCGCGCTGACGAAGACATTGTTCAAATCGAGCAAGATCGCTGCGTCGGCGCGAGTAGCCACTTCAGCGATGAACTCCCACTCGGCGAGCGTACTCGCGCGAAACTCCACGTAGCTCGAAACGTTCTCCAGCAAGAGGCGCCTGCCGAGCCGGTCTTGAACCCGCTGGACGCGCTCGACTACGTGAGCAAGCGCTTCTTCCGTGTAGGGGAGCGGCCACAGGTCATGCGCATAGTGGCCGCCAAAACTGCCGAAGCACAGATGATCGGAGACGCTGAAGGCCGCGATGCGCGTGGCAAGCTCCGCGAGTTGGGCGAGGTACGTTTCGTTCAGTGGATCGATGCCGCCCACGGACAGTGACACGCCATGTAGCGCAATTGGCATGTCTGAACGCACTCGCTCGAGCACGCTGAAAGCCCGCCCACCGCGGCCCATGAAATTCTCGCTGATCGCCTCGGCGATGTCCGCGTGCAAGCCGCGACGGAGGATCGCCTCGTAGTGCTCAGCTCGCAGCCCGAACCCGACGTGCGCTCGCGCGGAGCCGGAGCCGGGCTCGGCCAGGGCCGGCTCTTTCAGGGCTTGTTGCGGATCTGCAGCGCGGTGCACTGTGCCTGCGTTTGGGTGTAGACGTAGCCCGTCCCCTTGCACGCATTTTCACCGACACAGGCGCTCTTGCCGTCCTGCGTATTGCACTCCGAGAGACCACGGCACGCATTGCCCCCCTCACATTGAATCGGCGCCGAGGTGCTGCTCGGCGCCTCGCCGCTCCCTCCGCTGCAACCGCCGGCCGCGAGCAAGGCGGATACGGCAAGGGCGATGCTGGTTCCTCTACTTAGGTCCAAGTGAATGCTCCGTGCGGCTCGGCCGCGCTGCTCGCAGTATAGCCAACGCTCGGGAAATGGTTAGCAATTGCGTTATCCTGGGGATTGCTGGCATCTTGCCGACCGTGCCCAGCGACGAGGAGCTGATGACGGCGTACATCGCCGGCGATAAGGCGGCTTTTCGCGAGCTATTTCGGCGCTACACTCCGCTTTTGCAGCGCGCCATGGCGCGCGATCTGCGCAGTTCCGAAGAGGCCAATGATTTGGTGCAGCAGACATTTCTCCACTTGCATCGCAGTCGGCTGGATTTCGAACCGGGTCGCAAGCTCAAGCCGTGGATTTTCACCATCGCGCTGAACCTCAAACGAGAATTCTTTCGGCGGAGCAAGCGGCGCTTCGAGACCTCGCTCGAAGATGACCGCGTCGCAGAACCGTTCGAGGGCCCGCGCGGTCAAGAGCGCTCCGACGCGGCACGCGAAACGGAACGCGCCCTCCGCACGCTGCCGGCCGAACAACGTGAAGTGATCGAGCTGCATTGGTTCGGCGGATTGAGCTTTCCCGAGGTTGCCGAGGCAGTGGGTTCCACGGTTGCAGCCGTCAAGGTGCGAGCGCATCGCGGCTATGTCGCGTTGCGCGCCCGGCTGGGGGACACCGCTCCCGATCCCGACGGCGTGCTTGCGGGTAAACCGAGCGTGGTGGAGAGCAAGTGATGGACTGCTCGCAAATACGCGACTCTTTCATGAGCGGCGATCGGCTGTCGGAAGAGCAGCTCGAAGCGCACGTCAGCAGTTGCCCGCAGTGCAAAGCGCTGTTCGAGAGCGATGCCGAGCTGGGGCAACGCTTGGCCGCCCAGGCCAGCGCTGCTCTACCGTACCCCACTGACTTTTTCGGGCAAATCGAACAAGGGCTCGCGCGCGAGACTGGTCCCCGAGCCTGGCTCCGCTCGCGGCCATCGCGGGTACGCTTCGTATTCACGCTGCTTCCGGTGCTGATCGCGGTCGTTGCCGGCGGCGTACTCCGGCAACGAGCAGACTTTGCCCAATATCCGGTGCTGCGGGTGGTCTTGTTGCTGTGCGTCTACTTCGTGGCGATCGCGCTCGCCTGCGCCAAGGAGCTGTCTGAGCTGCCGCGTAGGAATCTCCTGCGTGAGGCCCTGCCGCTACTCGCGTTCGCGCTCGCAGTCCCGATCTTGGCTAGCTTTGCGCCGGCCACCGAGAGCAGTCGACAAGCGGGCGCCGAGGGAGCGCTGAATTGCTTCAGCTACGGAGCGCTGTTCACCTTGCCGGTGGCACTGCTGTTGTGGGCATTCGATCGCAATGATCGGCCTTCGCTGCGTACGGTTTGTTTGAGCGCTGCCGCGCTGGGGCTATCCGCCAATCTGCTGCTCGAATTGCACTGCAGCAACGGTAACCCGGTGCACGTGCTGCTCGGTCACGCGAGCTTGGGCTTGGCATGGCTGGTCGCTTGGGCCGGCCTGCGTGCCCTCCGCCGCGCATAGTCGGGAGAGCTCCTTTAGCGCCGTTTACTTGCGAAAGTGAGCCGCGAACGGGTTGTTCGTGAAGCCTTGCGCCGTGGGTTGCGGCTTGCCGCCGCCTTGCGGTCGCCCTTGATTTGGGGGGCGCCGATCGCGGTTCTGTTCGGGGCGCCCGCCGCCGGGGCCCGCCGCGGGGCGAGCACCGCTCGCGCCGCCGACCTGTGAGTCACTGCCGCGTTTGGCGGACAGCGCGATGCGCTTGCGCACCAAGTCGACTTCCAACACGCGCACGCTCAGCTTGTCGCCGACTTTGACGACCTCGTTCGGGTCTTTGACGAAGCGATCGGACAGTTGCGAGACATGGACCAGGCCGTCTTGATGAACGCCGATGTCCACGAATGCGCCGAACGCAGTCACGTTGGTGACCACGCCCTCCAGCACCATCTCGGTCTTGAGGTCTTCCATCGTTCGCACGTCATCGCGGAACTTGGGCGGCTCGAAGCTGGCGCGCGGATCGCGCCCCGGCTTCTTGAGCTCACTCAGAATGTCGTTCAAGGTGAACGTGCCGACGTCGCCCGCTTGGTAGCGTTTGGGATCCAGCCGATCGAGCAGCTCGCGATTGCCGATCATGGACACGACGGGCACGCCCAAATCAGCGGCCATTTTCTCGACCAGCGCATAGCGCTCGGGGTGCACCGCGCTGGCGTCGAGCGGATGCTCGCCGCCGCGGACGCGCAAGAAGCCCGCCGCTTGTTCGAACGTGCGCGGGCCGAAGCCTGGAACATCCAGCAACTTGCTGCGGCTGGTGAAGGCGCCCTTCTCGTTGCGATAGGCGACGATCTTCTTGGCCAGCGTGGGACCAATGCCAGCGACGCGCGACAGTAGCGGGGCGCTGGCGAGGTTCACCTCGACGCCCACGCTGTTCACGCAGCTCTCCACCACTTCATCCAACTTTTTGGCCAAAAATGGCTGAAAGACGTCGTGCTGGTATTGGCCCACACCGATGCTCTTGGGGTCGACCTTGACCAGCTCGCCGAGTGGATCTTGCAAACGACGAGCGATGCTGATCGCGCCGCGCACCGTGAGATCGAGATCCGGAAACTCTTCACGCGCTACGTCACTCGCGGAGTAAATGCTCGCGCCCGCCTCGCTGACCGGGACGCACAGCGGCTTCGCGTTGCTGGTCAGTCCTTCTTCCTTCAGCAAATCACGCACGAATGCTTCGGTCTCGCGACCATGCGTGCCGTTGCCCACGGCCACCGCGACGATCGGATACTTCTTGCACAGCGCGCGCAGCGATTGACGGGCGCGTTCCAGCGCGGCATCGCCCTGCACCAGGTAGATCGTCTCGTGCTCGAGCAACTTGCCGGTTTCGTCCACGACCGCGCATTTGCAGCCCGTGCGTTGCCCAGGATCGATACCGAGTACGGTCTTGGTGCCGAACGGCGCAGCGAGCAACAGCTCACGCAGATTTTGAGCGAATACGTCGATGGCGCCCTTGTCAGCCTGCATTTTGAGCTCGACGCGCACGTCTACCTGCACCGAGTGCAAAAGTAGGCGCTCGACGCCGTCTTTGATCGCGCTCGAAAGCTCACCGGCCCAGGGCGACGCGCTGTCCAGTTTGACGTGCTTTTCGACGAACGGCACGACGTTGCTCTGATCGACCTGCAAACCGGCGCGCAGCACGCCTTCGGTCTCGCCGCGCCGAATGGCCAAATAGCGGTGCGAGGGGATCTTGGCGATCGGCTCCTCGAACGAAGCGTAGCTGTCGAACTTGGTGACCTTGTCTTCGAACTCTTTGGTTTTTCCGACGCGGATCGAGCCGTCACGCACGTACGCCTCGCGGGTGTGTTTACGCACCTCGGGATCTTCCGCAATGCGCTCCGCGCAGATGTCGCGTGCGCCAGCGAGTGCTGCGCTCACGTCTGCCACTTCTTTCTCCGCGTTGACGTAGGTCTGCGCGCTGGTGCTCGGTGTGCCGTCCCGCCCTTGGCCCCAGATCAGGTTGGCGAGCGGTTCGAGGCCGCGCTCTTTGGCGATCGTCGCGCGCGTGCGCCGCTTGGGCTTGAACGGCAAATACAGATCTTCGAGCTCGGCCTTGGTGGCGGCACTGACGAGCTTCTTTTCCAACTCGGGGGTGAGCTTGCCCTGGCCGCGGATCTCGCCGAGGATCGACTTTCGGCGCGCTTCCATCTCCACCAAATAAGTGCGCCGTTCTTCGATATTGCGGATCTGCACTTCGTCCAGGCCGCCCGTCGCTTCTTTGCGGTAGCGAGCGATGAAAGGCACGGTGGCACTTTCAGCGAGCAGCTGAACGACCGCGCTGACCGAGGCGCGCGGCAGATTGAGCTCGGCTGCCAAAACGGGAACGGGATCGAACGGCGTATCGGTGGGCTCGGAGTCGGACTGGGACATCGCCCCGGTTTGTTAGGCCCTAGCTACACTTTTGTCCAGTAGCAGAGCTTTCTTGTGTCAAAGATCTCGTAACTCAGTTACGCCCGCCATCGCCATGTCCCCTCGGGGCTTACTCTTCATCACGCTCTTCAACAGCATCTTGGGGCTGAGCGTCTTGTTTCCGATCCTTGCGCCACTGGGACGCGAGCTCGGCTTGAGCGAGCTACAGGTGGGGTCGCTCTCGGCGAGCTACGCGCTCATGCAGGTGCTGGTCAGTCCCGCTTGGGGACGATTGAGCGAACGCATCGGGCGTAAACCGGTGCTGTTGACGGGCGTGCTCGGTTTCGGCGTGAGTTTCCTGGGCTTCGCGTTGTTGGCTGACTGGGGCGGGCGCGCGCACTGGCCCACGCCAGTGCTGTTCGGCGCACTGCTCGCGGCACGCGTGCTGGGCGGTGGATTCTCGTCTGCCACGTTGCCTACGGCGCAAGCTTACATGGCGGACATGACCGGTCGTCGCGATCGCACCGCAGGCATGGCCATGATCGGCGCGGCGTTCGGGTTGGGCGTCATTTTTGGACCGCTCATCGGCGCTGCGTTTTCGCTGATTAGCTTGCTTTCGGCGGTCTACTTCTCGGCTGGGCTCGCCTTCCTCAACTTCGCATTCGTTTGGTTCTTCTTGCCGGAATCGCAGCGACAAGTCGGCGAAGATCCGCCCAAATCGACGGCTCACGTCGCGCGTCTGGTCTGGCCGCTGCTGGCTGTCGGCTTCACGCTCAGCCTGGCCTCCGTGGCGATGGAGCAAACGATCAGCTTCTATTATCAGGATCGCTTGCAGCTCTCGAATCAAGCCACACCGCGCACCGTCGGCATGGCGCTCGGTGTGTATGGCCTGGTCGCAGTTTTCACCCAAGGGTTCTTGGTGCGCCGCTACAAGTGGTCACCCCTGCGTTTGATGGCGATCGGCATGCCCGTCGCGTTGCTGGGCTATTCGTTGCTGGTGTTCGCCGACCGCTTCGGCCTGCTGACGCTGGCGCTCGCCGCGCAAGCATTCGGGCAGAGCTTGGCCGTGCCCGGTGTCACCGCGGGCATGTCGCTCGGAGTCAGCGAGGACGATCAAGGTGTCGTCGCAGGTCTCAATAGTTCGGCGCTCGGCTTCGGCAGGATGCTCGGTCCGCTAGCGGGCACCGGCTTGTACCAAGTCCGCGCGGAGTATCCGTATGTGCTGAGCTCGGTCCTGATCGTGATCGTGATGCTGTCGGTGATGGCCAATCGCGGTCTGCGCCATTCGCTGCGCAGCGACGCTGCGTGACCACGCCCTCGGCTTTGCTGCTCGTGCTGCTTTCGGGCACCGCGTTCGTGGCGGGCCTAGTCGACGCCGTTGCCGGAGGCGGCGGGCTGTTTACGGTGCCTGCGTTGCTCGCCGCGGGCCTCCCGCCGGGACTCGCGCTGGCCACGAACAAGGGCCAAGCCGCGCCCGGCGCGCTCGCCTCCTTCATCACTTTTTTTCGGCGCGGCGGGCTCGACCGCAGGCGCGCACCCTTGGGGTTTGCGCTGGGCTTCGTGGGCTCGCTGATTGGCGCCCGCTTGCTGCTGTCGATGCGCCCGGAGCCCCTGCGTCCGATCATCGCGGTGCTGTTGCTGTTCGCGCTTTCATTCATGCTCTTTCGCTCACGCATTCGCGCGCGAAAAACACCGCTCTCGCACCCGAAGCTGACGCTCGCGCTGATCGCGCTGTCACTCGGAACTTACGACGGATTTTTCGGACCCGGCGTCGGCTCGCTGTTGATCGTGCTATTCGTCACGTTGTTCGGCGACTCACCCTTGTACGCTTCCGGCAACGCCAAAGTCGTCAACCTGGGCTCGAATCTTGCGGCTTTTCTGCTGTTCGCATGGCGCTCGGCAATCTGGTGGCAAGTGGCGTTGCCGATGGCGCTCGCGAACATGGCGGGTGCGCGGCTGGGCGCACGCTTGGCCCTGCGTCAAGGCGACCGCTTCGTACAGGTGGTGGTCACGGTCGTCGTGCTTTCCGTCGTAGTCAAGTTGCTGTTCGACATGCTCAGAACGACTCACTTTTGAGCGGGCGGATCAGGGTGAATGGCTATCGGTTCGATCCGATAATGCAGGTGCAAGACAGGTAGACCGAGAAAGCGCACCCGATGATCGCAGCGCAGCGTTCCTTCCGCGTCCACGTAAACACGGAAGTATTCCTTCAAGCTGCGGATGCGCCAGACGCGCAGCCGACCATCGGACTTGCAATCGAGCCGATAGAACCCGACGTCGCCAAAGGCGTGACCATCAGAGGTCAGCTCGAAGTCGCCGCTCGCGCTCAATCGGGGCTGCAACAGCACGGTCGCGTTGCCGTGCGGCATCGGAAACACGACTTTGACCGCCGGTCGATCATCGTTCGGGGTGCGACTGACCAAGTAAAATCCGGTGTAGATCGTGCGCCCAGTGTCGAGCAGGCGGCGGTACCAGCCCGCATAGCGGACTCGGCCAACGGCGTCGCGGAGGAGCACGATCTCGCTTGCCATGCCCTTCGCTGTCTCCAACATCCGCAGCGGGAAGTTGAGTTGATTGACCTTGCGGCTGATGGTCGTGACCAACAGATGCAGCCCAATGTTCGCAGGGAACGCGGTCTCGGCCCAAACGTCCATCCGATAGCGCGCCGTGTGTTCGTAGAAGTGACGGACGCGCGGGTGCACGCGAGTGACGTCGAACTGGTCACTGGCGAGTGAATCGAAGTCGGCGACGAGCCCGCCTTCAGTCGCGTTGCGCTCGATGGTCAGGTTTTCATTTCGAGCGCATTCCTCGTACGGCTTGTCCCCAATGTAGTCGCTACCAAATGGTCCGAGCAGCCAGGGAACCGAACTCGGCTGAACCGTGCGACCGAACGTGCGGATCAGCAGATAGATGAACGCAGCTCCTAGCGAACCAACCACTGCACGAATCGGACCGAGCTTCTCGGTCGTCGGGTTCGCCGTCATCGGGTTCAGTCTACACGGCAGGGGTTGGCCTGGGCGTTGCAGTATCGGCGCCTCATGGCAAGAGGGCGTTGGTTGGTCATCATCGCGACCGCGGTCGCATGCGTTGTCTGGGGTTCGTGGCACTTTCTGTCGGCCCGGCCCTATCGCCGACCGCTGCTAGCGCCGGTCCCGAGTGCTTCCGACGTCAAACTCAGCGTCGTGGCTCCGCCAGCCACTGCTTCGCCCGTTGCGTCTGCGGTCGTTGCGCCTGACGCGGGTCTCGGTTCTCCGCCGA
>Ga0247766_1000119_pt1 | contig 16733 bp, 13 predicted proteins | sample UWRJL223509R6_FD_179946 | JGI IMG/M metagenome (GOLD analysis project Ga0247766, IMG submission 179946) | Plant litter microbial communities from Arlington Agricultural Research Station in Wisconsin, United States - UWRJ-L223-509R-6 | ecosystem: Environmental > Terrestrial > Plant litter >... | reverse complement strand
TCTTGCACGGAGTCTGTCGGTTTCGAGGAATTTGCGATCACGACTGTCCCTAAGCAGGGAGCGTGCCTGCCCCATGCGAGCGAAGCGGCCATCGTAAATTATCGAAAGCATTGTGTTTGTGTTGCGACGCTCGGTCCGGATCGAGCCTCGAAAGCTTGAATTGAGAATCGCGTCGTCTCAACGCGAGAAGCCGGCTAAGAATCACGCGTGCGCTGGTCGCGACTCGTGCTTGCGGCGATTGGCTGCGTCGCCTGTGTAGGTGTCGCGCTCTGCACTCGGCAAGTGTTGTCGCAGTCGCACTCCACAGCCCATGCGCAGGCATTCGGGTTTCACGAAGCCAGTCGCGCGTCACCGGTCACGCCGCTCGACGCGGCGGACGCCATCGCCGCTGCGCGCGAACGTCTCGCCGAATTCGAAGCGTCAAGGCGCCGTGCGACCGACTTTGCGCACCTGCCACCGGCCAATCGCAGCCACGGGGCGGATCCGTATGCGCTCGCACGCTTGGACGCGCAGCACTTGGTCGGCGTCCTGCGCGGTGCGTCTGCGTTGGTCTTACTCGATGCGCGATTGCGCGAGTTGCAGCGCATCGACGTGCCGGGGTTTGCAGTTGCCGTCGCGGTGAGTGACTCCGGGGAGTGCTGGGTTGCAGCAGAGGCGTCACACCGCCTGCTCCGTTTTCGCTTCGACGGTCAGCGCTTGGTTCCAGCCGGACAACTGGAGTTGCCTGGAACTCAGGGTATTCATGCGCTGGCTAGCGGTCCGCGTGGGCTGCTCTACGCGCTTTCTGGGCACGAGGGCGAGCTGCTCACGCTCGACCCGGCGGGTGCTCGGCCAGTGCTGGAAGCGCGCCGCGTGGGACATGGGCCGATTTCGGTTCGTCGTGTGGCATCGCTACTGGTGGTCGATCTGTTGCTCGATCACAGCGTGATCGTCTTCGAATTGAACGAACAGGGCCGAGTCGGCGAGGAGCGCGCGCGCGTGCATCACGACGGTCCGATCTGGGGCTTCGACGCCGCGCTGCTCGGCGATGGCCAATTGCTCTTGGCTGCTGCCGGGGTGGAAGATCACGCGCTCGACCGCAGTCAGGGCTTTTTTGGCAACGTCGACTCGTTCGTATTTTGTTACTTGCTGCCGAAGTCGGGCGGCATTCGTGAACTCTGGCGGCGGAACGTATCCGAACTCGGAGTGGTGACGCCCAAAGCGCCGCTGCTGTTCGTGGCTAACGGCCAAGCGCGGCTATTCGTGGCGGGTTATGGCAGCGATCGCGCGCTCCAGCTCTACTTCGAGCCGACGTCGCCAGCCGATGCGCGCGTTCAAAGCGAGCCTTTTCTGCCGGGAGTCGCAGCGGCGCTCGCTTTGCCTTCAGGCGAAATCGCACTGGCCGATCCGCTGCTCGACGCTTGGCTGCTTCGACCGGCGGCGGGTGAGCGGAGCGAGCCGGCGGAGATCATACCGGTGACAGCCGAGCAAACGCCGCTCGCCGCGACCGAGGAGCGCCTGGGTGAAGCGCTGTTCTTCACGACGCTGATGGCGCCGAACAACACGAGCGAAGGCTCTCGCAGCCGCTTCAGCTGCGAAACCTGTCACTTCGAGGGCTACGTCGACGGGCGCGTGCACTACACCGGTCGCGATGACGTGCACGTCGCGACCAAGCCGCTGCGCGGGCTGTTCAACAATCGGCCACATTTTTCGCGCGCGCTCGACGCCGATCTGGCAACCGTGTCGCATCACGAGTTTCGAGTGGCCGGCAAGGGGAGCGAAACCGACCCATGGTTTTCGATCCAAAGCGAGCACTATCCCTGGCTGGCGCAGCTCGGCGTGTTCGACGAGTCGCTCGGGCCAGAAGCGTTGCGGCGCGCGCTGATCGCGTTTTTGATGCACTTCTCGCATGACACGAATCCGGCCGTGGTGGGTCGAGATCGCTTCAGCGCGCAAGAACAACGCGGAGCCTCGCTGTTTCGCGAGCAGTGCGCGAGTTGCCACGCCGCGCGGTTGCAGAGCGACGTCGCCGAGAGTGCGCTGCCATTCGACGCTTGGCCGCGCGCCATCTTCTCGCCCGAGGGTGCAATCGTGTGGGCTAGCGCGGAGTATCGAAAGACGGGGGTGACGCCGTACGTGCACGAGTCCGGCACACGCGTGCCGTCGTTGCGCCGCGCCGCGGCGAAGTGGCCGCACTTCACCAACGGCTCGGCCGATACGCTCATCGAGCTGGTGCGCCGCGCGCGCTTCGATCAGAAGCGCTTCTTCCACGCAGCAGCGCCGCCCGACGCGACGCTGCGAGCGTTCACGCCGGACGAGGCACGCGAAGTGACGGCGTTCTTAGAGCTGCTGTGACGCGGGCTGGGCGTCACTCACTGGATCGACCGCCGAAATGACCGCCACCTGGATGTCCAAGCGACGTGCGGAGCTGATCGGCGAACCATCGAATTCCACGATGTGAAAGCGATCGAACACGCGCGTGCCCGTGGTTTTCACCTGTGAACCGATGATTTGCACGCGCTGCTGAAAGAGCGCTTGCGCCAAGGCCAAAAGCAGCCCGGACCGATCACCTGTCTCGACCTCCAACGTGCTGAACACGCCGTCTTGCCCTTCGATGAAACGGACGACGGTCTCCGAAGAAGACGGCGTGGGCGGCGGCCGCACGCTTGGATCGGCCCTCTTGCGATCCAACTTGCCGTCGAGCAGGCCGCACAGCGTGGTGCGCAGCAGGTCGATCTCTTCCTTGCTGACGCGCAGCTTGCGTTGGTGCTCTTTTTCGTGGCGCACCCAGAACACATCCACGGCTTCGTTCGCGCGCTGGTCGACGCGCCGCGTGTACGCTTCGGCCTCGATGACGTCGAGGCCGCACAGCACGAGGGCCGCGCTGATGGTTGCGAGCAGGCCGGGCCGATCGTCGGCCACGACGCAGACGGCCGAGCCGGGCACGCGGCTCGAATTGAAGCTACCGACGTTGGCTGAAGCCGATTCTCGCTCGCGCGCTATCTTGGTGTGCGCGGCAATCGCGGCGATGTCGAAATTTCTGCGATAGCTCTCGGGCAATGATGCCGCGAACGCTCGCACCTCGTCGGAGTCGTCGGGGGAAGTAGACACGGGCTCAGCCTAGCGCGGGCAAAAGGCGGGCGCCTTTCATTGTTGTTTCCAAACTGTGTTGCAGCATTACTTACCTCCGTCCACCTGGGTCGGCGCGGCCGGCGGAAAGCCCGGAAATGTCGGGAAACCCGGGGGAAGAGTGCTCGGAAACGTGCTCGGAAAAGTCTTGGGCAAAGGCGGAAAAGTGCTCGGCAATGGCGGCAAAGTGCTGGGCAATGGCGGCAGTGTGCTGGGGAACGGAAACGGAAACTGAGGCAGATTGCGCCCCGCGTCAGTGACCGCCGGTGTGCCTGCGTCCGTGGGACGCACCACGGTCGGACCGGTGGCGGGCGTGCCAGGAGTGGTTGGCGTTCCGGGGCGAGTCGGGGTCACCGGAATGATGGTCGGGTTCGCCCCAACTTGAGTCGAACCCGCGTCGATCAGGGGGTTGACCGTCGTCTCGGGTGCTGGCTGATCGAGCACCAGCGGCGGTGCGCTCGTGTCTTGCTGGTGCTGTTGGTAGAACACCGCGGCGAGCGCAGCTCCGCCGAGTCCGAGCACGATCAGCAAACTCAGGCCCACCCACAGCCCCTTGCGCGAACGACGCTTGTGCGGCGCCGCAGGCGGCGGGCCGTACGAAGCGTGCGCGGGTGGTGCGCCGTACCCCGCGGGTCCCGGTGGATAACCGTACGCCGGCAAATTGCCGGGTAGAGCACTCGCGCGCAAGGCCTCGCGCACGTCCGCGTCAGACACTTCTTGCGTGCTGCCCTTGTATGCAAGCATCGCCGAATCGCCCTCGGGCGGCAGCGTTTTCGGCACGGTCGGTGCGACTTCGAACGCCTGCGCCGGCCCCGTGAGTTGCACTGCTGGACGCGGCGCGGGCTCGGATTTCGTGCCAAAACGGTTCGGCACCTGACTCATCGGTCCGGCAAAGGGCGCGAGCGCCGAGCGCATCTCGATCGCCGAACCGAAGCGGGCTTCGCGGTCGGGGCGCAGTGCACGCTCCACGACCGCGACCAAGCCCGGTGACAGACTTGGTTCGAGGTCGGCCAAGTGGCGCACATTGCCCGAAACCACCGACGCGACGATCGCCTCCACCTCGTCGCCATCGGCGGGGCGTCGGCCGGCGAGCATCTCGAACAGTATCACCCCCAAGGAATACAAATCCGCACGCAGATCGACGTTCTCCGCCGCGAATAATTGCTCGGGAGCCATGTATTCCGGCGTGCCCATGATCACGCCGGCGCGGGTGAGCCCCTTTTGAAACTCGGTGCTGGCGCGCAGCTTGGCGATGCCGAAATCAATCAGCTTCAGTAACGGGCCACCCCCCGCGGGCACGATGAACACGTTGTCCGGTTTGAGATCGCGATGAACCACGCCGATGGCGTGAGCGGCTTCGAGCCCAGACAAGATCTGCAACGCGAAATCGACCGCTTGCTCGGGTGGTAGCTTCTGCATGCGGTCCATCGCTTGCTGCAGCGGTTCACCATGCAAGAGCTCCATCACCAGATAAGGTGAGCCGTCGGCGGTCTGATCCACATCCGTGACGTGGGTCACGTGCGGACTGCGAATTTGCGCCGAGACGCGCGCCTCCTGCAGGAACCGCGAGCCAAGGCCTGCGCGCTTGGCCAAGTCCGCGTGCAGGAACTTGAGCGCCACACTGGTCTCCAAGAACTCGTGACGCGCCTCGTACACGGTGCCCATGCCGCCGTCGCCAATCAAGCGCACGATCCGGTATTTGCCGCCGATGACGTCGCCGACCGCGGGCTTCATTTGGCGACCACTGCTTGACCGCGATCACGAATGCGCGCGGCCGCCGGCACGAAGCGCTCGTATTCACGCAGGAATGTCATCGTCTTCGGATCGGCGCGGTCGACGTACAGCGTACCGAGTAAATGATCGGTCTCGTGCTGCACGACGACGGCGCGAAAGCTCTCCCACACGAAGTCGAGCGCCTTGCCCTTGCGATCCAGCGCCTGCACTCGAACTTTGCGCGGACGTAGCACTTGCCCGCGCATGCCGGGGACAGACAAGCAGCCTTCGTACATTTGAAAGCTGTCTTCTGGACGGAGCTCACCGCCTCCGCCCACCAGCGGGGTCACGATCGGGTTGATCAGGATGGTCAGCGGGATGGGTTCGAATTGTGGGTAGCGAGGGTTCTGATCGACTTCGATCACGCACAGCTGCAGTGACTCGTAGACCTGTGGAGCGGCGAGGCCCGCGCCATCCGCGTCGTGCATCGTCTCGATCATGTCGTCGATCAACGTTTGAATGAACGGTGATGCGATCTCATTCGGATCGATCGAATCTGCTCTCCGGCGCAACACCGGCTCGCCCATCTGCGCAATCTTGCGAATCGCCACGGGGGGGATCCTAGTTCAAACTCTGTCCCGGGCACGAATCCGCTTCGGAAAAATTGCGCATTTTCGCCACTGTCATCGGGATCGCCACTCGTTTCGCGGCTCGAAGCAGCGGAAAGCGACGCACCGAGCGGTTCCTCATGCTGTCGGCCGTTCAGTCGCCGAGCGCGTTGTCGCTGAGCCCGAGGTCCAGCAGCTGTGCACAGTACAGTCCGACGCACTGCCCCGAGCTGGATTCTGCGATGATTTGTTGCATTGCGCGCACGTACTCCAAGTGTACGTCGCGCATCCGCTTTAGGTCCGCCTTGGAAATCGAAAATACGCTGTAGCCATAGTTGCCCGGAGCATCGGCCTGCATGCGTTCGAGCGCGGTTTGCGTCCAGCTGATCTTCAGCGCGTGTGCCCGGGCGCGATCCTGAGCCGTGTTCACGCTCACGATCCGAGTCGGCGTCCAGCGTCCGCGCGCTTTGGTCACTTGACCCGTTCGCTCCAGCACGCGCAACGCCTCAATCAAAGTCGGCTCGGGGATCCCCAAGCGGTCGAGCAACCACGGCAGCTGTGGTCCGGCAGGTGATTGGATCTCCAGCGCGCGCAAGACGGCGTGCGACCAAGGCATGGAGTAGGCGGCTTCGCGCATCGACTCCAGGCGCTTCCAAGCGGCGCTGACCGAGCTCATGCGCTGGGGATCGGTGCAACCCGCGAGAAAGTCGAGCATTCGCCGGCTCATTACTTCCACCAAGCACAGGAACTGAGGCAGACGGATCTCGCTGTCGCCACTCAGCCAATGCGACACGCTGTAGCGATTGAAGCCGGATTCGCGAGCCACACTGAGGATCGGTGTGCGCCCTCTGAGCTCGGTCAGAAACGCGGCCACCGCTTGCGCTGAGGTGAGTTCGAGCTGCGCGAGGCCGATCGGCAAGCGCGGAAAGAAGCGCCGCAACGGCGCGGCCTCACGTGGTCGAACCTTCGCGAACACCTCCAAGAAACGCGCAGCGGTTGGGAACGCTTTCTTCGCCTCCCAACGGCTCACGATGTTGCTGCGATAGCCGATGCGCCGGCTGAACGCGGCTTGCGATTGCCTGCCGCGCAGCGAGCGAATCAGCTCCGAGGCGACCTGCTCGTAGTCGAGCGAGGGATCACTGGGGATCGGCGTTAACTGATTGTTCTTGCTGAGTGGCATGTCACAAACAGCACATATGCGAGCTGTTCATGGGTGTAAATGTGCTAGGCATGCATTGCCCCGTGACCTGCCGCGTGACACAAGAAGTCCATGGCAAATCACGACGGGGGTTCGTTGCGGACACGAAAACAGGGGGGACTTGCGGGAGTAAGTGCGTGGGGTGCGGGCTTGTCCGCGCTCCTACTCGCGGCGGGTTGCGCATCGAACGCGGGCTCGGAAGGCGGTTCGGGGGAGGATGGCCTGATTTGCGGCAAGTGCAGCGTTGCTGGCGGGGAGACGTCCGACTTTGGCAGCACTCTTCCGCCTACGGCCTGCCAGTTGAGCGAGGTCGGGGCGCCAATCGACGAGGCGGGCGCGCGTGCGCTCGGTTTCGGGGCTGCGCTCGATCTCTATACGCGTTCGTTCACGGCTCCGTTTGCCTGGACGGGGCGGACCAGCGACGAGCTTGGGAGCGGCGGTGCTCCGGCGCAGGGTTATAGCGCGGACCCGACGTCAATCACGATGCAGACCAGCATTGCCGAGATCACGCACTTGGTACCGGCACTCGCAGGCTGTGCCGATCATCTGCGGGTCCGATTGCACGTTTCGCTATCCACCGCGGACGGTGCAATTTCGGTCTCGGGTGATGAGCTGAACGCTGACGCGAAGCGCGCCGCGAGCAGCTCCGCATGGGGCCGCTTGGACTTGAGGCAGGCCCGAGGATCACTCGAGCTCCATCCGCCAGCATGGCCGGATTTGGTCGGATACTTCTCGCTGCTTTTGCACTTCGATCCCGAGGCAGTGCGGGGTGCCGCTTGGCCGGAGCTGATTCGAACGGGCACCGAAAATTCTGACGTCCGGGCGAGCTACCGACCGCTCGATGGTCGGTTTCCGATCGACGATTGTAATTATAGGCAGCGATTCGTGAACGCCACCGACCCGAGCGCGACACCCGGCGGTAAGAGCGTGATCGATTTCATCACGCAGCTCAATACGGGCGTGTTGGCTCAGCAAGGCGCTCACTGGAGCAGCGGAGAGCAAACCCAGGTGCATGCCAGCGTTGGGATCCCAGAAGGCATCTGCCAAAACATCGAGGATGGATCGCTCCAATACTTCGCGCCGCTGGATGTCGTCTCGAGCGACGGACGGATCAACCTTCACGTGACCGCTTCCGGCTACAACAGCTTCGATGCGACGGGGGCGCCCGACGAGGTCATCTTCAGCGGTGGGGGTATCGTCAGCGCGCAGGAATTGACACAGACGGTCGGCATCTCGGGCGTCGATCTGGGCGGCCGTCCGAGTGCGTTTTGGGACGCAACCGTCAGACCATTTTCTCCGAACGCCACCGCCGTCGGAGGCAAGATCACCGTCGCGGCAAGCGAGCTCAACAGCGCGCCGCTGACCGATGACAACGGCAATTACACGGGTCCCAACGAAAGCTTGATTTGGCCTTGAGCTCTCGGCCAAGCAGAAAAGAGCCATAGGGCACGCGCTTTGCTCTACACTGGGCTGCGGTTTTTGCATTCAACGGGGAGCAAGCGAGTGCGCGTAGCAATTCAGTGGCTGGCAGTCGTGGGGGTCGGGACGGTGTTGGGCTCGGCGTGCAGCTCGTCGGATCGGTCCATGAGGCCAACGGAGCTGACATTCATCACCCCGTCTGTTTCGGCGGGCAGTGGGGGCACCGAACCGAATGCCGCGACGGCCGGCGGCGGCGCAGAGAGCGGCGGCGCAGAGAGCGGCGGCGCAGAGAGCGGTGGCGCGGAGAGCGGCGGCGCAGAGAACGGCGGCGCAGCGGGAGTCGCGGGCGCGAATGAGCTGGCTGGGGCGGGCGGAGCAGACCCCTGCGCTGGTGATTACCTGTGCCCGCAGGTCGCGTATTGGTCGCACGGGATCATCAAAGTCGATCTGCCGATCTCCGTTGCCGATGCGGCTGATGCGGTCTTCACCGCGTGTCGAAACGACGAGTGCCACAGCGCAAAGGGCAGTGCCGCGGTGCACGGGGTCGCGTTCGACTTTTTGGACCCTGACGCCCACGACGGCTGGGTCTACACGGAAAAGGAAGATGGCTTCATCTCGCTGAACTTCGATGACTCCGGGGCAACGCCTTTCGCGGTGCTGGATTGGAGATTCACGCAATACGGCGAGCTGATTGCCAACGACCACTACTCACTGACAATTCAACCCGCGTCCGCCTCGGCTGCCACGACGCTCTTCGACGACCAAGTGAACTATGGGGTCGTTGCTGCGGACGCCAGCTTGGTGAGTGAAGGGTTCTGCTCGCACTGCTCCGAAGTCTCTCTTGGGACGGTCGACGCGCGCGCCGCGCCTTGAACTCGGCGAGCAATCGCAATCTGTCGCCGAAGGCTGCGCCGAGCTCGGCGCGGCCTCGTGACCATCAACCCAATTCACTCTCGAGCAGGGCGTGCGCACGCGGCTTTGGCCGCACTGTTCAGCGTGGTCGCCAAGGAATATCGCTCAGGCCCGCCATGTGATTCTCGTAGCGCGCGAGCACGAACAACAGGTCACTCAGGCGGTTCAAATAGATGATGACCTCGGAGCGAACGGGCGAGGTCCGACTGGCGGTGAGCGTGCGCCGCTCCGCCCGGCGGCAAACGGTGCGCGCTCGGTGTAGCTCGGCCGCGCACGCAGAGCCGCCGGGCAGCACGAAGTTCTTGAGCGGCTCGAGCGGGGCCTCGCCACGATCGATCCAGCCTTCCAACCGCGCAATGTCGGCCTCACCCAACACCGTCATGCGCAGCTTGTCTTCCTTACCCGGCAAGCAGGCGAGCTCGGCTCCCAACGTGAACAGATCGCTCTGGATTTGCAGCAGCGATTCGTCCGTTTCGCTCGACGCGCGCAGGGTACGTATGACCCCTAGGCAGGCATTGAGTTCATCGACGGTGCCGTACGCCTCCACGCGCGGATCGTCCTTGTTGACCCGTGCACCACCGAACAACCCGGTCTCACCGGCGTCGCCCGTGCGCGTGTAGATCTTCATGCTGCGAGCCTAGTACACAAGCGCGGCGCGCGAACTCGGAGTCAAACTCCGGGCAGGGCGAAATTCAGCTCAGCCGAGGGCGGCGGAAATCGTACTGTAGGCGTCGTTCCAAGTCTGCAGATCGGCTTTGGCACCGTCGACGATGCTCAAACCGAACCCCGGCGGCACGGTCGCATTTTCATTGTGATTGAAGCGACGGCGCCAGGCAATCTTGCCGACCAAGCGCACGCGACGCTCGCTGCGCGGTGGTGCCATCTCGATCCACACTTCGTCGTCTTCCGGCGGAGCGAGGGTGCGCACGTACAGGCCGCCTTCACTGATGTTGTAAGTGAAGCCGTAGTCGTCCTTCTCGCGACCCGCGCCGCGGAAAGCCACGGTCGTGCCATACAGGATGCGGGGGCTGCGACGATTGTTGATCGCGCCGCCTTTTAGGTCGTTCGAAGCGAACAGGACGTTTTCTGGCGGAGCGAACGCGTCAATCACGCCGACGCCGGTCGTGCCCTCGAGCGAGGAGCGGATCGCCTTCAAGTCCCTCGGGTTCGCACAGACGATGAAGTTGGCTTTGCTGCCCGCGCTGCGCGCGAGGCTGATCGTGGTCGTGTAATCGTCGGCGAGCTCGGCGTTCAGCACGGCCAGCGCAATCTCTTCTTGTTGGGCGAAGCGCGCGGCGTCTTCCTTGGTGACCGCGAACATCACCGAGTAGCCCGCATTGCGCAGCACACGGCCAACGACGGTGCGTCGGGTCTTGTCGCTCTCGGCAATCAATGCCGTGCCGCGGGTGGAGGGGGGGAGCGTGCCTGCTTCACGCGGCAACGAGCGAAGTCGAGTGAGCAGAGGGCGCGTGCCGTGAAACGGCAGCACGTCGTCGGCGCCCCAGCTGAAAGCGTCGCTGAAGGACAAGTCGCCCATGTCACGCGACAGCGCGATGATCGGCAGCCGCGCGTGCTTCGCGCTGCTGCGCGTCTGCACCGCGAGTGACTCGGATGCTTCTGTGTCGAGCAACATCGCCATTGCGTCGTGCGACTCGAGCCAGCGTCCCGCGTCCTCTGGCGATTCTTCCGCGTGCAGCGTGAAGGCCGCCTGTTCTGCGGCTACCGACAGCGCCATTCGCTCTTCGCGTCGAAAGCGCCCGAACGCGAGCATTTCCCGAGTCTCCATGGGTGTTTAGAACGGCCGCTGTCGACCGCTCTAAAGCCCATGCCGTCTCGGGTCGGCACGAGTCGGGATTCGAGCCGACTCGGTGCCACCGAAACGTCTTCGAACTTACGCGGAGAAGATCTGCTGAATCTCGCCTTCCATCGCGGCAGGAAGGACTTTGCGGGCCAGCGCCAACTCTTGGACGAGCAGGCTGCGGGCTTGGTCGAGCAAGCGGCGCTCACCAAAGGACAAGTCCTTGTCGAACTTCAACCGGTACATGTCACGCAAGACCTTGGCGATTTCCGACGGTAGCCCGCTCTTGAGCATTTCCGTGTAGGCGCGAAAGCGGCGATTCCAAGGTTGGAGATCGACTGCAACCTCCGGCGCCTTCAAAATCTCCAAGATATTTTGGGCTTCTTTCTTCTTCATCACTGGACGAAGCCCAACCCGCGCTGCCGCTTCAGTGGGCACCATGACTTTTAGCCCGCTGTCCTTGATCTTGATTACGTAACAGGTCGTCTTTCTTCCGCCTAGGTCGCGATCCTCAAGCCGCTCTACCTCACCGACGCCGTGCGCCGGGTGCACTGCCATATCACCGGGTTTGAACGTGTAGCCCTTGACGACTTCTGCTGTATTCACCGACGATTGCCCTCTCGTATGGGAGCAAAGGTGCGACGCCCACCGAGGCGCGCGCACCTTCGCTGCGTCGTAGTTGGCTCCTGCTCACGCATTGTGCGTCAGCGCCAACCACGACGAATAACCCTCCTGCACTCACGCGAAGGCCGTCCTAGCTTCTACCCGACCGCCGCAGTGCAGCACCGGGGAGTCCTAGCACTGTATTATGTCTTTGGTCAATCAAGCAGCGACGCATCTACTTTGCGCTAGTCCACCTCGCTTCTAACTAGCTAGCCAGCCCACCTACTAGCTCGCACTTGGGGCCACTCTCGCATTCCCATAGCGGATTGCGTCATAGGGAGCGCAGAGCGTGTTCCGGCACTGCATTGCCCAAACCGCTATTTACGAGGGTTCTCGCTCACCGGCGTTTCGCTCTTTGTCGCAGCAATGTCGACGTGGCGATATGCGTCTGCCACTCACGAGTATGCAACGCCTGTGTGAACCTGAGTGGTTGTCCTACACACGCGCACTCGAACTCGAGCGAACTCGGTTCAATCCTGCGGTGACGGCGGTTTTTCGCCTGATTGCGGCGTCTTCGGCGGCAAATTCAAGATTTGTGACAGATCCCCGAACACCGACGCGCGCAGGCCTCGAACTACGGCATCGACCTTGAGTTCGATGCGTAAGCGCAACAAGTCAGGGCTAACGCTGATTTCGGCAACATCATTGAGTTCGAAGAGACGCCCGGCGGAGCTTTGCGCGAACCTCGACCAAGCAGCGCCGAGGCGACGCGCTGCTTCATCGGCGGAGTCTTGCCAAGCGCCGGCCAAATAGACCGTCGTGGCAACTTTGCCACTTCCTATCGGTTGGGCGGTGATGGCGATAGCCACGGTGGATTGAAGCAGTCCGTCGGCAGCGCGTTGCCACTCGTCCGTGAAAGGTCCTGGAGCGAACAAGATCGCCACGTTGCCCGAAGCGAGCTCCGGCAAGGTCGAGAGCGCCGCTCCGCGCAAGGCGGGTGGCGAGTGCATCAAACGCTCTCGCGCATAGGCCTCGGCGATTTTCGCCGGAATCGGATCGCCCACCGAGACCGCGAGCAAGTGGTCATCGATAGTGAGCAGCGTTTCGGGCGTTTGTCCGATCACGCCGGTCATGCGGGTGAGCCCCGGATGCGGTTGCTTGCTCACCGCACCCGCGAGCAGACGCTCTCCGAAGCGCGCCCGTACCAGCGGCGCAACGCCGCTCGGTAGCTCGGCGAGATACAACGTCGAGTAAGGAAATCCGGCAATGCCCGCTTCGGGTAACACCCGTAGATCGACTCCGCTCGATTCCGTGAAGGCTTCGAAGCGTCGAGTCGGAATGATCTCGGAGATCGCTTGTCCGAGGTCCGGCTCAGCCAAAAGCTGCCGCGGCTTGATCAGGAGCAACCAACGTAAGCCCGCAGAGGAAATGAAATCAGTCAGCGGACCACGATGGAGCGGGGTAGGCGCCGGCAGCGGGGGCTTCGGCGGCGCAGCAGTCGCGCAGCACACCGCGCACGCTGCCGTGAGCAGCAGCCAGCCGGTTCGAGCGAACATCCGAGCCTTGCGTGAGACGAACGAGGTAGGCGTGGTGCTCAGTCGTCGGAGTCGTCGTCGCCCTCGTCGCCGCCGGTGATCGGCGTGTGACGACTGGCATTGACGAGCTCTTTCAACTCTTTGCCGACCTTGAAGAACGGCAAGCGCTTCGCCGGTACCGGCACGGGTTGGCCGGTACGGGGATTCCGCCCTGCGTACGGCTTGTAGGGTCGGACGGTGAAGCTGCCGTAGCCGCGGATCTCAATGCCTTCGCCACGTTGCAGCGCTTCGGTCATCGCGTCGAAGACGCAATTGACGACCATCTCTGCTCGGGCCTTGGTCAGCTCTCCTCGGGCGGCAATGGCCTCGATGAGCTCACTTTTGGTCATCTGCTCGCTGCCTCCCTCGGCTCAACAATGTCCTAAGGCTCTGCTCTAACGCCTCAATTGTCAACGCCTTTTCAGGAAGACACCAGGGAGAACAATGTGGCTCTGGGTAGGCGCAGACCGCGCTGTCGTGAGCGAGGGAGCCGGTCCGGCTTGCTAAGGTGCGCCTTCCGCCTCCTCTACATAATCGAGTACCCCCTCCCGCGACGCCTCGACCCGTACCCGGGTAGTCCTACCGACGAGGTGGTCCACCCCCACCCATTCCGTCACTTCACATCCCCCCGCCCCGCCCAGGATTGTGACCTTGCCCGAGACAGGGGCCGTACCCACGATGAGCTGGAGTTTGGTTGGAGGGCCGGGCGGGGAGAACCAGCCGAGGCGCAGGGTGCGGACGGTGCGATCGGATGGCAGGGCGAGCTCGAAGTCGAGCGAGGCGTTCGCAGATGGCGAGGTCGGGTGCAGGCTCAGGCCGCGGCCATTCGAGGCACACGGGACGAAGTCGGGTCGTACCCAGCCACCACTGACGGCGAGCGGTGGCCACTCGGCTTCGGCTTCGAAGCGCAGGGCGGCCCCGACGGCCGGCAGGTGCGGCGTCAGCTCGCCGTGCGAGAGGCTCGCGCCCGCATCGTACGAGTAGTGGAAGCTCGGCGGACGACCGAGTCGATTCCACAATAACCAATCGTGCGCATCGTGTTCGTAGCGCGCGACGACGACGCTCGTGTGTGCGTCGAGTTGACCTGGATCATGCCCCAGGTTGAAGCCGTGGTCGGTGTCGACGAATACCAAGCCGTGGCTGACGCCGGCGCGCCGCAGCACGTCAGATTCGAACATGGGGCGGCCGCCTTCGCGCTCGGCGAGAGCGCGGTGCGCGAAGCTTGCGTGCACGGCGAAGCCAGCGAGCGATAGCGGCAATGCCACGGCGCTCCACTTCAAGCGCACCAATGCGATGGCGAGCAGCACGTGCTCGAACGGCAGTAGATCGGCGAAGAGTCGCGTGCCGCCACCGGGGTAGCTGCCATCGAAATAGAACGGTGAGTACGCGAGCATGAGGCCGAGGCAGGCTAAGAACAGCGCGCGCACTCGACGGTCAGTACGCCCGAACCACGCGCCCAGCGGACAGAGCAGCGCGAGCGGCGCTGCATTGGCGATGTCGATGCAGTGCACCGCGAGCCGTCGCAGGGTGACGCCGAGTGCTTCACGGAAGCCGTAGCCGTTCGCCAAACGCGCGCGCACGTACTCGCCGTGCTCGTACAGACAGCCGATTCCGCGCCCAAAACCATAACGAAAGCAGCCGGGTGGGCCGTCGGCCGAGGCGTAGTAGGCGAGCTGAGTCGACGCAAAGAAGCTGCCCGTTGCCGAGCGTTGATAGAGCAAGAGTAACGCGATACCCGGCACGAGCCCTGCGCCGAACCACGCCCAGCGCGATGCACGACGCTCGAGAAGCGCGAGCGCGAGGACGACTCCGACGAGGCCCGTGACGGGCCGCGTCGCGATCAGCCAGCCGAGTGCGAGTCCGCTCGAAAGCGCGTCCCAACGCTTGGCACGGAGCGCCGAGAGCGCGCTCGCACACAAGAGTAACGCACATAGCCCATGAGACATGGTGTCGGCGGTGTGGTAGCGCAGCGCAGCGCACAGCACCGAAAGCGCCGCCGCGACGCGAGCGACGTCGGAGCGGCCGCTGATTTCACGCGCAAGCGCGTGCGTGGTCAATACGATCAACGCCGCGAGCACAGGGCCTACCAGCATCGGTGCGCGCAGCAAGAAGCCCGCGGCGAGCACGGTCGCGTAGCCCGGCGGAAAAATCACGGACAGAGAGTGCGGTGCGCTGGGCAACAAAAACCGGCCCCCGAATGAGCCGAGCGGTGCCTCTACCGGAAATGCAAAATAGCCATGCGCAATGGCTCGCGCTTGTAGATAGTAGCTGGTGGCGTCGATGATGCGCGGTCCACCGCGCAAGTAGTAGCTCACGTAACCCGCGGACAAGAGCGCGGCGCCGGCGGCCAATGCCGGCAGAGCGAACTTCGACTTCGGTGTCGCCCCCAGCGCCTCGCGCGAGCGCCGGTGAAATAGCACGACGAACGAACAGGCGACTGCCAGTGCGGCCCACGCCACGCCGTCCGGCGGCAAGCCGAGCGTCGTGTACGGTGAGTTCAAGGGGCGGTGACCGCCCAGATTTGAAACAGCGCCCGCTCCGTCTTGCTGGGCCCGAATTCCAGGGTCACTTCGGGCGCGCCCGGCGGCGGCAGCGTCACGCGGGTCTCGACCCAACCGTCGTTGGCGGTCAACCGCGCGTGGCCCAAAGTCTTGCCGGACGACAGCACGTCGAACTCGGCCTTGGCGGTCGGCGCGCTGCGCAGGATCAGGACGAGCGGTTTGTCGGGCGCCAAATTGCGCAGCCGAAACGACTCACTCACGCCGGGCGGCACGATGCGCGCCGCGTCCCACAGGTCTTCACGCGGGCGAGCGGGATTGGGGAGGAGCTTCATGAACACGAACCCGATGTGCTTTACCGAAAGCTCGTAGTGGTGCTCTTTCTCGTTCACCAAGTCCGCTTGATCGACGGAATCGAGCACGCTTTCGCCCGGTGCTAGCGAAAAGGGCACGCCGCTGTGATCGAGGGGCTCCCAGCGCGGGCGATACAACACTTTGCTCGCGCCGCCGCAGATCACGTTACCGCGCACCGGCACTTCACCCACTCGATTACCGAACCAGAGCGGAAAATCCGACCACCAACCGGGGTAGATCGCCAGCAGATCGGGACGTTCGGCGGCGGGAATGCGCTCGATCAATTCCACGGCCGCGGCGATGTTGGTGCGGGTCGCGCGCGCGAACGGGAGGCCGCGAAACCCACCCAAGCCGATCACGTCCAGTGCGGGCACGTCCGAGGCGTACGGAATGGCTCCCGCGTCACCGACCAGCACGCGCTTCGACTGCAGCGCAGCGTCGTGCCGGATGAGCGCACCGGCAGTCAGGTGTTGGTCCAAAATGTTGCGCGATGCCCGACCGAAAAACCACAGCTGCTCGCGAAACCGCGGCGCTTGATGATACGAAAAGCAGCCGGCGGCGAGCACGCCGGCCGCGGCCAGACCATAGCTGCCGAGCTTGCGCGAGCGAAAAGCCTGGGTCAGCAGCACGGCCAAGCCCAGCGTCGACGCGAGCAGTAGCCAGGCCACCGCGGGCATCGTGTAGCGCTCATTTTGCCAACGCACCTGACCGTTCAGGGCGACGATCATCATCCAGCTGATCAGGCTGGCCCAGAGCACCAGCGCGGCACGTCGCGTGCTCGAGAAAAAGAAAGGCACCGCCGCCAGCAGCCACGCGAGCCAGCCGAACACCGGCGTGTCCGAAAAGTGATACTGGGTCACGCGCAAGATTTGGTACTTGAAGTGAAACAGCCAAGCGTCCCACACCGCCTGCGGTGTGAAAAACGGGTGGTTCATTTCCAGTTTGACC
>Ga0247766_1000118_pt1 | contig 16883 bp, 14 predicted proteins | sample UWRJL223509R6_FD_179946 | JGI IMG/M metagenome (GOLD analysis project Ga0247766, IMG submission 179946) | Plant litter microbial communities from Arlington Agricultural Research Station in Wisconsin, United States - UWRJ-L223-509R-6 | ecosystem: Environmental > Terrestrial > Plant litter >... | reverse complement strand
AAATACATATACTCCGGCGACGCCCCACAGGCCCTCGAGTAGTCGCAGACCGATGCTCGGTCCGGCTAGGAGGATGAGCGGTACGGCCGCGGAAAACAGGTTGCTCTGCGGGTCCTGGACGAAGTAGGTGCCGCCGTTGATTATGAAGGAGAAGAACGGAAACTCACCGAAGCGCCGTATCCCGGTGTAGATGAGGTCGGCGTGGGTCTGGCTGATATACCAATCAGCACCGTCGCAATGAAGCGCGATCCAAAATAAGAGTATGCCTGTCAAAAGCGCGACGGCCGATAGGGAGTACCGCCGCCAGTCGAGTCGTCGCTCAAGCATACCGATGGCGACGCGATAGCACGTGCCCCCGAGAACGGCACTCGAATTCTAGCAGCGAAAGTCGCAGCAAGACCGGCATTTCGCCCGCAAATTAGGCCTGAATATCCGACGTCCGCGGGCGGCTCGCCGGGTGCGTCGGCGGCGCAGTCAGAATTGCCATCCTCATGCCGCGATGCTAGCTCATGCGGCCGCGATTCGCGGGCATTACCTTGGAGCTTTTTGCATGGACGCCGCCTTCAAGCTCGCGCTGCTGAGCTACCCCTACCACTCTTCGAAGCACACTGGGCGGGGGCACGATCGCTACGTGGCCGAGGTCGTCGAGAACACGACCCGTGAGTTTAGCAACGTCGCCCTCACCTTGCTCGATACCGGCTTCGCAAAAAACACGGTCGATGGCTTGCGCAGGCTGCCGCAACAGGGCCTGGAGCTGCTGCGCTCCGATGCGGATGTGTACCACGCGATCTCGGCGGCTGGCGGCGCGCCCGCGGCGCTACTCGGCAGGCGTCCACTCGTAGTTACCGTCCATGACTTGGTGCCGTTCAACGTCTCTGGCTACGAGAGCGGACTGAAGCACCGTCTGTTTCGCCAAAGCGTGCGCATTTGCTTGAAGCTCGCAGATGCCATCATCGTGCCCTATCAAGTCACCAAGGACGAACTCGTATCTCGCTTGCATGCCGACCCGGCCAAAGTGCACGTGGTGAACTACGGTGTGGATCACGAAAGCTACTTCCCCAAACCCGAGGTCGCGCGCGCTCCGCGGACGATTCTGTACGTCGGAGCAGTCACCCGCTCCAAGGGCGTCGAAGTATTGATTCGGGCCTTCGCCCGGATCAAAGCCCGGGTGCCAGATGCCAAGCTGCTAATCGGCGGCAAGAGCAGCGTCGATCAACCCGGGTTAGAGAGCCTGGCCAAGAGCCTGGGCGTGACCGACGTCAGCTTCGAGGGCTACATTGCAGAAGCCGACTTGGCGACGCGCTACCGCGAAGCCACCGTGATGGTGTTCCCGTCGCACTACGGCTTCGGCCTGTCCACGTTGGAGGCGATGGCCTGTGGGACGCCCGTAGTCGGCGTGCGCGCGCTGGATGCGCCGGAATTCTTCGCGGACGCCGGCATCTTGGCCGAACCGAACGACGTCGATAGCTTGGCCGATGGCCTGGCCAGCGTGCTCGTCGACCCGAACTTGCAGCGTGATCTGTCGCAGCGCTCGATCGCGCGTGCTTCACTGTTCTCTTGGGCGCGAACCGCGCGCGGCAACGTGAGCGTGTACGAGAAGGTGCTACGGGGCCGTTCCTGAGCGCACGCCTTTGTTGGCTGTCAGCGACCTGAGCAGCTTGAGAGCGACGGCGCCGAGCAAGACATCGACCAGCATGTTCAACATGCGTGAGGCGATGGGCATCACGACCGCGAGTGAGCCCGCCACCTTGCCGCCGAGCATTGCGTACATCAAGGTCTCGCGCACGCCCAGCCCGCCCGGCACGATGATGGCCAGAAATCCCACGACTTCAGCCACTAGCGAAGAGCCGACCACGAGCAGGGCGCGCGAAAGCTCGACGTCGTAGCCAATCGAGAAGCAGAAGAGGTACGCCCCCAGGCCGGAAGCCACTGCCGCCAGCAGCTGAATCAAATGCAGCTCGAGCAGCAGGCTCTTCGTTACTTCGAAGTACGACAGGTTGCGCTTGAACAGCCGGTTCGTCAGCGCGAACAGCGCCTTCAGCAGCGGGCGGTTGAAGACCACGCAACCAACGTCTGCCAGCAAGAGGCCCGCGAGCGCGTACGACACCGGACGCAAGGGGATCTCGCCGTGCGTAAACAGCAAGCACGAAAGGCCGAGCATCAGCGACATCCCGAGCGAGAGCAGCAGATTCACCAAATTGACGTACACGATCAGGGCCTTGGAGAAGCCGAGGCCGTCCAACCAATACAACTGCAGGGCGTACGACCAGACTTTGCCTGGAATGTATTTGGTCAGGCCACTCGCGTTGACGGCGGCGACGCTCTGCCGAAAGCCGATCTTGCTCTCCGAAAGCGAGTTGAGCGCGGTGTACCAGGCAAAAGTCGCGAGCAGGCAGGCCGAGAGCAGCGAAAGCGCCGAACCCAGCAAGTAGAGCGGCGCGATGCGGAACTCGTGCGCCTGAATGTCTGCCCAATTTCGCTGAAAAGCGCGGAAGAAGAAGAAGCCCGCACACAGCACGATCAGCGCCGACAACACCGGCTTGATGAGAGAGCGCAGACGGGTCATGCGGGTCATCAACGACGAGCGGCGCTTTCGATGACGCGGCGCGTGGCACGCCTAGATTCGCACATTTCGGCGCGCAGCCTAGCACGGCGCTGGCGTGTCAGGCATACGCGACGGGCCTGTTTGACGCGTCGAAGGTCGCGTGATACCCGCATCGGAAATGTCACAGCCGGCAGCCGCGAAACGGGCGCTCATCACGGGAATCACCGGCCAAGATGGCTCGTACCTGCTCGAGCTGTTGCTCAGCAAGGGCTATGAGGTTCACGGCGTAGTGCGTCGCTCGAGCTCGTTCAACCGCGGTCGCATCGACGCAGTGCATTCCAACCCCGAATACGCCGGTCGCTTCGATTTGCACTACGGCGACATGTTGGACACCAACAACCTGAACCGCCTGGTAGCCAAGGTCCAACCGACCGAGATCTACAACTTGGCCGCACAGAGCCACGTCAAGGTCTCCTTCGAGATGCCGGAGTACACCGCTCAGGTCGACGCCGTGGGCACCCTGCGCTTGCTCGACGCGCTGCGTGAAACCGGAGTCAAGGCCCGCTTCTACCAAGCGTCGACAAGCGAGCTGTTCGGTAAGGTGCAGGCCGTTCCGCAAAGCGAGACGACGCCCTTCTATCCGCGCAGCCCGTACGGCGTGGCCAAGCTGTATTCCTACTGGCTCACGGTCAACTACCGCGAAGCGTACGACGTGTATGCGGTGAACGGCATCCTGTTCAATCACGAGTCACCGCGCCGCGGTGAGAGCTTCGTGACGCGCAAGATCACGCTCGGAGCGGCCAAAATCAAGCTAGGCAAAGTCGAGACGCTACGGCTCGGCAACCTCGATGCACAGCGTGACTGGGGCTACGCGCCCGAGTACGTGGAAGGCATGTGGCTCGCGCTGCAACAGCCCAAGCCAGACGACTACGTGCTCGCGACTGGCGAGTGTCACACCGTGCGTGAGTTTTGTGAGCTCACCTTCAAGGCGCTCGACATCGAGCTGCGCTGGGAGGGCAAAGCCGAAAACGAGTGTGGGATCGACGTCAAGACCGGCGCCGTGTTGGTCGCAGTCGACCCCAGTTATTACCGCCCCACCGAGGTCGATCTGCTGCTGGGTGACGCGAGTAAGGCCAAGAGACTGCTCGGTTGGTCACCCAAGACCAGCTTCAAGGAACTCGTAACTCTGATGGCAGTCGCAGACTTCGAGGCGCTCCGCGACGACGCGAAGACGCCCAAGATGTTCTACTGACAGGCTATTGGGTCAGCGACGCAACGCCAGCAGCGCGCCGCTGATGCGCTCGATTTGCGCGTCGGTCAGGCCCGAACTCGAGGGCAAATACAGCCCTCTTCGAGCCAGATCATCGGTCACGGGGTAGTCACCCGACACGTCACAGCCGAACTTGGCCAGCGCGGGTTGGCGATGCATCGACACGAAAAAAGAGCGTGTTTCGATGCCCGCGGCCTTGAGCCCGGCCATCACTTGATCGCGACTAGCGCCGAAGTCATCACCGATCAGGATCGAATACATCCAATAGGAGTTCGTGGTCCAGGGTAGCTCGGGAGGGAGCGTGATGCCACGCTGTCCGGCGAGTCGGGCGTTGTAGCGAACGGCATTCGAACGCCGGCACTCGAGGTAGTGATCCGCGCGCTCCAGCTGAGCGAGGCCAATCGCGGCCAGCACGTTGGGCATGCGGTAATTGAAGCCAATGTCCTCGTGGACGTAGCGTCGCGAGCCGTCCAGCGGGAAACAAAGGTTCTTGAAGTAGCGCAAGCGCTCGATGAAGCGCTCGTCCCGAACCACGACCATGCCGCCTTCGCCGGTGGTGATGAGCTTGTTCGCGAAGAAGCTGAAGCAGCTCATGTCGCCGATGCTGCCGCACGAACGACCCTTGTAGCGCGAGCCGATCGCCTCGGCGGCGTCTTCGATCACGAGCAGGCCGTATTTGTCGGCGATGCGCTGCACGGCATCCATGTCACAGCTGTGACCGTACACGTGGACGGGCATGATGGCCCGCGTTTTGGGCGTGACCTTGGCCTCGATCAAGCTCGGATCCAGATTCCAATTCGAGGCGTCGGCATCCACGAATACCGGCTTGGCGCCGGTGTAACAAACGGCGAACGCCGAGGCGATCATGGTGAAGGCAGGAATGATCACTTCATCGCCCTCGCCGATTCCGGCGGCCAGCAAGGCCAAATGCAGCGCCGTGGTGCCGGAGGTCGTCGTCACCGCGTACGGCACGCCTAGGTAGCTGGCGAACTGCTTTTCGAACTCGCCAACGTAGCTGCCGCTCGAGGAAATCCACCCGCCTGAAACGGCTTTGGTCACGTACTCGAGCTCACGACCAGCGAGCAACGGCTCGCACACCGGGATGAAGTCGTTGGAACTCATGAGCCGAATACCACCTTGTCTTTGACTTTTCCGTCGTAAGGCCCGAGCTTGAGCTCGACGATCTTCGTGTCTGCTTGAATGTCCAGACCGTGGCCGCCGGCGAGCAGTAGCACCATGTCGCCGGTCTCGAGCTGGCGCGAGGTGAACTCGCTTTGGTCGCCAGCGTCGTACAGCCGGAGCACTGCCCGACCCGCCGCGATCAGCAAGAATTCCTGCACCACGGAGTTGGTTTCGACCTGCTTCTTCAGGTGATAGTGCGCCTTGATCACTTCCCCGGCTTGATAAAAGTTCATGCCCAGCTGTAGCGGGCTCGCCGAGTCGGTGAGGAAATTGTACTTGGCGTCGCTCGTCGCCCGCGAGGAAATGATCAGCGCGTAGGAAAGGCCGCCGCGCTCGATGGTCTCTATTCCCGTCGTGCTCATGTAAGCGCGCTATTACCACCGTCCGGTCCTCGGTGCCTCGATAATCGCGCCAATTTCCGGCGCATTCGCTGGTCGTGGGCGGTTGACGATCCCGAGCGGCCGTGGGACCTTCTGCCGTTTGGAAGTGGAAGTCAGCAGCAGCGACGGATCGGGTGAGAAGGCGGTTGGGGCACCGGCGAGGCCCGCGGCGCGTCGCTTCGCGTTTGCATCGGTATCGCCGACCGCCTGGCTGCTGCTCATCGGATGCTTCTGGTTCGTGGCCTGCCTATCGACCGTGCTTTGGACTTGGGGGTTGGATCCGCTCGTCTTTCCTTCCTCGGACGAAGCAGTGGTCCGCTACGCGGCGCGGCTGATCGAAAAAGGACAAGGCCCGTTTCTGAGTGTGCCCCTCCCCGATCCAGAAGACCTGCTCCACCCACGCAGCTGGATCACTCTGGGCAATCGCGCGACCCCGACCTACGCTCCCGTCAGCTTTTATGCCGCAGGCTGGCTCACACGACTGCATGGCTTTGGCTTGCTTTTGATCGCGGCGTTGCCCGCGAGCGGCGTGGCTGCGTTCGCGGCAGGCACCGCGCGTCTGCTGCCCGCTCGCAGACGCTGGCTGGCGGTACTGGCTCCGGCGGCCGCGTTTCCGGCGCTGTACTGGCTGCTGCGTCCGTGGATGAACATCTCTCCCTTGCTGACTGCGATCTGCTGGGCCGTGTTTTGCTGGACCAGCTGGCGTGAAACGGGCAAGCGCGGCTGGCTCACCGCAGCACTTTTCTGCGTCGGCTACGGCGCCGCCGTGCGCCCTGATTACGCGGCATATCTACTGGTACTGATGCTGCTGTTCAGCCTGGCCGCGAGCCCTGAACAGTGGAAATTGATTCTGGCTCTGGTCACTGCCTCGGGCGTGCTCGCTCTGTCGGCGAACCTGCTGCTAAACCGCGTGATCACCGGTCAGGCGCTCAAGGCCGCGTACCAGATGTCGATCGACCGCACGTTCGGCGCGGAGCCAGAGCACACCATTCCAGGCTTGGGCATGCTGCGTTCACTCCTGCTGCCCATGGGCATCCCGAGTTGGGCGATCGGCAGCGAGGCGTTTCGCAAATATTGGCTGACGATGGGGCCCATCGCGCTGGTCTTGCTCGGCCAACTTGCGCTAGTCCCCCTGCTTTTGAAGCGTTCACGCCAAGCGCGCTACCTGCTCGCCGTAGCAGTGCTGATCCTGGCGTTCTTCGCGCTCTCTCGCATGCACGACGATTTGTTCGGCGGTGCCATGAACTACGGCAGCGTTCACCACAGTGTGCCGCGCTACCTGACCCCGGTGTATCTGCTCGCTGCTCTGCCGCCACTGTTGTTCCTCGGCCAATGCAAAAACCACTTGCTCACGATCGGCGGGAGCGTGCTGGTCGTCGTGCTGGGCGTGGGTGGCTGCTATCAACTCTTTCACGAACCCAACTCGTCGTTCGGCTTCTTGCATGACTTCGTGCTCAGGAAGAACGCCGAGCTCGAGCGCGTCTCCGGCAAAATCCCCCCGAATGCCGCGGTCTACACGAGCAAGGAAGACAAGTGGCTCTGGTCACGAGTCAGAGTTTGGATCATCGAAGATCCGGAAACGTCCGCACAATCCATCGAGCGCGCGGCCCGCGCGAAGCTCGAGTTGTACGTGTTCGAACCTTCACGGACAGCGGCGTTCAAGCAGCTCGTCGCTCAGCTTGCCAAACGCCGCATCTCCTTGGCCAGGGTCGAACCGCGCGGCGGCTTGTACCGCGTCAGGCTCGACTAGGTGACGCCATCGCGAGCGCCCGCACGTCAGGCGTGACGAGCCAGCCGCAGTCGATGTCGATAGCGGTTAGCCGAGCGCTTTGAGCGCCTCGATCAGCTCGGCCGCGTGCCCGTCCGGGCTCACGTTCGGGAACACCTTGCTGACCTTGCCCGCGGCATCGATCACGAAGGTGACGCGCTTGGCCTTGCCCGAAGACAACGGCACACCGAACGCAGAGGCCAGTGCGTGATTCGTGTCGTCGAGCAGCTGAAACGGCAACTCGTATTTCTCGGCGAAGGCCTTGTGTGAATCGAGTGAATCTTCCGAAACCCCGAGCACGACCGCGCGGCGACTCAGCTCGGCGTATTGATCGCGAATGCCCTTGGCTTCGATGGTGCAACCCTGCGTGTCGTCCTTGGGATAAAAATAGACGATCACCGGTTTACCCTTCAGCGACCGCAAGTTCACCAACTTGCCGTCCTGCGCGCGCGCGCTGACATCCGGAATATCGGCCCCAACCGCGAGCAAGGTCCCTTGCGCCACCCCGGTCCCTGTCGACGCGGGCGCGATCGCCACGGACGCGATGGACACTGCCTGCGGTGACGCAGCCTGCGACGACGACGCGGCAGGCGATTCGCGATTGCAGCCTGCGAGCAACAGCGAGCTCAGGGCCAAAATTCGGAACGCGACCGGGCTTTCGCTTTTCACGAGGCCAACCTAGCACGAGCAGCCGCAGCAGCGCGGCTCCGCTCGCATCCTGAAATCTTGCCGCAGAACGCCGACAATACCGCTAGTTTACACGCCGATGCGCATCTTCGCCACGCGGCTCGGTGTGCGACGGACGGTAGCCGAACAAGCCGCGCTTGCGAATGACCTCTGCGATTTCAGGAGGCACCATGTCTTGCCACGACGGATCACCCTCCTTGATCAGCTTGAGAGCGTCGCGCGAAAAGATGTGCAGAATGGAACGATCGTAGTTGTCGAGCTGTTGGATACAACCGCGATCGACCAGGTGCCCGAACAGCTTGGCCAGTTCCGGCGAAACCTTCAGATTGTCGACGGTCGTCAACTCGTCGCTCACTGCGTCGAGCAACGGATACACGTAGAGTTTGAGATCATTCTTGAACAAGCGCCCGAACGACTCGAGGATGCCGCCCTCCAGGTGCGCGTAGTACTTCTCGTCGAACAGCTCGAGCAGGCTGCCGGCGCCCATGGCGATGCCGATGCGCTGACTCGTGTAGCGGCGTAGGTAGGAAGCCAGACGGTAGTACTCGAAATAGTCCGAAATCAGCACGATCTTCCCGGTCGCTGCCATCATGTCGGCGCGCGCTAAAAAGTCGCGGTAGTCGATTTCCCCGCTGGCCATCAGATTGCGCATCGTGATTTCCAGGAGTTGGACCGGCTCGGCCTGCGTTCCGCCCTCGACCAATGACTTGCTGAATGCTGCGTTCGCAGAGTTCAACATATCCATATTCACGCGCGTGACGGGTCGAAAGCTACCGCGCTCGACCAAGACTGGATGGCGGTACAGCACTTCGGAAGGCTGCAGCACTTGCCCGTGCGCGCCGAACATGGCGGCCCCCGACAACCCGAGCTGCACCAGCTTCAAGCTCATCATGCGATTGTCGACGCTGCGAAACTCGATCCCCGAAAACTCGATCATGTCGATCTCGATGCGATCGGTGCTCAGGTTGTGAAGCAAGGACTCGAGCAACCGCTCGGGGTCGTGATGCAAGAAGAACGCACCGTACAAAAGGTTGACGCCCACGATGCCGAGCGCCTCCTGTTGCAGCTGATTTTCCGCATCCAACATGCGCACGTGAATGATGATCTGACTGTCTTGATCGCGCGGGTGGGCTTGGAACTTGACGCCGATCCAGCCGTGGCACTCGTTGGTGCCAGCAAAATTGCGCGCCGACACCGTGTCGGAGAACGCGAAGAACGCGGTCGTATCTCCGCGCGCGTCGCGCAAGCGCTGTAGATTCAGGTCATGCTCGTAGTCGAGCATCGCTTGCAGCCGTTTGCGGGCAACGTAGCGCTCGGTGTGCCCGTAAATGGCGTCACTCACCGCCATGTCGTAGGCGGAAATACTCTTCGCGATCGTGCCAGCAGCGCCGCCCACGCGGAAGAACCAACGCACCACCTCTTGGCCCGCACCGATTTCGGCGAACGTACCGTAGCGTCGCGGGTCCAAGTTGATCGCCAATGCTTTGCGATGCGTGTCGAGGTGGCCGTCTTGAACGAGCGAGGTTCGGGATGCCATGTGCGAGCATTCTGTCGGCCGGACATTTCGACAGTGTGTCGAGTCTGCCAACCTGCCCCGATTCTATGTCCGAGTCTCCGGCCTGTCAGGCGATCCCGGCACGGACCGCGAAACGGGCTCGCTTTCCGACGCTTGCCGGTGACGAATCAGCGTCGGCCGTCGCACTTCAGATCCAGCCCTGCGGCACACCTTCCTGCGCTGGACCCCGGAGACGGTATCCCACCGTCGACATACGCATGAAAGCAGCGAGAAACTCGCAAAGGCCAGCCAGAAGGTTTTTTGGGTGGGTCTCCCGCGGCGAGCCGGAGGGCGGACCAGCTCCTGACCCTGGCGCACGAAGGAAGACTTTTCGTGCTGTTCGGGTATCTTCGCCAATGATGAAAAGGGGCTCGTGGGTCTGGCTTTCGTGCGCTGCTCTTTCGCTCTTCGCGTGTGGCAGCAGCGATGACGCGGGCGGCAACGGCGTGACGAATCAATCAGCGTTCGAGGGCATCTATCAGCTGACGGCCGCCAGCGAAAACAGCGCGAGCTGTACGACGCCGGGCGATTCGAAATTGAGCCAGCTGCGCGACCAATTTTTCGTCATCACTGGTTCCGAACTCTTCGGCCAAAAATACGTCGTGCTCAATTCGTGTAGCAGCGTCGCAGGTTGTCAGGCCACGCGCGCCGCGCAACAGGCCAACCAAGCTTATCAAATCGAATACACTTTCACCCTCAGCAGCTCGACCAACGCCACGACGCTGAACGGCTTCTATGCGGGCACCGGTAGAGGCGAAGGCACGCAGTGCATCGAGCGCAGCTACGCCGATCATGTGCTGACCCTCGCGGCCGATCACAGCGTGCATCTCGAATCGCGCAGCAAAAACCTCGCCGACAAGCCGCAAAAGGACGGCTTCTGCTGGGTCGACCCCGCAGAGTCCAAGCAAGAAGCCGCCAGCAAAGGCTGTGTCAGCCTGGAAGTTCTGGACGGCAGCTTCTTGCAAGCGAACTGAGCCGGCCGAGACCGAGCCGCTAATCGAGACTCATTCGCTGAGCGCGCGGATCAGTCGACTCAATTGCGGGGGCAATTCGGGGTCGACGGCAATCGAATCGAGCGGTTCGGCCGAGAGCAGACGGCGAATGTTTCGGTGGTGCCCGTGCATGGTCAGGAACAAGCGCGCAGTATCTTCCCGAAATTCGGGGCTCATCACCATCAACGCGCTGAGCGCGCGAGATAGCCGCAGCCGGTCCGCAGGCGAGACCGCCGGCGCCTTGCTCAACGGATAGAGCTCGAGCGCGCGCTCGAGCGTCTTCATCGGCAATCGCTCGACGAAGTAGTTGTTCTCCAAGAAGGCGATCAGCACCAGCCAGACCATCAGAGGCAAACCGTAGCGCGTGACCAGCTCGCCCACGGCCTTCTTGGCTGGCGTCCGATGTCGGTAGGAGTTGATCGAAAAATACCAAGCGTGAATCGGCCCAGAAACTGCGCAGGCCGCGAAATACTCCGCGGTCATCGCGTACGCCTCGCCCAGCGCGATATGCACCAGCTTGCTCGGCTCGGAGAGCGCCGCGTGCACGTCCCGCGGTCGACCGAACAGCTCGTGGAACGCGACCACGTGCGCCGACTCGTGCAACACGTAGTTCGGTTGAGGGCGATTCTTGTGCAAGTCGGCGAGGGTGAAGTAGCCGGGTCGCGCGCGTTCGAAATGCGAGAGGGCAGCGTAGTTCGCGCGATACGGCACCTTGCGCGTCTTCAACACGGCGTCGAGCGCGACCAGTGGAAACGCAAAGTAGTCGCCCGGATCCTCGCGCGTGAAGCCGACGCCACGCGCCCGCGCCGCATCACGAATCCGCCGAAAAAATGGGTTCTTTCGATACAGGAACCCGTCGCCCAGGTTCTGCAAAAGGCAGCTTGGGCCATGGCACTGCCGCTGCAGTGACAGCAACTCGGCGAGCGATACGTCGGCGCTGCGCGCGGTCATCGGGCGACCCACGCGCAGCGACAGCAACGGCTCACGTGTTTCCGGCGTTATCCGCGGGAGTACTCGAAACCGGCGACCAGCGAAGCCGGGGTTTGCGCGCTGCGCGCGCTTCATCGAGCCGCCCGAGGCGGGTCAGGTGCGGCGCGCCCTTCACCAAATCCGGCGATTCCTCGGCCTCTTTCAGGATTGCCTTCATGGCGTCCACGAAGGAGTCGATGGTCTGCTTGGTTTCGGTTTCGGTCGGTTCGACCATCAACGCGCCACGCACGACCAGCGGGAAGTACACCGTCGGCGAGTGAAAGCCGTAGTCGATCAGGCGCTTGGCTACATCCAGCGTCTTGACGCCGGTTTTCGCTTCGAGGGCTTTGTCCGTGAAGACCGCCTCGTGCAACATCGGCGCGTCGTAGGCCAACGGCAGCACGTCACGCAGCAATGCCGCGATGTAATTCGCGTTGAGCACCGCCAAATCACTCACGCTATGCAGGCCTTGCGCGCCCAGTTCGCGAATGTACGTGTAGGCGCGCACCATCATGCCGAAGTTGCCTAGGAACGATCGCACGCGACCGACTGTCTGCGGTCGATCGTGATCGATGATGAACGCACCGTCCGCGCGACGCACGACTGGCGCCGGTTGAAACGGATCCAGATGGCGCTTGAACGCGACCGGACCGGAGCCTGGACCACCCCCACCGTGCGGCGTGGTGAAGGTCTTGTGCAGGTTGTACTGCATCACGTCCACGCCCGCGTCACCCGGGCGCGCGCGGCCGAGCACGGCATTCATATTTGCGCCGTCGCCGTACACTTGACCGCCCTTTTCGTGTACGAGCTGCGCGAGCTTGGGCATCGCGCTCTCGTACAGGCCGATCGTGTTCGGGTTGGTCATCATCAGGCCAGCGACATCACCGCTGGCGGCTTCCAAAGCGCGGGCGAGCGTCTCGGGTTCGACGATGCCTTGGGGACCGGAGGCGAAGGGCACGGCTTCGAAGCCGTTCAGCGCGCAGCTGGCGGGATTCGTACCGTGCGCGCTGTCCGGGATCAGCACTTTGCGCGGTGAACGGCCCTGGCTCTGATGATACGCACGGATCATCATCAGACCCGTCAACTCACCCTGCGCGCCTGCAGCAGGCTGCAAGTTCACGCCGTCCATACCCACGATTTCGGCGAGCAGCGCTTGCAAGCGCACCATCAGCTCGAGCGCACCCTGCGCCAGGTGCGGCGGAGTCAGCGGGTGCAGGTTGGCGAAGCCGTCCAAGCGCGCGGCCCACTCGTTCACTTTCGGGTTGTGCTTCATCGTGCACGAGCCGAGTGGGTAGAACTGCGTGTCGATGCTGAAGTTCCACTGGCTCAAGCGAACGAAATGGCGAATCGCTTCGGGCTCACTGACCTCGGGCAGGCCAGCCGGGGTCTTTCGCGCCAGCCCCGAGAGTGCCCGCTTGGAATCGACGGCGGGCACGTCCAGGTCGGCGAGCGATGCGCCGCTGCGGCCGGGTGAGCCGCGCTCGAAAATCGGAGCTTCCTTGAATTGCAGCCCTTTTGCCGCGTCGCCGGGCACGGACTATTTCCCCTCGGGAGCGTCGCCGTCGGACTTCTTCGAACCCTTGTCGCCGCCCTCGTCGTCCCAACCGCCCGCGTTGACCTTGCCCTCGATCTCGTCCGGCTTCACGGAAGCGGGGTTGGGCTGCATGTTGGTCTGCTTCACGGCCTTCCACGGATTGCCCGCGTCGCTCTCGCCCAGGCCCCACTCACCCGCGATCTGGTGAGCTTCACCCTCTTTGGGGATGCTGTAGACGAAGTAGCCTTTGCCCTTGCTGTTGGCTTCGGCGCCAATTTGGCCGATTTTGTGCTGCGTCCAGGTGTAGCGAAGTACGTTGCCGTCGACTTCACCTTGCAGCTCGCCGTAGGCGTCACCACCGCCGGTGCGCCACGCGCCCTGTGCGGTCTTGCCGTCGACCAAGATGTGCAAGTAGCCGTAGGTGCGGTCGTAGTACACGCCCTGCCATTCGCCCTTTTCAGGCATCTCGCCGGCCTTGATCTGCGCGATTTTCGGCTCATTGCTGGGTCCGCAGGCGGTGAGCGAAAGTGCGCTCGGGATGACGAGCGCAGTCAATAACGAGAGCTTGACCAGGTTCCGAAGGAGCATGCGCCGGACCATATCATGGGGGTTGGGGGTGAGAAGAGGGGAGAGGGAGAGGAGATCGTTCACGTGTACGTTCAGGTTCACGTTCACGTTTGGGGAGGGCGACGCAGGGATTTGCCGAGGGTTTCGCCCAGCGCGGTCGCTTCGGCGTCGCTGGCGGGCCAGGGGGCGCGCACGGCGTTTTTGCGTAGATTCGAGCCGTCGGGGTCGGCGAGGAGTGCGCGCAGCCAGATCTGGGAGCCTTCGCGGACGGCGTAGGCGGCGACTGGGGTTTGACAGTTGCCTTCGACCGCGCGCATGACGCCGCGCTCGGCTAGGACGGCAATTTTCGTTTGCGGGTGCGACACCGTTGCGAGGAGCGTCGAAACCTCCGCGTCGTCCGCGCGTTGTTCGACGGCCAGGGCACCTTGGCCGACTGCGGGCAGTGAACGTTCGGCGGAGAGCACCTCACTCGCCTCGTTCTCGATGCCGAGTCGAAGCATTCCGGCGCGCGCGAGCACGATCGCTTCCACCTCACCGGCGCGGCACTTGCGAATCCGCGTGTCGACGTTGCCGCGCAGGACCGAAAACTGCAAGTCCGGACGGAGCGCGCTGAGCTGAATGCGGCGCCGCAACGACGAAGTGCCAATGCTCGCCCCTTCCGGCAGTGCGTCGAAGTTCGCGCCTGAGCGAGTGATGAGCACGTCACGCGCGTCTTCGCGTTCCGGAAAGCACTCCACGCTCAGCGACGGCGCGAGTTCCGGCGGCACGTCCTTCGACGAATGCACGGCGAAGTCTGCGCGGCCATCGAGCAGCGCCTCCTCTATCTCCTTGATGAAAAGACCCTTGCCGCCGATCTCGCTCAGCGCGCGGTCTTGAATGCGGTCACCCGTGGTCACCACTTGCAGTTCTTCGAAAGTGAGCTCGGGATGCAAGCGTTGCAGTTGCGCAACCAGCGCGCGGCATTGCGCGAGCGCGAGCGCGCTCTTGCGGGTGGCGTAGGTGAAGTGGGTGCGTGCCATGGGTCCTCTGGGACGAACGTACTCAGGCGTATTCGTAGCTTTGTCCACCAGCGGCGATCGTCACGCGGTTCGCTTCGGATCCGGAATTGGCTTCGATTCGGCCCACGATTTTGGCTTCGACGCCGTAGCGCGCGGCCGCGGCGATCACGCCTGCCGCAGCGCTCGGGCGCACGTACAGCTCCAGCCGGTGCCCCATGTTGAACACCTGGTACATCTGTTTCGGCTCGATGCCGGAGTCTTGGATGGTTCGAAACAGTGGAGGCGTCGGGAACAGCGAATCTTTCACGTAGTGCAGCCCGCGCCCGAAACCGCGGCACTTGGTTTGCCCGCCGCCGCTGCAGTGCAGAATTCCCGTTACCTGCGCGGCGAGATCGGAGCCCAAGATCGCGCGCGCGATCGGCAAGTAGGTGCGCGTGGGCGACAGCAAGCCCCAAGCGATGTCATACGCGCTGCCGGGCAGCGCGTCTTTGAGTTGAAAGCGACCGCAGTACACTTTGTCCGCGGGGATGGTCTCGGAATAGCTCTCAGGAAAGCGCTCGGCATAAGAGTGCGCGAGCAGCGCGTGGCGCGCCAACGTGAGTCCATTGGAGCCGATACCCGAATTCTCTTTGTTTTCGTAGCTCGCCTTGCCTGTCGACGACAGGGCGACGATCAGATCACCCGGCGCGACGCGCGAGAAGTCGCTCACCCGAGCCCGCGGAACCCGAGCAAAAACCGTCGAATCCACGATCACGGTGCGCACGAGATCACCGACGTCCGCGGTTTCGCCACCCGTGAGCGTGATTTCGATGCCGTGTTCGCGCAGTGTGGCCGCGCAGGACTCGTAGCCGTCAATCAAGGCGGAGATGACATCGCCACGCACGCGATGCGCGTTGCGCCCGATGGTGTTGCTGACCAGAAACCCGCTGGTTGCACCGACGCACAACAGGTCGTCGGTGTTCATCACCAGCGAATCCTGCGCGATTCCAGCGAAGGCGCTGGGATCACCGGTTTCCGCGTACAACAGATACGCGACCGATGACTTCGTGCCCGCCCCGTCCGCGTGCATCACGGCGAGCATGTTCGGGTCGCCCGCGGGATCTGCGATCACTTTGCAGAACGCGCCCGGCACCTCGCCGGCCGAATGCTTGGCGATGGCGCGGTGCACGTCTTCCTTCGTGGGCGATACACCGCGGTCGAGATATTCGTTGCTCATGGGGTCTTTCGGAGGCTGACCCCACCTAGATCGAGTGCCGGGCTCCCGCAAGGCGACTTTGCGCACTTTCGGCTATTTCGGGCCGAAAGCGGGCTGCCTGACGCGATCGCTCGTTACCGCTGCGCTAATTCGAGACCGAAAGGGTCCTGAGCGCGTGGCGGCCCACGCCAAAGCTCGCAGCAGCAAACTCGAACTTGCGGACGTGCCGACCGCTTTGCCATCGACGGTCCAGTCAACGCTCAGGGGGCCATTCGATGGCCTGGCCCCCGTGAACGAAAACGTGCGTCGTTCACTCGCGCGGCGTTGCCTACGTCGAAAACCGAGACGACTATTGAGTAACGGGCTGCGGCGCCGCGCTACCGACGACTTCGGCGATCGACTTGAACTTCGACGCGCGCAGTATCCGCGCCAGCCCGCGTTGAAGCGACCAGACCACGAGCGGTCCTCCGTAGACGAAGCCCGTGTAGATCTGAACCAGGGTCGCCCCAGCGCACAACCGCGCCCACGCGTCTTCAGCCGTTTCGATACCGCCTACTGAAATCAGCGTCAGGCGCTTGCCGACCTTGGCATACAAGCGCTGTAGCACCTCGAGCGAGCGCGCATTCAAGATCGCTCCCGAAAGACCGCCGGCGCCGCAGGCCTCGATGTCTGCGGAAGAGCTGCGGAGCCCTCCGCGCGAGATCGTGGTGTTGGTGGCGATGATGCCGTCGAGTGCGAGCTCCAAGGCCAAATCCGCGATGGCATCGATGTCCGCGTCGTTCAGATCTGGCGCGATCTTCACGAACAACGGCCGGCGCGGCGAAATCTGCGCTAGCTCTGCTTTTACGGCGGCGAGCAGCGGGCGCAAGAGCTCGACGGTCTGAAGGTTGCGCAGCCCTGGCGTGTTCGGTGAGCTCACGTTGACGACCAAGTAGTCGGCGAGCGGACCCAGTAAGCGCGTGCTGTGCACGTAGTCACTCGCCGCATCTTGTTCGCTGACTACTTTGGTTTTGCCAATGTTGACGCCGATCGGCACGCTGCGCTTTCGAGTCAAATGCGTAGCGACCGTGCTTGCGCCTAGATTGTTGAACCCCATACGATTGATCAGCGCGCGATCGGCGGGCAGACGGAAAAGTCGCGGCTTCGGGTTACCGGGTTGAGCACGGCCTGTCACGGTGCCGACCTCGACGAAACCGAAGCCGAGCGCGGCGAGCGCCTCGTACGCAGTTGCGTTCTTGTCG
>Ga0247766_1000117_pt1 | contig 16898 bp, 11 predicted proteins | sample UWRJL223509R6_FD_179946 | JGI IMG/M metagenome (GOLD analysis project Ga0247766, IMG submission 179946) | Plant litter microbial communities from Arlington Agricultural Research Station in Wisconsin, United States - UWRJ-L223-509R-6 | ecosystem: Environmental > Terrestrial > Plant litter >... | reverse complement strand
GCCAGTTGCTCCTGCTACGGTCGTGCCCGCGCCTCCGCTGGTCATTCCCCCGCCGGCGCCTCCCCCAACCTGCGCACCGCCGCTCGCTGACGCCCCAGCGCCGCTGCCTCCGGACGATGCTCCCCCACCCGCATGACCCGTCGCACCGCCTGCGCTGGTTTGCCCGCCACTCGGAGGCTGCCCGCCAGTGCTACTCGGAGCACCGGCCGCGGGCTGTCCGCCAGAGGCCGGCTTGCCACCGCTGTCGACGCCGCCGCTCGACGTATCGCGCTCCGCGTCTTCTCCGCAACCGACGGGTGCGATCGTCAGCGCAAGGACAAACCCACCTGAAGCAAAGAGTTCACGAGTCGGACGTCTGCGTGCCACGAACGGAAGCTTACCAGAAGAAACGACTCGCACACTTTGCGCCAGCAATCTGTCGTTCGCGCAATGCAGATCAAAGTCGCGAGAAATCGGCGTTAACCACTGATCCTAACGCTCACGGACTCCAGAGCATCTTTTCGTGCGCGATTCACTGCGCAATCGCTGAGTGAATGTCACGGCGCCGGCACCTGCCCGTGTGACCTTGCCCTCGGTTTCGTACCTACGAAAGGAAGCCCCATGAGCTCTACCAGTCGACGCGATTTCTTGCGCAAGTTCGGTACTGCTGCCGGCGTTGGCCTTGCCGCCGGCGTTCTTCCACCTTCAATCAGCAAGGCGCTGGCGATCAGGCCGCGGCGTTGCAAGGGCACGATTGAGGACGTCGAGCACGTCGTCATTTTGATGCAAGAGAACCGTTCCTTCGACCACTACTTCGGCACGATGGCCGGCGTGCGCGGCTTCGGGGATCGCCTGCCGATCCCGGTGCCAGACGCGCCGGGCATGGTCAATCGCACGGTCTGGTATCAGCCGTCCGAGACCGGCACACCGCCGGTGCTCGCGCCCTTCCGACTCGATACCGAGCTTGCGTTCGAGTTGATGCGCGTCGAGGGCACGCCCCACTCGTGGCCGGATGCGCAGAATGCCTGGGCAGAAGGGGTGATGGGGGCATGGCCGAAATTCAAGCGCAATCACTCGATGGGCTACTTCAGCGATCAGGACATGCCCTTCCAGTTCGCGCTGGCCGAGGCGTTCACGATCTGCGACGCGTACTACTGCTCCTTCATGGGCAACACCAACCCGAACCGCTTGTTTCTGTGGACCGGAACCAACGATCCACTGCAAAAGAACGGAGGACCTGCAATCTACAACCAGTACGACAACGTCGATTACCAGTCGGACGGTGGCTACACCTGGCTCACGTACTGCGAGCGGCTGCAGAAGGCCGGCATCAGCTGGCAAGTTTATCAAAACATGGACGACAACTTCACCGACAACTCGCTGGCGGGCTTCCGTACGTTCCGCGCGTCCTACTTCGCCGAACCCGGCGCGGATCCGGCGCTCGCGCAACGCGGGCTGTCGACGCGTGATTTGGATTTGCTGGAGCAGGACGTGCTCGCCGATAAATTGCCGCAGGTGACGTGGATCGTGGCGACGGCCGAAGGCTCCGAGCACCCCGGCCCCTCGAGCCCCGCGCAGGGCGCCGACTACACGGCGCGCGTGTTGGAAGCGCTCACGTCCAACCCGGAGGTTTGGGCGAAGACCGTGCTGTTCGTGAACTTCGACGAGAACGACGGCTTTTTCGACCATGTGCCGCCCCCGGCCGCCCCCAGCTACCTGGTGTGGGACGCGGACGAGAGCAAGCGCGTACTGGCCGGCGATTCGACGGTCGACACGCTCGGCGAGTATCACGAGTTCGTGCCCTGGGACGTGCCCGTCGACCGCGCGCTGCCGCTTCACCGCCCCTATGGCCTTGGCCCGCGCGTGCCGATGTACGTCGTGTCTCCGTGGAGCAAGGGCGGCTGGGTCAACTCCGAAGTGTTCGATCACACGTCGGTCATTCGCTTCCTCGAAAAGCGCTTTGGCGTCTTCGAGCCGAACATCTCGAACTGGCGTCGTGCCGTTGCCGGCGACCTCACGTCGACGTTCAACTTCGACGATCCGGACGATAGCGCCTTCTACGACGAACTGCCGGACACCGTAGAACTCGCCGAGCGCGCCCGCGAGCTCCCCCAGCGAACGACCCCGCCCACGCCTGCGCTACCGGAGCTCCCCGTTCAGGCCTGGGGCATCCGTCCCTCGCGCGCGTTGCCGTACGAGCTGCACGTGCACGGGCGGGAACGAGCGCTGGGAGGCCGCGTAGTGCTGACGTTCGTCAACACGGGCCGCGCGGGCGCCGTATTCCACGTCTACGACAAGAACCACCTCGACCAGGTCCCGCGGCGCTACACCGTGGGCTCTGGCGATAGCATCGAAGGCGAATGGAAGGTGACCAGCGACGGCGGCGCCTACGATCTGTGGGTGCTCGGACCGAACGGCTTCCACAGACATTTCACGGGCAAGCTGTCCCAGTCCAATCACCGCGCTCCCGAGCCGGAAATCCGCGTCGAGTACGATTGCCGTCGTGACGGCATTCGGCTCGTGCTTCTGAATCGCGGCAACGACGCCTGCACCTTCCGCGTGGACGCCAACGCCTACGAGCACAAATGGAAGCCGCTAAACGTTCGCGTCCCCGCTCGCAACGACCGCGACGAGTTCCTCGCCGTCAAGCACAGCGCCAACTGGTACGACTTTACCGCTCGCGTCGTCGGCCAGGAGGCGTTCGCACGACGCTTCGCCGGCCACGTGGAAACGGGGCGTCACTCACTCAGCGACCCGGCAATGGGCGGCCGTGCGCGCGGCGAGCAGGGCTGAGCGGACCGGTTCGCACTCACGATCCAGCCGCTGAAGCGGTCGCAAGTCACCCTTTGGCTTCGCAGCCATCCGGCGCAGGCGAATCGAACCAGTGTAGCCACTCGGCAACCAGCGCGAGCCGGCTCTTGTCTACGGTGTAGACACGAGTCCGGCCGCGCTTTTCATGCGCGATCAAGCCTGCGCCTTCGAGCACGCGCAGGTGACGCGTCGTGGTCGGCCATTTGTGCGCAAAGCGGCCGGCGATGTCACCAGCGGTCGCTGCACCGCGAAGATGAATCGTCAACAAGATCTGTCGCCGCGCTGGGTGCGCCAGCGCAGCGACGACCGCATCGAGCGCTGCGAGCTTCTCGGAGGCGTCGTCGCTCAGAGCTGCTCGACCTCGCAAATCGTCAGTTCTTCGAGCACGGGGCCCATCGGTTCCCACACTGCCATGACTTCCGGCGTTTGGTGCGCAACGTCGCTGGCAGCTCCGTCCTTCCACACGAAGTACTCGATGAATTGCTGCCGCTGTTTGCGGATGTCGTAAGCCTTCCAGAGTCGAAACGGCTCACTCGTGACGAGCCCGACCTTGCGCAGTGCGGGCTCGTGCTTCTTCACGAGCGCGAGCAACTCTGCCTCTTTGCCCTTCTTCGGCACGTAAGTGACGATGTTGGTGACTGGCGCATCGGGGTTCGCGCGCTGGCGTCGATGTTCGTGCTTGTCGCTCATGGGTAATCACCTTGGTTGTTTGGGTCACGCGGTCAGCGCAGCGCACTCAGGGAGAAATCCGCAAGGATCGACGCCGCCAATGCCGCACCCAGGGTGTGGCAGCGAGCGATGCCACACCCTGGGTGTGCCGCACCCGCCAATGCCGCACCCAGGGTGTGGCAGCGAGCGATGCCACACCCTGGGTGCGGTCTCGCCCTATTATTAGCAATTTAGCTAAGTATTGCCAGGACAATAACTCGAGCAATTTTCGACGATTAGACGTGGTGCCCGCCGCCCAAGTCCCGCCGCGATGTCATTGGCGCGGAGCGGGAAGGCTCAGGGATTCTTCGCGCAGACGGCGTGTGGGACTTGCGGGAAAGACGAGGGCACCGCATCCGACGTGGTGAGCAGCTCGGTCACCTCGAGGGCGTTCGCCGAGAAGTACTCGTCGTATTGGCGGATCTTGCTCTTGACCCTGCTCGTATCGGGATCGAGCGCGTTCGGGTCGTAGGGTGGCGTGCTGATGCTGGGCAGCGCGTAGAGCGTGAACGAATACTCGTCCGTGGAGCGCGGCACGGCGCCGTCGGTGCAGTAGGTGGCCCACGACGGACACGGGCCGAAGAAGGCAGTCGGCCCTCCGGGGCCACCGCTCAGCTGCTCGGCGCTATTGCCCAACGGGAACTGAACGCTCGGCAACGCCGCGGGCAGCTGGTGTGTGTTGCAAGGCAGGTTCCAGATCGCCCAGTGATAGCCCAAATTCTTGTTCGGCGGCGGGCTGAGCTGGTTGCGGTTTTCGATGATGGTCAGATCTCGAAAGACGATCGCGTAGGCGCCGGTTCCCTTGGGACCCTTGCTGAAGTCGAGCTCGGGAGAGCTTCCGTCAGCGAACGTTTTGCCTTCGCAAGTGGATACGGACGGGAGTGGATCGCCACCATCGAATGCCGGGCTCCAGATTGCGAATTTACCGTGATTGCCGTGGTGATTCCCTTTGTTCCCTTTGTCTTTGCCTTTCACGGCCTGGGAGATTTCACCAGTCTCACTTTCGCTTTCGGCACTGCAGCCAATGACGATCAAAGCGAGGCCGGCTGCGGTGAAGAGAATGGACGCAGTTTGCAGGCATTTCATGGGCACCCTCCAGTTCATGAGATATCGAATCGATATCTCCCGCACTCCCCTAGTCCCCGCTCGGGGTGGGTGTCCATGAGCATTCTTGCTCGCTGGTATTTATAGCGACTTCGTGAATCGGCAGGGCCGCTACAACATCGTGAAGCCGCCGTCGACCGGCAGGTACGCACCGGTCATGAAGCGCGAGAGGTCACTGGCCAAAAAGAGCACGGCCCCAGCCATGTCTTCGGGCAAACCGTTGCGGCGCATCGGGCAACTAGCCGCGATTGCTTCCTTGACTGCGGGTGACATCGGCATGGCCGCGTCGGTCAGCGTGACGCCGGGCGCGACCGTGTTGACGCGAACGCCGCCTGGGCCGAGCTCGGCAGCAAGCGCGCGCACGAACGCATCCAGGGCGGCCTTGGCGGTGCTTTGCGCCACGAATCCCTCATTGCTTCGCTTCGAGAGGCTGCTCGAGAGCGTCACGATGCTGCCGCTCTTGCGCCGGAGCATCTCCGGAGCAATCGCTTGGCACGGGTAAAAAACCGCCTTCAGTTCGTCAGTGACCTTGCGCTCGAGATCCGTCCACTCGTACTCGATGAATGGGCGATGTCGAAAGTCCATGTGTGCGTTCGCCACCAAGATATCGATGCGTTCGAAGCGCTGGTGAATCGCCGCGACCATGCTTTGCACGTCGGCGGCGCAAGTCACGTCCGCTCTGAAGATCTCGGCTGTCCCGCCCTCTTCCTCGATTTGTGCTTTGACCCGCAGGGCTTGCGCTTCGCTATCCCGGAAGTTGATGGCTACCTTGGCGCCGTGCTCGGCGAGTAGCAGCGCGGTGGCGAGGCCGATACCCCGGCTGGCGCCGGTGATGAGCGCCACCTTGTCTTGCAGCAGCCCCGTGCCTGCCTGTGGTTTCGCTCGTCGAGCGCTGACTGAGGACTGGGCATCTCGCTCGCTGGCAGGTAGCCGCGCGATCTCGCGGTCGATCGCCGCGGCAATCGAGTGGAGCCGGGGCGCATCGAAGATTTCCGACACACCGAGTTCGACTCGGAACACGTCTTTGATCCTCGCCAAGACGCGCATGGCCGAGAGCGAGTGCCCGCCAATCTCGAAGAAGTGCGCCTGGCGTCCGATGCGCTCGGCGGGCAGATTCACCACGACGGCCCAAATGCCGGCGAGCGTGCGCTCGGTCGGGGTCACGGCCGACTCGTGTGCGAAGCGCTGTTGGCCCACTCCTCCCGCATCGAGCGCGCGCCGATTCAGCTTGCCATTGGGCAACAGCGGCATTGCTTCGAGCGGGACGAACACGTCCGGCACCATGTACGCGGGTAGCCGCTCTTGTAGGAACGCGCGCAACTCCGCGTGCGGCACGATGCGGCCGGGCTCGCCGGTATAGAACGCGATCAGCCGTTCGCCTTCGCCCACGACGGCCCGGGCGCGAATGCCAGCGAAGTCTCCGAGCACCTTCTCGACGTGGCGCACGTCGACGCGAAAGCCTCGTACCTTGACCTGAAAGTCCCAGCGACCGATGAAGTCGAGCGTGCCATCGGGAAGATGTCGGACGACGTCGCCCGTGTTGTACAGGCGATCGCTCGGATCAGCCCCGAACGGGTTGGGCAAGAATCGCTCGGCGGTCAGGCTTTCCAGGCCTTGATACCCCTCGGGCACACTCGCCGACGCGACGTGCAGCTCCCCAGGCACGCCTTCAGGCACCAGCCGACCCTGGCGGTCGAGCACGTAAAGCTTGGTGTTGGCGATGGGCGTGCCGATCGGCACGAAGTCTCGATGAAGGTCGAAGTTGGAGGTGTCGTAGTAGGTAATGTCGTTCAACTCGGTGCAGCCGTAGTTGTTGATCAGGCGCGCAGTCGGGAAGAGGTCGCGGAACGCGAGCAGCAAGGCTCTCGGTAGTGGCTCACCCGCGGTGATGCAAACCCTGAGCGCCGGCAGGGTTCGCCCGCTGACCACCAGGTACTCCATCACACTCGCGAGGTGCGACGGGCCGATGTTGAGACGAGTCACGCGGTATTCGGCTAGTGCGGCGACGAACGCGGCCGGATCTCGAACCGTGTCGTTGCCGATGAACACTTGAGGGCAGCCGTTGAGCAGGCCAGCGAACAGCTCTTTGACCGCAACCGCAAAGGCAAACGTCGTTTTCTGGCCAACGACCTCACCTGCCGCGAACGGCAACCAGGATTCCAGCGAGCTCAGCCAGTTGTTGAGTTGGCGATGAGGAACGCGAACGCCCTTCGGCTTACCCGTGGACCCCGAGGTGTACATGACGTAGGCGAGGGCCTCGGGCTGCGCCCGAAGCTCCGTCGGCGTGTCTGAATACTGCGACTCCGTACCCCAAATTCGATCGAGCCGTAGGCAGCGAGCGTCGTCGAGTTCGAGCTGCTGCTGGTGATGCGGGCCGCAAACCACCGCCCTCGGGCGCGCGTCATCGAGGATCTGTCGCAGATAGGCTTTGGGGTAATTGGGGTCGAGCGGCACGTAGGCCGCGCCCGTCTTCCAAATCCCGAGCAACGTTGCGAGTAGCCGACCGCTTCGCTCCAGGCACACCCCCACGAGGTCCCCAGACGCGACGCCGCGCTCCGCGAGCGCGTGCGCGACCTGGTTGGCATGCCGTGCGAGTTCGAGGTAACTCCACGCGCCACGCTCGTCCCAGCAGGCCACGGCGGCCGGGATCCGCTCGACCTGCGCGTCGAAACGTTGGACGAAAGACCACTCGGGCGCTCGGCTCACCGGCGCTCGATTGAACTGCCGAGTCAGCTTCTGAATGTCGGAATCGCGCAGCAAAGGCAGGTCGAGGACCCGCTGACTCGCGTCGCCGAACATGCCCTCCAGTAGCTGCTGATGGTGAGCAAGGAGCCGCTCCACGGACTTGTGGTCATACAGATCGGAAGCGTACAAGACCTCCACCGTGAGCTCGTCCGCGCCACCCGAGTACGACAGCTCGATCTCGCATCGCGCGGGCATGTGCTCTCTCGCAAGCAGTCTGCTAACGGCATCGTCACTCTCGTTGGGGTCGGGGTATGAGCCGAAGCTCACGCCACCCGGCAGCGAGGCGTCCAGCGAGGTGCGAGGGAAATTCTGATGCCGCATGACGATCGGCACGAGTGGATTCGCACTCCCGCGGCGCGCAACCTCGGTTGCTCGCAAGATCCGCTCGAAGGGCACGGCGTGCTCGAACGCCGTCAGCACCTGTCCACGCACGGCTTTGAGCAGCTCGCTGACGCTGCTCTGTTCGTCGATGCTTAGCCGAAGCGGCAGAATATTGATAAAAAAACCAATCAACGGCTCGAGCTGCACGTCCGTTCGTTCGGACGTCGTGGTGCCGATGCACAGGTCGTCTTTGTTGCTGTAACGACTGAGCGTGATGCCCAGCCCCGCGAGCAACGACATGAACAAGGTACAATTGTGGCGACGCGAGAATTGTTCGAGGTTTTTCGCAAACTCCGCCGAATAACGATGCACGAAGCTTGCGCTCTTCGTGCCGGACTTCGCTTGTCGCGTGTGCGCCGTGGGTAGTTCGAGGCTGTCCTCGTAGCTGTCGAGCGCTCGACGCCAATAGTCGAGGCGGGCCGACATCTGGGAGGCCCGTTGCACGGCGGCAAAGTCCTTGTACTGGAGGGTCAGCGGCGCCAGAGCGGGTCGTTCTGCGCGAGCGAATGCCGCGTACGCGCTCTGCAGCTCCCCCAGAAAGACGGTGGTGAGCGACCACCCGTCCGCCGCTATGTGGTGGACGTTGAACAAGAGCAAGTGGCGATCGCCCGACAAGCGCAACAGGCTCGCGATGAAAACCGGCCCTCGCTGCAGGTCGAAGCGGTGTTCGAGGTGTCGCTCGAGCTGTTGCAGCAGGTGCGTTCGGTCGACGGTGACGACCGGTAAATTCACACGCTCCGGTGGTGCGACGAACTGCAGGGGCTCGCCCGCGTCTGTCTGCCCGTAGTGGGTGCGCAAGATCTCGTGACGAGCGACGATTTCACTCAGGCTCTGCTCGAGCGCCGAAACGTCGAGGTCGCCTCCAATGAGCAAGAGCAGCGGTAGGTTGTAGCTCGTGTTCTCTGGCTCGCGCTGGTGGTGAACCCACAGCCGCTCTTGAAACCAAGACAGCGGGCTGCCCTTGCCGCTGAACGGCGCCCGCAACCGCGCATCATGTCCCGCAGCGTCGTGCACGAGCTCGGATCCACCGCTGACCTCGACACCTGACCCCTCATCAACAGCCATGCCCATCATTCCTCCAGGGACTGAGAATCCGGCAACTCGTCAACCCTTTGTGTTAGCGGGCCTACATTGCAACAGAACCGCCTCCTTTGTAACGTTCATTTCACGCGCGCTCGGCCATCGACCGACACCTTCGTCCAATGGCCGAAGTCCGGCGCGCAGCCATGGATGTATGTCTCGCCCGCGTGCGCTCGACCCAATGAGCACGCAAGCGGATGAAGACGAGCCGTAAGAGCGCGCGTGCGCCTTCTTCACCTGGGAGTTCTGCGATGAAACACCAAAGAGCGTTGATGATTGGACTCGTGACCATTGGACTCGCCCTCGCGGCCGGCGTGGCCATTTCCGCGACGAACAAGTACACGCTGAAGGTACCAGGCGGGCTCGCCTTCTCCGAATTCAAAGGGTACGAGGGGTGGCAGGCGATCTCCATGAGCAGGAGCGAGCGACTGGTGGCCGTAATCCTCGGAAACCCTGCGATGATCGAGGCCTATCGCGCCGGCATTCCCGAAAACGGCAAGCCTGTCCCTGACGGGGCCAAGATGGCCAAGGTCCATTGGAAGCCAAAGGCCAGCGCGTTCTTTCCCAACGCGACCGTGCCGGGAGATCTGGTCAACGTCGACTTCATGGTGAAAGACGGCAAGAGGTTCGCCGACAGCGGTGGCTGGGGTTATGCCGTATTCGACTACGACGTTTCGTCGGATGCCTTCACGCCCGGCACGTTGACTGGCACCCCACCACAGGGCAATGACGCCAAATGCGGGTTCGCGTGTCACACGAAAGCAGCCAGCAGAGACTACGTCTTCACCGAGTACGGCCGGCGTTGAATCGGCTAAGAGAATTGGTCTTCGGCCTCGAGTGCCTCTCGAAAAATCTGGCGCGCACCGTGTAATCGCCGCCAAACGGTCGCTTCTGGCGCATCGACGATCTCCGCGATACGTTTGCCGGGCACGCCTTCCATCTCGTAGAGGACGAACACGGTGCGCTCGCGATCCGTCAGCTTTGACAACGCTGCTTCGACTCGACGACGCACCATCTCGTCGGGCAGCGACGGCGTCGACACGAGCGTCGCCGCGGTACCGAGCGAGAGGAGACGCGCCAAGGTCTCGGTCACTCGCTTGCGGCGCCGCACACTGCGGGCCTGGCTGATGCAGAGGCGATACAGCCAGGTCGAGAGCTCGGCTTCGCGACGAAAGCTCGGCAAATAGCGAAAGAGCTGTACGAACACCTCTTGGGCGGCGTCTTCCAAATCGAGCTCGCGCACGCCGAGCTTGCGCAAGAACGCAGCAGCTCGTGGGTAGCACAGCCGATGTAGATGCTGCCACGCGGATTCGTCACCCTCGATGCAACTGTCGAGCAAGCGCGAATCGACACGCCCGGCCCACGGCGTGAGGGCTTCTTGGTCTTCCCTGTCCTCCTTGGCACGCGGCTCGAGCCTAGCTTCGCTCGAGACATCGACTTCGGTAAACGGGGAGCACGTCCCGGTTGCGAGCAAGCGCTGAAACTCGGCCATCAGGGCTGCCCTTCCGAAGCTCGCGTCGTATTCTCGGGTAGCTCGGCGTTCGCAGGTATTGGGCCATTCGAGATCGCACTCAGCCGAGCTCGCGCTATGTCGGCAGAGCGAGCGTCTGCTCGGTCGAGATAGCGCTGATACGCGGCGCGAGCTTCGTCGGGCTTGTGCAATTGTTCGAGGCATTGAGCTCGATTGAACTCGGCTTCATCGCCGGCCGGGCCGGGCTCGCCCAAAAGCGCGACGTATTCGGGGAGCGCCAACGCGCACTCGTGTCGAGCGCCCGCATAGATTCGCCCCCGCAGCAGGTGCAGTTTCGGGGCGAGTGAGCGACCCACTGCCGAATCGAGCAGCGCTTCACTCGCACTGAGCGCCTCATCGAGCCGACCCGCGCGCTCCAAACAGCGAATTTCGAGCCATTTGACCTCGACGCGCAGCACGCTGTTCGGAAAGCGTGCATTGTGCTGCTCGAGTAGCGCGAGCGCGCGCGGTGCGTCGCTCAGTGCCTCGGTCGACAAGCGCGCGGCTTCATAGAGCGCAACCTCCGCACCAATGCCCGAGTCTCGCGCGATCGTCCGATAGCACTCGACCGCCCGGTCGGGGTGGCCTTGGCTGACCCAAGCGCGGCAGGTGGCGTCGGTCAGCGGCTCTGCAGGCACCCCAACGGCGCCACGCGCAGTGGACGTGGTGAAAGCCGACGCCGACGGAATCGCCGACGAAGAAGGGCGACGAACCGTTGATACAGATGGCGGAACCCGCCGCTCCAGGGCGACTGGCGGTGGCCGGAGCGAGCTCGGCTGCGGCGGGGGCACCTGCTCGGCAACGAGCGTTGCTGCCTCGACTGGAACACGCGCGGCCAAGCGAAGTCGCGCGGAGACAACCACGCCCGCCATCGCAGCCGCTACCACTGCAAAACGGAGCAGCCAACGGCGCTGGCGCCGTGTCTGGAACCGCTTCCAGGCCCGTTCCGGCGACAGCTGTGACCGAAATGCGAGCTCTGATTCGCGAAGCAACCGCCCAGCGGGATCATCCCGCCTCGCCAACCGCGGGGGCTCGGCACCGCTTGCTCTAGTCATGGCTCGCGACACACCCTTCCTTTCCACTTAGAGTGCTCAACTCGTAAAATCTTCGCTCAGTTCGGTTGCCCGCTGCGATTTTTTCGTGCGCGGCGTTGCCGGGGCGAGTTTGCCCGGTTACGAGAGCAGGCGAAATTGGTAAATACACGAGAGGAGCGGTCGAGAGCACGATGTCCTCGCAGATGACGCCACGGAGCCACTGCCGTCGCCATTTGCAACGGATGCGGGCGTTGCTGCTGTTGCTGCCGTGCGCCGTCGCTCTGCTCGGTTGTGCCACCCCGACGCGCGACAAGGTTCGATTGGAGGCCTACAGCTGGTGGACACGCGACTCCGAGCGCAATGCTTTCGACAAGGTGCTGGGCATTTTCAACGCAAAGCAGCACGACTCCGAAGCAATCAATCAGGTGACGAGCGACGTCAACGCGGACGAGGTGCGCGCCACGCTCACCGCGCGGCTCTTGGCCGGTGCTCCGCCCTCCACGTTCCAAGCCAATGCTGGCGCTGACTTGCTGCGTTGGACGGCGATGGACACCACGGAGGCCGCCTTGCCCAGCGCGAGTCGTATCACGCCGCTCGACGGGCTCTTTCAGAGAACCGGTCTGAAGGAAGCCCTGCCGTGGGATCTGTACCAAGCCCTGCTGGCAGGCCCCCAGCGTCGGCCCTATGCCGTGCCGCTCAACATTCACCGTCTGAATTTGATCTACTTCAACATCGCGGCGCTCGACCGATACAAGGCCGCTCACGCGGGTCGCTCGTTCCTGGATCCAGCGCTGCTTTGCCCGAGTGACGTCGAAAGTCGGCTCGACGATCCTGACGCGCGACTCGATCTCCGAATTGCGGTGGGCATGAAAGACAGCTTCACGCTCACGCTATTTGCGTTCGAAAACATGCTCCCCGCGGTCAGAGGAACCACCCCGTACAACGAAGTCAGCGGTGGCACGCTGTACGATGAACTCTTCCTCGGCACTCTACCCGAGGCAAAGTGGCATGATCCGGTCGTTCGGGCGCTGCAATGCGTGCAGTATCTGTCTCGCTCGTTTCTGCGTACGGAAGATCTGAGCTGGGCTGACGCGCTGACTCGCGTCGATACGGACGACGCTGACTTCAGCGTGATGGGTGATTGGGCCAACGGTGAACTCAAGCGGGCACTCGAAGGAGGCCGAGTCGATGTGCAGCCCTTCCCCGGTTCGGAGAGCACGTTCGTTTTCACCTCCGATACCTTTCCGTTGCCGGTCGCTGCGCCGTACGCGGAAGCGAGTGAAGACCTACTCGAGACGTTGGCCTCGAGCGAAGCCCAGTTGGCGTTCAGTCTGGAAAAAGGCTCGATCCCGGCGCGCGGTGATATCGCGACCGCGGACGTGCAAGCGGCGCTCGGCGAGCGCGCGGCGCAAACGCGGCGCGACTTCGATTCACCTTCAATTCACAAATCGATCGCCACGTCCGGTCTATTTCCACCTTACTACCCGGATGATCTGAGCGCGCGACTCTCGACCATGACGGCCGAAGGCGCGTCGAAGTCGAAAATCGAGCCAGTGGTTGCGCTCCTTCGAAACGCGCTACCACTGCTCGAACGTTGGCAAAGGCGGATCAGCGAGGGACAGCAAGCACCATGAATTGCAGAAGCGCCGCGACGCTCACGCTGACCCTGACCAGCCTCCTTACTTCAATCTGCTTTGCCCAAGGCACGACCGAAGGCAGTAAAGAGACGTCTCGCGTGGAGGTCGAGCAGTGCGTCGCGCAGCACGACAGCGCGCGCCAGCTACGTCTCGGTGAGCAGTGGGACAACGCGCGGGCGGCCATGCGGAGCTGCGCCGAGGAGCGCTGTCCACTAGCGATCGCCGCCGATTGCCGTGCCTGGCTCGATGAACTCGCACAGCAGATGCCGACGTTGATTGTCGTCATCGAGGGTGAGGTGCCAGCGTCCAGTTTACGAGTAGAACTCGACGGCGCGAGTGTGGAGCTGAAGGACCCGCCGAGCCCCATCGATTCGTCGCCCGGAGCGCATCGGCTGCGTTTCGAATTGCTTGGAGAGAAGCCGGTGGTGGTGAATTTTTCGCTCGGGAAGGGCGAGAAGAATCACATCGAACGCGTGCGTTTTACCAAACCCCAAGCCCTGCCCGCCGCTGCGCCGACTCGCGTTCCGACTCGTCCGGTTCCGGCAGCCACTTACTGGCTATCTGCCGGTGCCCTGGCCGCGTTTGCGACTTCGACCGCGTTCCTCGTGTCCGGGCTGAACGAGCATGGCGATGCGCGAGATATCTGCGCACCCAACTGCGATCCCAGTATTCGCTCCTCGATCCAGGCGCGCCTGCTCGTGGCAGACATCGCAGGGGGTGCTGGCTTGGTGCTGGGAGGGCTCGCTATCTACACGTACCTGAAGCGCCCAGTCGTATTCAAGGAGCCGCGCCCCTCCGGCCCAGCGGTCGGCGCAACCCGCGAGGGCTTCTCGTTGTCGTGGCGTGGTCAGTTTTGATGCTTCGACGCTCGCTCGTCCGCTCTATCATCGCTGCCGGCTGGCTGTGCGCGCTGAGTTGCACGTTGGTCGTCGACACGTCCGACGTCGACCAAGGATGTGGCTCAAACCGAAAGCTGTGCGGTGACCAATGCGTGGAGCTCAGCAATCCAGCTTACGGCTGCACGCGCGCGGAATGCGCGCCCTGTCGCCTGACCAACGCCATCCCCCGCTGTGATGGCGAAGCATGCGTGGTGGCCGCCTGCCTGTTCGGCTTCGACTGTCCGGAAGAAAAAACAGGCTGCCTTACCAACGTGCTCGTCGACTCGGATCATTGCGGATACTGCGACATTGCCTGCACTGATGGGCGGAGTTGTAGCAACGGGAAGTGTGTTTTCGGTCAAGCAGGCAGCAGCGACTAGTTCGCCCGCGCGAGGGGACGACTTTTTTTACGCGCGCCGCGAAGATCGCAAGCAGGCCGGGCTCTAACTCCGGCATGTCACTCGAATTCAACGGAGGACGCAAAGCCAGCGCGAGCGGCGTCCTCGTCGCGCTTGCCATCTCGCCTCCACTAGGCAGCGTCGGCAGCGCGAGCAACGGGCTTTTGTTCGACGTTCGCTCACCCATCGCCCGCGACTACGGGAACGTACAGCTCTACTTACACGCGCCTTCAGCGCAGCGCTTCGGCGGTTGAAGTTCGAAAGCAGAACCCGAAACCCGCTACCGCGGGAACCTCGCGCGTGTCTGGGCGGCGGCGAAATCGTCACCGCTCCACTTCGTTGTCATGGGCAGAAGGCCTGCATTGAGGAGACAATCATGCTTTGTAAAATACCCAAACTTTCGCTACTTGCGCTGTCGCTGGCCAGCTTGCTCGTCAACGCGTGTAGCAGCGCTGCCGACGCTGAACTCGAGCCAGCTTCGACTTCGTCGAGCGCGCTCACCGCGCAAGATCGCCTAACTGCTTGCGCGCAAGACCCACGCGTCGTCACCGGGTTGATCAGCGCTCGGATCTGCGCGGGCGGAGACATCTTCGCGCGTGAAACGTTCGGCGGCAACGGGCGCACGTGCACCTCGTGTCACCCGATTGGGCACAATACGACCATCGACGGACCGTTCGTCAACGCGCTCTTCGCGCAAAATCCGAACGATCCGCTGTTCGTGTTCAAGAACGACCCGGCGCTCGCCGCGCTCGAGAGCGAGAACGGCTTGTTCGCGTTCGGGAATGTGCTGGAAAACGTGGACGGGTTCGAGGATCCGACGCGGAAATTCATTTTGCGTTCGGTCCCTCACACGCTCTCGTTGAGTCAGACCATCTCGGCTGATGCGACCGATCCCAAGGCCACCGTTCCCCCCGTGGAACGAACCGGCTGGGGCGGCGACGGAGCACCGGACGACGGCTCGCTCCGCGCATTCCTTCAGGGTGCGATCAAGCAGCACTACACCAAGACCCTCGGGCGTGTCGCCGGTGTCGACTTTCGTGTGGCCGCGCCGCTCGAACTCGATCTCACGAATGAATTTCAACGCTCACTCGGTCGCACCAGGGAGCTCGATCTGACCCAGGTCAATCTGTTCGACGCGGCTGCGAACCTTGGCCGTCAAGTCTTTCTCGATCCGAACAAGGGACGTTGCAACTTCTGTCACCTCAACGCCGGCGCCAATTTTCAAGACACCGGTAAGGGTCGCAATTTCGACACCGAGATCCGCACCGCACCCGCGGTCGGACAGATCGGAATTCTGGCCGATGGTACCCCGGTCTTCGACGGCGGCTTCGGTGGTATTGGCTTGGCGCAGCCCAACATGGCCGGGCTGAACGCCGATCCCAACGTCGGCGACAAGAATGCCTTCGGTAACGGGACCTTCAACACGCCCTCGTTGATCGAGGCTGCCGACACCGGGCCGTTCTTTCACAATAACGCCTTCTTCTTGTCGAGCGAGATCGAGAGCGCGGTCTTCTTCTACATCGATCCGAACGGATTCGGAGCGTCACAAGCCGCGAAAGACATGATTCCGCGCTTTGCCACGCCCATCGCCTTCAGCAACGACGAAGGCAATGCGATCGGACGATTTTTGCGCGCGCTCAACGTCGCGTTCAACCTCGATCTAGCGAAACAGCGGCTCAGCGCCGCGCGCACGTTGTTCAACCGCTTTGGCGCGACTCGCGCCGATCTTCAAATCAGCCTGATGCAACTCGCCGACACCGAGTTGAACGACGCTTTGACCGTGCTCAGTCACGCGCCGGTTCAGCCCTTCTACCCCGTTTCAGTCGATCAGATCGGAATTGCCAAGGCCGAGATTGCGGCGGCCATTGCTTCGCCGGTTTCCTCACGAGGCGGGCGCATTTCGAACGCTGTCTCCCGCGTCGACAGTGCTCGCAACCAGATCGGCGCGAACATCAACTACAACCTCGGCTCCGGAAACCTGATGTTCTGAAGCCCATCCGCAAGATCCCCGGCACGCGGAGTGCCGGGGATCCGTGCGTTCCTGGCTCCGCGCCATGCAGGTCGCGCTTCCCGAATGTCAACAACTCCGCAGAATAGGGCGTCAGCCGACGACACGTAGCCGCGGAGCGAAGCCGATCAGCGCGGCTTTGAGGCGCGCCGCGACAGCACCGAGTTCATCGCGGTAAGCGAGCCGCCAAGGGCGCTTCAGAGGTCCGCTGGCAAGCCGTCGAACAACCAGATCGCCCCGCTCGACGTACCCCATTGCCACCCATTCCGAGAGCACGGCGATGCCCATCCCAGCACGAGCCGCGTCCATGATCGCTTCGGTCAATGGCAGGTGAAGAAAATGCAACTTGGGGCGGCGACGTCCGAAGGTTGCACGAACGAACCAGCGCGCTTCGGCCACCGGGGTGTTACCGGTGATCAACTGTTCGCTCTGCAATTGAAGGGGCGTGATGCGACGCTGAGTCGCCAAGGGGTGCTCTGGGGCCATCACGAATACGACCTCGTCCGCGAACAGAGGTGCTTCGCGCAAGCCCTGCCCCTTCGGCAACTCGCTGGTGGTGAGTAGCGCCACGTCGATTTTTCCGCGCAGCAGGGCTCCGATTGGGTCGCGCGTGTGCTCGCTACGC
>Ga0247766_1000116_pt1 | contig 17036 bp, 13 predicted proteins | sample UWRJL223509R6_FD_179946 | JGI IMG/M metagenome (GOLD analysis project Ga0247766, IMG submission 179946) | Plant litter microbial communities from Arlington Agricultural Research Station in Wisconsin, United States - UWRJ-L223-509R-6 | ecosystem: Environmental > Terrestrial > Plant litter >... | reverse complement strand
GACTCCGGCGATCGTACCGCTGTCGTCGGCATAGGCCAGGCTGATGGAGAAGTGCGCAAGCCCGCGGAGAAAGTTGGTCGTGCCGTCGAGTGGATCAATGATGAAACGCGGACCGACGAGAACACCCTCGGGAGCGCTCTCTTCCGCCTGAAACGCGACGCCCGGAAGCGCGGCCACGAGCACGCCTTTGATCGCCGCCTCTGAGCGCAGATCCGCCTCGGAAACGTAGTCCGCAGGCCCCTTTTGCGACACGCCGGGGATCGAGCCACGCGCGAAGTAAGAGCGAAGCACGCTCGCGCCAGCGTTTGCAGCCGTGAGCAGGGTGGTTGCGAGCGAAGAAGGCATTTGGCGCTCGGCTTACCACGAAACTCTCGAGCATCACCCAGCCGGCTTCGGGGCTAGTGGCGTTCCCGCCCCCCGGCATGTCATTGGGCTTCGAGCGGAGGTGTTCGCCACTGGACGGCTGTCGTCAGCTTGTGACTTTCGAAGACCTGAGCGATTCTGCGCGCGAACCGAGAAGTGGCCGACGATGTCGAAATTTCATCCGTGAGTCCGCAGCCCGTGTCGAGTAATCCGGCAAGTGGCTGGCTGCGCTGGCTGCCTGGCGTGCAAGCGCTGCGAACGTACCAAGCGGCGTGGCTGGCGAGCGACGTCATCGCCGGGTTGGTCCTGACCACGATGCTCGTGCCGGTCGGTGTAGCCTACGCGGTAGCGTCGGGAGTTCCAGGCATTTACGGTTTGTACGCGAGCATCGCCGCGCTCCTTGCCTACGCGGTGTTTGGTCCGAGTCGTATCCTAGTTCTGGGACCAGACTCTTCTCTCGCGACGCTGATTCTCGCCGTCGTGTTGCCCTTGGCGGCTGGCGATTCGGCCAAAGCAGTGAGCATCGCCAGCGCGATGGCCGTCGTCTCGGGTCTCGCGTGCCTGGCGATCGGGATTGCCCGGCTCGGCTTCGTGACGGAGTTGCTATCCAAGCCGATCCGCTACGGCTACATGAATGGCATCGCGTTCACGGTATTGATCAGCCAACTACCCAAGCTGCTCGGCTTTTCGATCGACAGCACGGGCCCGCTGCGCGATCTGCGGAACATCGTGCGCGGCGCGCTCAACGGACAAACGAACGTGACATCGTTCGCCGTCGGCGCCGCAACGCTGGTCGCGATTTTAGCGCTCAAACCGTTCAAGCGGATTCCAGGTCTCCTGCTCGCGGTGGTCGCGGCGACCGTCGTCGTGGGAGTGTTCGACTTGGACCAGACCGCAGGCGTCAAGGTACTCGGTCCGTTGCCGAGGGGTCTGCCGTCCTTCGCGTTGCCGAAGGTCGACCTAGCGGAACTCACGCAGATTGGCATCGGTGGCTGCGCGGTCGCGATGGTGGCGTTCGCGGACACCAGCGTCTTGTCGCGTTCTCTGGCGGCCAGAGCACGCACTCGCGTCGATCCCAACCAGGAAATGATCGGCCTCGGCCTGGCGAACCTCGTGGCCGGCCTATTTCAGGGATTTCCAGTGAGCAGCAGCTCGTCTCGAACTCCGGTTGCCGAGGCCGCGGGTGCCAAGACTCAATTGACCGGCGTGGTCGGTGCGATAGCTGTGGCGCTGCTGCTGATCTTGGCCCCCAATCTCCTTCAGTCACTGCCTAGCAGTGCCCTTTCGGCGGTCGTGATCGCTGCTGCCATTGGTTTATTCGAGCTACGCGACCTCGGTCGGATCTTCCGCATTCAACGTTGGGAGTTCTGGCTTTCGCTCGTGTGTTTTGCCGGTGTGGCAACCTTCGGCGTGATTCCGGGGATCGGGATCGCCATCGTCATTTCAGTGATCGAGTTCCTTTGGGACGGCTGGCGACCGCACTTCGCAGTACTGGGTCGCGTCGATGGCATTCGCGGTTATCACGACACAAAGCGATACCCCAATGCGCGACTCGTGCCCGGTCTGGTGCTGTTTCGCTGGGACGCGCCGCTGTTCTTCGCCAACGCCGAGATGTTCCAAGCATGCGTGCGTGCGGCAGTCGCCGCTTCGCCCACGACCGCGCGACGAATCGTCGTGGCCGCCGAGCCCGTCACGAGCATCGACGTCACTTCAGCAGACATGCTCGCCGAGCTCGAGCAGTCGCTGCGTGAAAATAGTGTCGAACTACGCTTCGCCGAGATGAAAGATCCGGTGAAGGACAAGCTCAAGCGCTTCGAACTGTTCGATCGTTTCGGTGCCTTCTATCCCACGATAGGCGCCGCGGTGGATGCGTATGTCCAAGATCATCGGATCGACTGGAAGCCATGACGATTCAGCGGCGGAAACCGACCTCTGCGTTCGCTCGCTCCGGCCAGCCTCCGGGGGCGCTTTTAGGCAGATCGGCATCCTCGTTTTGACTGGGTGGGCCGATACTGCGCTGGAAAACGGAATTTTCGCGGGCTTCTGAATAGCTGGTTCTCGCTCGACTGGAACGGTAGACCGGGCGACCGAAGGCTTTGTCGTAACGACAATAGGCTCCGTTGATTACGGGCACGACTGCGAGTTACCCTCCGCTGCACGCGAGTGGGTCGCGCCGCTGCCAAGGACTATCATGTCGCTAAACCGTCGCATGTTTGCGGAGTTGTTCGGTACCTTCTGGCTCGTGTTCGGTGGCTGCGGTAGCGCCGTGCTCTCGGCCGGTTTCCCAAAGGTTGGCATCGGCCTGCTCGGCGTCTCGCTCGCCTTCGGGCTGACGGTGCTGACGATGGCCTACGCCATCGGTCACATCTCCGGCTGCCACCTCAATCCAGCTGTGTCCATTGGACTCGCGGCCGCAAAACGCTTTCCCGCCAAGGAGTTACCGGCATACATCGGTGCTCAAGTCATCGGCGGCATCGCCGCTGGTGGCGTGCTGTACGTGATCGCCAGTGGCGCGGAGGGGTTCAGTTTGAGCGATGGTTTCGCGGCCAACGGATTCGGCGAACATTCGCCCGGCGGTTACTCACTCGTTTCGGCGCTCGTCGCAGAGCTCGTGCTCACCTTCTTTTTCCTGTTCGTGATCCTCGGCGCAACGGACAGCCGTGCTCCGGCGGGCTTCGCACCGATCCCGATCGGCTTCGCGCTCACGCTGATTCATCTGATCGGTATTCCGGTCACCAACCTATCGGTAAACCCGGCGCGCAGCACCGGCCCGGCCGTGTTCGTCGGCGACTGGGCGCTCGCGCAACTATGGTTGTTCTGGCTTGCGCCGATCGTCGGTGCGGCCTTGGCCGGCATTGCGTACCCCGCTCTGTTCGGCAGCGCTGATGCTCCCGAGGTTCGCGGCGTGACCGAGCCCGACCAAGGCACGGTCGCTCCCGGCACCTGAGTCTACCGGCCGTTCTATCCGCCCGCGGGCACCTGAAAGCTCTTCAGCTGTTCCGCGGTCGGTAAACGGCCTTCCGCGAGCCCCAGCACGACCTCGGCTGCGGCCTTGGCACGCGCCGCGCGAGCGTCCAAGAAGTCTGCCATGGCCCGCGTTTCCGCCGCGTTGGGCACCAAAGTCAGTGTCGCGGACAAGCGACGTCCGACAACCTCGAGCCGCGCGCTTTGGGCGGTGCGGGCGGCTGCCGAGCGCATCGCTTTGTTGAATGCCTGCTGATCGGGCCGGGTCGGCATCGCCAGACCCGCCTCGAAGCGAACCTCGAGTGAGCGCTGCTTGAGTGCTTGCTGGATGGCCAGCGCAGCTGCCTCATCCTTGGCCAAAAACGACAATCGCCGGCTCGAGTGCAGAATGGAACCAGATGCCTGGCTGCCACAAAGCAGCGCATTGCGGTTGATCGCGTCGAGCACGCGCTGGCGACTCGTTTCGTCCGGCGAGAGCTCGATTGACGAAAACTCCATCGCAAAACCGCACTGGCCACCCTTGGCTACCGCGACCTCCTCCGCGTCAGTCGGCTCCAAGAAGAGCGAGGCCAGCTCCGCGAGCTCCGGCGTGACCGGGTGCGAGCTACCGAGCCGGTCGAGTAGGCTCGGTACCTCGCGGGCATAAGCAGCCAGGTAGCCGTTGTTCACGGCAAGCAGCAGCCGAGAACGTGCGCCGTCCTGGCACACCGAGCGCGCGCCGCCGCCCTCGTCGTCGTTGCAATAGGCGCGGTGCACGCCCGACGGAGTCGGTGAGAGCGGCGGATAGAGGAGCTTTTCTCGGAACGAGTCATCGGGTACCGCCAAGAGCGCGAAGCCGGAAGGGACGGACTCGTACGCATACTCGACTTCATACACCGAAGCTCCGCTACGAACCTGGGGAGCGAGTGCCTTGCCGCAAGTCAAACCTTGCACGATTTGTGTTTTGGTCTGCGCGAGCTCCTCGGGATCGACCGACACCTCGTTCATCAGCTCGAAGAACAAGTCGCGTCCACCGCAGGCCGCCGCAGCAGCCGAAAAGTACGCCGCGTCGGGGATATCGTCAGGGCGCATGCGCAGGGAAGATTGGATGCGGCGCTGGAATGTGTTGCGTCGAAGTGCGGTCGTGGCGGTCGGCAGCTGCTCGAGATCGAGCGGCATCTGCTTCGACTTCACTGTGACCCGCACCGTCGCCGGATCACCCGGCTTCGGCGGCGGCGCCGCGGCGACCGGATTCTGGTTGGGGCCGGGTGCCGCGCCGGGTCGCGTGGCGCGCCAGACCAAGAGCGGCCCCTCGTCGGAAACCAGGCCCCAGAGCTCGGCAGAGCGCCCCACGTGGCGGATGTCGATATCGCGCCCATCCACATTGATGATGGGTTTGACCAGCCTGAGGATCTGCGAATAATCGGTGTGTGCCGTGTCGTGACGCGTACCCACGGTTTGCACCGGGCGACGCCCGCGAATGAACCAGCCGTAGTTGGCGGCGAGGTTGTCCTTGCCTGCGATGCGGTTGCTGAGGACCCAGTGTTTGCCCTCGTTCGCGACCATGCCCGCGCGGCCGGCAATTCTCTGATCGACGCAATCGGAGTGCTGAATCATCCGTGCCGTGCTGGCCATTTTTTCGTCGGGAGGCAACGTGCATGGCTCGATCCGAACGGCGGCTTGCTCCCAGACCAACTGCAGGATACGCGGAGTCGGCAGGATCGCGTGTAGTTGATCGGCGATGCGCTGGGCGCCTTCTGCGGTGACATCGAAGCGAACGCCGAGGATGGTGAGGGCGTCGGTCGTGACCTGGATCTGCGCCCGCCTACCCTTGTAGTTGGATGTGATCGTGGTCCACTGCGGCGGGTCGAGCGCCCCCCTGGCCACTGCCTGCACGATCAAGTCTTCTCGTTCCCGACTATGATTGGCCGGAAACTTCTCGAGCACGGTCGTCAGACGCGCGCGCTTTTCGTCTCGACTCAACGTCGATTTCGACAGCTCGATCAGTTGTCCGAGCTCCGAGGTGAGTCCTGCCTCTGCCGACGACACCGGCGCCGGGCTGGCGCTAGCACTGGCGCTGGCAACGGCCGTGGGCGCGGGTGCGCGAGGCTTGCTGCAGGCGCTCGGGACCGCGCAGGCCGACGCGATCGCCATGTACCCGAGGATTTTCGATCGCGTCGCCAGGGATGATGTTTGCAACTGAGCCTTCTGCCGAGCCGGCCGGGTCAAGGGGATTTGGCCGTCGCGGCGCGCAATTTACCGACCATATCGTCGATGTTGACGACGTTGACGTCGCTCGTCGCAGCCGGCAGTTCGACCTGCTCGTCCGCGAGTCGCTCGTTCAAAGCCAGGGTGAGCTCGCTGCGCACGGACGCGGAGTCGTCGAAAGTCACCCAGGCTTGCAATTGAAACTCGAGCGACGCGCCGCGCTGAAGAAACACCGCCTGCGGAGGCGGCTCCGCCAGCACCTTCGCGTGCGAACGCCCAACCTCTTCGAGCAACCGCATCACGAGCCTCGGGTCGGAGCCGTGCTCGACGGAGATGGGGATCTCGAGACGCCGCTTCCGATCGGACATCGTCCAGTTGATCACCTGGTCGGTGATCAGCTTCGAGTTCGGAACGATGACCTCGGCGCCCTGCGGGGTGCGCACCGTGCTCGAGCGAAAGCCGATCGAAAGGACTTCACCCGTGAGGTCACCGACCTGGATCTTGTCCCGGATCTTGATCGGGCCACCAAACAGCAGCAACAGGCCGGCGACGAAATTTTGCACCACGTTTTGCAGGCCGAAACCGATACCCACGCCGAGCGCCCCCGCCAGCACGGTCAAGCGATCGAGTTGAATCCCCGCCGCTGCCAGCGTGCAGCCGAACCCGAACAAGAGCATGGCGTAGTAGGCGCTGATCGAGGTGACCTGAGCCGTGCCTTCGCTGAGCTGGAGACGGAGTACGACGTCTTCGTCCAGCACCAGGCGGACGATTCGCGCCACACGCACGGCGAGGAACGCGCCGAGCGCCAAGAAAACCAAGTCCCCCAGCGAAATCTTCAAACTGCCCACCTCGAGCGAGGCGTGGAGTACGCCCGAGATCATCTGCTCGGCGCTGTGAGAAAGGGTCAGGTAGCGCAGCGACAGCCAGGCCCAAAGCAGGAAAGCTCCGCTGCGCAGGACGGTCGACAACGACTGGACGATGCGACCTCGGTGTTTCTGCACGACGTTCACGCTGTCGAGAAACCGAAGCTGCGTCAGCATCCACACCGTTCCGCCGGCTGCTCTGAACGCGGCGGTGAGAATCAACGCGAGGTACATCGAAACGAGCACGCCGCCACCCAGGATCTCGGCGACGCTGCCGCGCCCGAAGATCGCTGCGAGCGCGCCCACGCTGGCCCCCGCACACCAGAGCCCCGCCACGGCGCGCGAGAGCCCTGGCGATGTTTGCGCGAACGGCGAGGTGCGCCAGCGCCGCGGGCTCAAGGTCCGAACGAGCAGGACGCTGACGACGATCAGCTCGGCGGTCAACACCAAGCGTTCCAGCGCGACGATTTCGAGCAACAATAGCCGCAAAGCGTCGAGCGCCATGAACGCGCACAGCACGTAGCCGATGCGCGTCACGCGAGGCTCCAGCAGGTGAGGAAACAACGTCAGCGCGCCGCCCATGGCGATGACGTAGAGCGACAAGGTGATGATGGTCGGCACCGCCGCATAGAGCGAAAGACTCGCGACTGCGCCCAGCAATAGGCTGGTGGCAATCGGATGCGCGACTACCTGCTGGGCGGCTTGCGCTTCCGGCTGATCTCCCTGCCACCCCCCAGCACGCGCTCTGAGGCCAAACATGCCCAGCAACGTGAGGAATACGAGCACGCCGTGAGCGACGAGCTTTTCGGCGCTCGTCGCCCAGAACAGCTTGCCCATCTGGAGCATGTAACGCACGGTCTTGCCAATACCCGCGAACGGTTCCTTGGGCGTGCCGATGGCGGCGACTAGGCTCTGGACATCGGCTAGTGCGCGCCAGATGGGAAAATCGCGCCGTCGCGCATCCTTCATCAGGCTCGGACCCTCGCGCTCCGCGTACACCAAAAACGCCGTGGTCATGTCACGCATTTCCACGAGCGTTGCCTGCAGCGGCACGATTACCGACTCCGGTCGGGTCAGCGCGAGCTCGGCACGTTGCCCCGCCTCGACGACCTCCTGGGTCTTCCGCTGAACCTCCGAGGCGACTTTTGCCTCGCGCGTCAGCTCACTGACACGCCGCCAGAACGTGAGGATCTCCGTGGTACGACGCCGCGCGGACGCAAGCGCCGTGCTCGCCTCGGTCGCGCGCGCGTGCCAGAGCTCGATCTGCTCGATAGTCTCCGCGAACGAAAAGCGAATGTCGCGCACCCAGACTCCGCGTCGCGAACGTCGAGTGCTCTCCTTGGCCACGGCGATGCGCGCAGCCAACTCGGCTCGACGTTTCGGCATCTCGCGGGCCAGGGCTTCGAGCTCGGGCGCCACCGTCGTTTCGGATTTCACGAGCAAAAGGTCGCGCAGTGCCGCGTGCGCCTGCTCCACGAGCTCGGCGCTGGAACGGACCGCGTCTTCGGGTCGCACCTCGGACTTGAGCTGCCCAGCGAGAGCTTCGCTCGCGCCCGGTTTCTCGACCGCTTCGGGCGGATCTGGCTTGTCTAACGTTTCGGGCGTGTCTGGCTGCTCTGCCGCCCGCTCGACCGATTCGCTCCCTTCAGCGCGCGCTGAGCCGCTCAGGCATGAAAACGCGAGCGAAAGACAAAAGCCGAGGGCGACGATCCAAGCTCGACGAGCACCCAAGCTTGCCCGCTGCGCTGAGTTGACCATGCGCCGCGGAGCGTAGCCGGAGCAAGGAGCGTCGGAAACGACTTTCGCAAGCCGCGTAGTCTGCACTGCCGTCCTCACGCGCCTCGGGTGCTCCCCATAATAGGAAAATCATTCACGTCGTCGTCATATCGAGCGTCGGATGCTGCCTTGTTTGGTTCGGTCGAGTAGTCGACGAACACGACCGGTTTTGTTTCCGTCCAGAAATCGACGAAGACGACCGAAAGCCCGGCCCGATTCCCGTTCCCACCGGAAAAACGTAACTCGGTGTCTCGTTTGACGTCGATCGGAATATCTGCGAAGCAAGGCACATGAACAAGGCTTCGCTAGGGTATCTGGTGTGTGGGGCATTGCTTCTCTGCGTCGTCGCGCCTGCGTGCGGTGGCAGCCAGAAGGACGGCAAAACCGCGGGCGCCGTGGAGAGAGTCGAGGGCGTCCAGGACACCATTGCGCTGTTCAAGAAGAAGGATTCGTCGATCGAGCAGCTCTTCGCGGCATCAGCCGGGTACGTCGTTCTGCCAACGGTGGGCGAAGGCGCGTTCATCCTCGGCGGGGCGCATGGCGCCGGGGAAGCGTTCGAAGGCGGAGGCTATGTCGGAAGAGTGACCGTGAGCGAGGTGTCGATCGGCGCCCAAGTCGGCGGCCAGTCCTACAGCCAGGTCGTCTTTTTCGAAACGCCCGCAGCATTCAAGAAGCTGAAGGAAAACTCGTTCGCGTTCGCCGCCGAGGTATCAGCGATCGGCGCGGACCAGGGCGTGGCCAAGAACGCGAAGTTCAAGGACGGCGTGGCAACCTTCGTCATTCCGAAGAAAGGCCTGATGGCGGCCGCGGCCGTCGGCGGGCAAAAACTCGACTTTACCGCCGCCAAGTAACTCAGCGACGTGACACACGCAGCTGCCGCGCGAGCGCATACGTGAGTGCGCCGAACACACTCACGAGCAACGCTGCCAGCGCGCGCAGCCGCCACGCGAAGCCAGGAAAAGCACCCGGCGCAGCGCGCGGTTCGAGCTGCGTGGTCCAAGGTTCGGCCACGCTGGACCACGCCAAAAATGCTTCGCCAATCGGAAGCAGGCCGAACCCGTAGCGTCTGCGACCGGACCACTCGAATGGCAGGCCCAAGGCCTCGCTGGCGCGACGCAACGAAAGTGCGGTCTCGACATCGCCATTGCCGCGCGCAGCGGCGACCATGACGACCGTAGCAGGGCCGCTGATACCGGTAATGATCGGGCCAGAATCGACATCAGCGGGCCCGTCAGTGCCGTGAGGATATTCGCGCACTGCAGCTAGCGCGCCGAAGAGTGCGTCTGGAAATTGCTCGAGCAGCTTCTGGTATTGCGACTGGGCGAACTCCCGGTCGATGTCTGGCCAAAACGCGCACATCAACGCGGATGACGACCCGCGCGCGCCGGGAAGGTTTGCCGCATGAGGGACGAGGCCGGTAACGGGATCGAGCCGCTCGCGTACCGCTTGGAGCCAACTCGAAAGCGACGCACGGTAGCGTGGGTCCACGAATTCCGCGCAAAACGACAGGCTTGCGGCACCCACCACCGAGTCCGCAGGCCAAGCCGCGCCCGGGTACGACTCCACGAACGGGCCGCGCTCCGCGAAAGCCTGCGCGAGCCGCGCGCAAGCCGCAATCAGTGGTCCCGACGACTGCGCTTGCAGGCGCGTGTCGGCTTCGAGCAACAAACAACCCCCGCGCAACCAGTTGGTCCACGCCTCGTAGAACATGCCGTGGGGAAGGCCAGCAACGACGCTGAATGGCCGCTGCGACTGTGGACTCTCGAGTAGTTGCAGCGCGCGCCGACACTCGAAGCGAGCGCGCTCGCGCACCGACGCTTGATGCGCGCGGCGTCCCACATTGACCCAGGCGCCCCCGTATAGAGCAAGCATGAACACGCGCCCCTCGGGAAAGAGCTTTTGCATCGCGTCGGCGCGCGCCGGAAGCTCCTCGCTCAAATACTCGAGCTGGGCATGACTGTGCGTCGCAAGCCGATGCTCGGTCACCCGCTCGCTCGCGATGAACGCATATACGACCCACAGCGCGGACACGCCCAACGTGACCATCAGGGCGCTCGCGAACCACCGATTCACCTCTCCAGCATACTCGAAGCCGCATGCCGCGCCAGCGAGTCGAGAGGACGCAAGCCCGCAAATCGCGGCGTGCTCTGAGTCAGCGTGCGCGCCGGTAGTGCATCGCGACCGCGCCGCAGCGGAGTGGCTTCGCCGAGACCAGCTCGAGCCGTCGCGTGCTGGGTAACCCGCTCTGGTACAGGGTCGGGCCGTGGCCGGCGATCCTTGCGTGGACGAGGAACTTGTACTCGTCGATCAGATCCAGCCGGTCCAGCTCGGTCGCGAGCTTGCCGCTACCGAGGAGCACGCCGGCGGGGGTTGCGTCCTTGAGCTTCTGCAGGCCCGTGCGCAAGTCGCCGAAGATGTGGTGGCTGTTGGCCCACGGGAAATCCTTTCGCGTCGACGACACCACGTACTTCGGCTTGGCCTCCAGCTTGACCGCCCACTCGCGCATCGCCGGCGGCGCCTCCTCACGCTCGCCGCGGGCGACCGCCGGCCAGTAGCTCTCCATCATCTCGTAGGTGACGCGGCCCCACAGCATCGCCCCGCACTCGTCTAGGAGGCGGGTGAAGAAGGCGCGTGTCTCGTCGTCGGCGATCCCCTCCTGGTGGTCGACGCAGCCGTCCAGGGTGACGTTGATACTGAAGGTCAAGAGTCCCATGGTGTCCTCCGTTCGAGATACGCGACCAGACGCTCTGCCGTCTGGCTCAAAGCGTTGGCTTACCATATAACCAGATGGTTATCTAACCAGATGGTTATATGGCAAGCAAAAAGATGGGTCTCGAATGTCGCCGGGCATCCCGCCTGGAACTTTCACCATGCAATGGAGCCCGCGTCGTTCGAGAACGTGCCGGTGGGTCCGTCGTCGCCGAGCAACGCGAGCCGCACTGGCTGTTTCGCTGCTTCGTCAACCGTGCGCTGTCCGCTGTGGCCGTTCAGGTCGGTCGCGGTGTGTCCGGGGCACGCTGCGTTGACCTTGATCTTGGTGTCAGCGAGCTCCTGTGCAAACGCCACGGTGACGGCGTTGAGCGCGCTCTTCGAGGGGCCGTAGGCAACGCCGCCGATGCCGCGCATCGGAAAGGCGGGGTCTGTGATGGCGGTGAGCGAGCCGAGGCGGGTGGAGACGTTGACGATGCGTCCCGCGGGCGCCGCGCGCAGGAGCGGCAGCATGGCTTGAGTGACGGCGATCACCCCGAAGACGTTGGTTTCGAACACGGCGCGGACGTCGTCGAGGCGTGTCGTGCTCGCTGTGCCGAAGGTTGCGATGCCGGCGTTGTTGACGAGCACGTCGAGCCGCCCGAACTCGCGCTGGATGCGGCTGACGGCGGCAGCGATCGAGTCGGCGCGGGTGACATCCAGCGGGCAGGCGCGAGCATCGCCGGCGATGCGTTGGGCGGCGGCTTCGCCACGCGCGGCGTCTCGTGCGCCGACCAACACCGTGAGACCGCGCGCGGCGAGAGCGCTCGCGATGGCGTAGCCGATACCCTTGTTGGCGCCGGTGACCAGCGCGACCTTGTTTTCGTTCATGGTTCAGACATAGCCAGCGAGGCAGGCGCCGCCTTGGCGATTCTTGGCGGGAAATTCGGCGAATGGCGCCAAGAATGTCCAAGCGCCCCGCCCGCGCGCGCGTAAGATGGTGATGTGGCGACTCGCAAGCATGTCCTCCCGGTGTCCGTTCCCGGCCTCCGCGCGCTGCGTTGGTCGAGCGACGAGCTCTACGTCGGAATGAAGGAGTCGTACACGATCACCCGCGTCGAGGCGGGGCGTTCTTCCTTTTTGACCCGCGGCAAGGTGTGGTCGAGCGCGCCTGGCTCACTAAGAATCCAGGCGCCCGGCGACGTCGTGCGCGACCTCGCGCGAGATGGCACCGCGACTTATCAGATCGTCGTCTTTTCGCCGCGTGCGGTGGACGGTGAAAACGACAACGTCCGCGTCCATTCGCATCTGGAGGCCGGGGATCCGCGCGGCGCGGCGTTCCAGCGCCTGCACGACGCAGTGAAGGCCGGTGCGGGTCGGCTGGCCCTAGAGGTCGCGGTCACCGAAGCGACCTTGGCGTTCGCCGCCATCCAGGGCGCGAGGTGCGAGCAGACGCGTGCAGTGCGCCGCGCGATCGAGCACCTGCGCGACGGCCTCGATGCCGAGGTGACGCTCGACGCGCTTGCCGACCACGCCGGCAGCGACAAGTTCCACTTATGCCGCGCCTTCCGCGCGGAGGTCGGCCTACCTCCTCATGCCTACCTCACGCGGCTACGCATCATGCGCGCGAAGGAGCTCCTGGCGGCAGGGGTGAAGCCGAGCGAAGTCGCGCAGCGAGTCGGGCTCTACGATCAGAGCCAGTTGAATCGGCACTTCCGACGCCTCGTGGGCACGACCCCCGGCGCCTACGCACGCGAGCACGCAAGCTGAGATTTCGAGCAAAGGGTGAAGGTGGCCATTGCGCGCATCGAGCAGGTCGATCGCCCATTTTGCCGTGGTAGACATAGGCCATGGACTTCGACGTTCGCCGCTACAATCGTCGGGCCTGGGATGCGGAGGTCGAGCGGGGAAATCCTTGGACCGTCCCCGTGTCACCCGAGCTCATCCGCCGTGCACGCGAGGGCGATTGGGAGGTTGTGCTCACCCCGCTGAAGGCGGTGCCGAGGGACTGGTTTCCGCCGCTTGGCGGCCTGTCCGTGCTTGGCCTCGCTGCGTCGGGCGGGCAGCAGGCGCCGATCCTCGCCGCTGCCGGCGCGCGTGTCACGGTGCTCGATAACTCCCCCTCACAACTCGCTCAGGATCGCGCCGTCGCGGAGCGAGAGGGCCTCGAGCTCACTCTCGTCGAGGGCGACATGGCGGACCTTCGAACCTTTGCGTCCGAGTCGTTCGACCTGGTCTTTCATCCGTGCTCGAACTGCTTCGTCCCGGACATCTTGCCGGTGTGGCGCGAGGCGTTTCGTGTGCTTCGCCCGGGCGGAGTTTTGCTCGCGGGCTTCGTGAATCCGGTCGCGTTCCTATTCGACGACGTGCTCGATCCGGAGCGCCGCGAGCTCATCGTGCGCCATCGCATTCCCTATTCGGATCTCACTAGCCTCGGCCCAAGCCTTGCCCCACACCTCGACACGAACAAACCCCTTACATTCGGCCACACGCTGCAAGATCAAATCGGCGGGCAACTCGAGGCCGGCTTCGTGCTCGAGCGAATGTTCGAAGACACGCGGCCGGCCAGCGACTGCGATCCACTCTCCGAATACATCCCGGCCTTCGTCGCCACCCGCGCCGTGCGTCCACGGTGATCTTGATTCGGGCTTGATGCGCGGGACGCAACGCTGGCCGTATGGTGCGATATCATTGAGGTCTGAGCGTCACCTGGTCGCGTGAGTGGGCTTGCTCCAAGTGGAACGCCTCGAGCCTATTGGGGCGCAAATCACTGGCGTTGTCAGGCTGGGAGGACTAGCTTCGGCCGCAATGACTAGGCGGATGGGTACGGTGTTGGGCGGGGGATGGGTTGCGGTGTGCTTGCTGGGCCTAATGAGCGTGGGGTGCAGTGAAGACGAGCAAGTTGTCAGCAACGCGCCCCCGACCGACTTCGAGCGCGGCACGATCGCGGGTGCTCGCTGGGATGCTTGCCATATTGAACCCATGTCGCCGCTCTCGATGTTTGGGCACGTCGGCATCTTGGTGACGATCATTCCCAGTATTTACAGCGATGAATTTGACTGCGTGAACGCAGCGGCCAACTGCGACGAGGTCGACGATTGCGCACCCAGGATTGTGCCCGACGACGAAATCGACCAGCTCCCCCCGTGCGGAAGCGTGCGGACCGATCACTGCGAAGGTAACGTTGCGAAGCAATGCGAGGAGGATGCGGGAGCCCTTTACGAGGTCTCGTACGATTGCTCGCTCGCGCACGCGACCTGCGTCGAAGGGGTTCGCCGAGAGGGAGACCCTTATGCTGATTGTAAAGCCAGCGAGGCGCCCTGTGCCGGGCACACCACCTCGTACTGCGACGGCACCCGTGCGGTCATCTGCGATGACTACTGGACCGATATGCTGAGCCCCGCCGTGTACGACTGCGCCGACGCTTGGGGCTCGACTTGCGTTTGGGACGAGGGCGACCAGCGCCCTGTGTGCAAGGTGCCCCCGGGCATGCCGCACTAGCCGATTGCCGTCGGCTCGTTCGGAGCGCGACTATTTATTGTCGTGCGCCTCCGCTGTCGATCCAGACTTCTCCTGCGGAGCCGCCGTCACTGGAGCCGCCCTCACCGCCGGCAACAGGCGTATCTTGGACACTAATGGATATGTTCAACTTGCCATTGTTCCAGATTTCACGACTGCCAATGCCGAAGCTGAATTCTATCCAGCTAGTGGATTGGTGCTTTCTCCCAGTGAGTACGTGAAAAGAAAGAATCGTATTTCCCATTTGCGCTGGTCTAGTCGGTTGCACGAGGCGCTCGCGAGGCGCGGGGCCTGCCCAACTCAGGAGAGAATCGAACCCTGAGCTGCGCCGACGCTACGTGCAGTCTTACCAGCAGCAGCATGACACCAGCTCCGTCGACCTCGATGAGCGCCGTCCCCTCAGCGCAAGCCCTCCGCTAGCGCCCCTCGCGAAGTCGCGCGAGAAACATCGAGAGCCTCCCAAGCCCGACGCCGCGCGGATACGTGAGCGAGCGCTGGCTGCGGCGGTGGCGGCCTACGCCGGCGCACGCACCCGAACTCCACGACCTACGGAATCTCGAACGACGACCCATATTGCTGGCAAGTCGGACCGCAGTCGGGACCGTTCGGTTGAACGGTCGCGTACAGGGGGATAAAAGTGCTGCGGTCGAGCACGGTCTCGTCGCCGCGGGTGAGCACGACGTGCAGGTTCTTCGGCGTGCCCGGAATCCGAGCTTCCAGGTAGAACTTGCCCGGCCGGGGACTGCAGCTTTCGCTTGGAGGTTTGCCGATTTCGTAGGATTCGCAGAACGGCACGAGGAAGGCGTCGATCGTTGGCGTGCAGTCGATGGCTTGCCAGGTGCCGGTTTCGTCCGGCGCGTCGTCCGGCGTCGTGAAGGTGCATGAGTACACCGCTTCGTCGCCCTCGAGCTCGAGCGAGTACTCGCCGTCGACCCAGGTGTTGTCGGCCGTGTCGATAAAGACACTCGCGTAGTCCGTGCAGCTCTCTGTCGAGCACTCCTCGTGGCAGGCGGTGAGCACCACTATGGGAACGAAGAGGAGGAAGAACGCGCGCATCATCGACGGCGGTTCTAGCGCGAAACGGCAGCACGTGTCAGGCAAAGCTTCTCGGGTCATCCATCTCGCGGTGTCGCGTCCCTCGCCCGCGAGGCAGAGCGTCACCCGATCAAGGTTGAGCTAGTCAATCGGCGGCGGCTCACCGCAAGGTCAGATCAGCAATCTGTCTCGAAGGCCTCGAAATTTCGCCGCCTCGCGATCCCAGATAGCGTTTCGTCCGACCGCCACGCCACCGTAATTGGAACTACGGATACGCCGACTCGAATGGGGCGTGGTCAGCTACTGGAAACACAAAGCCCTGCGTTCGCGTGAAGAGCCTCTTTGAGACCACTCGTGCGTTGACGCGAAACTCGCGTTTCGCTTAGCTTGGCGTTTTATATGAAAAAGCCAAGTGTCTCTGCGCGCAAGGTTGCGTGTCGGGCCGTCTTCGCGTTGGGTTGCTTCGTCTGCGCTCAGCTGGTGGGAGTGCGCGGCGCGCAAGCCGATAGCGCGAGGAAGGTGCAGGGGTTTGACGTGCTCGGTACGGTCGGGTACGGAATCGTCGGCCCCTATGGCATGACGTTCGGCGTGGACCTCGGCTACACTCTTCCCTTCGGACTTCGACTCGGCGCTGACACGAGTTTCGGGTTTGGCCGAACCCTCGAGGAAAAGAACGCGAGGGGGGAAACTGTCGAGACGATTTATCATGCGAGCTTTACTTTTGGGGGCTCGCTTGGGTGGGACTTTTTGTTGCCCTCGTTCCGGTTGCGGGCTGACCTCGGTACGGGATTAGACTGGTATTCGTACGACAGCCATAACTTCGAAGGCGTAGCGCCGGGGGTGCGGCAGTACCTCGGTCCCCGGGTCGCGCTGCTTTGGCAGTACGACAACTTCGAGTTCGGACTTCAGACCAAGTATTGGGTAATGGCGCACGATCTCTTTCATGTGGGCATCATGGGCGGCGTACGGTTCTGACTCGCGGCCACCGGCGCCAAAACTCGGGCTCACTCGGAGCTTTGAGACGGCGTGCGACGGCCGGTCCGCTCACCAACCTCTATCAACCAATCAAACTGTATCCGTCTGGTCAAGCGCGTCGCAGACATAGGCAGTCTGGTCGGGTAACGACCCGATCATGGAAGAGCGCAAAACGCGGACGGGGCGTGACGAGTGGCGGAAACGAATTGAGCGCTGGCGCGAAAACAAGTTGAGCGCCGAAGCGTGGTGTGTACCTGGGATGAGATTGCCGCTTGAAGGGACGCTGCTGGAGAAGTTGTCCACGTCTTGTTGCGCGGGGGCGATTCGTTCGGTGTACCACCAGGTTTTCTCGGCGATTCGAGTGCGGCTCGTGGCGTAGGGCCCGAAAGCTCCGTCGCTCGTCCCGTGCTATCCTGGTTGGGCAACATGAGCATCAAGCCCCGAGATCTGATGGCCCCTGACACCGAGCCGACCGACGAGGAGCTTGCGCTCGTGATGCGTGAAGCGCGAGACCTTGCGGTGCAGCGTCGCGCCACAGCGGACGCCTGGGTTGCAGCTCGGCTGAAGGAAGCTTCGATTTTTGCTCGGGCAAACACGCAAGCACGGCGGACCGACAACTCACGATGACGGCCGCGTCCGCCTCGCGCCCTCGTTTGTTGGTCGTGG
>Ga0247766_1000115_pt1 | contig 17041 bp, 10 predicted proteins | sample UWRJL223509R6_FD_179946 | JGI IMG/M metagenome (GOLD analysis project Ga0247766, IMG submission 179946) | Plant litter microbial communities from Arlington Agricultural Research Station in Wisconsin, United States - UWRJ-L223-509R-6 | ecosystem: Environmental > Terrestrial > Plant litter >... | reverse complement strand
CGACCACTTGCGCTACGACTCCCGGCACGACCGCGACGTTCACCATCAACTTGACCTCGCAGCCGACCGCGAACGTCACCATTGCCCTGAGTAGCGACGCCATGACCGCGGGCACCGTATCTCCGGACTCGGTCACTTTCACACCTACCGGGACTGGCATCTGGGACGTTCCACAGACGGTGACCGTGACCGGTCAAACCGGCACGGCAGGCACCATGACGCCGTACAACATCATCACTGCCGACGCCTCCGCACCTGGCGAGACGACCGGCTACAACGGCTACAGCATGATCGCCGACGTGATGTGTACGAATACGGTCCCGTAGCGCGAAGCGAGCGCCACCAGGGTCAGCCTTCGTCGGCGCGGGCGCCAACCGTGGAGGCTCTCGCGCGCTGAATCCGCACGAAGGGTGAGGGGGGGCTCGTCGCATTCGAAATCGAGCAGGCCGGCGCAGCCTGCGTGAAGCGCTGCGCGAATCGGCTCAGCAAATCTGCCGTGGCATCACCGGGGTAGACGCTGAATTGGTCGAAATCCGGGTACTGACCGCCGCGCTCGCTGTCGCGTCCGACGAGCAGCCAGAACATGGTCGCGTTTCCGCCGTGCGAGAGCACGCGTTCGTTCCACGCGGAATAGCTGTTCAGTCGCGAGGGCAGGCCCTCGCTGATTCGGCCCAGCTGGTCTCGTGTCACCTTCAAACCGTACTCTTCCAGCACGGTCGGCTTGCCGAGCTCGCGAGCTACGCGCAAATGATCGTCGATCCAACGTTCGCTCCAACCAAAGCCCGTGCCCCACGTGTCCGGGTACAGGTGAAACGTGCCGTAGTCGATGTTCGGCAGCGCTGTCAGAGCGGGGTGGTCGACGCCATTGTCGGCGTGGTAGGTCCAATGCTCGCTCTCTCCACCGAGAAACCCTTCGTCGCCGACCGCGACCAAGTGATTGCCGTCGATCGACTTGAGGTAGCTCGACATCTCGTGCGCCCAGCGCGTGAGTACGTGACTCGGAGTTCCGCTCGTTCCGCGCGGCTCGTTCGCGAGCTCCCAGCCGAAGATGGTTGGATCGTCGCGATAGGCGAGGTTCGTGAGGCCGTTGACGTGTGACGTGAGGTGGAAGATCCACGACTCGTAGGCTCGGCGAACGCGCGGGTCGCGATAAAAGTCCGAATGTGCGGATAGCCCGTACCACGCGAGGTATTGGTCCATCCCGCCGAATTCGTGCCAGTTGTTGGTCAGCACCAGTACCAGTTTGATGCCCAGTTGTCCCGCTTTGGCCAGCGCGTAGTCGAGCCCGCCGAGTCCGTTCGGGCCATCATTGAAGATCGCGTGCTGCGCCGCGGGATCCCAGCCCTGAAACCAAAATCCGCCTTTCGTGCCGTCGCCGTCGACACTACGCACGCGGCCGTCTAGCGAGCCGCGGTCGATGAAGGCCCAGGTTCGCACGACTCGAACGCCCATCGCACGGGCGCCTTCGAGCACGTCGTCGACCATCGGCCGTGGTGCATAGCCGAGGTAGTAGTTGTTCGCGCCTGCGAAGCAAAACGGCTGTCCGTCCAGCTCGAAGTTCGTGGCTGGATGATGGGTGACGTCGAAGCTGACGTTTGCGTGGGTGCTGGCACAGCCGGCGCTCGCGCAGCACGCAAAAATCGTGAACCACGCCGGCCAGTGCGGGGCGGCGTTCAACGCCCTGCACCTTGCTTCGCTGGCGTGCGGCGTCGGAAGCCGCAGCCGAACATGAACATCACGCAGGCGGCGAGAGCCCAAGCTCGATGCCCAGAAAATGTCGGAAAAGGCCCGGCGGCGGGGCAAATATCGAGCGGAAGCACGGGCTCGGCGAAGCACAGGCTGAGCCGCTGGGGGAGTTTGAATGCCAAGCTCGACGGATCGCCGAACAACGCAAGCAAACCGCCGCTCGCGTCACACAATAACCCGGCCGTGGCCGAGACCGCGGCGGTGAGCACCGCGCACAGCGTGGCTAATACGCCGTCGTGCGGCGCTGCTCCGCCGTCGACCGGATAACCGAGCGCGACCAAGAGCAGACCCAGAGAGACCAGCCGGACGCGCAGCGCACAGAGTGCGTCGAGCGATCGCTTCCATAAGTGGGTGACCGGCCGAGGTAGGCTTTTCTTGAGATCTCGAAGCTCAACGACGAAAGTCATCTGGTTTCCGCTCCGCCTTGCCGAACGCAAGGCCACAAAAGCGAAACGCCCTTACCGGAGACCGGAAGGGCGTTCGCCAAACGATGCGATGGGGCCCTTCCGCTACACAACGACCTTTTCCGTCTTCCAGCTGACGGCGCAAAGCGAGCTATGGAGCTCGAGGTGCAGGGCGGGGGACAACATCGCTGAGTGGGGATGGTACTTCCCGGCGAGCGCGGTTGTCAACGCATCCAAAAGCGTCTACCTCGTCTGTCTGGCTCGTCTGTCTGGCTCGTCTGGCTGTTAGGAAACCTGCTACGAAACCGGTGATACGAGTCGGAAACACGATTGAAAGCGTCGTGATCCCCGGGGCGGCGTTAGTTCGTGCTCAGTTCTGGGATTGGTTGGGTTCGCACGGCGGGCGCGGTTCAATGGCCGGCCGCACACGGAAAGCTCATGAAGTTCGACGTTTACGACCCTCAAAACGGCCCGTTCTACGATGAGACATTCGCAGCCCCGGGCGTGCCGCGTCCAGGCTTCGAGCCGCTCGTGAACGGCATCAACGCACTCGAGAACGGTTCGCTCTTGATGCGCCAAGCAGCGGCCGAGCGCGCGCTGCTCAGCATGGGCATCACCTTCACTCTGTATGGTGAAGGTGGCAGTTCCGAGCGCATCTTCCCCTTCGACGTTATCCCGCGGGTGGTCGGAGCCAAAGAGTGGGAGCGCATCGATCGCGGCCTGCGCCAGCGCATCGAAGCGCTCAACTTGTTCCTGTGTGACGTGTACGGCGAACAGAAGATCTTGAAGGACAAGGTCGTCCCGGAACAGCTGGTCAAGACCTGCCCCGACTTTCGCCCGCAATGCATCGGAATGAAGCCGCCGCGCGGCATTTGGTGCCACATCGTCGGCACCGATCTGGTGCGCGACAAGAACGGCGAGTTCTACGTTCTGGAAGACAACCTGCGCTGCCCGTCCGGTGTCAGCTACGTGCTGGAGAACCGCGCGATTTTGAAGCGCACGTTCCCGCGCGTGCTCGAACAAATGTCGATTCGCCCGGTCGACGACTATCCGCTCAGGTTGCTCGAGACGCTGCGCTTCTTGGCTTCGGATCGGCGTGACGATCCACAGGTCGTCGTGCTCACGCCGGGCCGCTTCAACAGCGCCTACTATGAGCACGCATTCCTCGCGCAGCAGATGGGTGTGGAGCTCGTCGAACCGCAAGATTTGGTCGTGCGCGAGGGCTACGTGCAGATGCGCACCACCGAGGGCTTCAAGCGCGTCGATGTGATCTATCGCCGCGTTGGGGATGATTTCTTGGATCCGCTGGTTTTCCGGCCCGAATCACTGCTCGGCATTCCGGGAGTGATGGAGGTGTTCTTGAACGGCCGCGTCGCGCTGGCGAATGCGCCGGGTACCGGCGTCGCTGACGACAAAGCCATCTACCGGTACGCCGAGCGCATCATCAAGTATTACCTCGACGAAGACGCGATCATCCCCAACGTGCCCACCTACGTGTGCAGCGATGAGAAGGATCGCGGGTATGTGCTCGAACACTTGCCGGAGCTGGTCGTAAAGGCTACCGACGGCGCGGGTGGCTACGGCATGCTGATCGGTCCGCATTCTACCCCCGAGGAACAGCTGGACTTCGCCGGGCGTATCAACAAGAATCCACGCGGTTACATTGCTCAGCCGACGCTGTCGCTGTCGCGTGTGCCCACGATCATCGGTGACCGCTTCGAGAGTCGGCATGTGGATTTGCGTCCGTACGTGCTGTACGGCGAGGACATCTACGTGCAACCGGGAGGTCTGACGCGTGTGGCGCTCAAGAAAGGTTCCTTGGTCGTGAATTCGTCCCAGGGCGGTGGTAGCAAAGATACTTGGGTGCTTTCCAACGACGGTGGGAGTCAGTCCCAATCGCAGTCTCAGGCTTGAGTTTTTCGCCCGCGCGCAGAAGCTCCGTTCTCCGACGACACCTAGCAATCCTGATTTCGAACTAAACAAGACAAACGATGCTGAGCCGAGTTGCCGATGCCATCTACTGGTCGAGTCGCTATGTCGAACGCGCCGAGAACGTCGCGCGTTTCATCGACGTAAATATGAACCTTTTGCTCGATTCCCCGATCGAGCAAAAGAGTGGCTGGGACAGCCTGGTCATGATCACGGGCGACCATGACCTTTTCGCCAAGCGGTTTGGTAAGGCCACTCCGCAGTCGGTCACGCAGTTCCTGACCTTCGATCGCGAGTATTCGAACTCGATCGCCTCCAGCGTCGCGTCCGCGCGCGAGAACGCGCGCACCGTGCGCGACATCATCTCGCGCGAGATGTGGCAGGAGCTGAACGAATTTTACCTGATGGTCAACCAGGCCGCCAAGCCCGACGTCAATCCGGAGGACCTGAACGACTTTTACGGTCGCGTGAAGCGCGCGGGGATCTACTTCGAGGGTGTGACGGACGCGACGCTGTCGCGCGGTGAAGCCTGGCATTTCGCGCGCCTGGGCCGGATGCTGGAGCGAGCAGACAAAACCTCGCGCATCCTAGACGTGAAATATTTTCTGCTTTTGCCCGCCGGGAGCGGCGTCGGCACGACGGTCGATCAGCTAGGCTGGACGGCCTTGCTCAATTCTGCCAGCGCGCTGCAGATGTATCGCCAGCTGTTTCACGTCACGTCGCCCGCGAACGTGACCAGCTTCTTGCTCTTGAATCAGAGCTTTCCGCGCGCCATCTCGTATTGCGTTCGCGAAGCGCAAGAGAGTCTGCACGCGGTGATGCGATCGCCCATTGGCACCTATCGCTGCGAAGCAGAGCGCTTGCTCGGGCAACTGCGCGCGCGTCTCGACTACGCGACGATTGATGACGTCATGGCAGAAGGTCTACACGAATATGTCGACGGCCTGCAGGGGGCGATCAATGACATTGGGACTGCAATCCACAAGCAATTCTTCGAGGTCTGAGTAGCCGTGGCCATTCGAATCGCACTTCATCACAAGACCAGCTACGACTACGAGCGCCCAGTGACGCTCGGGCCGCAGGTCATTCGCCTGCGCCCCGCGCCGCACAACCGCACGCCGATCCACAGCTACTCGCTGGACATTCAGCCGCCGGAACACTTTCTGAACTGGCAGCAAGATCCGCAGGGGAACTACCTGGCGCGCGTGGTCTTTCCGGAAAAGACCAAGCATTTCAGCGTGACCGTCGATATCGTCGCGGACCTCGAGTCGTACAATCCGTTCGACTTCTTCTTGGAGCCCAGCGCGGAGCAGTCGCCGTTTTCTTACGACAAGATGCTGGAGCACGAGCTCCAACCGTATTTTGCCAAGGTCCCCGCCGGTCCTCACTTCGAAGAGTTGATGAAGAACATCGACCGCACCGAACGGCGCACGGTCGACTTTCTGATCGACGTGAATCGCGCCGTCTTCGACGCGGTCAAATACATCGTTCGTCTCGAACCAGGCGTGCAGACGCCGGAGGAAACGCTCGAAATCGGTAAAGGCTCGTGCCGTGACTCGAGCTGGCTGCTGGTTCGCGTCCTGCGCGAGCTCGGCATCGCCGCCCGCTTCGTCTCGGGCTACTTGGTGCAATTGGTTGCCGACGAAAAGCCGGTCGTCGGTCCCACCGGCCCCACCGCGGACTTCACCGATCTCCATGCCTGGTGCGAAGCGTACGTGCCAGGTGCCGGTTGGGTCGGCCTCGATCCCACTTCTGGTCTGTTGACGGCTGAGGGACACATTCCGCTGGCGGTGAGTCCGGATCCGTTGTCTGCCGCGCCGATCGAGGGCGGCGTCGAGAAAGCAGAGACCGATTTCGACTTCGCGATGTCGGTCGAACGCGTGATCGACGTGCCGCGCGTCACCAAACCGTACAGTGAGGAGCAGTGGCAAGCGATCCTCGAACTCGGTAACGAAGTCGATTTGCAGCTCGAGGCGCAGGACGTTCGTCTGACGATGGGTGGCGAGCCCACGTTCGTGAGCGCGCTCGAACCCGACGCAGCGGAGTGGAACGTGGCCGCGCTCGGCGGTCAGAAGTTGCCCACGGCCGACCGGCTACTGCGTCGCCTGCAGGCCTTGTGGCAACCCGGATCGATGCTGCATCACGGTCAGGGCAAGTGGTATCCCGGCGAACAGCTCCCGCGCTGGGCCCTCGGCTGCTTCTACCGCAAGGATGGCGTTCCCGTTTGGGAAGACCCGAAGCTTTTCGCGCAAGAGTCTGCGCCGCCTGGCCATCAGATCGAACACGCCGAAATCTTCGTCAAGCATCTGATCGAGCTGCTGGGTCTGAAGAAGACCGGCTTGATGCCCGCCTATGAAGACGCTTTCTACTACCTGTGGCGAGAGCGCCGGCTGCCCAGCAACGTAGACCCGCTCAAGAGTAACCTCGCAGAGCCGATTGAACGCGCGCGCATCGCGCGCGTTTTCCGACAAGACTTGGGCAGCATCGTTGGCTACGCGCTGCCGCTTGCCTATGCCGGCGGCTGGGTTTCCGGCAACTGGTTCTTGCGTGAAGAGCACTTGTTCTTGATGCCGGGTGACTCGTCGATGGGCCTGCGCCTGCCACTCGACTCGCTACCGTGGATGGCACGCGGCGATTCAGACGCAGAGCCGGAGCGCGATCCGTTTGCGGAGCGCGGACCCTTGCCGACAGCGTATCGCTTTCCTCCGTCGCCGCCGACGGCGCGGCCCACGGTGCGCCGTCCGCAGCGACCTGGCTTTCCGAACGAGTTCAGCAACGCCGATCCGCACCTCAAGCCACTGCCCTTCGAGTCGGCGACGGGCATCACGCGCACGGCGCTGTGCGTCGAGCCGCGGGGCGGCATCTTGCATCTGTTCATGCCGCCCATCCCGATGCTGGAGAATTACCTCGAGCTGGTCGCGGCGATCGAGCAAACCGCCAAAGATCTGGGCTTCCCGATCCAAATCGAAGGCTATGAGCCGCCGAACGATCCGCGCCTCGCCGTGTTCCGTCTGACGCCCGATCCGGGCGTGATCGAAGTCAACGTGCCCCCGGTCAAGAATTGGCAGGAGCTCGTGGTGCAGACGGAGAGCCTGTACGAGGCGGCGCGTGCCGAGCACCTGACCGCTGAAAAGTTCGAGCTCGATGGTGCTCACATCGGCTCCGGCGGTGGTAATCACATGGTGATGGGCGGCGCCACGTCCGCCGACAGTCCGTTTCTGCGGCGACCGGACCTGCTCGCCAGCCTGGTGGCGTATTGGAATAACCACCCTTCGCTGTCTTATCTCTTCTCTGGACGTTTCATCGGTCCGACCTCGCAAGCGCCGCGCGTGGACGAGGCTCGGAACGACTCGGTGTACGAGCTCGAAGTTGCCTTTCGGGAGTTACCCGAAGTGGGTGGTTACACGCCCCCTTGGCTGGTCGATCGCATTTTCCGCAACTTGCTCACCGACGTAACGGGCAACACCCACCGCTCGGAATTTTGCATCGACAAGCTGTATTCACCGGATGGCTCCACCGGGCGCCTCGGTCTGCTCGAGCTGCGCGCGTTCGAGATGCCGCCCCATTACCGCATGTCGAGCGTGCAACAGCTGCTCTTACGCTCGCTGTTGTCGGCGTTCTGGGAACGTCCGTACCGCGCGCCCCTCGTAAAGTGGGGCACGCTGCTGCATGATCGCTTCCTGCTGCCGCATTTCGTGCGCCAAGACTTGGGCGACGTGATGAGCGATCTGCGCGAGCGGGGCTACGAATTCGACGACGAATGGTTCCGCCCGCACTACGAGTTCCGCTTTCCGTTCTTTGGACGTGTCGCCAAAGACGCGATCTTGATGGAGATACGCGGCGCGCTCGAACCTTGGAACGTGCTCGGCGAAGAGAGTGGTGCCGGTGGTCAGGCGCGCTACGTCGATTCGTCGTTGGAACGACTGCAGGTCCGGGCTCTCGGTCTCACCGAGGGACGCCACATGATCACGGTCAACGGCTACCCGTTGCCGCTCCAGCCCACCGGCGTATCAGGGGAGGGCGTATGCGGCGTGCGCTACCGCGCCTGGCAGCCCCCCTCCTGCCTGCACCCGACCATTGGCATCCACGGTCCGTTACATATCGACATCTACGACAGCTGGAATCAGCGGGCGATCGCAGGCTGCACCTACCACGTCGTTCACCCCGGAGGACGCGCCAACGAGGTGCGGCCGGTCAACGCTCCGGCCGCCGAGAGCCGGCGAATTGCCCGGTTCGACCACATCGGTCACGTACCTGGGCGTTTCGCCGTGAGACAGCCCAAGCTCGATCCACACTTTCCGTTCACTCTCGATTTGCGCCGCATGCCGTGACAGGCGTGACATCCAGGCCGAGTCTCGCGTATGACAATGCGTGGTGGCTGTCGATTCTTGGCCGTACCTCGGCTCACCAAACGCGCTCGAGCGACATGTGACTGCGTTTGACGAATTTCGTGATGCAAGCGGTGCGTTGCGTGCGCATCAAAGCTTGCTGGAGCGCTTTCTTGCGGAGCGTTCGCCGGTCGAGCTCGACCAACTGCAGAAGTCGGTTCGTTGGCGCATCACCGAACAAGAGGTCACGTTCAACATCCTAGGCGTCCCTGAGGGGACGAACCGACCTTGGCATCTAGACGTGCTGCCCTACCTGGTCGAGCGCAACGAGTGGCTGGCACTGTGCCGCGGGCTGCGTCAACGGGCGCGCCTTTTGAACGAGATCATCGCGGATTGTTACGGCCCTCAGCGCCTCGTTCGTGAGGGGCTGTTGCCCGCCGAGCTCGTGCTGGGCCATCCAGATTTCCTGCGCGCTTGCCACGGCTGGGAACCGGTCGGTCGACATCGCTTGCACCTGTACGCGGTGGACCTGGGGCGAGATCCGAACGGCAGGTTCACGATCTATTCAGACCGCACGCAAGCTCCGACCGGCGCAGGCTACGCGCTCGAGAATCGGCTGGTCATGGGCCGCACCTTACCCGACCTCTTCCGCGACTACCGCGTCGAGCGTATCGCGGGCTTCTTCGCAAAAATGCGGCGCACGGTCGAGAGCCTGGCACCCAAAGTGAATGGCGGGCAGCCGCGTGTGTTGCTGCTCTCCGCAGGCGCGCGCGACGAAAGCTCGTTCGAACACGCCTATCTCGCGCGTTACCTCGGATACGAACTCGTCGAGGGCCGAGATCTGACGGTTCGAGACAACGTCGTTTACCTGAAAACGCTGTCGGGCCTGAGGCGCGTGGACGTGCTGTTGCGACGCGTCGGCGATGCTTGGTGTGATGCCTTGGCCTTGCGCGGTGGCTCGATGCAGGGCGTCGCGGGCCTGGTCTCCGCCGCGCGTGCCGGCAACGTCGGGCTCGCCAACCCGCTCGGCTCGGTCATCACCGAGATGCCCGCGTTGAAGGCCTACTTGCCTGGCTTGGCCCGCGCGGTCTTGGGCGAAGAGCTGATGGTCGAATCCGTGCCGACCTTCTGGTGCGGTGAAGCGTCGTCGCTGTCGTTGGCGCTCGGCTCGCTGAATGACATGGTGATCAAGCCCGCCTTCGGCGATCGCCGCGGTGATCCGTTCGTCCCAGCGCAGATGGACGAAAAAGCCCGCGCGCAATTGATCGAGCGGCTCAAGGCGCACCCCGGCGATTTCGTGGCCGAGCGTTGGGGCGGCCTTTCGACGGTGCCCGTCTGGGGGTCAGGCGCGGTGGTGCAGGGCGGTCTCGCGTGGCGCGCGTTCCTGTGCCGTGATGGCGACGACTACGACGTGATGCCGGGCGGCCTCGCGCGCATCAATGAATCGCCGGACGGCCTGTTTCTTGCGATTCGCAGCAACGCAGTGAGCAAAGACGTTTGGGTGCCATCGGCCGCGGGCAGCGCCGAGCCTGTCTTGCCATCGATGCCCGATCGCCGCGTCGATTTGAAGCGCGGCGGTTTGGATTTGCCAAGCCGCTTGCTCGACGACATTTATTGGCTTGGTCGCTACGTCGAACGCTGTGACTGTACGGCGCGCTTGGCGCGTGCAGGCATCGAACGAGCCACGCTCGAGGCCGCCCCCGATGCGCCGCTCGCGTTGGGGGCCATTTTGGACGCTCTGCAGCGCTCCGGTGTGACCCCCGCGGCGTTGGACCCCAAAGCCAGCGAAGGACGCCCCGGCGCGCCGACTACTCCCGCAGAAGCGATCCTCATGGGCGTCCTGTTCGACGCCGATTCACCGAACAACCTTCGCGGCATCTTGCGTCGAGTGCACGAGCTCACCCTGGGTGTACGCAGTCGCCTGTCGCGCGACGCCTGGCATGTCCTCCGCCGGCTGTCGAACTCGATCGAATCGCTGCCGAGCACCACCCCCGAAAAGCTCGGCAACGCCGTTGATCTGCTGGATCAGATCTTGATTACGCTGGCGGCCGTCAGTGGAACCACGCTCGACAACATGGTCAGAAGTCATGCGTGGGCGTTCTTGGACATGGGGCGGCGGGTCGAGCGCGGCGCACTCTCATTGGTGCAGTTGCAATCGTTGCTGCCACCCGGCGCGTCGCGGGTTCACATGGAAGCACTGCTCGAGGTTGCCGACAGTCTGCTCACCTATCGAGCGCGCTACCTGAGCACTCTGCAGGTCGCACCGGTCGTGGATCTGCTGCTCACCGACACCTCGAACCCACGCTCGGTCGCGTTCCAGGTGGAAGCGCTGATGGACCATTTCAAGCGCCTGCAGATGCACAGCGACGTAACGCGCACCCGCGCCGAGCGCCGTTTGATCTCGCTGCAAAGCACGCTGCTCACCGCGGACATCGAGCAAGCCTGTGCCGGTGACGGTTCGGGTCTGCGCCAACTGCTCGAGGAATCAGCCACCCTCTTGTGGCAATTCTCGGACGAAGTGGGTCACACGTTCTTTTCGCACCTCGCATCCTCGCGCGCGGTCTCGCCACCGGTGTGGATCAACGAGGACTTGGAAGCAAAATGAGGATGTTCAGCGTCAGTCACTCGACGCGTTACGAGTACGAGAGCCCCGTGGTGCATGCGCACCACATCGCCCACTTGGCGCCGCGCCCGTTGCAGTTTCAACGAGTCTCCGGCTACTCCCTGGATGTCTCTCCCGAACCATCGAGCCTGTACGAAGAGCACGACTATTTCGGCAATCGCGCGCACTACATCGAGATCTTGAGCGAACACGAGGCGCTAGTCGTGACCGCGAAGACGTACATCGGGCTGCGCGAACGCGACACACCAGAAGGTCTCGCTGCGCGCGTGACGTGGGAGGACGCCGCGGAGCGCATGGCCGCGGATCGCGGCTTGGTGGAGGTCAGCGAGTACCGTTTCGACTCCCCGCTGGTGCGCGCGCACTCCTTGCTCGCGGCCTACGCCGCGCCTTCCTTCGCGCCCAAGCGTCCGCTGGTAGACGCGGTGTTGGCGTTCAATCGGCAAATCTTCGAAGAGTTCACGTACGATCCACGCGCAACCGATCTCAGTACGCCACTCGCGCAGGTGCTGCGCGACAAGCGTGGCGTGTGTCAGGATTTTGCGCACGTGGCAGTAGGCGCCTTGCGCTCGCTCGGACTCGCGGCGCGCTATGTCTCGGGCTACCTGGAGACCGATCCCCCGGTCGATCGCCCGCGGCTCGTGGGCGCTGATGCCTCGCACGCCTGGGCTTCCGTGTACATCCCCGGCTTTGGCTGGTTCGATTTCGATCCGACCAACGCGGTCATCCCCGGGACTCGTCACGTGACCGTCGGTTGGGGCCGGGATTTCAGCGACGTGAGTCCGCTCAATGGCGTAGTCCTGGGCGGAGGCGCGCACAGTATCGAAGTCGCCGTCGACGTCGAGGCGCTCGGCTGACGCGCTTCGCGCCGCCAGTGGGGAGAGCCGGATCTCGGCCGTTACTTCAGTTTCACGAACTTGGACAGCAGGCGGATGTAAGCGACCTGATAGCCGTCGCTGTTTTCGGTCACCGCCCAGGAATTGAGCGGCCAACTGGTATTGAAATCCTTGTACGACTTCTGCGCTGGCTGGGCGAGCGGCGGCGAGAGCGACTCGGCATCACAGCGAAGCCCGGAGCAATTGTTCGGGCAGCAAGCATCCACCGCGTAGCTCGGGTTCGGACCACCCGTCAAAAAGCCGGGTGCCGGCCCATACTTCGAGACGCCGACCTTCTCCCAGAGGGCGCTGCCGTGCGAAAACCAAGTGTGATAAAACGTGCTGACAGAGGCCGTTGCGCCGTACGCGCCCATGTTCGACAGGTAGACGAGACCGAGCGGGTTCACGCCGTGCAGGTAGTGAATGTAGCGCTCCCCGGCCTTGCGTGAGTCGAGGTCTTTGCTCGGATCGACGCCGAAACTCAGCATGTCGTAAAACATCGACCCCTGATTGGACTTCGTGCTGTTGCTACCCCACGTGTAGTCTTTCATGTACGCGAGGTAGGGGTCGACGTTGCCAGCGTGCGCTTTGAAGTTGTCGTTACCGTTCATGCCTGCGGAGTAGGCTTTCAGGATCGCACTCTTCACCGCTGGTGTGGCGGCATCGAGCTGCGTGTAATAGAGCAGTGCCAGCTGCGTCGCGGGCTCCCACGGGGCAGCGTAGTTGTTGGCGACCAGATGCGCGCTTTGGTAGTGAGCGTCGAACCAGCTGCGAAATTGGTCATCCTTCGTGAGTTGATACAGGTAGACCGCGCTTTCGAGCTTCATCATCGAGCGGCCGTAGTCGTCGACTTCTTGCTGACCCGCGCCGAGACCCGTGCTGCCAGACGCCGAGTCGTTGTTCTTGAAGGCGACGCTCGGGTTGGCTTCCGTCCAAGTCCAGGCTTTGAGCGCGCGGCCCTGCAGATCGCTCGTATAGGTGCTCAATTCCGCCTTGCCCAGCGAGCCGAGGATTACGGCTCCGAGCGCGTAGGCCGCGGCGGTGCTGGAGGTCGCGGACGTGCTCGCAGGACCGTAGTAGCTCGGATCTTTGGCAGCGGAAGGTGGGGTCGCGCTCGCTTCACCGACGATGCTCAGCACCGAGCCGTCTAGGTTCTGCAGTCGGGTCAAGTAATCCAGCCCCCACTTGGCTTCGTCGAGCACGTCCGGGATACCGTTGCCGGACTCGGGAATGCCGTAGTCGTCACTCCAAGCGCTCTTGTTCTCGAGGTAGGCGTGTAGCAACGAGACCACGTAGCTCGCGGTCCAATTGGTGTATTTGTTGTAGTCGCCGGCGTCGTACCAACCGCCCCACAGGTCCTTCGCGCTGCTCGCGTCCGCCTTGCTGGCGAATGCACGACATTCGTGATCTTGCCCCGGGCCGACGTGAGACGCCGCGTCTGCCCATTCTACGCCGGCCCACTTTGCGTCCTTCACTTGGCCAATTCGTTGGTAAAAGAAGGTGCGTACGGCCTGCTTGAGGACCTCTCGGTACACCGTGTCCGATATCTCGAACAGGTCCGAGCGCGCGTTGTGATCAGCGTCGAGCACGTAGTACGTGCCAGGCTGCGTGATTTGGGAGAAGTCGAACCACCAAGCTTTGTCGCCCGAGCTGGCGTCGGTTGCGCCCCCGTTCCAAGGCGTCACTGCCGCGCTCAGCGCGGTCGCTCCGGTCCGTGCATCGATCACTGACAAGTTTGCGGAAGGAGTGAACGCTTGGTCGCTATCGAAGCCGGTCTGCGGGTCGCGCACGACGGCGATCTTCTCCGAATCCGGCAAATATCCGAATTGATCGACGACGATGAACTTGCTCAACGTGGCTTGCGGTGGAGCGATCGGCCCCGCTCCGCCGCCGGCCGTCGTTGGGCTGCCGGCGGCTCCGGTCCCGGCGATCCCATCGCTGCCCGCGACGGCACTCGGAGCACCAGCAGCGGCACTCGGGCCGGCCCCGGCACCAGCCCCCGCCGTGGCGCTCGCGCTAGGCGCGCTGCTGGATTGACCGGAGTGGCACGCTTCCGTTACCGCGGCGCCGAAGCCCAGTAGAAGAACGAGTGAGTAGCGGCGGCGAAGGGGATTTCGGAGCATGTTCGGCTGATGCGGAGAAGGCGTTTCAGATCGAGGAAATCTCGAAATCCGAAGCGTGACGCCTTTGCATGCGTGAGTCTCGTAGAAAATCGCTCGGGTGATTGGAAATTGCTCTTACAGACGGGGACGATCGGCTCCGCCGTAGTATAACTTTCGCATCATGTCGGTTCGCAGGGTCTCGATCGCGGAAGCAATGGATAGTAGCGGCGTCGCCTTCGGAACGAGCGGCGCGCGCGGCCTCGTCAGCGCCATGACGGACGAGGTTTGTTACACCTACACGCGCGGCTTCCTTCAGTACCTCGAGCGCGAGGGTGAAATCCAACGCGGTGGACGCGTGGCCGTCGCAGGAGATCTTCGTTCGAGCACCCCGCGGATCATGCGGGCCGTGATGAAGGCGATTGCCGATCAGGGCAGCGTGCCAGTGACCGGTGGACGCGTGCCGACGCCGGCCCTCGCATTGTACGGATTTGCGCAGAAGATCCCGTCGATCATGGTGACGGGCAGTCACATTCCGGACGACCGCAACGGCATCAAGTTCTATCGTCCCAAGAGCGAGTTGCTCAAGCGCGACGAACCCGGCATGAAGGAGCAAGTCGTCGAGCTTCCGACAGATTTCGATGCGAAGGGGGCGACCTTGCCCAGTGCGCAGCGCATCGAACCCAGTGTTTTGCCCGAGATCGAACGGCGCTATGTGCAGCGCTATTTCGACGCCTTCGGTCAAGGGGCGCTACGCGGTGCTCGAATCGGCTTGTTCGAGCATTCCGCGGTGGGTCGCGATCTGCTCTTCGAGGTGCTGACCGGACTAGGTGCCGACGTGACGCGCCTCGGTCGATCGGAGGCGTTCATTCCCGTCGATACCGAGGCCATTCGCCCGGAGGATGTTGCCTCGGCGGCGCGCTGGGCGACCGAGCACGAGTTCGACACGATCGTCTCGACCGACGGCGACAGCGACCGCCCGCTCGTCAGTGACGAGCGCGGCAAGTGGTTGCGAGGCGACGTCGCCGGCATTCTCACGGCGAAATTTCTCAGCGCGACCTTCGTCGCAGCTCCCGTGAGCTGCAATACCGCGGTCGAGAAATGCGGCGCGTTTCGGCGCGTGGTACGCACTCGGATCGGCTCTCCGTACGTCATCGAGGCCATGAATGGCGCGCTCGGTGGCGCTGAAAAGGTCGTCGGCTACGAGGCGAATGGTGGGTTTCTGACCGCGACTGATTTCAGCCTGGCGGGACCGTTGCCCGCGCTGCCGACGCGCGATGCGTTCCTGGTTCCCTTGGCCGTGCTGCTCAGCGCTCGCGCTCAGCGCACCAGCATTTCACGTTTGCTGCAGACCTTGCCGCAACGCTTCACCGCGAGCGATCGTCTGGAAGATTTCCCGACCGCGCTGTCCAAAGAGCGCCTCGGCGCGTTGGCTCAAGGGGGCGCCGAGGCGATCGCGGCTGCATTCCCAGCCTTCGGCGCGGTGGTTGAGGTGTCCACGGTCGATGGTTTGCGCGTGACGTTCGCGTCGGACGAGGTCGTGCATCTGCGCGCATCGGGCAACGCTCCGGAACTCCGCTGTTACACCGAGGCTGCGAGTGAGGCGCGCTCGTTCGAGTTGAACGAAGAAGCGCTCACGGTGCTACGCGGCTGGCGCTGAGCGAAAGGGGAAGGCGGTCGTTGCCGCTCACTCACCACGCGCGTCGGCCGAAGCGTGCGATGAATCCGCGGTGTGCGTCGAGCGCTGAATCATCGACCGTCGCAAGCACCTGTGGGCGGTGTCCGCTCTGAAATTCGAGCACCGTGATCGTGCGCTCGCTGGCAATGAAGCGCGCTCGCCAATCCTTGACGGCGACCACGTAGCCCGAACCGTCCTTGCGGATGCGGCGAAAGGCTTGCGGCTCGGGCCCGAGTCGCAGCACGGTCACGAACCGCTCGGCAAGCTCGACCGAGTAACCGGAGCTGAGGAAGCCTAGCTGTTCGGTCGCCAGCGGCGAAAATTCGACCGCGTAGTCCGGCTGCGGATCGCTCGGCGCTTCGAGCCAGCCGCTGCTGGCGTCGGGCACGCTATCCGTGTACGCGATGTACGGCTTCAAATCCAGCACCGGCGAGCCATCCAAGATGTCGAGGTTCTGGACCTGTAAGGTCAAACCTTCCACCTTGCACAGCTCCACGACACTCATGCCAATCGGATTTGGACGGTAGGGCGAACGAGTCGCGAACACCCCGCGTCTGAGGCCGCTCCGAGGCGGCGAAACCTTGGGCTTCCAGGTGGTGTTGAGGTGGAACCAGAACAGCACCCAGATGAAATTGAAGCCCTGGATGTCCTCCAAAGCTTGCTCCAAATTACGCCCCGGAAAGAGCTCGATGGTGCCTTGGACGCCGCGCGCCAAGACGGGTTGGCGGGGCGCATCGATGCGCTCTTTGAAAGGTGAGTGGACGACGCCGATGGGGCGCAGGTTGAGAGATTCGGTCACGGGTAGGGCGTTCTCGGTCACGGCGTTAAGAAGGACGCGCGGCGCCTGCGGCGCGCGGTGGGAGACTCTCGTTGGCGGAGGGTCGGACGGTGGCGCTTGGCCGCTCGCGCTGACGCTGAGGGAAAGCACGCGCCTGTTCGGTCAGTTCTCGTGGGCCTAGCCTCATTCGCAGATCGTGATCTGATCGTGCCAAAGTCAGAGAGGTCGACGTATTCCCGGGCATTCGGCTGAACTGCCTTCCGCGCGCCCGGCGCGAAGCGTGCGGCGCTTCGCGCGCACCTGAGTTTGTGGGCAGCGTCGTGTGACTCCGCTCGGGGGTGACCGGTGGGGGCATGCGGCTGAGCTGCCTTCCGCGCGCCCGGCGCGAAGCGTGCGGCGCTTCGCGCGCACCTGAGTTTGTGGGCAGCGTCGTGTGACTCCGCTCGGGGGTGACCGGTGGGGGCATGCGCGAAGCGTGCGGCGCTTCGCGCGCACCTGAGTTTGTGGGCAGCGTCGTGTGACTCCGCTCGGGGGTGACCGGTGGGGGCATGCGCGAAGCGTGCGGCGCTTCGCGCGCACCTGGG
>Ga0247766_1000114_pt1 | contig 17158 bp, 10 predicted proteins | sample UWRJL223509R6_FD_179946 | JGI IMG/M metagenome (GOLD analysis project Ga0247766, IMG submission 179946) | Plant litter microbial communities from Arlington Agricultural Research Station in Wisconsin, United States - UWRJ-L223-509R-6 | ecosystem: Environmental > Terrestrial > Plant litter >... | reverse complement strand
CCCGCACACGGCCCGACACACGGGTCGGGCAACCTCCCCCGAGCACCGACTGAAAACCTCAACTTTCACTTGAACTTGGATCCGAGCGTGAGGCTTGACCGATGTCTAGGGGTGGCTAAAGTTCAATAGTATTCCCGGCGCAAGCCCTGACAGAAAGCGAGGACTCGAGATGCTTCCTCCGTTCATTATCGATCAGATCCGGCGGCGGGAAGAGGATGTACAGCGTCGGCAAGAACTCGATCGCCCCCGCCTCGAGCTACCGGTTGACGTGTACCACCCCGCGCCGGAACCCAAGCCTGCCGAAGATGACGCTGAACGTGGCGTGATCATCCTCGATCTGGGCTGACTCTTTCTTAGTTAAAAAAAAGTAGCACCCGCGGCTCGCGTCGAAAGGCGCATTAGCATCGAGTGCCGTCTGAGGTTGCCTCGGCGCAGAGCGCTGGCAGTGGACGCAACGATTGCGACTTGTGCCGCTCGCCACTAGGCTCCGCCCGCGCATGCGACCCCTGTTACGTCTCGCGGCCCTTTCGGTGCTGCTCTTGAACGCTTGTTATCCGCCCGGCGACGGCAAAGCTCCGCCGCTCGACGAGATCTACTTTCCGACGGGGGCCGCGCTCGACGGGTCGTGGGAGTTCGACCGCCGTCCCGAGACGACCAAGTCGCAGTACCTGTATATCGCGAACAGCGACTTCGATCTGCAGTACCGCTCCTCGTCGCTGATTTCTTACAACTTGGATCTGCTGAGCGACCGCATCCCGCGAAGCTGCAACACGAACGAAGATTGCAACGCCAAGGGTGACGGTTGGGTGTGCGATACCCCGACGCCGAACGACACGAAGCGCGTGCCCACCTACTACTGCGTCCAGGACGTCGCTAAACCTTGTGGCGACTCTGGTGAGCGAGTCTCCGCCGATCAGGTGCTCTATCCCGGACGCTGCAACCCGCTCGATCCGGCGGATATGCGGGTCTCGTCAGTGGGGATCGGCGCGTTTGCGAGCGACGTGATCTGGCGCCCGAATTGCGACACGACGGACGCCAACGGGGAGTGTGAGAACGACCCCGAGGGGCGCTCGCGTTTGTTCATCCCGGTACGCGGTGACTCGACCCTGCATTGGATCGACGTCCTGAACGACGACGATCCGAAGTGGCAGGAGAATCAGTTCGATTGCGGACAAAACAACGGCGATGAAGACGGCTGTGACGCGGCTCACCGGTCCGGCGACACGCCCGACGACAACATTGATCGCCTCGAGCAGAATCCCGAGCCGTTTGGCGTGGACGCCACCGAATATGGCGAATTCGTCGTCGTCACGAATCAAACCACAGGCACCGTCTCGCTTTATCACGATGAGGGTGTCAAGGGGCCAATGCTGGTCAGCATCGCCAGCGGACTGCCGTTCGCACCGATTGGCATCGCGGCCATCCCCAAGCCGACATTCGCGGAGCCGACGACCAAGTACGAGCCTGGCTTTCTCGTCACGTATCGCAATGCCGCGCAGGTCGATTTGTTGCGCGCGCACGAGGAGCCGCCGTTCACCAGCGATGACAGCGCGCGTCCTCCCTACACCCGCTACACGTTACGCCGCGCCGCCTCGGTGCCGGTCAACGCCAACTCGCTGAACTTCGATCAGCGCGGGATCGCGATCGACAAATCGCCGCGCGTGGCCGACTACGACAAGTGCGCGAACACCGCCGCTCAATGCGGGGCCTCCGACGAGTGCAAGGCGGCCCTGGAGACCTGCCTGCGGTCCGCGCACCAGCCCGCCGTTTTCGCGGCGAGCCGCGCGCCCGCTTCTTTCTTGGTCGGGGCGATGACTACGGATCTGAACTTCGTATCGGGCACGAGCGAGCTGCCGTCTTTTACGGACTCGCTCCCGCTGTCCGTCGGTCCGTCGCGCGTCGTCGTGGGCAAGGTGCGGGTTCCGGGTACGACATTCCACGACGGCTCCAGCTCCTATGACCTCGCGAGCCGCATTTTCATCGTCTGCTTCGATTCACGACGCATCTTCGTGTACGACCCTGCGCGGCGTGCCATCGAGGCGATTGTGAGCACTGGCCGCGGCCCGCACGCGCTGGCCGTAGATGGTGAGCGTGGGCTCGCTTACGTCGCTCATTTCACTGACTCGTATCTGGGCGTGATCAGTCTGGATTTGCGCTTCCCCAAAACCTACGCGGCGATTGTCGCAAGCATCGGCACACCCAAGGCCCCTCGGTCCTCCAAGTGAAAATATTTTCTCGGCTGCTGCCCTCTTCCTTCGATCCGCATCGAGCGGTGATGCTCGGCTTGAGCGTCGCGGCAGCGGTGCTCGCGTCCTGCACGCAGAACCCAATCACGGTCAACCTGCACGCGATGCAATCCAGCGGCAAAGTGAGCTTCGTGTGTCGCGGTGCCGACAACCCCGCCAAGGGCCACAAGCTCGACGAATGCCCTGACTACGAGGCTGGGTCGCGTCACACGATTGCACTGGTGACACAGACCTTCACCAACGAGGTCGCGGTCGTGGATCTGGCGGCTCAGCAGATCGCCGACATCGATCGGACGACGCCTGGCTACTCTTTCTTACGGGTCGGGGCGATGCCCGGCTCCATCGTGACCACGCCCGGCGGCGCGGCCACCTTCGTCGGGGTGACCGGGCCGGAGAAGAACGGAATTTTTGCGTTACCGTCAACGTGCATCATGCCGCCGATGGTCGGTGAGGAGGCGCGTGATTTGACGACTTGGCCGGCCTGCCATCTGAGCTCCGAGCCGGGCGACATCGCCGTGGTCGTCGACCCCGTCCAGGTCAATGGTGCGCAGCGTGAGAGTTGCCTGAACCCAGCGCCATCGCCGCCGACTTCGACCAATGTCGACTGCCCAGCAGACACGGTCAATGAAGCCGGGCCTGTCGGTCGGCGCAAGTTGCTGGTCGCTCTGCCCAGAGAGCACAAGGTGATCCTATTGGACGCCCAGCGCCTACTCGACCAGCAGGCAGGCAAGTTCCCAGAGTGCGAACCGGAGGCGACCTTTGCGCTCGATGCGGAGATCCCAGCCTCGTACTCGCAAATCTTGCCCGAAGACCTGAAACCCACGGCTGGTGCCATGTGCGCATCACCGACGTACGCCACTGCGGACAAGAGCGAACTGCCGACTCCGGGCGGAATCGCGGCGCTTGGTGAGCGCGCATACGTCGCCGATACCAGCCGAGCGGTCGTACACGTGCTCGATCTCTCCGATCCGTGCGCGGCGCAAGAACTACCGCCGCTCTTGCCGCTTTCGTACGAGCAGCCGTGGCGATCGGTCAAGACCTCGCGCGTGGCGGTCAGCCCGCTTTCGACCACTTCGAAAAATCCACGCGGTCAGCAGTTCTTGTACGCAATCGATCAAGACGACCAACCCGCCGCGAGCGTCATGGTCTTCGACTTGACCGCGGTCGATCCGAACAAGCCCGACACCCGCACACCCTTGATCTTCGAGGGGGCAAAACGACAACCGTATATGCCGGCTGATCGCTTGCGTTTCAATGCACCCGTGCAAGACGTGAGCTTCGTGCTGCGCGACTTTCCGAAACCCGATCCGACGACCGGCGCGGGTGAGTTCGGGCTCTTGTGCGAGCCCGACCCGAGCGCGAGCGGCCCCGGCACCCTGTACCGTCCGAACTCGGACTTCAGTGATGGCGCGCGGCCGATCAATCTGCGCGGCTTGTTTGGTTTTGCCATGCTGACCAATGGCCAGGTTGCGGTGATTGATGCGGACGACTTCGACGCACCCTGTCGTCGTCCGGTAACCGCCAACAAGGGCTCCGAAGAGGACATCCATGGCTGCAAGGGCGATGATATCTCGACCCCCTATGTGCTGAACGGGGCGAACACGGTGACCAACGAATCGAGCTGCCACATCGTGGAGCCGCATCGACCGCGCTCGGCTTCGCTCTCGATTTCCAGCTCGACCAACGGCGTCCGCGCGCCCTCATTGCGCACGTTTCCACAATTTTCGACCCCGAGCGCGACGGTGCCGGTCGCCAAACAGCCGCGCATGATGGCGACCGATTTCGACGACCCGAACAGCAATGCACAGTCGGCCACGCTTCCTGCCCAAGTCAACGTTGGCTCTCAGCTGTATGCGAATTGCGCGAAGAAGGGAGCGGGACAGCCGCCGCCTTGCGACGACGAGAGCATCTCATCGCTCGCTACCGATCCCGGTGACGATAACGCGCCAAATTCGCTGACCTTGCCGCTGATGGAGCCGCGCTCGTACTCGGGCGATCAGACCCTGCAGCTGGTCTACGAGGGACCGCTGTTTCCGGCGCGAAACAGCGGGTTCCTACAGGTGGCGGACGGAGACTCGCAGGGGATACTGCAGGATCGCGACGCAAATTTCTGCGGCGCGGGCGTCGAGGACAGCGACACGATTCGAGAACGTGGCGTTGCTCTCAAGATCCCCCAGTCCAGCCTCGACGCGTGGTCCCAGGCCCACGCCGACTACGTGCAGATCACCGGTGACTTCCCGGCGGCGGACGACCAATATTGGGCGCAAGGGCAGGGGACGCAGTGCGCGGCCAAGATCAACGCAATGAAGTCGACGGTGCCCGGTCGCGACGCCTGCGTCGGCAAGTTCGGCAACATCGACAACCCGGCCATCCTCAACACGAAGCGAAATCTCTCGATTCTCAAGGCTGCGACTGGGGAACTGACAGTAACGCCTCAGGGGTGCACCGGGAAGAATTGCATCGATACGCTGGACCAGCTCGACTGCTGCTTCCCCGCGGGGACCGCGTACACGGTCCGCGCGTCGAATCAATGGCTCGTCATTGGGGGCGGAGTCGGCATCCACGATATCGGGGTGGGACCGGGCAATCGCTGCGTGCACACCGCAAGCTGCGATGCCCGGAAGGAGCTGTACGGCCAACGTGTGTTCGAGGTGTGTGATCCGAAGGTGCCGTTCGAAACGCACACCGACGAAGAAAACAAAGTCGTCGTGGACAGTTACTGTGAGGCGAACAATCCCAAGGTCGGCTGTGTCGCCGGCGTCGACTCGACCGGAAAAACCCAGCTCCCCGTGCAACCCAATGGAGAGGCGAGCCAGTGCATTTTCGAGAATCTCACCTCGCGCTTCGTCGTCTATCGGGGTGAGCAGGTCAACGTTCCCAACATGGCTTTCACCTGGCAGACGAGCGGCGGCTTCGTCCCGCAAAGCATTTCGTTGCTCCCGCTGACGAGCGCGGCGAGTCCGCAATCCTTGGGCTACCTGCCCGAGCAGGGATGGCTCGCGGTCGTGGATTCGACCGTAGGGCTGGCATTGTTCGATCTGAACTCGCTCGGCGTGGTCTTGCCTTCGCCGTATTTCTGAATCATGTCGGCGCGCCTCACGCCGGTGATGCAGCAGCACGCGGACGCAAAGCGCGCCCACCCGGATGCCATCGTCTTCTTTCGTCTGGGTGATTTCTACGAGATGTTCGGCGACGACGCGGTGCTGGCGGCGCCGTTGCTCGAGCTCACGCTGACCAGCCGAAATAAGGGCAAAGCGGACGAAATCCCGCTCGCTGGCATCCCCCACCACGCAGCAGCAGGCTACATCGCTCGCTTGCTGTCGCTCGGTCACAAGGTGGCCATCTGCGAGCAAATGGCCGACCCGGCCAAGTGCAAAGGCATCGTTCCGCGGCAAGTCGTGCGGGTGATCACTCCCGGGCTCGTCACCGAGCGCGAACACCTGGAGGCGAGCGCCAACAACTTCTTGGCGGCACTGGAAGTGACGTCGAGCGCGGTCGGTGTCTCGCTGTTCGACTTTTCTACCGGCGAGCTCCTTTCGGCGGAGTTGCCGGATGTGCCGTCGGCGCTGGCCGAGCTGAGTCGCGCGCGACCGCGCGAGATTTTGGTCGGCTTTGCCTCGGACGCGGCGCGCGAGGGCATCGTCGAAGCGATCACCACGCTCGGTCGTGCGGCGGTTCGAGAGGACGCGGCGCTGGCCGAGTCCGAAGCACCGCACGCTCTCGGGGAACTGGCTTCCGATGCGGCGAAGCTGCCGGCCAGCGCGCGGCTCGCCGTGGCACGCGCGCTGCGCTTTGCGCGTGCTTGCAATCCGGGGGTCGAGTTGCCCGCGCGGCGGATCGCTCGTTGGGAGCCCGCCACGCTGCTCGCGATCGACCGCGTTGCACAAATGCACTTGGAACTCGTCGAATCCGTGTCCGGCCGGCGCGAGGCGACATTGCTCGGCGTGCTGGACGCTACCAATACCCCCATGGGCGCGCGCCTGTTGCGGCGCCGGCTGTTGGCGCCGCTGACGGACGTGGAGCGGATTCGGCGACGACTCGATCTGGTCGAGTCGCTCGTCGTCCACGCGCGCTTGCGCGAAGAGTTGACGCGCGAGCTCGGCCAAGTGGGCGACATCGAACGCCTGGCGGTGCGCAGCTCGCTGCGCGCGGCCACGCCGCGCGATCTGGGGGCCTTGCGTGACGGGTTGCTTGCGGCACGCGCGACCGCCGAGCTGCTTGCGAGTGTCACGGACCCGGGGCTGCGCGAGACGCTTGGGCTCGGCAGCGAAGCGCTCGACACCGTGCCCGAGCTCGCTGAGCTCCTCGAACGCGCGTTGGTCGCACGACCGCCAGTGCAAGCCAAGGACGGCGAGATCTTCAAGCCCGAGTTCGATCGTGAATTGGCCGAGCTCAGCGAGCTGCGCAAAAGTGGCACCGAGCGCATGGTCGAGCTCGAGACTCGGCTCAAGCAAGAGACGGGGATCGCCACGCTCAAGGTGCGCTTTACCCGAGTTTTCGGCTGGTATATCGAAGTCAGCCGCGGGCAGAGCAGCCGCGTACCGGAGTCCTACCGGCGCAAGCAAACCGTCGCTACCGGTGAGCGGTATTCGACCTCTGAACTCGACGAGCTGGCCGATCGCATCGCTCACGCCGAAGAACTGCACCGAGAACGAGAACTTTCGCTGCTGAGCGAGCTGGGCGCCCAGGCCGCGCGCGAGAGTGAGCGCGTCAAGGCGCTCTCTCGTGAGCTGGCGCGTTGGGACGTCGCAGCCAGCATGGCTCACATCGCTCATCGCTACGACTACACGCGTCCGAGCGTCGACGCCTCCGATCAAATCATGATTCGTGATGGTCGGCATCCGGTGGTCGAGCGCTTGGCGGCGCATGGCCGCTTCGTGCCCAATGACGTCGATCTCGATTTGGAGCGCGAGCGGCTTTGGCTGATCACCGGCCCCAACATGGCCGGCAAGAGCACGCTGCTTCGCCAGGTGGCATTGTCCGTGATTTTGGCGCAAATGGGCAGCTTCGTGCCCGCGCGTGCGGCGCGCATCGGCGTGGTCGATCGCGTCCTGTCGCGCGTTGGCGCGAGCGACAACTTGGCCGGTGGCGAGAGCACATTCATGGTCGAGATGCGCGAGACCGCCGAGATCTTGCAAAACGCCACGCGCCGCTCGCTCGTGATTTTGGACGAGATCGGCCGCGGGACGAGCACCTTCGACGGGCTGTCGATCGCTTGGGCCGTGGCCGAGTACCTGGACGAAGCGATCTGTTGTCGCGCGCTGTTCGCGACGCACTATCACGAGTTGACTGCGCTGGGTGAGGGTAGCCGTCACGCGGCGAACTACAGCGTGAGCGCGCGTGAGCAAAACGGTGACGTCGTGTTTTTGCATCGCCTGGTGGCGGGGGCGGCGAGCCGTAGCTATGGCATCGCCGTGGCCAAACTCGCCGGCTTGCCGGAGACGGTCTTGGCTCGGGCCCGCGCGCTGCTTTCCACTTTGGAAGGCGGCAGCGTGGCGCCCGAGGCCCCCAAGCCACGCGGTAAGTCCCGGGCAAATACCGACCAACTCCCACTTTTTGGCGCGCGCTCCGCAGAGAGCCGCGGGCACTCGGAAGTGCTCGAGACGCTGCGCGCGCTCGATCTCGATCGCGTGACGGGGCTCGAGGCGCTACAGTTTCTCGCGCGGCTGAAACAGAAGTTGTGACCGTCCGCCGCTAGGAACAGCATGTTCGTGCTCGTCATGGGAGTCACCGCCTCGGGCAAATCGACCGCGGGCAAGCTGCTCGCCTCACGACTCGGGCTGGCTTTTCACGACGCGGACGATTACCACCCGCCGGAAAATCGCGCGAAAATGGCCGCCGACCTCGCGCTCGACGACACTGATCGCTGGCCCTGGCTCACGCGGCTGGCCGAGCTCGGAGTGGCGTGGGAAGCCGCAGGCGGCGCGGTCTTGGCTTGCTCGGCGCTGAAACGGGTTTATCGCGACGTGCTGTTGCAACGAGTGCTCGCGCCCCGTGTCGTGTACCTCGAGCTCCCTCGAGTGGAAGCAGAGCGAAGACTCGAGCAGCGGCGCGGCCAGCATGCGATTGTCCGTGATTTCACGCGCATCTTGGACGGTCAGTATCGTGACCTCGAACCGCCGACGAACGCGCTCACGGTGTCCGCGGAGCTCAGCCCGGAAGCGATCGTCGAGCGCGCGGTCGCTTACGTCGCGCCGGCTCGGGGCTAGCGCCGTCGCGGCGGTCGCGGTTCGGGCGGTGTCGCGGTGCGACCATCTTCTGGCCAGGGATGACGCGGGTAGCGTCGCATCAGTTCACGGCGAATGCTTGGGTAGTGGCGCTGCCAAAAGCCGGATAAATCCGTGGTCACCTGCATCGCGCGTTGGTTGGGCGCGAGCAGATGCAAGGTGAGGGGGAGCTTGCCCCGGCACAGCCGTGGACCCTCGGGCATGCCGAAGAAATCTTGCAGGCGCGACTCGATCCACGGGGGGCGATCGGCTTCGTAGTGGACTTGCACGCTGTGCCCGGCCGGCAAGCGAACGCGCTCGGGTGTCTCGTTTTCGAGCGCGCGTCGCTGCGCGGCGTTCAGGCCCGAAAGCAGCGCGCTCGGCACATCGACCGCGGCCAATTCGGTGAAGCTCGTCAGGCCGACGCAGATCAACTCGAGCGTCGCATCCACCGAGCTCTCGTCGAGCTCCGGAAAACCGAGTTCTGGGAAATGCTCGCGTAGTAAGCGCAAGCGCAACGTCAGCGAGGAAACGGCATCGCTCTTGGCGAACGAAAGCGACGCGCCACGGCGCGCGGCCGCCGCCAGCACCGCGCTCGCCTCCGCGGAGGGCGGAGCCGCAGCGCGCGCTTCGTCGAACACGACCGCGCCGAACGCCATCTTCTCGACGCGTTCGACGCGCTCGGCGCTCGCGTTCCACTCGAGCTCGTCCGTGAGCAGCACTTTGCTCGCGAAGTCCGACAGCAGCCAATCGGGTTCGATGGCGCTCGCCAGGCGAACGGTCGTCTGATGACTGCTCGTCCCGCGCTGTTCTTCCACGTCGAGTGCCAGCAAAAACTCGGCATCGACCACCACGCTCTGTTCCGAGAGGCGTGCCACGCCCCCCGAGGCGAGGACCAAATCACGCTCACCGCGCCGGCGCCGCCGAGCGACGCGATCCGGAAAAGCCGCCAGCAAACAGCGCATCAGCTCGCGCTCGAGGTCGTCGAGGCTGCCCGGCCCGGGTGCCACGTCTTTGACCAAACGAGCGAGCTGGCGCTCGGCGCGGCGCACGCTTTCCAGCGAGCGCACGTCGAGACCGAAGCTGCGCAGGCGATGCGCTTCGAAACGCGCGTCCTCTGCTTCACGGTAGCGCTCCAAGCGCTCGAGCACGTCACTGGGGCCGCGTGCGCCGAAGCTTTTGGCCTTCTCGCCGAAGCCGGTGCGGGTATTTTGTACGATGTCGCGCTCGCCCAAGAGTGCAGCGCACAGCGCGGCTTCCTTGGCGACGCCCCGCCGTTCACCTTCGATCAGCAAACGGCCGAGGCGCGGCGACGTCGGAAAGCGCAGCAATCGTTGTCCGAGTGCGGAGAGCTCTCCGGCCTTCGCGAACGCGCCGAGTAGCGTGAGCAGTTCGCGAGCGCTGTCCATGCGCGCTGGCGGCGGCTCATCGAGGAAGCTCAGCTTGTCCGGCTCGGAGACGCCCGCGCCGTGCAAAATCAGCAATGCTTCGGCGAGATCGCTGCGCACGATTTCCGGAGCGTCGTGCGCGCGGCGGCCTTCGAAGTCGCCCTTCGTGTACAGGCGGAGGACGCGACCGGGCTTGGTGCGGCCCGCGCGACCAGCGCGCTGAGTGCTCGACGCGCGGCTGATCGGCTCGAGCGCCAGCGTTGGCAGTCCGCTCCATGGTGAATGGCCGGCCACGCGCGCCAGCCCAGAATCCACGACTACCGTTACACCGTCGACGGTGACCGATGACTCTGCGACGTTGGTCGCGAGCACGACCTTGCGCTGCAAGGCCGGCTCGATGGCACGCGCTTGCTCGGCGATCGGCAGGTCCCCGTGGAGCGGCAACACCAGCAGCTCGGCCTCGTTTGCCAACGGTTCGAGCGCTGTTTTGGCTTTGCGGATCTCACCCGCGCCCGGTAAGAAAATCAACACGTCACCCGTCGGCTCAGCCATTACGGCCTGTCGCACGGCGCTCACGATCTGTTTTTCCAGCGGGCGGTCGTCGGGCTTCGGCAGAAACTCGATGCTGACGGGAAACATGCGGCCCTCGCTACGCAAGCGCGGACAATCACCCAAGAAGCGGGCGACGGGTTCAGCGTCGAGCGTGGCGCTCATCACCAGTAGCTTCAGATCAGGCCGCGCCGTGCGGCTCAGACGGTCGAGCAAGACCAATAGCAAGTCAGTCGCCAAATGGCGCTCGTGAAATTCGTCCAAGATCACCGCGCCCACGCCGTGCAGCATCGGATCGGCGAGTAAGCGACGCAGGACGAGGCCTTCGGTCGCATAGCGAATGCGCGTCCGCGCGCTGCTCACCTCTTCGAAACGCACGCTGTAGCCGACCCGCTCGCCGAGCACCTCACCACGCTCGTCCGCGACGCGTTTGGCCGCCATGCGCGCCGCCAAACGTCGAGGCTCGGCGACCAAAACTTCGGCGTCACCCAGCGCGCTCTGCATGGCCCAGGGAACGCGTGTCGTCTTGCCCGCGCCCGGCGGCGCTTCCAGCACCACGGCGCGTGCGGAGCGGAACGTGCGTTCCAGCTCGGGCAAGACATCGTCAATCGGCAAGGCCAGCATGCGTGCGTGTGCTTAGCACTTTGGGCGCTGGCAGCGCTGCTGAAAGACGGACGGGGCGAGCTTCGGGGTTTGCAGGCATCGCTTCTGGGTTATGCTGATTTTCCTGATGTCCGAGCGTAAGGCCGCATTTTTCGATCTCGACCGAACGTTGGTGCGGGTCGACACACCCCGGCTGTACACGCGCTATCGACGCTCGAAGGGCGAGGCCAGCTGGCGTGACTCACTGCAAGTGGCGTGGTGGGTGCTTCAATACTCCGCGGGGATGATCGACGCGCCGCGCGTGGCTCGCAAAGCGCTCGCTGATTTTGCCGGCAAAGAGGAGAGCTGGCTGATCAAGACCTGCGATGAATGGTTTCCACAATACGTGCTGCCCGAGATCCAAGCCCGCGGCCGCGAGCTCGTGAAGAGTCACCGCGAAGCCGGCGATCTGGTAGCAATCGTCACCGCGGCCACGTCGTACGTGGCGTGGCCCGTGGCGCGCGAACTCGGCATCGATCACGTGGTGTGTTCGGAACTAGAGATCGTCGACGGCCGCTTCACAGGCCAGCCCATCGAACCTCTCTGCTACGGCGAAGGGAAAATCATTCGCGCCGGCGCGCTACTCGACAAATTCGGAATAAGCTTCGACCAAGTGACGTTCTTCAGCGACAGCATCACTGACTTGCCTCTGCTGTCGAAAGTGAAAACGCCAATTGCCGTCAACCCAGACCGAAGATTGCTCCACACCGCACGCGCGAGAGGCTGGCAAATTCAGAACTGGTAGCGTGGGGAAGGGGACGCGCGGCGCCTGCGGCGCGCGGTTAGAGACTCTCGCTTTCGCACGCTCGGACGGTGGCGCTGGGCCGCTCGCGCTGAAGCTGAGGGAAAGCAGGCGCCTGTTCGGTCAGTTCTCGTGGGCCTAGCCTCATTCGCAGATCGTGATCTGATCGTGCCAAAGTCAGAAAGGCCGACGTATTTCCGGGCATGCGGCTGAACTGCTTGGCGCGCGCTTAGGCGCGAAGCGTGCTGCGCTTCGCGCGCACCCGAGTTTGTGGGCAGCGTCGTGTTACTCCGCTCGATGCTACTCGGGAGGCCCCGGGGGGCGCTGGCTACCCCCGCACGCGGATTGCCCAGGTCAACTTCACGATACTGCGCAGTACATTCGGCACGCGTTTCAGCAGGTTGATCGTGGGCGGGCGCTTTTCCATCACGCGGGTCGGGATTTCGACCACGCGGAGTGGTTCGCGGTAGGCGCGGATCACGAATTCGCTGGCGAAGACGTCTTTTTCGACCAGGCACGCTTCGGCGATTGGCAGGAGCAGATTACGGCGGAAGCCCTTGAGACCGTGGGTGTCTGTGCCGCGGAAGCCGAGCAGGAGCCTCAACATGCCCGTGTAGAGCAAGCTCGCCGCGTGGCGGAAGAACGGGCGCTCGTCTTCGGCGCCACCGATCAGCTTCGAGCCGATCACCAAATCAGCTTTGTCTGCGCGCAGCAGTTCGATCGCTCGTTGATGAAAATCGGTATCACATAGGTCGATTTCGTCGGCCAACACGAGCTCGCCGCGGGCCGCCAAGATGCCCAAGCGCAGGGCTTTGCCGTAGTTCGGTTCGCCAGCTGAAATGTGGCGGACCTCGGGATATTTCGCCTCCAGCGCGTCGGCGATGGCCACGGTTCGATCGCGCGAGCCGTTTTCGGCCAAGATGATCTCGTAGCTCCAGCCGAACGGGGCGAGCCTTTCCCTGAGGTCGACGACAGCCGAATGCAGAATGCCTTCTTCGTTGTAGACCGGGATGATGATCGAAATTTCGGGTGCCATCACCGCGGGCTCCGCTGAAATTCCAGCGCGCGTTCGGCTGCCAATTTGCCGAAAGCGATCGCATCTTCCATCGAAGAGTAGTTCCAATCGCCGTAGCGACCGCTGGAAATGATCCGCGAAGCATCCAAGAACGGACGAATCACGTCCAGTGCAGCGAAGTATTCACGATCGAAGATGACGTATGCGTAGTCGATGCGACGCACACGCGCGAATTCAAGCTCGCCCGGTGTATCGATGACGCCCATCTCGATCAAGCCGTCGGCAACTTGGGGCAAAAGCCGTTCGAGGTCTGGGGGGGAACGGTCGGCGAGTTCGACGTACAACGAGGATTTCCCTGGAGGCGCGAGGGCGGCAGAAAAGTGCGAATAGCAGCCCACGCGATAAAATGGGTATTTTTCTTCGGGCACGTAGGCCCAGTGAAAGTCTTTACCGGAAGTCCGACGCAGGGCCACGTCCAGGTAGTACAAGTGAGAGCAGCGCAGCCTGGCCGCGGCTTTTCGTATGGGCTCTGGAACCTCGTCGAGCAGCTCGATCAAGCGCGGCAAGGGAATGCTGCTGAGCAAGACGTCGAAAGGAACCTGCTCGTCGTCGAACAGCAAGCGGCGGGCAGCGAGCTCGATTCGGAACGGGCTCTTCTCGAGTTCGATCGTCGGCACGCGGCGCGCCATGCCCTGAGCCAACTGCCCGATGCCCAAACGTGGATAAATGAAGTTCGAGTTGTAGCCGAGCTCGCGATCATTCAGGCCGACGGCGCCCGCGATCACGTCCTCCAAGCGAGGCAAGGGCACGAAGCGCTGACACCAGTCGCTGGTGATTTCCCGCGGATGGACGCCCCACAACCGTGAGTTGTACGGGATCATGAAATGCCGGCTGATGCCCTCACCGAAGTGATTGAGGCAAAATTCTTCGAAATTCGTCGGCGTGGGTTTGTCCTTGGCAAAGTGCGCCGCCAAAAAGCCCTGCACGCAATCGTAGGCGACCTGCGGTGGAAGCCCGAAGGTGTTCGCCTGGAACGGGTAACGAGTGTAGACGCCGTTCGACCAGACTACGCTTCTACGCTGAATTTGCAGATGATCAGGCCCGATCCAATCAAGCACTTCGGCGCGTAGCGCGTCGTTCTTCAGATGCAGCAAATGCCCGGTGCGGTCGAAGCGAAAGCCGCTGTCTTCGAGCGTTACGACATGCCCGCCCGGCTGTGCGAGCTTTTCGAAAATCCGGTAGCCAATGCCGCGCTGCCCGAGCTCGATCGCCGCGCTCATGCCAGTGAGCCCGGCTCCCAAAATTGCGACTGGGATGGGCGCTGCTTGGGTCGCGGAGTTCATGGCCAAAGACCTCTCGGGAGCCGTAGCTCAGTGCGCATCGTTCCAGTTGGGGCCGTGGCCGACTTCGACGATCAGGGGGACGGCGAGCTCGTACACGCTTTCCATGGCGGCTTTGATTTTCGCCTCGGCTTCGGGCACCTCGGCTTCCGGGACTTCGAATACGAGTTCGTCGTGCACGCTCAGGGTCATGCGCGAGCCAGGGGTAGGTGGGACTTTCAGCGCCAGCATGGCAAGCTTCAACAGATCGGCGGCGGTTCCCTGAATCGGCATGTTCATGGCGATTCGTTCGGCGGCCAGGCGCTCGGCACGATTGGCGCTGCGAATCGTGGGCAGCAAGCGGCGACGGCCGAGCAAGCTGCGTACCGCCTCGCCGGCGCGCGCGCGTTCCAGGGTTTCGTTCATGAAGCGACGAACGCCTTCGTAGCGCCGGAAATATGCGGCGATGAAGCTGGACGCCTCGGCCCGGGCAATACCGAGTGACTTGCTCAGCCCGCTGTCACCCTGACCGTAGATTACGCCGAAGTTTACCGCTTTGGCGCGCGTACGGTGTTCGCGCGTGAGCTCTTCTTCGCGGAGCTCGAAGATCTCGAGCGCGGTACGAGTGTGAATGTCTTGTCCGGTGCGGAACGCGTCGAGTAGCACCGGATCTTGCGACAAATGCGCCAGTACGCGTAGTTCGATTTGCGAGTAGTCCGCGCTCACCAGCACGTGTCCCTTGGGCGGGACGAACGCTTGGCGAATTTTGCGGCCGAGCTCGGTGCGAATCGGAATATTTTGCAGATTTGGATCGGTGGACGAGAGCCGACCAGTGGCAGCCACTGCTTGCTCCCACGAGGTGTGAATGCGACCCGTGGTCGGATTCAGCAGTTGCGGTAGTGCATCGATGTACGTGCCCTTCAGCTTACTCAGCTGACGGATCTCGAGAATCACTTTGGGTAGCGCGTGGAGCTCGGCCAAGGCCTCGAGCGTGTCGGCGTCGGTCGAGCGCGAGGTCTTGGTTCGACGCAGCGGCTTCAAGCCGATCTCGTCGAAGAGCAGCGTTTCGAGCTGCCGTGGCGAGTTCACGTTGAAGGGCTTGCCAGCAATGGTGTGCGCTTCCAGCTCGAGTCGCTGTATTTCTCGCTCGCATTCGCGGCCGAGTACGGCCAAGTGCTCGGTATCGACCAGCACGCCACGCTCTTCCATCCGCGCCAAGAGCGAGGCCAAAGGGAGCTCGACCTCGCGCAGCAGCTTGTCCAAGCCGTCTTCGGCCAAGCGCGGTTCCAGCCGCTCTTGCAAGTGGTAGCTGAAGACCGCGCTCGCGCCGACGAACTGGCTCGCTTCTTCGATCGTGAGCTCGTCGAAGTCCAGCGTCTGACCGCGCTTCTTCTTGGTCAACGACTCGTAGCTCGAGGCAACCACGCCGAGTTCGCGCTGCACCAGCGGTTCGCGATCATTGCGCGACTCCGGATCCAGCAGGTAAGCCGCCAGGGTGGCGTCGAACGCGTAACCCGTGAAGCTGAAACCAGCATGAGTCAGGATCACGTCGACCCGCTTCAGATCGATCGCCGATTTCGCGATGCTGGCATCGGCGAACAGCGGGCCCAGCGCCTCTTGGACATCGCCCAGGCCGAGTTGCTTGGGACATCCCATGTAGCGATGCCCGACCGGCAAATACGCCGCTTTGCCTGGTTGCCACGAGAGCGCGATGCCGACCAAAGCCGAGCGCAGCGTGCTCGGGGTGCTGGTCTCGACTGCGATTGAAAAGCCCTTCGCTTCGCGCAGCTGGGTTGCGAGTGCGCCGAGGTCTTCCTTGCTCATCACCAGCGAGATCTCGGGAGCGCCGACTGGAGCCGCAGGCGTACTCTTGGTCGATGCAGGCGGTCGACTCGGCGTCGCGCCTGACTGCAGGGGTAGCGACGCCTGGCCTTCGCTGGCGCTGCTCCCAGTTTCGGGTTCGTTGGCCAAGGCCTGCAATTGGCGCTGGAAGCCGAGCTCGGCATAGAGCGCCTTCAGCGCTGGCACGTCGCGGCCGCCGTAGGCGAGGTGAGCGCGGTCGATCACGATTGGGCAATCGTCTTTCAGTTTGACCAGCTGTTGGCTGAGGAAGGCTTTGTCCTTGTTTTCGACGAGTTTGTCCTTCAAGCCCTTCTTCTTGATTTCGTCGATGCGCTGATAGATCCCCGCCAAGGTTCCGAATTCGACCAGCAGATCTTTGGCGGTTTTTGGCCCGACCGAGGGCACGCCGGGGATGTTGTCAGAGGTATCGCCGGTCAGCGCCAGCAGATCTTGCACCTGATCGATGCGCACGCCGAAGCGCTCCTCCACTTCGGGGATGCCGAACACGCGATCGCGCATCGTGTCCCACATGATCGTGCGCTCGCTCACGAGCGGCATCAAATCCTTGTCGGCGGCGACGATCACCACTTTCAAATCGTGCTCGCCGGCACTTTTGACCGCGCTCGCGATCAAATCATCGGCCTCCACGCCGTCCTGCTTGAAGATCGGAATGTTGAAGGCGCGTACGATTTGCTCGCAACGCACCAGCTGTTGCTTCAGATCCGTGGGCGCCGGAGGGCGATTGGCCTTGTACTGGTCGTAGATCTCTTTGCGAAATGTGACGCGGCCCGAGTCCATCGCGATCGCCAGTAGGGCAGGACGGCACTGGCGGACGAGTCGCTCCAGCATGCTGACGGTGCCATGCACTGCGTGCGTTGGCTCCCCCGTCGGACTCGAGAGCGGTGCAATCGCGTGATAGGCGCGCAGCACGTAGCTACTGAGATCGACGATGTACAGCACATCGGGTGCTGCTGCTGGAAAGAGCTGCGTCATGGCGCGGTCTTAACCCGACTCGGCGATCGCTGCCTGCCTGATGAAAACTTCGGTGAATGCAGCCCGCGGCCTCGAGGCCGGGCCTGCCGCCCGAGTCGCACATCGGTTCACTTGCGCCTGCACCGGCCTTCACTGCTTCACCCCGAGGACGTAATGTTGCCGGCCCGCGCTGACGTAAGTGTCGAAGACGGAAGCTGGCGAGTTCCGTCGGGCTGT
>Ga0247766_1000113_pt1 | contig 17310 bp, 12 predicted proteins | sample UWRJL223509R6_FD_179946 | JGI IMG/M metagenome (GOLD analysis project Ga0247766, IMG submission 179946) | Plant litter microbial communities from Arlington Agricultural Research Station in Wisconsin, United States - UWRJ-L223-509R-6 | ecosystem: Environmental > Terrestrial > Plant litter >... | reverse complement strand
GCCGCGCAGCATGTCCGTTGCGCTGACCCCAAGTGCGTTGCCCGCTCACGGAACCGGACTCAGCAGCGTTGCCAATCGAATTGCGGCCGAATTGAATGTGGCAGGTTACGCCGAACCGCGCTGGTACCCAATTGGCTTGGCGTATCGTCATGGCTTCGCCGCCACGACTCGACTCGAAGCCGTGAACGACGATGCGACGCCCAAGCCCCAATCCGAACGTTGGTCATCGCTCTATCCTGATGCCGCCAATTTGCGATGGTTGACGCTTGCGCAAAAGATGCCGCTGCCACTCCCGGGCCGCTATCGCGTATTTTTGATCGCGGTCACCGACTTACCACTCGGATCGACCGCGATCGCCCCCGTCTGGAACGAGGACACAGTGATGGACGGCCCGGGGGTAAGCACCCAGGAACAATCGCCCAGTAGGATTGAGAGCTCGAGGGATCTTTCGGGCTACAGGGTCGGCGTGTACGTGTACCAATACGAACGCCATTCAGACCAAATTCAGGGACAGTCCAGCGCGAGCGGGGCAGGCTCAGCAACGGCGCAGCTTCAGGCAGCTGGTCTCTCGCGCCTCGTCGAATCGTCGCTCGTCGACGCCCGTTGATGCAGTCCGCGAGCTCTGCTGCCTCCAAATTCCTACAGCTCACCATCGGCGGGCCGGGGTCAGGCGTGAAGGTCGTCTAGAGCACGTAGGTGCGTAGAGTAAGCAGCTCCGCCGGTCGCGAAACGTCATCGGGATCGGTCACGGCCAGCCATGCGTCGTCACTCTCTCCAGCGGCTAGGCCTTCGACCTTGTCGCGCAGCGGGGCGCCGTCCTCGGCCTCGATCAAGGTGTAACGCGGATCACCGTCGAGCACCCCGAAGCTCGCGGCCAATACGGCGCCGTCGGCGATCGCATCGGGCGACGCCTCGGCGGCGGCGACGAAGTAGCGCACACCCTCGCGCAGCGCGACATCCGTCAGCGTCAACCGAACGCCTTGAACCGCGCCGAGCCGGTAGCGTTGCACGTTCTCGAGGGTCGGCACCGCGCTCGACCGATCCAGGTAGCGCAGCAGCTCGGCAGCTTCGAGCTCCACGCTCAGGTCGAAGCCGGCGCTGGACAGCGCGGCGGCGTTGCCGCGCGAATAGAGCGTGACGCGCGAGCCGTCGAGGAGCGCTCCCTCCACGTTCAGGGTGCCGCCGGTCAGCTCCGGCAAGGCGCGCAGCGCGGCATAGAGCTCGCGCGCCTCGACGACGCGCGCCGCGCCCGTCGCTTCCAGCACTGCGACGCGCTCGCGCGACGGCAGCGAGCCGGAGCCCAGCACCAACAAACGTTCGCCCAGCACGACTGCGGCCTCGAAATCCGGCTTCGCGCGCTTGTCGTCGAACAGTCGCTCCGGCGCGCCGCTGACTGGCAAGGGTTCGGCGTGTAGCTCCCCTCGCTCGTTCCACCAGGCGAGCCACAGCGCGTCGTCTTGGACGATCGCCAAGCGCTTGCCGAAGCGGGCAAGCGCGGAGCCGGCTCGCACCCACTCCCAGCCAACCTGTCGTGACAGGTCCACGTCGTAGCGGAGGGCGCGGCGTGCGACGACGCGCGCCTTCATGCTCGGATCCAGGCGCGGTTCGATCATCGGGCAAAGCTTCTGGGTTTGGTCATGCGGAGCAGTGCGCTGCCAGTCAGGTCGAGGGAGCGAATCGGAACAGCTCGGGTACGGCTTCAGTCGCGGTCCCCAGCCGGCACTCGTCGAAAAGGTCCGCGTTGTCCGGCGCCTCGGGTCCGACGTACACCGTGCGCGCCCCGCGACGGCGGGCCGTGGCGGCAAAACCGGCTGCGGGATAAACCGCGCCGGAGCTGCCGATCGTCACGAACACGCGACAGCGGGCGAGCTCGGCCTGCGCGCGATCGAGGTCGAACGGGACTTCTCCAAACCAGCAGATGTGCGGACGGATCCGGCCACCACAGTCACAGCACGGAATGTCCGCGAGGGTCGGATAGAGCGCGGTGTCGTCGAACGGCGGGGCATGGCCACGCTCGCACCGGCTTTTTGCCAGTTCGCCATGCATGTGGAGTAGGCGCTTCGAGCCCGCGAGTTCGTGCAACGAGTCGACGTTTTGAGTGCACAAGAAAAAGGCGTCGTCGAGCTGACGCTCGAGCTCGGCAAGCGCACGATGGGCGCCGTTGGGCTGAATGCCGCTGAGCTGGCCGCGTCGCTCAGAGTAAAACTTCCAAACCAGGGCGGGATTCCTTGCCCACGCTTCAGGACTCGCCACGTCCTCGAATCGGTGGCTGTGCCAGAGTCCTCCGGCGTCTCGAAACGTGGCTACCCCGCTCTCCGCGCTGATCCCTGCGCCAGTGAGGACGAATACGGGCGTGCGACGCGAGACGGTCAAAGGCTCGAACGCGGAATGAACTCGAACGTTGGGCATCTGATGAAGTGGCCTCGGCCCGTTGAAAGAAATTTCGCGACGGCCTGTCGGATTGGGCGAAGGCCGTTCGTAGTATGGCTGAGCGGTGGCCCACAACTGAGCCCCCCTCGAAATCACAGGAGATTTTCAGGATGAGCATTACGATTACGGCCTTTGAACGGTCACCCGATGGCGGCAAGGGATTGGCGCGCGACACGCGCGTTCGCTGGGCGCTCGAAGAAGCGGGCTTGCCCTATGACGTTCGCCTGGTTTCGTTCCGCGCGATGAAGGAACCTGCGCATCTGGCACTTCATCCGTTCGGCCAGATCCCCACGTATGAAGAAGGCGTTCTCGCGCTGTTCGAGACTGGGGCGATTGTGTTCCACATTGCCGAACAGTGTGCGGCCCTGCTGCCGAAGGACGAGCGAGCGCGAGCGCGCGCGATCACCTGGATGTTTGCTGCGCTCAACACGGTCGAGCTGCCGATCCTCGAGCTCGTCACCGTCAAGTTTGCGGAGGGCGACAAACCCTGGAGCAAAGAGCGACAGCCACTGGTCGAGGGTCGTGTCCGCGCTCGATTGCAACCACTGTCAGCTCGCTTGGGCAATGCGGACTGGCTCGACGGGGCGTTCAGTGCCGGCGATTTGCTCATGGTGTCCGTGCTGCTCAGGGTGAGAGCCTCGGGAATTCTCGACGAATTTCCGAACCTCTCTGCCTACGTCGCCCGCGGTGAAGCTCGGCCCGCCTACGAGCGAGCGTTCGCAGCGCAATTGGCGATCAACGCAGCCGAGACCCACAGCTGATAGTTCCCCCAAGGAAGGATGAGCCGCGATGCAGTACCTAGTTTCCGTGATCCACGACAAGAGAGAATTGGGCACCTCGGCCGAGAGGGCTCAGATCAGCGAGTTCAATCAGCGACTCAAGGCGAAGGGCCACTGGGTCTTCGCGGGCGGGCTCGGTTTTCCAGACACCGCAACCGTCATCGACAACCGTGGCGAAGAAACCGTGTTTAGCGACGGGCCCTTCCTGGAGTCCAAGGAGTACCTCGCCGGGTTCTGGGTGATGGAGGCGCCTGACCTCGACGCAATGCTCGAGCTCGCCGCCGAGGCGTCAAAGGTGTGCAATCGGAAGCTCGAGGTGCGGCCGTTCCTGTGAGCGACGTCCAGGCCGCAATCAGCCAGGTCCACCACGAGGACTGGGCGCGCGTGGTCGCAGCGCTCACGAGACGCTTCGGGGATCTCGACGTCGCCGAGGAAGCGGCGGCCGAGGCGTTCGCGAGTGCCGTCGAGCGCTGGCCGCTGGATGGTATCCCGCCCAACCCGGGCGCCTGGCTGACCACTGCCGCGACCCGCCGAGCCATCGACCGCCTTCGGCGTGAGAGCAAGCGGGACGACAAAGAGAAGGAGGCTCAGGTGTTGTACGAGGACGATCCGCCCGAGCCTCTCGGTAGCATCGAAGACGACCGGCTGCGGTTGATCTTCACGTGTTGCCACCCGGCGCTCGCGCTGGAAGCGCGTGTGGCGCTCACACTGCGCCTGGTCGGCGGTCTCACGGTGCCCGAGATCGCCCGCGCTTTTCTGGTGCAAGAAACGGCGATCGGGCAGCGGATCACGCGCGCGAAAGCAAAGATCAAGGCGGCGCGCGTTCCTTATCGAGTGCCGTCCATGACGTCTCTCCCTGGGCGTGTCTCCGGCGTGCTCGCCGTTCTCTACCTCGTGTTCAACGAGGGCTACCTCGCGACCGGCTCCGACACCGGTCCGGTGCGTCACGAGCTCACCGCCGAGGCGATCCGGCTCACTCGTCTAATCCGCGCGCTGATGCCAGACGACGGCGAGGTGGCCGGACTCCTCGCGCTGATGCTGCTCATCGAGGCTCGCCGCATCGCCCGCGTCTCGGCGAGCGGTGAACTCATCCCGCTCGATCAGCAAGACCGCGCAGTCTGGGACATGTCACTGATCAGCGAGGGCCATCGACTCGTCCGCGAGCGGCTGGACAGCGGGCAAGCCCCGGGGCGCTACCAGATCCTCGCCGCGATCAACGCCGTGCACACGTCTGCGCGCGACATCCACGACACGGATTGGTCGCAGGTCGTCGCTCTCTACGACCTGCTCGTGCGCCTCGACCCCTCGCCGATCGTCGTTCTCAATCGGGCGATCGCGGTCGCCGAGCTCGACGGGCCAGAGGTGGGACTGACCCTGGTCGATCAACTGCAGCACCGTTTGGTCGGCTACCACGCGTATCATGCGACCCGCGCCGACTTGCTGCGCCGACTGGGGCGCACCGAGAGCGCGCGCGCGGCGTACGACCAGGCCATCGAGCTGACGGGAAACACCGCCCAGAGCGCCTACCTGAAACGGCGCCGCGACGAGCTTGCGTAGCGCTCCTCGCGCTGTCGACCGCTACGCAGATGGTTTTTTCAAGGCCTCGACGAACGCAAAATAGTGCTCCGGCTTGCCGGTGCGGAAGAGCGCGTACCAAGCCTCGAGCGCCGCGGCGGAATAAACACGCAGCTTTTCGAGCAAGTGTTTCGCGAACTCGAGTGACGCCGTGGCAGGCGCGGTGATCACGCCGTCGTCTTCGACGACAGGCGCGGTCACGTAGTGACTTGCGCCAGCATAGCCAGTGCTAGCTAGGAATTCCGGCGCGTTGCTCGTGTGGCGACGCCTATCCAAGAGTCCTGCACGCGCCAAGCCGAGCGTACCGCCGCAGATGGCTGCGATGGGGACGCCCGCGTTTACGAAGCTTGTCACCTTTTCCAACGCCGGGTCGGTTTTTGGCTCCGCCCAGATATCTGCGCCTGGCAAAATCAAAAGCGCGCTGTCGTTGGCCGATAGCTCTGCGACCGTCAACTCGGGAAGGATGCGAAGGCCGCCTTTGGTGAGCACAGGTTCTCGGGTCAACCCAACGCTCCTGACGCGGTACTGCGAGAGCATCCCCGGCGCCGGTTGGTTGAGATGCGCGATTGCGAGTCCAGGCTCCCAATCTGCCAACGTATCGAGCACGAGCAAATGGACGTTCTTGGATTTCACGTAACCCACCTCTCAGCGTCGCAGCTTGCGTCCAAGCAGCGGCAGTCCTGCAGCCAGCCGGGAACCATTCAGCGTCGAAAATAGGTTAGCGCACGGGCACGCGAGAGTCGACGCGCTGAGGCAGTCTCGACGGCGCTCGCGACCGAAAATGCGGCAACTTGCCTCATCAAGCAGCGCGCTCTCGGGTTCGACCGACGAGAGTTTGCGCAGTGCGCACTTTGCAGGCATTCGAGACTACTTGCTGGGCAACGGGCAGACGTCGATCAATCGCGCGCGGACGGTGTTGCGCCACTCGTGGCGACCAGGAACTGGCTGGATGTCTTGCGTGGTGATCCGGAACGTGACGCGCAGCGCCTGCTCGGGTGCTTCGGGGAATGCTGGAAATTCAGCCTGGTTTTCGAACTCGAAGCGCAGCGCGTGGTGGCGCGGGAGTACGACCGATTCGGCGAGCGTCCAGTCACTTCCGTTGGCGCGGACGTTGACCCAATAAGTGTCCGAAGGCTCGAGCTTCGACAGCGATTCGAGGTGTGAGCGCTGGGGATCGGGATCGGAGCAAGTCGGGCGGGTCATGCCGACGGCTCCGGTGGTCACGAGCTTGTCGGGAGCGCCGCGCGGGCGCCAGTCGAGCTGCGGCAAGCAGGCAATGACGTCGCGGCACGCGGCCGGAAGCGCGTTGCAGAGCCCGGCGGTGTCGAGGATCACCTCGGCAAGACAGGCTTCGAGCTGAGCCGTCGTGGCGGCACACGTGATCTGCGAAGTCGCGCACTGCTTCACATCCTGCTCGCGCAGTTGGAAGCGCCGACCGTCGTCGCATTCGAAGCGGGAGCCCGGATGCGCGTCGCTTCGACTCAGTTTGAGCTCGTGCTGAAACCAGAGGCAGCTCCGCGTGCGCTCGGCGGGCGTCATACTGCGCGCATCCTTGCTCGGCGGGGCACCGCTACCGCGAGCCAACCAGCGTGCGGAACGGCCCTTTCCCGCCGGGGTTAGGCCGTCGTACACGGTGCCGTAGACGCGCCTGCGGTATGCGCCGAGCTCTTCGGCGGCTTGGTCATCGAACAGGCTCGCGCCCAGCTCGAGGCCGTCGAACAGCTCACGCATGACGGCGAGTTCGGCGTCCGATAGGTAGCCGTCGAGCTCGGGGACCGATGGGATGATGCGCCACTCGCGACAAGAGAAGCAGACCAGGATCCCGCCGAGCGCAGCGCCGTCCTGGTCGTGGAAGACGATGGTGTGGTGCGGATCGAAATCGCAGCGCGTGATCGGGCGGCGTACATAGTGTCCGCTGCGCTGGGCCTCGCGCACAGCCTGCTCGTGCAACTTGCGACTAGTCTCCAAGAGCCCGACGACACGCTGAAATTGCTCCAGAGAAAGTTCGACGCCGGGCGCGACGACGTTGTCGCAGACCTTGCCGTCACGCTGGAGCGGCAATTTGTCCGGTGCGCAATCGAGCAGCGGGGCCATCCGAAAGGCGAAAGCGCGGGCGCCAACGATTTGCGAGCTAGAAAATCTACGCAAAAGCCTCGGCGGGATCGGCGCCGGCTGCTCGCGCTGAAAGAACGTGTTTCTAAAGTCGGAGAGCCGTTCCCTGAGCAAGAGTCGTGCTTCCAGCGCTTCCGAGCCAGGTTCGGGTGCGACAGCAGTTGGCGCGGCAGACGCGGGAGCGCTCGGCGGGAGCGCCGACGACTGCGACGCCGTGCTGGTCCGTGACCCGCGCTCAGCGCAAGCGTTCAGCGCGAAAAGCATCAAAATCCAGGCTCGACGTGAAGGCGGCATCGATGCTCTACCAAACTGAGGGGCCACGCAATTTCCCAACTATTAGCCTTTGGCGAGCACCCCGATCTCTTCGGGGCTCAGCACGCGATTGTAGATTCGGAACTCGTCGATTTGCCCGTCGAGGTACGGATCCATGGCGAACGGTGAACGACCGATGAAGTTGTTGCCGGTATCGCCCAAATCAGACGGGCGAAGAACTGCCGGGGCCTTCTGTGCAATCTGCGCCCCATCGAGATAGATGGATAGCCCAACGTCGCCGACGGTGACGGCGACATGAATCCACTTACCCACGGGCAGGGCATCCGCCCCTTCGAGAATCTGGTTCTTGTCCAGGGAGGTTGACTGAATACGGAAGCGCACCGTCCCGCTACTGCCTGAGTTCACCAAATACATGAACGTGTTGGTATCGATGCCGAAGTCGAAGATGCGTTGGAAGGCCGTGCCGGTGTTGAGTTTGACCCACGTGGCGATGGTCGCCTCGGTGAGCTGAGCGGTGATGCCCTTCGGGAGGCTCACATACGCTTGGTTGCTTGCGCTGAGCTTCAGCGCATTGCCGACCATGCCGCTGTTAAAGCTGAATCCGACGGGGCTGCCACCCGAGCCATTGGCCAGTGACGCGTTCTTACCGTGCCCGGATGCATCGACTAGTGCAGCTCCGTTAGCGCTCTCGCAGGGGTAGGCTGCGATGACTCCCGGGATCCCAGGCGCTCCACCTGCGCCCGCTCCACCTGCGCTCGCTCCGCCGGCACCGGCTCCACCCGTGCCCGCTTTACCCGCTCCACCTGCACTCGCTCCGCCTGCGCTCGCTCCGCCTTTACTCGCTCCGCCGGCACCCGCTCCACCGGAGGCCACAAGACTTCCACCGGAAGCCGCTTCTGCTCCCGCTCCGCCCTCTCCCGCCGCATTGGGGGAGGCAGTCCCGCCACTGTTGCTAGCCCCACCCATTCCCGGTGCTCTGCCTCCGTTCGACGTTCCCCCGGTCGTGCCGACTGCGTGCCCCGCTGCACCACCGCTCATGGAGCCGTCATTCGGTGCATCGCCGGCGGTGGCGTTTACTTCTCCGCCCGTCCCGGCCTGACCCGCCGAGCCAAGTAGATCGGGACCATAGACTGTGCACGCGAAAGGGAGCGCAGCGACGATGACCAGCCAAGCGGGGCGCAACATGGGTGCCATCGCACGAGGACCTGGAAAACTCATCTGGGCAGCCCATTTCCTACCATGAGGCGACTGGCGCGTCGTTGGGCGGAGCGCAGAGCTAGTTCGGCAAGGTGATTGACAACTCGTAATAGCTGACGGTCGCTCTGAATCTTTCGTTCACCCTGAGCACGGCAAGCGAAAGCCCTTGGCGGTTGAAAGCGAGAAACGCAGGAACCCAATTCTGGTTCTCGTCTGGCCTGGCCGGGTCTGGAACGGGGAGTGGCAACGTGACGGCGACGCTGCCGTCGCAAGCGCGGCGCACGACCGTGGCGTGTGACTCATCTGCGGTCGCCAAGTAGCGTTCGTCCGGCGACCAAGCGATGGGCGCCAAACTACGGGCAGTGACGTAACCGTTTGCGAACGCGGAGCTGACGGCGGTCGTGATGTCCGGCGAAGACTGAAGGAGTTCGGGATAGCTCAGGAGCCGCAACGTGCCGGAAGCGTCGATCGTCGCCAGCGAGTGCTCGGTGGGCCCGAGTTCGAGCGCGAGCGCGTCGCTCGGCAAGTGCTTGTTCGGCTTACGCTCGGCCGTGACCGATGGGTCGTCGGACGACACGGAAAATACCGCGGAGCCGGTCGCAAAATCGGCGAGCGCAAAGCCGCGGCGCTCCGCACCGACTAGCACGCGATCATTCGAGCGACTCGCGGCCAGGGGAACGATGAAGCTCGGGTGACCATAGCCGACGACGCACAGGCTCTCAGCGCTGCCGAGCGCAACGCTCGAAACTTCACCGTCCGAGATACGAAGTCGTTCGACACGCAGTCCGTCTTCGCAACGCAAGCGGAACAGGTATTGACCATCATCCGAAATCCGAACCTGCAACGGGATAGGGAGATTGGCCCCGAGAGAAAGCAGGGCCTGCCCGCTCGCGATCTCCGCGACGCCGCCGAAATAAATCGCCCCTCCCGGTACGGAAAGGAGCTGGCGCGACCACGCGGAGTCTCGGCCCAGAACGGCAGGTAGCGGCTGGGCGAACTGCTCGCCACTGCCCACCCCGTAGCGCCGATTCCCTTGCTGGTTCGGAGCTTCCGGAATCGGCACGAGCAGCTCTGCTGCGTCGGGTGAGAAGCCGATGAATGGATAGTCGGAGCTACCAGAGAAAGGAAACGCATCCTGCCAACGCAGCTCGGCATGCAGCGGTGGCGCGCTAGCGGCACAGCTCACCGTGGCGGGCGCCTCGCCCCCTTGCCCCCCTTGCGAGGAGTCCGGCGACGACCCGGACCCGCCGCCCGGCGTCACAGTCACTGAAGACACTGCACCCGCACTCCCACCAACACCGCCGGTAGCGTTCAGCACTGAGCCCGCGACGCCCTCGGTCGGCTGAGACCCCAATGAGGGGGAACCTCCGTCTGTCGGAAGCTGAGGCTGTCCACTCGACGAGTGCGCGCGACCACCGCACGCACCACCGGCGAAGGCCAAGGCCACCCATACGGCACGCTGAGCGAGACTCATCTTCCCCGTCACCATCACGCGCGAAATTACCAGCAACGCGCGCGCAAGTCTCCGGCTTTTTGTGGACCTCCGACTTGCACTGGACTTTTCCGTCCGTTTGTCCGTCAGCGAAAAACTTTAGCGGCCGGCTTTGGCCGACGCCGAGCGACCGCCCCGGGACCGCGTTCTCGCGCCTGACCCCGCGTCGATCGACACCTTTTTTGTTGCGAGCGCATCGGCGATGACGTCTCGGAAGTAGCTCGCCGCGATGTCGTTGTGAGTGCGCTCGTGCCACGCCAGCATCATCGGGAAGCGCAGCGCGGGCATCGGCGGAGTCAGCACCTCGAGCGGCAGGGAGCGCCCGAGCATCGCGGCGGCGCGCCTCGGCATGCCTGCGAGTAGATCCGTCGAGGCGACTACCGTAGCGGCCGCCGCGAAAGTGGGAACGGTCATTGCGACCCGACGTGACAGGCCGTGTCGCGCGAAGGCCTCCTCTGCAGCGCGATGGCCCGTGCCCGCCTTACCGAGCACCAAGCGGACATCGACGTGCCCTTCCGCGTTGAACAGCGCGGGCGTGAGGCGCCGCCGGATGCGTGGGTGTCCCTTCCTGACGACGAAAACGGCTTCGTCCTCGTAGAGTGCGCGGAGGTGACCGTCGTCTGAGCCCGGAGGGACAATGGCGGCGTCGATGGACGAGCCGTCGAGACCGCCGCTCGAAATCAAGGTGTCGATACTGACGATGTCGAGCCGCGCGCGTGGTAGGGCGAGTGAGAACGCGCGGGCGATGGCCGACAGACTGGAGAGCTGGTCAGTGTCCGACAACGCGAGTGCGTAGGCGCGCGTGTTGGTCTGGGGTTCGAATGGAACTTGCGCGAGGGCCCGCTCGAGGTTGGCGAAGGTCGCGGCCAGCGTCGGCGCGAGCTCGAGCGCGCGTGGCGTCGGCGTGAGACCGCGCCCCTTGCGCACGAAGAGGACGTCACCCAGCGCGTCCCGCAGACGGGCCAGGGCGTTGCTCACGGCGGGTGACGTGACATGCAACCGCGCCGCGGTGCGGGCTGCGCTACGCTCCTCCAGCATGGTGTGAAGCACGCGCAGCAGATTGAGATCGAGGTTTGCCAGATTCACCACAGTGACCATTATAGTAAAAACTAATCACTGGTAGTGATTCTTTGCAGCGCTAGGCTCTTTGGACAGGAGCTGAAAATGGCTGCAACGAACGTGAAAAAGGTGTTGATCGTCGGCGCGGGCGTCGGCGGGCCGGTGCTCGCGATGGCCCTCCGTCGGCAAGGGCTAGAGGTCCAATTGCTGGAAGCCCGAGCGGCGAGCGCGGCGGCGGAAGGCGCCTTCCTCGGCCTCGCGCCAAACGGAATGAACGCGCTCTTGGAGCTCGATCTTGCGGCACGCGTTCGAGAGCTCGGACACGCCTGCACGGCCTTTCGTTTCTCGAACCGCAAAGGCAAGACCTTGGGCGAGCTCGATCGCAGCGCGGATCCGACGCGCTTCGGGCACGCGCTCACCATGATGCGCCGCGGCGACTTACACGCACTGCTCGCGGATGAGGCCGCGCAGCGCGGAGTCACTCTCGAGCACGGCAAGCGACTCACGGCGCTCGACGCGCAGAACGGCGTGGCGCACTTCGCGGATGGAACGGCGCTGGAGGCGGATGTCGTCGTCGGCTGCGACGGATTGCGCTCGACCGTTCGCACGCTGGTGTTTCCGGAAGCCCCGCCTCCGCGCTTCAGCGAGCTGTTCGACTATGGCGGCTTCGCACCGCAGGTCCCTTCCAACCTCACGCCAGGCGTCAACGAGATGGTCTTCGGGCGTCGCGCCTTTTTCGGTGCCTTCGCGACACCTCGCGGGGAAACCTTCTGGTTTCACAACGGGCCGCCTCGTGAGCCAAAGTCGGAAGGTGAGTCCCCACGTGAAAGGCTGCTCGCGTTGCACGCCGACGATCCGCCGTGGATCGCCGACTTGATCCGAGTAACACCCGACGTGCTCGGTCCGTGGCCCCTGTTCGAGATCGACGCCCTGCCAGCGTGGTCCAAAGACCGCGTGGTCCTACTCGGCGACGCAGCGCACGCGATGTCCCCCAGCGCGGGGCAGGGGGCGTCCCTCGCCATCGAGGACGCGCTCGTGCTTGCGCGTTCGTTCGCGGCCGAGCCGGACCGAGTATCGGCGTTGGCTAGCTACGAACGCGCACGCCGCCCGCGCGTGGAGCGGATCGCGAAAGTTGCGCGCAGGAGCAGCAACGGCAAAGCGCCGTCCAACTGGCTCGCGGAATCCATGCGCGACTTCGTGCTGCCATTCTTTCTGCGTCTCGGAGGCGCCGAGCAGGAGCGCGCGTACGAATATCGCGCCGCGTAGAAGTCCGAGCGTTCGGACGAGCCGCTGACTCCGGCTCTCGGTTCAAGCAGCGGGCGGTAGGCTGCGCACCGCTCCTGCACCCGGCAAACCGAACGCCTCCGCCGCCACGAACAGGCGGAAGCGCGTACCGCGGCCGAGCTCGCTTTCGACGAACACGCGCCCCGACATGCGCTTCACTTCTGCCTGCACCGCCGCGAGCCCAACCCCTCGGCCCGAAACACTGGAGGCTTCGTCTCGAGTCGAAAATTCGTTGGAAAATAGAGCGGCGGCCAGTTCACTCATGGAGCTGGCAGGAAGACCGCGAGCCGAGGCGCGCTCGCGAACGCGCTCCCAGTCGACGCCCCGCCCATCATCCTCGATGGTAATGACCGCTTCGCCGTGTTCGAGGCTCGCTCGGAGCGACATGACGGGGTCCTGCTTGCCCGAAGCCTCGCGCTCTGCCTGAGTCTCCAAGCCATGATCGATCGCATTTCTCACCAGATGTACCAGAGATGCGAACAAGGGGGCCGCACGTTTGCCATCGACCGACAAGCCGCCGTCGGCGATCTCGATCCGGGGCTTGGGCTTGCCCATCCGCGCAGCCAAAGCACGCGCGTACTTCCCCAGCCGCTCGAGGGGGGGCCTGATTGGTTCGAGCAGCAAACGCTCGACTTTGCGTGCACCTTCCGTGGCTGGCAATCCCGCGGCGAGCTCCTGAGCGAGGGCGCGTAGGGTCGCGCGCGACACATCCACGCTTTCGCCCGCATTGTCTCCTGCGATCGACGAAAGGCTGCTTCGCAGCACGTCGAAGCAGCCTGCAACCGCGTCCAAGTGGCTAGCGTCGAAGCTGCCTTCGGCGATCGCCTCTTCGGCTCCATGACAACTATCTGCGAGGGTCATGAAGCCATACATCGCGGCGGTGCCCTTGAGGGTATGCAGGTTCCGCTGCACGACCGCATCGATCGTGGAGCACTGCCTCAGATCTTCGATTATGCCGGCGCTCTCCTCGAAGAAGCCCAGCAGCCCGCCGCGATCCTTGGAGAGATGCTGGCACAGAGTCATGACGTCTTTCTGCTCGGCTTCGTCGCGCGCTCGACGCAGCGCTTCGGTGACGTCATCGATCACGATCAGCAGGCCGGCGAGCTTGCCCTGCACATGGATTGGCTCATAGCTCAACTGGAAGCGCCGCGGGCCATGGACTAGCGACTTGGGAAACTGATCGAGCAGCACCTCTTCGGGCATCACGGCCTCGAGGAGCTGCTCGAACGCCAGCCCGAATCTTACGACGAAGTTCGCGTCGATGCGGGTCAGGTAGGTACTGAAGAGTGACCCTGGCTCGAACTTGCCCAGCCACTCGTCCACGACTCGTGAGCGCTCCTGCGCGAGACGTCCCTCGAGATCGATGGTGAGCAAGCCCTGCTTCACGTTGTCGAGCACGCGCCGCATGTCCTGGTTGCGCTTGGAAAGCTCCGCCGTTCGCTCTTGCACGCGCTGCTCGAGGTGGTCGTTGGCGGCTTGCAACTCGTCGTAGAGCCGTGAGTTCTGCAAAGAGATGGCTGCGTGCCCGGCCAAGAATTCGAGCCTTTCGACGCGCGCGGCATGAAACGCTCCGGTTGCCGTGTCGTTCTCTAGGTAGAGCACGCCCACGAGCTGACTCTGGTGCACCAAGGGCACACAGGCGATCGACTTGGCGCTTCGTTGCTCGACGAACGGATCTTGGGCGAAACGATTGTCGCGGCTGGCGTTTTCGAGCACCACGGACGCGAGTGTGCGCGCGCAATAGCGCACGACGGAAGACGCGAGCGTTTGACTGATTTCGCCCTCGTTCGGCTCGAGCACCAGTTGCTCGGCTTGCACGCGCAAGGCTGCGCGGATGACGAATTCACCGCGCTCGGAGAGCAGCAACACGCCTCGTGTCGCACCCGCGTTTTCCAACAGAATCTGCGTTAGCCGTCGCAGCAGAGGCTCCAAGCGAATCTCACTGGCGATAGCGCTCACTGCGCGCATGGCCGACTGCAAATCGAGCTGACTGCCGCCGCTAGGGCTCGACGCGGTCATGGTCTGTGCGGAGACGTCGTAGCGCCGAGCCGCCGCCACCGGCTGCATTTGAGGGAGCTCACGGCCGAGCTCGCGCGCTTTGCCCGTGGCCCCCCACAGCTCGTACTGCTGCACGGCTGCGGCCAGGCTCTGTTGTGCGAGGTGCTTGCGGCCGGTACGCTGCTGAAAGCCAGCCAAGCGCTCGTAGGCGAGCGCGAGGTGCGAGCGCACCCCGACTTGCGCGGCCGCCTCCACCGCGCGCTCATAGGCGTCGAGCGCTTCGGTCCGCTCATCGCGCGCAGCGTGGAGCTCGGCACGGAGCAGTTCTTGCAGCGCAAAGAAGTTGCTCGGCGCGACGCGAACCCACGGCTCGAAGCTAGCCAGATCCGCGTCGGCTTTCGCGAGCAGCGCTTCACGCTCGGAGGGCTGCGCCGTGCGCGCGGACTCGACGCACGCCATGCCGTGGTAGAAGACGTAATCTACCTTGAAGACGACGCCTGGGGGCGGCTGGATGGCCTCCGTCACGCGCCGCGCTTCTTCCGGATCACCGAAAAGGAAGCGCAGCATGGCCTTGATTGCGCCGTAGTGCGCCTTCACGGGTGGAGGGCCCTCCGCCTCGAACAGCTGCTCGCTAAAACCGTCTCCATCCATCGAACCGACCACGGCTGTTTCACCGCGCAAGCAGGCGAGGCCTCGGCTCACCAGGTCGAGCAGCAGCTGGTTGAGGACATCGCCCTGTTCCTTCAGCGCCCGCAGGCTGCCGGGGATTTCGAGCTGAAGCTCCGGCAAAGGTTGGCCGGCATATAAAGCCTCGGCCACGCCGACCGCCATGCAGAAGCCCGCGTGGATTTGATCGCCGGCATCGAGCCCCGAGCTGATGCCGCGCTTGAAATGCACTGAACACTCCGTGCGCGGACGCACCCAGGGCGCCAAGAACTCCGCATAGATGAACTCCACCCCACCACGAGCAGCCGCGTGCTCGGGACGGGCCGCGAGCGCGAGCGCAAGCTGCCCGAACTCGTGAGCGCGAATGGGGTCGCCCGTAACCACGTGATGCACGATGCCATACTGCGCGTAAAAGAAGGGCGAGACCGGGGCAGTGCCGTGCTCTAGCGAAAGCCGTACGGCCTTCAGCACCATCAGCACCATCAGCGCGTGGTTCCACTGGAAGATAGCGGGGATCGCGGCCGCCATCGTGGCGACGATGGCAAGCTTCTCCGGATCGGCCATCGCCGGAAGTTCGGAAAGCGTTGCTACGTCGCGCGAGCCAAGCTCTGCCTGATAGATCCCGAATGCTTCGCCGATCGCCGCGCCAAGTGCAGGCTGGTCGTGTGTGTCAGGTAAGCTGACGCCCAGCAGAGCGAGGGTCTCCACGCTAACGGCAGTTGCTTCCTGCGGGCGACCTCGATTGGTGAGGATACTCGCCCGCAGGTTTCGTGCAGGAATGCGATCCAACGCTCGCCCAGCGTTCGCTTCGATCGCTTCGACGAGCTGTAGTGCGCGCAGTTCGTCGTGCAACAGGTAGAGCGACTCAGCCGCCACGAAATGAGCATTCAGGCTCGTGTCGTAGTCCACCGCGAAGCAGATTTCCCCGAGTAGCTCCAGGCAAATACCCGCCAGCTGAGCCGCGGAGCTGTGAGCTGCAGCGGATCGAGCACGTCGAGCTGCGCGCAGATTGAGCCGCGCGATTCGCTGCCTTTCGTCGGGGGCTACGACATGCTCACGACCCAGATTGAGTTGGGTCACCAGCTCGAACAACTGATCGTCGCTCGGTCCGTCTTCGCCCGCGGCCGAAAGGAGCAATCGACCAATGCGTAGGTGGATTGCCGCGCGCTCGCTGCTGCCGCGCGTCGACAGCGCGGCCTGTTGAACGCGGTCGTGCGCGAACCGGTAGCTCGCGTCGACCTCGCCGGCCGGAGGCGCGTCGAGCAAATCTTCCAGCAGATGGTGATTCTGACCGAGCGGCACCAAATATCCGCCGAGCACGGCCGGCTGCAACGCGCGCAGCACCGCAACTGGCTCGTCTTCGGCGATCAGCGACAGCGTGCGCAGGCGAAAGGTATGACCGATGCAACCCGCTAGTTGCAGCAACTCTCGAGTGCGCGGCTCGAGGGTGGCCAGGCGTGCCACGACGAGATCGACGACGTTGTCCGTGGCGCCGAGCCCGGCGATGGCTTCCAGGTCCCAGTCATAGCCTCTGCCGGCCTCGAACCTCAGGTGTCCCTCGGCGGCCAACCGCTGCAGAAACTGAGCGATGAAGAACGGGTTTCCGGAGGTTTTGTCGAAGAGTAGCGTGGCGAGACCATCGCTCTTCTGCTGCGTGAGCCGCAAGGCATCCGCGAGTAGCTCACGAACATCCGAAATCGCCAGCGCCTGCAGCTCGATACGGTTGATTGGAACGCTTAGTTCGAGGCGCTCGAGCGTGCGTGAAAGCGGGTGCGCCGCGTCGATTTCGGAATCGCGGTAACTGCCGATGATCAGCAGATGCCCTTGGCTTTCCGACGAGAGCACGAGCTCCAGCACGGCGAGCGAGGCCGTATCGGCCCACTGGAGATCGTCTAGGAAGAGCACCAGCGGCGCCTCTTTGCAGGCGCTGGCCTCCATGAATCGCCGGAAGGTGCGTTCGAAGCGGGTTTGTGCTTCGTGCGCGGGTAACGCAGCGACTTCCGGCTGCTCGCCGAGCGCCACGACCAGCTCGGGAACCACGTCAGCGATCACGCGCGCGTTGTCACCCAACGCGAGTCGCAGTCGCCGTCGCCAGCTTTCGAGCTCACCAGCGGTCGCGGCCAGGTAAACCCGGACGAGCTCACTGCAGGCTTTGGTCAAGGCGGAGTAAGGAATGCCGCGGCTATACTGATCGAATTTCCCCGAAACGAAGTGGCCGCCGCGCATGATCTCGTGGTGAACCTCTTGGACCAAGGCGGACTTGCCCACGCCCGGTGGCCCAGAGATGAGCGCGAGCGTTCGCGCGCCGCCTTGCGCACTGCTCACCAGCCCCAGCAGCGCCTCGAGCGGGGCGGCTCGCCCGTACAGCTTTTCGGGCACGCGCAGCGTGCCATCGTAGTCGTGCTGTCCGAGCGAGAACGGCGTGACCTGTCCAGAAATGCTGAG
>Ga0247766_1000112_pt1 | contig 17367 bp, 14 predicted proteins | sample UWRJL223509R6_FD_179946 | JGI IMG/M metagenome (GOLD analysis project Ga0247766, IMG submission 179946) | Plant litter microbial communities from Arlington Agricultural Research Station in Wisconsin, United States - UWRJ-L223-509R-6 | ecosystem: Environmental > Terrestrial > Plant litter >... | reverse complement strand
GAGCCTGTGGCGACCGGAACGCTTGGGCTCAGACTGATGCTGGGCCGCGGGATCAGTGCGCTGCTGGCGTTCGACGCCGACGTCGCGCTGACGCATCACAGTTACGTTCTGCAAACTCCTGACGGCAATCAACCCTTCTTCGAACCTTCGCGCGTGCGACCAATGGCTTTGGCGGGCCTTTCGCTTTCACTCGGCGGCGGAAGCGAGCCGCATGGAGTGCGCACCGAGGCTAGGCGATGATTCACGGCGGATTGCGCGCGGTCCTAGGCCTGTCACTGCTCGCTGCGTTCGGCGCCTGCGAAGGTGGCGAGATCGTCATTTTCACGCCGGTTCAGGCGGGCTCGGCCGGTCGTGACACTAATGCGGGAGCCCCGGGATTCAGCGGCGGCTCCGGCGGCAGCTCTGGTGACTCAGCAGGGACAGGTGGGATCGCCCTGAGCGGTTCGGGCGGGGGAGGGGAGCCCGTCGGTCGTGCGTGTCAAAGCAGCGACGATTGCGACCTGTCCTGGTATTGTGAGAAGCCCGGTTGCGCGGCGCCGAACGGCGTGTGCGTGCCGATCCCGATTTCGGATGATCCGCGCTTCGCCCCCGTGTGCAGCTGCGACGATCGGATCTCCTATTGGAACGATACCGTGCGCCAAGTGACGCGCGTGTCTGCGAGCAAGCCCGGGTGGTGCCAGTCCAATGCGAAGCCGTGCATGAGCGGTGATGAGTGCGGTCCCTTTGGGGCCTGCCGTCTGGAGGTGCACACCTTCGACGACTGCAAGATGGCTGACAAGGGGACCGGCCAATGCTGGGCCATTCCCAACGATTGCGAGTTTGCGGGCAATCCCGTGGGGGGTTTCCCTTGTCCGCCTCTCCCTCCGGGCACACCGCCGCCCTGCCTCACGCTGTGCGAGGTTCTCCAGGCTGATATGCCCTACTTGTTGCCGCTCAAGGATCTGAGCTGCCAATAAATCGCGGGAAATCCACGCGCCGCGTCCGCTCACTCGGAAAATTCCACGCGAAAAAAAGGTCCGAAGATTTTGATCGATCTTCACCAGTACGTCACACAATCGCTACGTGAAGCTTCCGAGCCGTTGGCAAACCCAGTCCGCAGTCCTTCTTCCAATTTGTGCCCTGATTTTCGCTGCCTGCAGCGGATCGAGCGATAGCCCGGCCGGGTCCGCTGGCGCGGCCGGAACGTCCGCCAACCCAGCGGCCGGTGGCGGCGGCTCCGGCGACCCCGACAAGTTGGTCGGTTCGTTTCAGGTCAAGCTGACCCCCGCCAGCGATCTCGGCGCGGCTTCGACCACCGTGGTCGGTCGAATCTACGACGGGCTCACGCCGATCACGACCATCTGGGAAAAGCCCCAACGCGACGGCGACTGCACGCTCACCACGCCGCGCGTTCCGTTTTGTTCGACGCCCTGTGGCGGCAGTGCCGCGTGCGTCGAAGACGACACTTGTCTGGCGTACCCCACGGCTCACGGCGCGGGCGCGGTTACCATGACCGGACTCACCGCAACCAGTGGCAGTGGGCCGCTCGACCTGACGCTGGTTTCGAACACTTATCAGGCGCCGCCCAGTGTGCCGCTCGCGTATCCGCCGTTCGCCGAAGGCGACGCGATCGGTTTGACTGCCAAGGGCGACTATTTTCCGGCCTTCACCTTGAGCGCCAGAGGCATCGCGCCTCTCGCCCTCGCCAGCGGCGAACTCGGGCTGAAGAGCGGGCAGGCGCTGGCTCTCAGTTGGACCAAGGGTAGCGAGAGTTCGGCCAAGATCCACGTCAAGCTCGACATCAGCCATCACGGCGGCAGCAAGGGCCAAATCGAGTGCGACACTGCCGACTCGGGCTCGCTGTCGATCGGTGCCGCACTGGTCACCAAGCTCTTGAGCCTGGGTGTCGCCGGCTTCCCGACCGTCATCGTGACCCGCCACACGATCGGGTCCACGGTGATCGCTCCGGGGCGCGTCGAAATCGAGATCTCGTCGTCCGTTGAGCAAGGCGTGACGATCGACGGCCTGAAGTCATGCACCGACAAGGCAGATTGCCCGGACGGCCAAGAGTGCCAGAACGATTTGACCTGCAAATGAGCGCGCTCGACGTCATGACTCGCAGTCCCAAAATTCTGCTCCTAGTCGCGCTCACGTGCGGCTCGCTAGCGGCGTGCGGCAGCTCGTCGGATTCGAACGGCGCTTCGACGACCGTGGTCGAGGGGGTCTGCAAAATCGACCCCAGTGAGATCATGAACGGCACAGCGTCGACTGAGTTCCTCGAGCGCATCGATTGCTCGTCGGACTTTCGGGCTTTGGGCTCCGAGCCCATCGACGCGAGCATCCCCGGCGCGCGCTCGGTGAAGGTGATTCTGGATACGGCAGATTCGAACCACCAGTACTTCCAGAATAGTGTGCTCTACAAAGTGCACTACGACTTCGCTTCGACCCACCTGTCGGGGAACGGCTTGCCTGTCGTCCCGTCGCTCGCGGAGTTCAACACTTCCCAATACTACCAGCCGGATCGTCGCTTCGTGTTGGGCGCGGTGACCTACTACGACGGTCCGAAGATCTGGGCACTCGAGCTTGCGCCGTATGACACTGCCGGCGCCGCGATGATGGAGACCGTGTTCCGTAGCGTGAAGTCGCACGCGTTTTTCGGCCCTGGGCTCAAGTTGCACCCGACCTCCGACGCGATTGCCCTCGAGGCTAAGAAGCTGCCCAAGGACATCCCTATCGTCACCACCGACGAGCTGTATCAGGGCATCACCTATCAGCCGCTAGTGCTCTCCACCGGTGTCGGGCGCCTGAGGTTCGAGACGATTGCCAAGATCGACGAAGCGGCCCTCTCTTATACCGACATTGTCGTCGTCGATTCGGCGCCGAACGACATTCCGGTCGTGCAGGGGCTGATATCGCAAGACTTTCAGACCCCGCTCTCGCACGTAAACGTGCTCTCGGCGAACCGCAAGACGCCGAACATGGGGCTGCGCGGAGCAATGTCGGATGCCACGCTTCGCGGTTTGGAAGGCAAACTCGTGTCGCTCACCGTCGGGGCGCTCGCCTACGACGTGCATGAAGTCTCGCAAGTCGAAGCGGAGGCGTTCTGGGCCGCGCACAAGCCGGCGCCGGTAACGCTGCCCGAGCTCGACATGAGCCAGACCGAGCTGAAGGACATCGCCGACGTCACGCCCGAGCCGGAGGCCGGTGGCTCGTTGCGCGACGCGATCAAGAAGTCCGTGCTCAGTTACGGCGGAAAAGCGGCGCAATACTCGGTGCTCTCACGCACACCAGGAGTGCCAATCGACAAGGCCTTCGCGATCCCGGTGTACTGGTACTACGAGTTCATGCAGCGTAATGGGCTGTTCGACAAGCTCGCGGCGCTGCAGGCCGACAAGGCCTTTCAGACTGATTCGCAAGTGCGCTTCGAAAAGCTCACCGCGTTCCAAACCGAGGTGCAAGCGGGCACTCTTGCGCCGGAACTCGTGGAGGCGCTGATGGCCAAGATCGAGCGCGACTATCCGAATCACGTGATTCGCTTTCGCACCAGCACCAACAGTGAAGACCTGGACGGCTTTCCCTGCGCGGGCTGTTACGACTCGGCCAAGGGTGACCCGGCCAAGGGTGTGGATGACGTGCTGAACGCGATCAAGTTCACGTATTCGACGGTCTGGAAATTCCGCACCTTCGAGGAACGCGCGTACTACAGCGTGGACCACCACAGCGTCGCGATGGCGCTCTTGGTGCACAATAACTTTCCGGACGAGTTCGAAAAAGCCAACGGCGTGGCGATTACCGCCAACCCGTTCGACGAGAGTGGCCTCGAGCCAGCCTTCTACATCAACGTGCAGTTCGGCGGAAAAGTCGAGGTGGTCGCACCACCTGCGGGGACGACCTCGGATCAGATCCTGTATTTTTTCGACAATCCGAACCAGCCGATCACCTACCTCGCGCATTCCAATATCATCAGCGGAGGCAGCACCGTGCTCACGCGGGATCAGGTGCATTCATTGGGTGTCGCGCTCGACGCGATCCACGAACGCTTCTCGCCCGCCTACGGACCCGCGGCTGGAAACAAAGGCTTCTACGCCATGGACATCGAGTTCAAGTTCTCCAACGAGGCGGATCCGAGCAAGCCTGCTACCCTCCACGTCAAACAGGCCCGCCCCTATCCAGGCCGCGGGAACTGAGGCTCGCCTTGCCGCACGACACCACCGCCGACCCACAGCTGCTGTTCGACGCCGCAAAGACGCGCACGGCAGCTGCGGAAGAACGACGCTCGGGACCGCGCAATCTTGCGCCCACTCCCGCTGTCGGCGCGGTGCCGTCGATTCGCACGGTCTTCGAACGCTTCGAGCTCAAGTACTGGGTGACCGAGCCACTGGCGCAGCGCGTGCTCGACTTCGCATTGCCCTATCTGAATCGCGACGCTCACGCGACGACTCGCGAGGCGCAGCGCAATACGACTTTGTATCTCGATACGCGCGGCTTCCGCTTCTGCGAAAACCACTTGAACTTGTCGCCCGATCGCTCGAAGTTGCGCATTCGCGCCTACGGTCGACCGTACAGCAAGCTCGCGTTCTTCGAGGTCAAGCGCAAGGTCAAGACCATCACCATGAAAGAACGCTTCGCGCTGCCGATCGCCGAGGTCGCGAATGTGCTCTCGCGCCGTCCGATCGGCTGTGAAGTGTCGGCAGCGGCGCGGCGAACGCTCGGTGATTTCCTGTTGCAAATGTGCCTGCACCGCGCCGAGCCCAAGCTGTTCGTGGCCTGCTTTCGAGAGGCCTTCGAGTCCCGCGTTCCGGGTGAAGACGTACGCCTGACCATCGACCGCGACCTGGTTTACCAACACGCGACGGGCTTTTCCTTCAGCCCGAACGAGCGAAACTGGATCGACATTCAGGAGGGCGGCGATTCGCGTCCGTCCTTCGGGCAGCGCCGGGCCATACTCGAGCTCAAATTCAACGGCACGCCGCCTTGGTGGATGGTCGAGCTGGTGCGGCATTTCAATCTACAGCGTGAGGCGTTCTCGAAGTACACGACCGCCGCGCTGCAACTGCGTGGGAGACTTTAGTCATGGGTACGCGCGTCGGCTGGGACATCGCTCTCGCTTCGCTGCTCTTGTCATTCGCGACGTCGATGGTGATCGCCACGGTCTACACCATCACCTATCACGGCATCGGCTATCTGCGGAGCTTCGTCCAGACCATCGCGCTCGGCGGCTTGGTTGCCGCTCTGGTCATGCTGGCGATTGGCGATGACGTGGCTCGCGGGCTCGGCATGGTCGGAGCGCTGACCTTGATTCGCTTTCGCACCACGCTCAAAGATACGCGCGATCTGATCTTCATGTTCGCCTCGCTCGGGATCGGCGTCGCTTGTGGCGTACAGGCGTTTGCGGCTGCGCTACTCGGCACGGCCATGTTCTGTCTGGCGGCCATGTATCTCACCTGGTCGGAGTTCGGCTCGCGGCTACAATTCGACATCATGCTGCGCTTTCAGGGCCCGGCAGACGCCGAGCACGCCGAGCAGGTGCGTTCCGTGCTCAACCGCTATTGCCGTGGCCTTTCGTTGATCGATCTCCGCAGCGCGGGCGACAACCTGCAGGAGTTCGCCTATCACCTGAAGCTCAGCAAGGCGGGCACCGAGACCGCGTTGATGCGCGATCTCGAGCGCGTGCCGGGCGTCGGAGCTGCTGCCATGTTCACCCGTGACGCGTCGTTGGAGCTCTGAGTGTTGCTGGCATCTTCGTCCCCCTGGCTCGACGCGGTGCGTGCCGCGCCGCGCCGCCTAATGTATGCGGTCTCCGTGGTCGGTGCGATACTCGGGTTTCTCGCGCTGACTCACGGCAAAGGCCTGGGCAATAGCGGCAATGCCGTCGCCTATGTCGAGTCCATTCACTACCTCGTCGCGCCCATTGCCTTCGGGCGCATCGACAAGCTGAGCGTGCAAGTCGGGCAGCACGTCAAAGCGGGCGACCTCATCGCGGTCATGGACGGGCGAGATCTGCAAGCCGCGCGCGAAAAATCCATCCTGCAGCTGGCGCAGCTGGAAGCAGAGGTGATCGCCTCTATGCAGGACCAAGAATTCCAAGTGACGCGCAGCGAGCTCTGGGTGCTCAAAGCCCGCGCGGACGAACGAGGTGACCGCGCAGCGCTCGCGCAAATCAGCGAGCGCATGCAACGCTTGGACGGTCTGCTCGACAAGCAAATGATCCCAGCGGCGCAGGCTGAAATGGCGCGCGAGAAGCAAAAGGAGCTGTCCGCGCGCGTCGAGACCTTCGACCAAGCCAAGATGCGCGGCCAAGCCGGCCTCGGTCAGACGGGCGCGGGCAATCACGATCATCTGCGCGCGGTCAACGCGCACGTGGAGCCGGCGCGTCGTGCCGTAGACGTGCAGAAGGCCGCGATTCGCCAGCTCGATTTACAGATCGAGCAGTTGACACTGCGCGCCCCGAGCGACGGCGTAGTGACCATGGTGCTTCATCGTCCGGGGGAAATCGTAGCCGCGGGTAGTGAGGTGGTCAGCCTCGTCAACGCTCGACCGGGAGTGCTCACGGTCGAACTCTCCGAAGGCATGGCAGCCCGTGCCAAGCTGGGACAAGGCGTCTCCGTGCGTTCCAAGGAGCTGTTTGCGCGTGCGCTGCATGGCCACGTGATCGAACTTGCTCCAGAGGTGGACGAGATGTTTCCGCGCGCGCGGCCGTCGCCAGGCATCGCTGCTTGGGGACGTCGGGCCGCGGTGCAACTCGACGGCGGCGGCGAAGTGCTGCCCGGACAGGCATTCAGTGTCTCGCTGGACTGAAGCCAAGAACTGGCTTAGGTCGCGTCGCAAGGGAGGTTTGCTGCCCGCGTGTGTCGGCATGGTCGCGTGCGCCGCGCTGATCGTGCCGATCAAGGTGCCCCGAGAGATCTCCGAACACACCGGGCTCGAGCTGTCCGGAGCCGCATGGTCGTCGGCGCTCTCGCGCTATGTCCTGGTCTCGGACGACATCATCGACGAGGGCGCCAAGCACACACCGCGCTTGTTTACACTTTCCGAGGCAGGAGAGCTCGATTCCGCTCCAATCACGATCGAAGGCATCAGCGAGCTGAACGATCCGGAATCGATCACCGCGGGTCCGGACGGCACGTTCTTCATTTGCACCTCCCATTCGTTGAACAAGAAGGGGCATCTGCCGGAGAGCCGCCGGCGTTTGCTCCAGATCACCTTGGGCGCGGATCGCAAGGCCAAGATCATCGGTCACGTGGATCTGAGCGTGGCGCGCCTGGCAGACGGCAAGCCGCCCTGGGGTGAAGCCGGAACGCTCGACATCGAGGGTATCGCGTTTCGCGAGGGCGCGCTGTTCATCGGTCTCAAGTCGCCGCTCGCCGGCGACGGCAGCGCCAGCATCTTGCGACTGTCCGACGTGGTGGCGGTAGTAAAGGCAGGGGTGGTTCCCACCGGTGCACTTTCGCTCTGGTCGCGTGGGCGTTTTTGCGTTCCGCACGACGGCAAGTCCGTGTGCGAGGGCATCGCGGATCTGGCGTTCCTACCGGACGGCAGCTTGCTCGTTGCCGGTAATGCGCCCAAGGGCATGCCGAGCGACGGCGGCGGTTCGCTCTGGAAGCTGGAGGCGGCGAACGGCACGCCGAAGCTGCTCAAGCGCTTCGATGGCCTGAAACCCGAGGGCATTGCCCTGGCGCCCGGTCACACCTCCGCCATCGTGGTGTTCGACACCGACGGTCGTCAGCCGCTCTGGATTCGTTGGCCACTGTGACCATGAAATTCCTTCGTCAACTTTCGCTCGTCGCGTTCATCGCTCCACTCGTGTTGGTCCCGGCCGTAGCACGCGCGCAGGACTCTGCCCCCACTACGACGCGCAACGAACTCGCGAGTGAAGACGCACTCGTCCAATTTGCGCTTGCTCACAATCCGGATCTGCGTGCGTCCCATTGGGACAAAGACATTGCGGCTGCCTCGGTAGCCAGCGCTTCGGCGTGGAACAATCCGGTCGCGCGCGGTGAGTGGCTGCACGTGCAGTCGCCGAGTGATTTCGGTTGGGGTGTCGGTGTCGAGTGGGAGCCGCCTCAGCCCGGTGTGTACGGTTCGGGCAAGGACGCGGCGCGCGCCCAAGTGCGCGCCGTCACGGCGGACTTCAGCGAACGGCGCGCGGAATTGGAAGCCGCAGTTCGCCTTCGGTACGCCCAAATCGCTGCGCTGACCGAGGAGATCGCACTCGCCGAAAAGTCGGTCGAAACGCGGCGATCCGTGCACCGAACCATCAAGGAGCGCGTGAGCCACGGCGCGTCTAGCCGCATCGACCTGAGCTTGGTGGCGGTGTCGCTCGCGCGCGGTGAGCAAGAGCGCGATCTGTTGATGCTGGCTCGCGAAACCGAGATCACGCAGCTCGAAACCCAAGTGGGCTTGCCACCGGGCCAGTCGCTCGCGTTGTCGCCGCGGCTGACGACCGATGACAGCGCGCGAGCCACTCGTGCCTCGGCGCAACGCCCGCAACTGCAAGCCGATGCTGCGCGCGCCGAGGCGGCGGCGTCCACGCTGTCTGCCGAGCGAGCCAAACGCTGGCCGTGGCTCGCCGTGCAAGCGCGGTATCGCAAGCACGATCAATCGAACCACCCGGACGACGTGACGCTCGGCCTGCAGGTCACCCTTCCCATCTTCGACCAAAACCCAGGGCCGATCGCGGCGGCGGAGGCATCGCGTCACGCGCTGCGCGACGTCGCTACGGCGCATCGCCTGGGAATCGAACGCGATGTGCGCGTGCTGCGCGCGGAAAGCGCGCGACGACGAGAGATCGCCGAACACTACGCGCAGTCGATTGCGCCTGTGCTCAACGAGCATGCCGCGTTGGTCAAGCAAGCGTTATCCGGCATGGAGCTCGATCTGACGGCACTGCTCACGGCCGAAGACATGGTGACGCGGAGTGGCATCGAGTACATGGAGGCGCGCCTTGCTCAGCGCAAAGCGGAGATCGCGCTCGCCCGTGCGCTCGGTGAATTCGGCCGCGACCCGGGGGGGAAGTGAGCCGCGTTGCTTCTGCCCTCGCCGTGGTTGCCGCGCTTTTGCCGGCTTGCCAGGCGGATGATTCTCCCGAAAGCCCCGACACCGACAGCGGCATGTCGGACGGCACCAGTATGTCCCGCGCGCTGACCCTGCAGCTCGTGACCGAGAAAAAACTGTCCAAGCTGTTGCCGACGAAAGACGTCGACCACTACGAGGCCAGCGGCCTGGCTGCTTCCGGCGGAATGCTCCATGTGGCGTCCGATAACCTGACCAACATTGCGATCATCGATACCTCCCTGAACAAGGGCAAACTCGGTCCCGGCGAGGCAATCAACTCTCAGTACGAGGCGCTGACGGTCACAGACGACGGTCGCTTTTTCGCGATGATCGAGCCCGCGAGCGATGACGGCGCCGCCGAGGTTGCCGAACTCGGCGCGGACACGGCCTTCGTTGGCCAAAGCCCGACTGACGCGACCTTCAAGCACGCCAACAACGGCTTCGAAGGTGCTGCTTGGTTGCGGGTTTCCGGCAACGAGTACCTGCTTGCGTTGTGTGAAAACAACGACTGCAAGGACGACGACAGCTCTCCAGGCGAGGGGCGCGTTCGGCTGCTGAGCTCGGTAGCTGGCGTCTGGACTAGCCAGAGGACGCTGAAATTGCCGGAATCTGCTCGGTTTTTGAACTATTCCGACATCGCCTTGCAGAGCAGTGGGGATGGCAAGTACGCCGCTCTGGTCGTCTCCCGCAAGTCTTCGATGCTTTGGCTCGGTACGCTGTCGACCTCGGATTGGGCGTTCACGGGCCCGAGCACGTTTTACACCTTCCCACACGACGCGGACGGGGCGGTCCAATACTGTTCGGTCGAGGGCGTCACGTTTCTCGGTCCGAGCGTGATTGGCGCAGTTTCAGACAAGAGTGACGGCGGTAAACCGTGCACTGACGAAGAAGAATCGATTCACATTTTCCAATTGCCGCACTGAAGGCGGTCGACTTTATTTTGCCCCGAGGAACCCATGTCCAGGTTTTTTGCTCTCTCACTGCTCGCGCTCGCTGCCTCGACGGCCTGTTCGAGCGACGGAACTGCGACCCCAGCGCCCAGCAATTCGAGTGCGTCCGTGGCATTCAACGAGATCAGCGCAGCCGGGGATGAATGGCTCGAGCTGTACAACACCGGCTCGAGTGATTTCGATCTCGGCAACTATGCCATCGCCGACACGGACAAGACGACTGGCACACCACGCACGACCAAGGCCATGCGCTTTCCCGCGGGCACGAAGCTGCCCAAGGGCGGCTTCGTGCTCGTGCTCATGGGCAAGAGCAATTCGACGCCGGGACCATATTCGGCGGACGTCTGCCTGCCCGGCGTCGCTGTGGGTTGCTTCTATGCGCTGTTTTCGGTCAGCCAGACCCGCGGCGAGGCGGTTCATCTGCTCGCGCCCGACAACACCAGCGTGGCCAATGTCATTTATCCGGCAAATCTCGATTTCGAGGCCGGTACGAACTTGAGCGCTTGCCGTCTTCCCGACGGAACGGGTGAGTTCTCGACTTGCGCACAGTCGCCCGGTGCCGCGAACCACGCGCCCTGATGACCGGAAGCGGGCCTTCGAGCAGTACGGTCCTCGCGCTTGCGCTTGCAAGCGCGGTGCTTCCGCAGCCCGCCTGTTCAGAGCTCGCTCCGCGCTATCGTTTCGAGGAGTCGCCGCCTGCCACACGCCACGCGCCCGCGACGCCGACGTCAGTCGCTGCGGATCCGGTCACGCTCGACGCCGGGAGCGCGATGCAGGACTCGGGCGCCACGGCGCCCGCGACGCGCTTCGTGATCATCGGTGACTACGGGGCGTCCGGACCGAACGAGGCCAACGTCGCCGCGCTGGTCGCGCGCTTGAAGCCGGACTTCGTGATCACCACGGGTGACAACAACTATCCGTTGGGTGAAGCAGAAACCATCGACGAAAACATCGGTCGCTACTTTCACCAGTTCATTGCACCGTATCGCGGGAAATTCGGGGCAGGCGCCGAGCAAAATCGATTTTTCCCGAGCTTGGGCAATCATGATTGGTACGCGCCGGGGGCGCAGCCATTCTTGGATTATTTTTCGCTGCCCAACAACGAGCGCTACTACCAGGTCGTGTGTGGCGAGGTAGAGTTGTTTGCTTTGGACAGCGACTTCGCCGAGCCCGACGGCAACACCGCCGATTCGAAGCAAGCGCGGTGGCTGCAAGCACGGTTGGGCGCCTCCGTGGCACCGTGGCGGCTGGTGTTCTTTCATCATCCGCCGTACTCGTCGGCCGCGGTGCATGGCTCGACCGTCGAGATGCGTTGGCCGTTCGCCGAGTGGGGCGCCAGCATCGTGTACGCCGGACACGACCATACCTATGAGCGGCTCAGCGTCGACGGCTTTCCATACATCGTCAACGGCGTCGGTGGCAGCAATCTGTACACGATCGTCGAGCCGATCGCGGGAAGCCTCGTGCGTCACGCAGACGTTCATGGCCTAGTGCTCGTGACGGCCACTGCGAGCGACTTCGTGAGTCGCTTCCTCGATGCGCGTGGCGAAGAGCTCGACGTCTTCAGCTTGCACCGATAGCGGCCGCGTGCCGCAGGATCCCGAAGTTCTGCCGAATATTTGGCGGCTTTTCTCCGCTCGCGGCAGTTGTTAGGCTGAGCTTCCAATTGGCTCGAAAGTCCCTCGCCGAACCCACGGCGCCACGCGCCGAGCGCGCGCCTCGCCCGTGGCTGCTTTTGTGCTGCGTGCTGGTCGTCGTGCTCGGGAGCTACCTGCCGGTGCTGGGAGCCCCGTTGGTTTGGGACGACGTTCACCTGATCGAGCGAACTCCGTTGGTTCAGACACTGCACCCGTTGTCCGAATATTTCAGGCAAGGATTTTGGCAAGGTGACGACCTCGCGCAGGGGCGCATTTACTACCGACCACTGACCATTCTCAGCCTGGCGCTAGATTCTGCGCTGTACGGCAATACCCCGGCCGGCTTTCATCTCACGAATCTCGCGATCCACCTGGTCTCGACGGGCTTGCTTTTTTGGCTGATGCGAGCTCGCGGCTGTGGGGGGTACACGGCCGTGCTCGGCGCCGCGCTCTGGGCGCTTCATCCGCGCCTGACCGAGGCCGTCGCGTGGATTTCTGGTCGAACCGACGTGCTGGCAGGTTTCTTCGTGCTTTGCGCGTTACTCGTCCGCGCTCGTGATGGCGGCTTGCGACGAACGGCGGGCGCGCTGCTGCTGCTGCTCGGGCTGCTATGCAAGGAGGTCGCTTTGGCCGGCGTGGCCGCCGCCCTGGTTGCGGATTGGCTAGCAGGCGGTCCCGTCGCCGCTCGCTTGCAGCGCATGCTGCCGACCGGCGTCGCGCTCGCGGTGTACGTCATGCTGCGAGAGAGCGTGACCGGCGTGGCTCGACACGGTGGGCATTCGCTCGCTCAGCAAGTCGTCGCGGCCGCGGCAGCAATCGGGCGCTACTTGGTCATGCTGCTCACTCCCTGGTTTCCGAGTCTGCAGATCGGCAGGCTGGACCGACCTGGCATTTTCTATGTGCTGCTCGGTTGCGCGACGCTGCTCGCGGCTGGTTATTGGGCGGTTCGGCGTCGGTCGCGCATTCGCAAAGAGCAACTGCCGCCACTGGCACTCATGTTGGTGGCGCTGGGCCTGGTGCTGCACCTCGTTCCGATCGTCGTCAACGTGGTCGCCGCCGATCGTTTCTTGTACCTGCCGCTGATTGGCCTGACCCTGCTGCTCGCTCCAGTTGGCGAGTCGAAGCACCGGCGCGTGCTCGTTGCCGGCTCTGCGCTCGCTGTCTCCTTCGCAGTAGCCACCTTCGTGCGCACTGACACGTGGTCGGACGAAGTGAAGCTCTGGACCGAAACCTATCAGGCCAATCCGGACAATCAGTTGATCTCGTGCACCGAGCTCGGCCGATTGTACGCGCGCGTGGGTCTGCTGGAGCACGCGTTTTCGATCGACGAGGGCTGTCACGACACGAGCTACAACCGACGTGCGCTGAGCAACAACGCCGCCGCGGTCTTGGCGCGAAGCGGACGCTTCGACGCGGCGATTCGCGAGATTGCCGGCTTTAGTCCCGCGTTCGGCGGAGAGCCGGTGTTTGGCCTGAATTTGGCGCTCTTCCGCAGCTACCTCGCGGATTTCCCCGGCGCGCGCGCGGAGCTTTCGCGCATCCTCTCGGTCGACCCGCACTACGCCGACGCGCTCGAACTTCAAAAGAAGTTGCCCGAGCTCGAACGCGAGCGAAAGCGCGTCGACGCGCTGCCTGAAACCACCCCCGCAGCAGAGAAGGCAAGGGCCTTCGCCAAGGTGGGGTTGACGATCCCGGCTCTCGATGCCTGGCGCGTATGCCTGGAACGCTCTGACACCTCACGTGACCAATTCGAGGAAGCACTATGGTTTTCGCTGGCGCACGGCGACTCGCTCACCACACTCGACTTCCATCGCCGATATCGACTTCGTTTTCCCGATGGAGGTGATCCGCAACTGGAGATCGCATTCGCCGCCCAAAGCGATCTCGCGCAGCGTCTACTGGAGGCTTGGCCTCGCCTGAGTCTGCCCCTGCGTTCACTACCGAGCTGAACTGGCGCCCACAATGGCGTCGCCGGAGCGGAGTAGCTGAGCCACTCCGCTCCGTTCGCCAGGCCAATCAGAGCAGCGCGAGGATGTCGTTGAGCGTCTTACTCGGTCGGAGCGCGGCGTTGGCTTTGGCGTCGTCCGGCTGATAGTAGCCGCCGACGTCCACGGGTTTGCCCTGCGCGTCGATCAACTCCTTCACGATCACGGTTTCGGCTGCGGCCAGCTTGGCGGCGATTGGCGCAAACAGGGCTTTGAGTTCGCCGTCCTTGCTCTGCGCGGCGAGCTCCTGAGCCCAATACAGAGCCAGGTAAAAGTGGCTGCCGCGATTGTCGATGCCGCCGACCTTGCGCGAAGGAGACTTGTCGTTCTCGAGAAACTTTCCGTTCGCCGCATCGAGCGTTTCGGCCAGGACCTTGGCTTTCTCGTGCTTGAACACGATGCCCACGTGTTCGAAGGACGCCGCCAGCGCGAAGAACTCCCCCAGTGAATCCCAGCGCAAGTAGCCCTCTTCCAAGAACTGCTCGACGTGCTTGGGTGCTGAACCACCCGCGCCCGTCTCGAACAAACCGCCGCCATTCATCAGCGGCACGATCGACAACATCTTGGCGCTGGTGCCGACTTCCAAGATCGGGAACAGATCCGTCAAGTAGTCGCGCAGCACGTTGCCGGTGACCGAGATCGTGTCCTCACCTTTGTTCAGTCGCTCGAGCGTGAATTGCGTCGCCGCAGCGGGCGGCAGCACGCGGATGTCGAGCCCGCTCGTGTCGTGATCCTTCAGGTATTTTTCGACCTTGAGCAAGATTTGCGAGTCGTGCGCGCGCTTCGCGTCCAGCCAAAAGACGGCGGGGGTGTTGCTCAATCGAGCGCGATTGACGGCCAATTTCACCCAATCTTGGACTGGGGCGTCCTTGGTCTGGCATGCGCGCCAAATGTCTCCTGGTTCCACCGTGTGCTCAATCAAGACGGTGCCAGCGCTGTCCACGACGCGGACGCTGCCTTTGCCCGTGATTTGGAAGGTCTTGTTGTGCGAGCCGTACTCTTCCGCCGCTTGCGCCATCAAACCGACGTTGGGCACCGAGCCCATGGTCTTCGGGTCGAACGCACCGTGCTTCTTGCAGAAGTCGATCGTCGCTTGATACACGCCCGCGTAGCTACTGTCGGGGATCAGCGCGAGGGCGTCCTGCAGCTTGCCTTGGGCGTCGTACATCTTGCCGCCAGCGCGGATCATCGCGGGCATCGAGGCGTCGACGATGACGTCGCTCGGCACGTGCAGGTTGGTGATGCCGTTGTCGGAGTTGACGTATGCGAGTCCCGGACCGGTGGCATATGCGGCTTGGATCGCCGCTTGGATCGCCGCTTGCTCGTCTGCCGGCAAAGCCTGAATTTTGTCCAGGAGATCACCGAAGCCGTTGTTCAGATCGACTCCGAGCTTGCTGAACGTGGCGCCGTGCTTGCTGAACAAGTCTTTGAAGAACGCTTGCACGGCGTATCCGAAGATGATCGGGTCCGAGACCTTCATCATGGTCGCCTTCAAATGCAGCGAGAAAAGCACTCCCTCGCGCTTGGCACGGGCGATTTGCTGCTCGTAGAACGTGACCAGCGCGGCTTTGCGCAGCACCGTGCCGTCGATGATTTCGCCGGCCTTGAGCGGGGTCTTGTCCTTCAGGACCTTGACCGCGCCATCGGCCGCGACGAACTCGATGCGCACGTCGGTGGCCGCGGCGACGGTCACCGATTTCTCGTTCGAGAAGAAGTCGTCTTCGCCCATGGTGGCGACGGTGGTCTTCGAGTCTAGGGACCACTTGCCCATCGAGTGGGGGTGCTTGCGAGCGTAGTCCTTGACGGCCTTGGGTGCGCGACGGTCCGAGTTGCCTTCGCGCAAAACCGGGTTCACTGCCGAGCCCTTGACGCGGTCGTAGCGCGCCTTGGCATCCTTCTCGGCGTCCGTCTTCGGCGCTTCGGGATAGTCGGGCACCTGGAAGCCGTGGGCCTGCAGCTCTGCGATCGCTTCTTTCAGCTGCGGCACCGAGGCACTGATGTTGGGCAGCTTGATGATGTTTGCTTCGGGCTTCAGCGTCAGCGCGCCCAATTCAGCCAGCGCGTCCGGCAGCTGTTGGGCCGGTGGCAGCAATTCAGCGAACACGGCGAGGATTCGGCCCGCGAGCGAGATGTCGCGCGTCTCGACCTTGATGCCCGAGTGCTTGGTAAACGCCTGCACGATTGGCAGCAGGGAGTAGGTGGCGAGCGCGGGGGCCTCGTCGGTCTTCGTGTAAATGATGATGGGCTGTGCGGACATGGTAGAAATTGGGCGGATTCTGCCATCTATCGTCAAACTAGGGAAGTAGACGCCGCTCTTTGGCGTACGATCGAAACATGGCAAACATGCTGGGGATTTTGCGAGCATTGGGCGGTTGTTTGGCGGCGGGCGCTTGCTCGCTGCTGGTTGCCTGCGGTTCCAGCGACGATGGGGCGACAGCCGGCGGCGTGCTGGCGCAGGCACCGCATTGCCCTACCGGTACGGATGCATTGAAAATCGAAGGCACGATTGCCGGCGCGGCGATCACTGATTCGCGCACGACGCCGAACATCAACGCAGGACAAGAGAATTTCACGAGCGGAAAGTTCTACACGCCAGTGTCGACACTCGCGCCGCTCGCGAGCAATCAGCTCGCGCTGACCTTCACCTGGCCCAATAGCCTTTTCTTCGGCCAGACGTCGGCCATCAGCGGCGGAGATTTGACGCTCCCGGCAACTCATCCCCAAGCTGGCGCGAAGTACTGCGTCAGCAAAGGTGAGGTCGGCTTCGTCGATGGTGGCAGCGAGGACGGCGTGCTGAAGTTCGTGATCAGCGAGGTGAAAGCCGGCGAGGATTGCAGCGGTGCACCCACCGTCGTCGATCTGCGCGGCTGCTTCGAGTAGCGCTCAGCGGATCAAAAAGTACCGACCACGCCGACCGACTGCAGCCCGAACACCGGCGTGACGTGAGGCGTCGACCCGCGCGCTGACTCGACTTTGGCGGTGCTGAGGTCGACGATCAAGAAGGTGAGACCTGCGGCCACGCCCACGCCCGCCCCGACCATGCCGACGATGCCGAGCTTGGATTGGTGATCGGCTTCGTTGTCTTTGCTCAAGATCACGTCGCTCTCCGCACCAGGGCAAGTGCCGCCGTACATCAAGCGACATTGCTCGAAGAGCTTGTCCGACTCGTTGCGCGTGTCGTTGGCTTTGACCAGATAGTAGCCGCCCACGCCGGCGCTGACGAGTCCGCCCGCGAAGAAGAGGCCCGAGGCAACCAACAGCGGGACGCTGTGCTTCTTCCCGTACTCGACACTCGCGTCTTGCGAGGCGGGTTCGGAGGCACTCGAGGCGGTGCTGCTCGGTGGCGCGTCGGTCGCCGCGGCTGCCGTGCTCACTGCGCCCGCCGCGGGGGTTGCGCTCGCAGCAACCGCTGGCGGCGGCGTACCGGTGGAGCGCAGTTTGAGCGTGACCGTTTGCTTGGCGGCTTCAGTCAGCCTGACCGTGACCGGATCGCTCGCGATCCAAGGACCGGTGGCTTTGAATACGTGTTCACCCGGATCGGCGGGTAACGGAATGCCAATCATCGCCGCTGGCAAGGGTGTGCCGTCCATTTGGACGGTGGTGTCTGGGGCCGTCGTCGCGCCCTGCAACGTGACCGTCACGGAAGGCAGGCGGGCGTCCAGCACTTCTTGTTCTTGCTCGGCGGCGTCTTGCGCGCTGACGAACGCCTTCGGCGCGTTCGGCGCCAGCGTCTCGCGCGTGATTTTCAGATATGTCTCGTGC
>Ga0247766_1000111_pt1 | contig 17371 bp, 23 predicted proteins | sample UWRJL223509R6_FD_179946 | JGI IMG/M metagenome (GOLD analysis project Ga0247766, IMG submission 179946) | Plant litter microbial communities from Arlington Agricultural Research Station in Wisconsin, United States - UWRJ-L223-509R-6 | ecosystem: Environmental > Terrestrial > Plant litter >... | reverse complement strand
GTGTGATTGCTCGCGTAAACGGGCGTGCCAGCCTTCAGGCGGCTGGGGAACGCGCGAGCTGGGCGCGACGCGACGGCTCTGCCGCTTCTTCGCCAGGGAAGACTCCGGCGAGGGGCTCGCGCTCTTGGCTCGGGATGCTTTGGCCACGGGCTTGTTATTGCTGCGGGAGCGCCACGCGCGCGGCCGCGGTTCTGCGACGGTCAGCGATGCCTCGATGAACATGAACGGCACCGTATACTGAACCGACGTTCAGTTCCAGCAAGGGATGGCGCGCCGCCTCAATCGCTGTGGACGGCATCGAACGCGCCCTCTTCGAAGCTGTTTTCGATCTGCCTCAGCCACGCTTCTTCCGAACGGGCGTCAACTAGCGGCGGCAGGCGAATCACCGCCACGCGATGCCCCTTCCACCCCGTTGCGAACCAGCCGGCGCCGTCGCGATCGAGTGACAACCGGGAGATGTGCCAGCTGAGCTTTGCCTTTGGCGGCAAGTGCGGTGCCCGCTCTAGATCCACTCTGCCCTCCTCCTTCGTACTTCTAGCGCGGACACTCCAGCAGTCAAACTAAAAAGGACTAACGTACCCTAATTAAGAACGGGTACGTCGGGGTACCTCGATCTTCGACGCCACAGTCACTGTTCTCTGTCACCGGCCCCTCCCATGCCTGCCCCCGCCTCTAGTCGCGCACTCGAACTGATGCTTCAGCTGGGCGGCAATGTGCAGCGGTTGCGCCTCAAACGCGGCTGGACTCAGGAGCACTTGGCGGAACTCGCGGGGCTCGATCTCTCGTACGCTCAGCGCGTGGAGCGCGGCGAGATCAACCTCACGCTGAGCAGCCTGGCGAATTTCGCCGATGCCTTCGGCGTCCAGCCCGGAGTGTTGCTGCGCGCGGGAAAGCCGCCAGTGATCCGTCGTGGTCGACCCAAGACGAAGCGCGTGGGCCTCGCGCGCACGAGCAAGTGACGGGAAGCGTGACGCTCTACGTCGTCAAGCGTTCATCGTAAACGCTGTGACGATGCTCCGCGCTCCACAGCGGGCGGCGAACTTCGCCGGTGCTGACGTGATCCGCCAGTATGTGACGTGCGACATGGCGTGTTCGACTGTGTAGACAGTGGACGCTACACACTCAAGTCGGCTAGACGTCAGTGTACGAGACGGGAGCAAGGGAGCGCTCGTCTAACTGCGTAGGAGAATCCAAATGGGATTTGCATTCAAGCGCTGGGCGCTCGTTGGAGCGGTGTCCGGATTTGGCGTCGTGTTTGCGGCAAGCGCATACGCCGGTTACGCGTGGACTCCGGCTGTCTACATCGATAACACCAACCACACTGCAGAGGGATCGTTCGTGGGTGCACGCACCAGCGGAAATTCAGTCGAATACATTGGCGTGACCATCAACGACTTTGCTGTGACCTACTACGCCCAGGACGCGTCCGGAACGTACCGCTCATGCGGACACCCCGGCGCTCCAGGCACCACTGAGCGCATCGAGGTCTCAACAATCAGCAATCAATCTTGGTTCAGATTCAAGTGGGACCCAAACACGGGCTATTGCGTTGCCCCCCTCGACATTCAAAACAATTCCTTCATGTCGAGTCCGTAGCTCGAATGTCCATCGTATTTCCCAACCGCAGTTCATCTAAAGCGAAGGCCCTGATCCTGATTGGCACGCTGGTAGGCATTGGCGGACTTGGGTATTGGAGCGGCGGGCGCGTGAAGTCTGCCACCGCTTCCGCTCCAACGGTGGCTAACGAGCCAACCCAGGTCGGTTCCGAAAAGAAGTCGCAAGGGTACGTGACGCGGGACGAGCTGAGTGCGTTGAGAGTCGAGATGCGCGCCGAGTTTCGAGAGGTGACTCAGGCGTTGGGTGCGTTGCAAAGCGCAACCACGTCAGCTGCAAATGCGGCCGCGGCGAAGACCACGGGCGCGGCGAGCGAAGGCAACGCGGAAAGCGCTCCGGACGAAAACCAGATTCGAGAGTACGACAAGAGCAAAACTGTGATTCAAGGCGCTCTCCGCACCGGTACTTGGAGCGCGGACGATCGACGAGCGTTCAGGGCAAGCCTGGAAACCTTACCCAGCTCGATGCGAGACGAGGTAATTTCGCAGCTGTTAGTTGCGATCAATTCGGATCGGCTCAAACCAAATTACAAGGGTCCCCCATTTTGAGTAGCGCCTAGCTACCTGCGAGGTGCGCTTCAAGGCCGCCACCGGTGAAGCGCCGCTCGGCTAACTGCACGTTTGAGCGTGGGGCGTCTAGAAAAGGGCCGGCAAACGCAGCCCTTTTCGGGCTGCGGAACCTTTTCGGGGCTCGCTGGTAAGACTGTTTGCCCCGCGCATGCACGACGCATTCATCATCCAGCAAACCCTTGCCGGGAATCAGCAGGCATTCCGGCTGGTTGTATTGCGTTATCAGCGGCCGCTGTTCCGCTTCTTGGGACTGCTCGGGTTTCGCGGAGCGCGCGCCGAGGACGTGGCGCAGGAGACCTTTCTGCGCGCGTTCAAAGCGCTCGGCAGCTTCGATCCCGCGCGCGCCGCGTTTTCGACCTGGCTGTTCACGATCGCCCGGCGCCTCGCGATCAGCGAGTGGCGGCGGTCTCAGCGTGAAGAACCGACGCCGGTTGCGGGTGAGCGCGTTTCGAGTCGCGCGCCAGATCCGGCCGAGCACGCGCTGCTCGTCGAGCGCGCGCAGCGCGTCGAGAATGCCCTCCGGGCGCTACCCGAGCAACTGCGCTCGACATTTTTTTTGTCACAGCTCGAAGAGCTTTCGCTCGAAGAAGTAGCCGAGCTCGAAGGCTGCGCGATAGGCACCGTCAAGTCGCGCGTGTTCCGAGCGCGCGAACAACTACGCCTCGCCTTGGCCGAGGAAGAAACGTAAAACAATGACCGATTGTACTGAAATCCAAGAACGGATTGCCTTGGGTCAGCCCTTGTTCGAGGCGCAGCGCGTTCACCTCTCGAACTGCGAACGCTGCAGCCACGTGGCCGAGACATTCAGCCGACTCGATGCGAGTTTGGAGTCTTTGCTGGAGCCCGTCCCGGATGGCTTCGCCGATCGCGTGATGAGCCGAATTGCGCTGCTCGAAGGCGCGCGTGCACGCCGTTGGTTCGATGCGCGCTGGGTCGAGCTGGCGTTGACCAACGCAGCCTTGGTCTGTGCGCTGGTGAACACGGTGCGCTTCCTGGCCAGCGTTTTGATCCCGAGTGTGAGCCTCGGAGGTACGCCGTGAATCAGGTTAGTCGAAAACCGCGCTTGGCCTTGCTCGCAGGTTTGTCCATGCCTGGACTGGGTCAGCTCTACGTCGGCGATTTGCCGCGCGGACTGTGCTTTCTCTTGGGCGTGGCGCTCGCGGTTCCGGGCGCCGTGCATTTGGCACTGCTGAGCCCGCCGGGACTGTTGTGCTTCGTGGTGCTTGCTGGCGTAGTCTCGGCAATCGCTCTTTACGCCTGGTCGGTGTTGGACGCGGTTCGCACGGCGCGCCGAGGGTCGCACGGCGCGGCGTTGCATTCCTGGCAGCGGCCGAGCGTGTACCTGCTCTATATCGTCGCCAGCTACGTGTTCGTGCTCGCTCCTTCTACTGCGAGCGTTCGTCGCGATCTGTTGGAAGCGTTCGTGGTGCCGAGCTCGAGCATGAGCCCTGGCATTTTGCCGGGTGATCGAATCTTTGCCGATAAAACCATCGGGCAGCCGGGTGGAACCAAGTTGTGGCGCGGCGCGACCGTCGTCTTCATCTACCCGAACGATCGCACCAGCACCTTCGTCAAGCGCATCGTGGGCTTGCCGGGTGACGAGATCGAGCTCGACGGTAGCGAGTTGCGCGTCAATGGCCACAGTGTGTCTCGAGGGCCAAGCGCGACGCCGACTTCGCCTGCATTTGCCGGACTACGCGCCGTTCGTGAGCGCGGCGATCGCGGCGAATACACCGTGCTTTGGCCGGCTCGCGAGGAACTCGCAAGCGCCGTGGCCGTGACTCGCTTCGTCGTCCCTGCCGGTCAGGTGCTGGTCCTGGGCGACAACCGCGCCGCGTCCGTGGACTCGCGTCGCTTCGGCACCGTGCCCGTCGCCGACGTCAAGGGCGTCGCGCGTCAGATTTGGTTCTCCGTGTCGGCGCAGGATGGCGTGCGTTGGAGTCGCTTGGGCAAGGTGCTCGGCTAGCGTCGGCGCACAGCCTCAATGGCCACGCATCGCGAGCAAGACCGCAATCAGTGTCGCGATGGCTACGAGGCCCATCGTGAACAAGGCGATGAAGCAACCGGAAGGACTGACCTGGGCTTGAACCTGGCGCCCGACGCCCGCGCCGAAGGCGACACTTTCGGCAAAGCCGGCCTTACCGCCGCCGCCCATCGACAACGAATCATCGTCGCGAACGATGGCTTGAAATGGCAAACTCTGATTGTGCGGAGTGATGCCGCTCAAACGCCGAACCGCGGTCCCGATGGCCACGACCTCGATCAAACCGGGCGAGAGTTCACGGATCTGTAGCCGATTGCCGATCACGCGTTCGGCGCCAACCGACGCGGCCTCGTCCTTCAAGAGCCGCAGACAGTTCTCGCGTGCGCCGTAGATCAACTCGGTGAGTTCGCGCAGTTCGCCTTTGGCGAGCGCCGCAAAGCTCGCGCCGATTCCGCCCATCAGGCCGAGCGAATAGACGCTGGTTGCCATCACCAGCTGCACCGGGGCGTAGCCCATTTGCGCTAAGCTGAAGAGCTCGGCTCCGGTCAGCTCACTGCTGACCACGCGCGACGGATCGTTCGCGGTGGCGCCGAATGCCGGGTGATGCGAAGCAGTGCCGGTCATCAGCAGTTCGACCACGCCGGGTCCGAAGGGTCGCAAATCGATGCGCACGTCCACCACTGCGTTGGCGCCTGCGTTTGCGGCTTCACGCCGCATGCGGAACAGCGCCAAATGCCGGATGCGGTTGTACATCTCCGAGTACTGATGGACTTCACCGCGGGCCAAGGTCGACAGTCCCCCGGTGATGCCGCGGCCAATGCCGAGCGCGTAGGCGACGTTACCCATCACGAAGCTGATCGGCGTGTAGCCCGCTTCCAAGTGACAATAGAGTTCGCTGCCGGACGCCGAAGTGGTGAAGAACGGCTGTCCGCCGCCGTCGGAAGCAATGCCCGTCCCTTGTGACAGAAACTCGGTGTACCCAGCCAAGGACGACAGCTCGGTCGTCACTCCGGTGACGCCATGAGCGCCATGACGCCGCGCTTCGGCGACCAAGCGCTCCATTGCCGCGTGGCGCCCCTCCGAGATCAGCGCGGTCACGTTTTCGACCTCGCCGCCCGCCAGCGTACGAAACGAAGAGCCGATTGCGCCGGCGAGCCCCAAGCTGCGCACGCTATTGCCGACCACGATCTCACCCGGGAAGAAGCCCTTCTGGTGCAGACAAAAGATCTCGTTCCCAGACAATGAACAAACGAACATCTGCGCAGAATAGCCGCGTCGCGCTGGAAATCGCCCCCCCTTGACGCGCTGCCGCCGGTCGCTCATGGTGAACGCGGGCTTGACGGAGCCCGGCTCGAAGCGGCGTCGCCGGCACGACCACCGCTCGTTGCGAAGAGGGCACTGCCCTTCGCTAGTTTCGTTCGCTGTCGTTGGTTACACCCACGTGTCGTTTCGCCGATGCCGGTCGGTAAAATCAGGTCGATCGATCGCGAAGATCACGTCGAACAGCACGAATCATGGGCAACCGACACCATCACAAAAAGCAGCGGGCACGAGTGCGAGCCGTCATGGCCGAAACCGGCGAGAGCTACCAGCAAGCCCTCGCGCGACTACGGACACAGCAGCAAGAGTCCCCCCTTCACCTACCGCGTGACATCGACCTGCTGTGCATCGACTATTTCGGCGCTGAACTCACGCTGGCCACGTTCCAGATCTTGGAACGCCTCTCGTGCGTCGTCGTGCCCAGCAGTCGGATTGCCCAAGCCTCGAGTGCAAGCGCCAGCCAGCGCAGCCCGCTGTTGGCGTTGGGCGGCTGGCGCATCGTGCACTGACACGGCGTGAACTTCGCGAGCGGCCTTTGCCAGCGTCGTGAGGTCAGATGAGCTCGCCCACCAATCCCGTCGTTTCCTTTCGAAAATTTGGCTTCGTCGTGCTGCCGGGCTTCCTGGGCAGCGCGGAGCAAGAGGTGTTGCGGCGTAGTTGCGACGCTGCGCTCGCCCGCGTTCGGCGAGACAATCGAGAAACTGCGCATTCCACGCCCAGGATCTCGCTGCTGACGGAGACCAGCGGTGACGACCGCGAAGAGTTACTTGCTGCGATCGTCCAATTCGCGAGCAGCACACGCGTGTGCGCGTTGCTGCGAGCCGTGACTTCGGAAACGCCCCTTGGCCTCGAAGAGGTGCACTACTACCACGAGCAACTGAAGCGAGACTGGGATGGCGATTGGCATCGCGACAGCCAATTTGGTCGCCCAGAACCGGAGCGCGAGCGCGCGCGCTTCGAAACCTCGCTGGCAGTTCACGTGCGTGTCGCCTTCGAGGACGATGATCGCCTGGAAATCGTGCCTGGTTCTCACGCACGCTGGGACACCCCTGAAGAGCTACGCATCCGCAAAGGGCCCGATCGCGCGACGGCGCTCATGCCCAATGCAACGCGCATCCAGCTGCGCGCCGGAGACGGTTGTCTGTTCCACGCCTGGTCGATTCATCGAGCCACGTACCGCTGTGCGCCGATTCGCCGAACACTGGATGTGGTCTATGGAGTCTCCGAACGCTAGATTCTACGGCTCGCCCATCGTCTCGATGATCAACTCGCGGAACAGCGAGACGGCGGGATCCGTGTGCGTGCGCTGATGCCAGGACAAATACATGGCGATCGGCGGGATGCGGAGGGGCGTCTTGATCGTGCGCAGCCCGAGTGCCGGACCGAGTGCATTGACGACGCTCTCGGGGATCGCGGCGACCAGATCGGTCGCGGCGACCACTGCGGCGGCCGCGGTGAAGGTCGGTACGACCATCGCGACTTTGCGGGTAATTCCGAGCTTTTGCCAAGCGCGCGCCAGCGTTGGGTTCAGTTTGCCGAACGCCACGTGCACCTCGGCGTGGCGCTCCTCGGCGAGCGCGCGCTGGCCCGCGCGCGCGCCGATCCGCGGATGCCCGAGGCGCGCCACGACTACGTACTGCTCGGCATACAAGGGTCGACGGTGGATGCCCGGCGCGGCGTGGCTCACCCCGATTGCGACGTCGACCTCGGTGCCGCCCAGGCCGCCGAGCGCGAGCATCGTGTCCACGTTGACGACGCGCAAGCGAGCCTCGGGCATACGGCTTGCGACCGAGGCTGCCAAGCGCGGCATGCGGGCGAGTTGTCCCGCGTCCGCCAGCGCTAGCGTGAGTACGACCTGCGCCGTGCCGGGGTCGAATGCTTCACGGTGGAGCGCTCGACCGATCTCGGCGAGCGCGCGGGAGATCGCCGGGCCCAGCTCGAGTGCGCGCGGGGTGGGCACGATGCCGCGGCCGCTGCGGGTCACGATCGGATCACCGAGCGCATCGCGCAGGCGACCGAGCGCGTTGCTGATCGCCGGCGGCGTGACGTGGAGCCGTTTTGCGGCGCCAACCACACTGCGCTCGGCCAGCACGGCCTCGAGTACCAAGAGCAAATTCAGGTCGAGCGTCGACAAGTTCACATTGGTGAATGTACCAGTTACCAAAGATAACTGGTGATGAACAATGCCCAGACCCAAGCTCTGGGCATGGAAGACACCGATCGAAACGCGAAAGCAGTCCGTTTCCTATACGAAGAGGTGCTGTCCGGGCATCGCCCCGCGCTCGCTGACGCGCTGTTCGCGCCCGCGGCGTCCGAGTTCCGCAGCGCGCTGGGCGACCTGATCCGCGCATTCCCCGACATTCATTACACGTTGCTCGATCTGGTCGCCGAGGGCGCTCGGGTTGCAGCCCGTTGGCGATGGACGGGCACGTTCAGCGCGCCATTCCGCGGCTTCGAGGCGACCCAAGCGGTGGTCAGTGACACTGGCATGGCGATTTTCACGTTCTCGGATGGGCGCATCGCGAGCGTCGAGCTGCAGACGGACCGGCTCGGTTTTTTGCAGCAACTCGGCGTGGTTCCGCCAGTGACTGCCTTGCGCGTGCCCCTCCCCGTGATCGACGCGCGCCGCGCTCCGGACGGTGTTTACCTGGTTGATACCTTCGTGGTCCCGGCCGCCGCGCGCGTGGAGTTCGAGACCGCAATGCGACGCAACCGCGAGTACATCCGGACGCTCGAGGGCTTTCGTGGCGACGCAGTGCTGGTGCGGAAACTGGGCGAGTCGTTCGACATCGCGACCATCGCGGTCTGGGATAACGAGGCGGCGATTGCCCAGGCCAAAGAGCACGTGGCCGCGTTCTACGAGCGCATCGGCTTCGATATGCGGGCCGCCATTGCGAGCTGGGGGGTCACCCTGCAGCGCAGCATCTGCGAGGCACCGGCCGCGCTGCAGTGATTGCGAAATCATTTTTGAAGAAAGCGAAATGGACGTCACGCAGCGACGAGCTGTTCAGTCCCTCATTCATGAAACTTCTAGTATTGGGCGCTACCGGTCACATTGGCAGCCAGGTCGTGGACCTCGCGTTGGCGCGGGGTCATCTGGTCACCGCATACGTGCGAAATCCAGGAAAGCTCGCACGGCGCGAGCGCAACCTGATCGTCGAGCCTGGCGACGCGCTCGATGTCGATCGCCTGAGCGCGGCGTTGCCGGGTCATGACGTCGTGGTCTCGGCCTTGGGACTTCCGGCGAAGCAAGCGCTTCGTCCCAGCTCGTTCATGGCGGGATCGATGGCCAGCACTGTCGCCGCGATGAAGCGCGCACGGGTGCAGCGGCTTGCGGCGGTGTCCGCTGCGGTTTTGTTCCCGATGCGCGGTTGGTCCTTCGCCTTCTTTCGCTGGCTGTTGAAGCATCATGCGCGCGATCTCCGTGCGATGGAGACCGTGATCCAGGCGACGGACTTGGTCTGGACGATCGTCAGACCCCCGCGCTTGGTGAACGGCGCGCAGTCAACGCCTCGTCTCGTCGTAGACGGCCTGCCCTCGGGGGGCCGCTCGGTTTCTTACCGCTCCGTCGCGGGCTTTCTTTTGGATTGCATCGAACGCGACGAACACCTGCGGCAGACCGTCGGGATTGCGAATTGAAGGGCCACAACACATGAATCTGGCAATGTTGGCGTTGGGGTTGCACGTGCTCGTCGCGGTGCTGGGCATCGGTCTGATTGGCGCATTGCCGCTTGGCGCGTGGGCGACGCGTCGCGGCGGACTGGCCATGAGCGCCCTTTCGGTTTGGGCGCTTCCGCTGCTACTGACGGCGCGCATCAGCTTGTTATTGGCATTCGTTAGCGGTGCCGCGCTCGACTTCGTCAGCGGCGGCCCGTTTCATCACGCACTTTGGTTTCGGCTCGCTACGCTGTTGGTCGTCGCCACCGCGATCTGCTTGGCGCGCGCCCGCGCGGCGCTGACCCGCGCGCTGTCCGGTGGCCTCGCCGCGCCAGTCGCGTTGCGTCGAATCGAGTACTGGGGATTTGCCTCCGTGCTCGCGGTGGCGTGTGTCGTCTTACTGATGGAGTGGAAGCCGTTCTGAAGGTGACCAAACGCAGGTACCTGGCGACGGATTTGGCGTCGCCGGCCGCGCGATTTTTTTCAGCACGCCGCGCAACCCGCGCGGGGGCTGACCGATGACCTCCCATCACGGAGGTTCACATGGATCCCATTTCATCGCGCGGGCCCTACGCCCAGAATTCTTGTGTCGACGACGGCGGCGAGCCGGACACGTCCAGCGCAGCGCTTCAGAGTTCAGTCATCCCGGCCCTCGGCGGCCTCAGCGTTTCGATGAGTCTCAGCGGGAGCATGGGCGTGCGCGACGCCGATCACGATGGCGAACCTGAATATTGTGCCAAGTTCTCCGTGCCGGCGTTTACGATCGGCGCATGCATCGAGCGGTTCTGGTGAGAGTCATGTCCAAGGTTTGCGTGTTTGCCGCCGCGCTGCTGCTCGCGGGCTGCGGCAAAGAGGTCGGGCGCGTCCCCTTTTCCGGAGAAGGTTCGAACAGTGTGACCACGGTGCTGAGCGCGGGGCGCGTTGCCTTTTGGACCGATGTCGACCTGACGTACACCGGGAGCGCAAAGCTGGAGTATCGCGTCGCGCTGGTGCAGGGGGGGACACTCGTCGCGACCGTCGCCTGCGACGCGCTGGGTCTCATGAGCGCCAAACGCATGTGGGTCGAGGTCGATCGCGGCTCAGCGCACTCGCGCAGCGGCAAGGGCAAGATGGAGTGCAGCGCGACGCTGCTCAAAGGGGGCTCCACCACGGTGAACGTGAACCTCGCGTTCGGCGTTCGCCCGCTCAGCGCTACCATTAGTCGCGCGGATCTCGTGCTGAAGCAGTGAGCCCGGCTACGGAGCAGGAATTCGAGGCAGCTCGTTCAGCTTTGGGGCCTCCTTTTTGACCAAGGCCAAGAAGGTCTGCGGATTGGTGTGAACCTTGAACAAGCCGCTGCCCACCAGCATGGTGATGATAGACAGCGCCATTTCGAGCAGTTTGGAGCGGACGAGCACATGCGATGGCAGCAGCCGAGTCTGATGACGGCGCGTCCATTGGGCGATTCTCTCGCGCGACGCCGAGGGCATGCGCGGCGACTGTCGCAGATCAGCGAACATCATGAGGCTCCCCGCCCGCTCGAGTTCGCGATCGCACTCCAGCAACAGAGCCGCTTCGGCGCGCACGTCCTCGTGGTCGACCACTTCACCGCGCGCGGTGGCCAAGACGACGCCTGGTTTCAGCACGGAGACACGAACGCACAGGTTGCTGCCACAAAACAGCACCGAGCCGTCGGGCTGAGCGCGCCGTATCTCTGTCAAGTAGCGTTGTTCAGGAGAGTCCACCATGCCAGCAAGTGCACAAGCGTAGCAGCCCGCGAGCTTTGACGACACCCAGCGGGTGCTGGGGTGTATCCGTGCCTCGACGGGTTAGAGACCAAAGGCTCTTCAAAGGTGAAGAAATGGGGTGGCGGCCAGGGGGCTCGGCACTAAGTGCTAGCGTAGAACCCATGTCGATCCTCGCAGTAGGCACCCAAGCTCCCGAGTTTTCGCTGTCCAGCACGCCCGACCAACGCGTGTCGTTGCGCGACTTTCGCGGAAAGCTCGTGGTGCTCGCTTTCTACCCGGCGGATTGGAGCCCGGTGTGTGGCGACCAGATGGCGCTCTACAACGAAATGCTGGGCGAGTTCCGGAAACAGAAGGTGCAGCTCCTCGGCATTTCGGTCGACGGCGTGTGGTGCCACTCGGCGTTTGCGAGCGACCGCAAGTTGCACTTTCCGCTGCTCGCGGATTTCGAACCCAAGGGCGCCGTGGCCAAGAGCTACGGCGCTTACCGCGAGGCCGACGGAGTGAGCGAGCGCGCGTTGTTCTTGATCGACGGCGAAGGCGTGGTGCGCTGGAGCTATCTCTCTCCAATCGGCGTCAATCCCGGCGCCGATGGCATTTTCGACGCGCTCGACGCGCTCACCGACAAAGGCGTTTGAACCATGTCCCTTCGTCCTCCTGTTTCTGAGCACGACCACGCGGCAGGCCCCGCCGACGCACCGCTCACGCTGGTAGAATACGGTGATTATCAGTGTCCGCATTGTGCTGCCGCTGATCCGGTAGTGCGTGCCGTTCAGAAGGCGTTCGGCAAAGAGCTGCGCTTCGTATTCCGCAACTTCCCGCTGGCAGAGATGCACCCCGCGGCCGAGCCGGCGGCAGAGTTTGCGGAAGGCGCAGCGGTGCAGGGTAAGTTCTGGGAGGCTCACGACGCGATCTTCGCCTACTCGCGGCGCCATGGTCCGGAGTCGCTCGGTGCGGATGCCTTCGCGTCGCTCGCAGCGTCGCTCCAGCTCGATGCCCAGAAGCTCGAGGTCGCCGTAGCTGGTCATCACTACCTGGAGCGAATCAAGAACGACTTCAACGGTGGCATCCGCAGCGGCGTGAATGGCACGCCGACCTTCTTCATCAACGGTCAGCGATTCGACGGCGCGCCCAGCGTCGAGTCCCTGGCCGAAGCCTTGCGCGACGCGCTTCCGGGCTGAGCGATGAAGCGCGGGGGCAGGTGTCGTGCCCGGGTTTTGCCCGGGCCGACACGCGCCCAAGCCTTCGTCACTGCAGGGTGAGCTCGTACTGAATCGAGTCACCGTATTTCAAGCGACTGTCGCTGACGTAGTCGTCCAAGTTGTAACCCTCGTCGTGGAAAACCACGAGCACCGAGTCGCCCGCAGGCAATGTCTGCGTCGTCGCGCGGTTGGTGCAGGGTTCGGCCAGCGAGGCCGTCCAACGGGGCGGCGAGCCGTCACCGCCGGGATCGACCGGGGTCGAATTCGGATCGATGTATGCACCGATGCAGAGCTTGGGGTTCAGCGTCGTATTGCTACCCGCGGCCAATCGTACCGAGACGGTGTTCGCGCCCGTGGCCGCCTTGTTGATGCGATAGACATCCTTTTCACCGCGGCCGAGGAAGCCGGTGATGCCACTCCGACTCAGCCAGAAATCGGGCCCCGTGCCGTACGCCGATGCCAGTTGCAGCACGTCGTTTTCGCCGACTCCTTCCGTGGAGCGAAACGGGTCCCAATCCACTTTGGTGGTCCGCACCCCGCGCACCTTGTACCCGAGCAGCACGAACGCTGCCTTGCCATATTGAGCGCGTGGCGTGATGGCCTCCGAATGGCGCGGCCAGACGTATCGATACTGGAACCCGCCTGAGCCTTCAGGCGGCGTGGCGTCGAAGGCGTACCAAGGGTCCGTATCGCTGTTCGCGCTCGTGCTGCTGCTGCTGACGGTGCCGCCGTGTTGCGGCACGTTGGGGATGAAGGCCTCCATGAACACATGGTTGCCCCAGCCGCCGATGGGGCTGTCGCTCGACACCTGGCGCGCGATGATGCCCGCGCTCCGCGCGATGGACGTGAGGACTGCGCCGTACTCGTAGCACATGCCTCCGAAGATACTTTCGGCGCTCGACAGATCCGTATTTGGCTTGGCGTAGCGTCGCGCGTCCTCGGGCGTGAACAGCGTGTCGTTGAGCACGAGCGACGAGATGTCGTCTTGGTAGGTTTGGCGCGTGTAGCGGATCTTCTGCGCGACGACGCGGTACAACCGGCGCATGGATTCGAACTCGCTCGTCGTGCCTTGCGCGGCAGCAATCGAAAGGTCGAGCAGCGAGAACCCGGACGAGTCCTGAGTACGCCGGAACGCGCCGGTCAGCTGATGGTAAGTCAGGTACGGTGCCGAGAACTCGTATTGAGCCATGAAGTGAGCGCGCAGGTTGTCCTTGTCGACGCCGTAGGGGGCCTGTTGCTCGACTCCGTCTTCGTCCTCGTCGTAGGCGTAGGTTTCGATCTCGGGCTTCGAAATCTTGCCGGCGGAGACGACGGCGTACGGATTGTGGAGGACATAGAACACCACGTCTTGGCCGATGCGCGCACCGGAGGGGGCCGTGACCCGCAGGTAGTAGCGGCCGACTGCAGCGTCGCTCGGCACCGCGATTTGCCAATGCTCGCGATTGACCGTGCTGAACGCGCCGTTGACATAAATGCCGCCCGAGTAGTCGTAAGCGGTGGGCAGCGACTTCGACCAGAACACCTCTGACTGCGTCTCGTCCGAGATCACTTGCAGACGCGCGTTCCGTTGCGAAGTGCTCAGCGAGGAATCCTCGACCGAGACTGCGAACGAGGTGCCGCGACGAACGGGAGCCGGGCGGACTCCGTTCGTGACCGTTGCGCCCTGGGCGAAGGCGACGCCCTCGTTCCAGGCGTCGTAGCCCGCGGTGTGCATGGCGCCGTAGTACAGGAACTGAACGCGATTCCAAGCCGTCTTCACGCCGCTCGGATCGAAGCTCTTGTCGTTGATCCCGAACCAGAACTTGGCAACGTCATACGCGCTCGCGGAGAGCGAGAACTCCGCGGTGTGCTCGCCCGCGTTCAAGCGACCGAGCGGAAAATCGTAGGTCCCCTGATCGAACGCGCGCCGATAGAGCAGGCGTCCGTCGACCTTCACGTTGTCCGCATAGGAAGACTGTGAGGGGTCCGTGGTCCGATACGCACCTCCCTTCAGATACGCCTGAGAGCTTTGCTCCACGTTGAACTTCGCGCGCACCTGAACGCTGGTCCTCGGCGGATCGTTCCAAACGATCTTGAGCGAGTTGTTCGAGGCGTCGTAGGCGCTGAAAGACAGCGTTCTGCCGGCGTTTACGGCGACATAGTTGAACTCGAAGCGATACCAACCCTGGCGTGAATTGGTGACGTCGTAGACACGTTGACCGCTGCTGTTCGACAACGTTTGCACGAGGGCATCGGACTCGCCGGGGTGCGAAGTAACCTTCACCGACTCGAAGCGTTGCGAGCCGTCCACCGCGCCCGTCGATGTCTTGGCGGAGAGCGCGAAGCGAATCGTCTCTCGGTTGGTGTCGGGCTGGTACACGTAGACGACTTGAGTGAACGTGCCGGCCGAGGCAATGGTCTCCTCGATTTGCTTCAGGTAGACTTTGCCTGGGATCGGTAGCGAGCGGAGCGGGACCAGCGTTTTTTGCAAGGCGTCATCCGGGATGATGGCTTGCGACGTTTGAGCGAGCGTTTCGTGATCGGCGCCGGCGCCGATGGTCGCCGAGCCTGCGTGTTCGTCTTGGAAATTCTCCGCGGCCGAGCAGCCAACGAGGGCGGCGCCGCCGAGAGCCAGCGCGAGGGTGCAAGGCAAGCCGAGAGCGTTCAACTTTCGATCTGAGTTGGGCATGGCTTCTTTGAGACCCCCGCGAGTCGAACCTTCACCGTTGGGATCGGATTTCGGACTGTGGCTTTCTTGGCGCTGGACGTGCGCTGCCACGTGAGGAGAAAAGAATTGAGCTCAAATTGCCGCAGACGAGCGACTGCGTGGCGGAGCACCCCTTTGACGCGAAATTCAGCCACGCTTGCGTTCTTTGTCCTCGAACTCAGCGCTTGCGGATCACAGACTGGAACGCCCGCACACGAAATGGGCGCTGGCAGCGGGGGCATGGCGAGCAGCGGTGGCTCAGGCGGCTCTAAGAGCTCCGCTGGCGGGTCTGCAATGCTCGCGGGGGCGCCGGGTGCCGGCGCTGTCGGCTTCGGCGGCAGCGCGGGTGCCGGCACTTCTGGAGCGGGCACCGTCGACGGCGGCGGCACGACGGGCGCAGCTGGATCGGCCACTGCGGGTCAGGCCGGTTCGGTCGCCGGTTCGGGAGGAGCTCGAGCGAGCAGCGGCGCGAGCGGCGCTGCGGGCGCCGAGGGCGCAACGGCTGGGGCAGGCGGCGGCAGTCAAAGCTGTGCAGGGCGCCCTGCGCTGACCGCTGGCGACTCCAAGTTGACGCTCCAACACGGTGGCCGCGCGCGCAGCTATCTCCTGCACGTCCCGTCAGGCTTGGCAGCAGGCACGCCACTCGCAGTGGTGATCGATCTCCATGGCGCCGGTGGCAATGGCTCGCAACAAAAAGGCATGAGCGGCTTCAGCGCGCTTTCAGACAAGAAAAAGTTCGTGGCCGTATTCCCCGACGGAGTCGACGGCTACTGGAACGTCGACGACACGTGTTGTGGTACGGCCGGCAAAGAGAAAGTCGATGACGTCGGCTTCCTCAAGGCGATCATCAGCAAGCTGAAGGCCGATACCTGCATCGATTCGAAGCGCGTCTACGTCTCCGGTTTCTCGAACGGTGGTGGGCTGACTCACCGCATGGGTTGCGACGCAGCCGACGTGATCGCCGCCATTGCCCCCATGGCCACGGATCTGCGGACTCAGCCATGCAAACCCGCGCGGCCCATCTCGATGTTGGAGATCAGGGGCTTAGCGGACTCGCTCGAGCCTTATGCCGGCGGCTTGGTGGGTCCCGCCGGTGGCCAGTACACCGCCGTCGGCGCCAAAGCTTCGCTGAAACTCTGGGCAGACATCAACCTGTGCACGGGCGCTGCCAGCAGCTTCGACCAATACTGCGAACGCTACACGCAGTGCAGCAACGCCGTGGAATCAGCGCTCTGCTCCTTGCCCAACGTGGATCATAGTCCGTACGGCAACTCGTTGAACTTCGACGTCGCGAGCGCTGCGTGGAGCCTGTTCGAGCGCCAACCCATGAAGTAGCACCGCGAACTGCGCGACCAGCGCGCGACACCAGTTACGAATGAGCCGCACGCGCCGACTCTCGATCTCCCTTGATCGACGGCCGCGACGCCGAAGGCTCGGTGCGCTGCGCCGCGCTCGGTGACCATCAAAAAACCAAAAGCAGAATTGGGTTGATGGTCACGCGCCACGTCTCACCTCGGCGCAGCCTTCGGCGGCGCGGTTCGGCTCGATCCAACGGACAATGTGCGACGGTTGGGTCGAGCGCTCGCCTTGTTCAAACAGCTGTTTTCAAGGCGCTTTCGCGCACACCCACTTGTCCTCGGTGCAGGCGCAATCAGTGACGGGGTCTTCGTAGTGGCAGGGGGCTGCGGGTGGATCCTGAGTCTTGCAAGCGGCTGCGTCCTTGGGTGGCATCGGCGGGCACGTGTCCATGGGCTTCGGGGGCAGCTTGCACTTCCATTTTCGATCGTCTTCGGGACCTGCGCAATTGCAGGAGATGTCCGGGTAGTCGCACTTGAGCATGTCCTCGGTGCAGGCGGCCTTGTCGGCGGGAGCCTCGAGCGGACAGGCTTCGTCCAAACCTCCTGCGCCGGCCATGCCGAGCGGCGGCTTTGGATCGCCTGGCTTTGGATCGCCCGGCTTTGGATCGCCTGGCTTTGGATCGCCTGGCTTTGGATCGCCTGGCTTTGGATCGCCTGGCTTTGGATCGCCCGGCTTGCCCGAATCGCCGCCCGCGCCGCCTTCTTCAGGTCCGTCGCCCGAGTCACCGCCCGGCGGAGGCTCTACGACCGTCCCCGACTTGCCACCGGTCGCATTTCCGGAAGAGCTACCTGCCGTGCCAGAGGTGTGCCCGGCGATCGCGCCCGTGGTGCCCTTCCAACCTGCGATGCCCAAAGCGCCGCCCGATCCGGCACGCGCATCGTTGAAGTTTGGGTCACCCGAGCTCGAACCTCCACAAGCGGCGATGCCAGCGAGAACGAGCGAGATGGTTCCGGGCCAAGCGAGACGGCGAGCCAGCGAAGAGGCAGAGTTCGTAGGATTACTTGAGTGAGCGGTCGGCATGCCCACTCAATGGGACCTTGTGCGACAATTTCTGATTCCGACCCTCACGTTCTTCGCGGTCGCGCGGTCGGGCGCGCTACGGACGGAATTGTGCAGCCGTGCGACGATTGCGACGACGCAGAAGGTCGTCGTGCTGGCGAAGCCGTGTTCCTCGGCAGCGCCCCCTCGAGGGCGCGTTGGTGATGCTTGAAGCCACTGTGGACGTGATCCATGAAGAGGTGGATACGGCTGTTGTT
>Ga0247766_1000110_pt1 | contig 17396 bp, 11 predicted proteins | sample UWRJL223509R6_FD_179946 | JGI IMG/M metagenome (GOLD analysis project Ga0247766, IMG submission 179946) | Plant litter microbial communities from Arlington Agricultural Research Station in Wisconsin, United States - UWRJ-L223-509R-6 | ecosystem: Environmental > Terrestrial > Plant litter >... | reverse complement strand
GGCGGCCTCGGTGCACGTCTGCGATGGTAGCGCGGAAGAGCGAAAGCAGCTCATCGACGGCATGCTCAAAAGCGGAACGCTGCTCGCGCTCGACCCCGAAAAGCGCCCAAACAGCTACCTGTGTCGCTCGGATCCGCGCGACGTGGCGCGCGTAGAAAGCCGGACCTTCATCTGCTCCGAGCACGAGCGTGACGCTGGACCGACCAACTACTGGCGGGCGCCCGAGGCGATGAAGGCGGAGCTCTTGCCACTGCTGCGAGGCGCCATGCGCGGGCGCACGCTCTACGTCATTCCGTTCAGCATGGGTCCCGTGGGCTCGCCGTTCGCCCGGCTCGGCGTGCAGCTCACTGACTCACCCTACGTCGTCGTCAGCATGCACACGATGACGCGCATGGGCGCGGCGGCGCTCGCCGCTCTCGGCGAGCGCGCTGACTTCGTTCGCTGCTTGCACTCGCTGGGCGCGCCGCTCGCGCCCGGCCAAGCTGACGTGCCGTGGCCCTGCGATCCCACGCACACGACCATCGCGCACTTCCCCGAAGAGCGCGCGATCTGGTCGTTCGGCAGCGGCTACGGCGGCAACGCCTTGCTCGGCAAGAAATGCTTCGCGCTGCGCATTGCCTCCGTGATCGCGCGCGACGAAGGCTGGCTCGCCGAACACATGGCGATCCTGGGCGTCGAATCGGCGACCGGCGGGCGCGACTTCGTCGCGGCGGCGTTTCCCAGCGCCTGCGGCAAGACCAACTTCGCGATGATGGTCGTGCCACCGGCGCTCCAGGGCCTGAAAGTGACGACCCTGGGCGACGACATCGCCTGGATCCATCCCGGAAAAGACGGTCGCCTATACGCGATCAACCCGGAAAATGGCTTCTTCGGCGTGGCCCCTGGCACCAACGAAAAATCGAATCCAAACGCGATGCAGGCCATCGCTGCGGATACGATCTTCACCAACGTCGCGCTGACCGACGACGGTGACGTGTGGTGGGAAGGCATGACAGAAGAGCCTCCGCCGCACTTGATCGATTGGCGCGGACGTGACTGGACACCTGCCGCGGGCTCGCCCGCCGCTCACCCCAACGCCCGCTTCACCACACCGCTCGCTCGTTGTCCGTCGCTCGACCCAGCGTGGAACGATCCGGAAGGCGTGCCACTGACGGCACTCGTCTTCGGCGGTCGACTGAGCCATGATTTGCCGTTGGTGTTCCAAACCTTCGATTGGGCGCACGGGGTGTACGCCGCCGCCACCATGGGCTCCGAGGCGACGGCCGCGGCAGAGAGCAATCTGCCGCAAATCCGCCGCGATCCGATGGCAATGTTGCCCTTCTGCGGGTATCACCTGGCTGATTACTTCGCGCATTGGCTCGCGCTCGGCAAAACGCTTGCGCAGCCGCCAGCCATTTTTCGCGTCAATTGGTTCCGCCGCGGTGCGGATGGCCGCTTCTTGTGGCCCGGCTTCGGCGACAACGCCCGCGTGTTGTCGTGGATCGTGGATCGTTCACACGGTCGCGCCAGCGCGTTCGGAACCGCGTGCGGATTCATGCCCAGCTACGACGACTTGAACCTCGCGGGCCTAGAGCTCACCCGCGCGGACTTCAATCGTCTGACGAGCGTCGATCCAGAGCGGCTATTGGAAGAGGCCAAAACGCACGACCAATTGCTGGCGCCGCTGCTCGATCGCTTGCCACCCGAGCTCGCTCAGCAACGCGATCTTCTGCGCGAACGGCTACAGCAAGCCGCAGAGTTGCCGAACGCACGGGTCTCGGTCCTGCCCCGGCCGATCGGGCCGCATGCGGCTTGAATGAAGGGCCAAAGCCGCTGCCCGCTATCATTTTTGGTTAGCGGGCGCGGCGCGGCAGAGAGCGGCGCGTAGCTCAGTTGCATTTGTGCAACATGGCCCCGGGCCGTCATGCGGATCAGCACTGCGAGATGGCCTCGGGAAGTGTTAGGCTCGACGTCTCCGCGGCGTAGGCAGGCGCACGACGCGACTCGGGCCTCGCGGACGTTTTCCGACACCTTCGTTCAACACACCTCCCGGAGCAAACATGGCAGCGACGCGTCGTCCGCCAAGTGCATTCGCCTCTAAGGTTGGCCCTCCGCGGCCGTCCGCGAAAGCACGCTCAGTTGCACCCGCACCACCGCCAGAGCGAGAATCTCGGCCGTCGAAGATTCCGGGGCCAGCGTCGCTATCCGCGAAGCTCGCGTCGCACGCGAGCCCGCGCAAGCGACCTCCCCCGCTCCCCGGGGCACGCGTGCAGGCGCCGCCCTTCCCCGGTTCGCTAAGGCCGTCGCTGGCGTCCCCCGGCGAACGTGCGGCCCAGGCGCGTTCACGCTCATTGGCACCAAAAGCCGATCGTGCCGGCACGGCGACGCCCACGAAGAGCAGGTCTCAATCGCTCTCGCCTCACCCGCTCAAGCCTGTCAAGCGATAGTCACGCGAGAACACGGGCCAGAGGCTTCACTCAGCGCGTGCCTCCGAGCCAGCACTCAGTGCCGCCAGGCCGCGTTCTCCTGGGTGACTTGCTTCAGCGCGTGAGGCACCGGCTCAGCGAACGCCTGTTGATAGGCGCGTCCGGCCGCCGCGCGAATGGCCTTCGGGTCCTGAGCGATCAGCTGCGTGAGCAGCGTCGCGACTTTCTCGCGTTCGACGCGACGCCCAATCAGCTGCTCCGGCTGGAGTCCGAGCTCGGCCGAAACCGCCGACAGTACGGCAAGTGCAGCGTACCAGTACACGCCACCGCCCGACCGAGCGTCGAGCAAGTGGGTCGAAAGCACGATCAGCTCGAGCACTGGCGAATCCGGCGCTTCGACGAGTTGTGCCAGGTACGCCGAAAACTCGGAGCTGACCCGCTCCTGGACGCTGCCGATCGGCGCGTCGAGCGGATCCTCGACGCCGAGCATGCGGCACAGTGACGCGGGCACCGGTCGAAAGCCACGCGCGAAATCCAAGCGGTGCTGCACTTCATGCCGCTCGACACCGAGCACGTAGGGTTCACGTAGACCTAGAAATGCGGAGTAATTCCGCTTGGACATCAAATCACCGTGCAAGTCGTCCCAGGTGTAGCGCTCGGAGCTTGCCACGCGCAAATGCAGATCGGTGCTGTAGTCGGCCTCCGGGATCAGTCGCTCGGGGACGCGTAGTTGATGACGTCCGTCGGCGAGCGTCGCGCGCCAACGGCGAACCAATGCGCGGCGTTTGGCCAGCAACGAACCGACTTCGATCACGTGAGGATCCGCGCTGGGCGCGGCAAAATGCTTGCGGATTGCCGCGCCTGCGCCCTTTTCGAGCGGGGCCACCCAGGGCAAACCTTGCTCGCGCGTTTCGTCGTCGACCAGCTGCGCAGGCTCGCCGGGCGCGACGGCCGGGAGCACCGTGCGCACCAGATCACTCTCGATCTGGTCGAGCAATACGAGCGCCGCCGGCGTGCGCGGCCGGGTATAGCCCAATGCGCCGAAACGCACGCGCAGCGTATCGAGCCGCCACAGAGCGAGCGCGCGGACGCGCGTGCTGCCGGCGCGGTACTCCGACTCTCGCTGCACGTAGAAGCTCATCGAAAGTGGCACGACGCGCGGTCCTTGTTGGAGCGTCTCCACATCGACGAAGTACGGCAAATCGTGACGTTCGAGCTGTGCGTCGAGTTCGTTGCCGGCGCTGTAAAAACGGTCGATTTCCGGGCGGCCCGAGCTGCCATCTTTGGCCAGCGCGACCCAGCTCGAAGCGTCGAGCAGCTTGCCCAGCGCAGCCACGGTCTCCGCGCCGAGCGCGCGTTCGGCGAGTGGCCCAGCGAGCTGAGCGCGCGTTTCGTTGAGCGCCGAACCGCTGACACCGTTGCTGGTCTTGATCACGAAGCTTGCCAGCTCATCACCCAGAACGCGACCCGCATCAGTCTGACGCGGGTCGAACGGACGCAACCAGCGCGCAGCCAAGACGACGACCGTGCTCGCTAGCGCGAACGAAACGATGCTGCCGAGGGTGAACCAAGGGCCACTGGGACGAGGCCCCGGTAGCGCTCCGAGCGCTTCGTAAGCACGAGCAACGGCCTCGTGATCGTAGAAATCGAGCTCTGATGAAGGCGGGGCAATCAACAACGTTGCCACGCGCAGGCGATGCACGGGCGAATCATCGCTGGTCAAGAGCCGCGCGCGTTCGAGCAACTTGCGCAAGCGCCGGCGCGCCATCAGGCCCCGCAACGGGTCGATCACGCGCAGCGCGGCGTACGCCGCAATGGACGACTCTGCCTCGACCCCGCGCGCGAGCGCCGCTCGTAGATCCGTGCGTAGCGTCACAGGCCCAAGTCGAGCCCTTGCGCGCGCAACCGTTCGCGAGCCTGGTCGGCGCGACGCGCCCAGGAGACGGAGAGCCCGCAAAAGGTCGCGGCAAGCAGCGAAAGCGGCAAGAGCGCAAGGGCCAGCAAGGAGAGCAAGCCGCCGTAGAACGAAAACGCAATCCAAGCCGCAAACAAGAAAAAAGAAACGCCGGTGAGCACCACACCGGAAACCGCGGCCTTGCCGCTACCGCGGGTCAACTGGAAGCCGAGCAGCGCGCCGGTGACACCGAGCGCGAACATCAGCAACACGATCGGCGTCGTAATCGCGTCGAAGCGAACGGCGAGCGCGGTTTGCAAACACAATACCAAGGTCAGCACGCCCCAGAGCAGTAAAGTGCCCCCGCCGATCTTCACCGAGCTTGGCACGGTGACTGCCTGCAAATCAGCGTCTTGCGCGTCCGCATTAGTATTCCCCACTGCCCCGGCGTGCTGATCCATTTGCCCGCGGCCGAGTCTAACCGATTCTCGGCCCCCGTGTCAGCCGGCCTCTCTGGCTCCTAGCGTTCGCCTCGTTCCTCGAGCCGACTCGTTCGTGCTACATCGAACGGATGGCTCGCACAGCGGCGGCGGTCGTGGGTGGAAGCGTGGCCGGGCTCTTGGCTGCGCGCGTTTTGAGCTCGGCGTTCGAACGCGTGCTGCTGTTCGAACGCGATGATTTGAGCGAGGCCGGGCCGCGCAAGGGCGTTCCGCAGGCGAACCACTCGCACGTCCTGCTCGAGGCGGGCTCGACCGTGCTGAAGCGACTGTTTCCAGGTCTGTTCGCAGCCATCGAGCAGGCGGGCGGCCTCGATCTCGACATGAGCCAGTACAACAATTGGTATCACTTCGACCGCTGGAAGCGCCGCTTCGAGTCTGGGATACGCGGCCATTTGCAGAGCCGGGTGTTGCTCGAAGCGGAGCTGCGGCAGCGTGTCCTCGCGCTCCCCAATGTGGAGCTGCGAACCGGCAGCGTCGAAAGCATCTCCTGGCTCTCGGGGAAACCGCAGCTTGCCACTCGCGGCGACGCACAGCCGGTCGAATTCGATTTTCTGGTCGACGCTTCGGGGCGTGGTTCGAAGCTACCCGAGCAATTCGTAGCAGCCGGCTTCGAGCGCCCGCGCGAAGACTCGGTGGTGGTGGATGTGATGTACACGTCCGCGCGCTATTCCTGTTCGCAACCGCGGAATTGGCTGGGCATACTGCTCTACCCGACCCCGCCGCACGGCAGGCGCGCAGGCGCCGTGCTGCCGCTCGAAAAGGGCGAAGTGATCGTGTCGCTCTTCGGCTGGTGCGGTGAACGAGCAGGCCCTGACGACGCTGCGTTTCGAGCGTTCGCGCACAGCCTGCCACAGCCGGAAATCGCAGAATTCGTGGGCAGGGCCCAGCGCACCAGCGACTTTCATCGCTACCACTACCGCGAAGCGAGGCTGCGTCACTACGCGTCACTCTCGCGCCGACCAGCGCGCACGATTGTCATCGGTGACGCGCTGTGTAGTGTGGACCCCGTCTTCGGCCAAGGCATGACCGTGGCAGCGCTTTCAGCCGAAGTGCTCGAGCAGTGCTTGCGCGAACCGGCTGATGACCCGTCAAACGTGTTTTGGGCGCGCGTACCCGCGGCATACCAGACAGCATGGGAGGTCTCGACGACCGAAGATTTCCGCTATCCCGAAGTTTCGGGTCATCGCCCGTTCGGCACTCGCTTCGCCCACTGGTACACCGCGCAGATCCATCGCTTGACCTCTTCGGACGAAGACGTGTACCGGCGCTTCGCGCGGGTCATGCATCTGATGAGCCCTCCGTCGCATCTGCTTCATCCGAACGTGTTGCGCAAAGTGTTGCTGCAAACGCTCGCCTCTCGCGCCGACGAGCCCGAGCCGCGCCCCTGTTTCCCGGAAGCTCCCAGGCATTTGCAGTAACGGGCAGCGGCTTTCTGGCCGCCGAGTCGCTCAGAAACTACACGTGGCGGCGCAACTTCCGGTCGGTTCCTTGCCGGTCATGAGCGAGTAGTGACTCGTGATCTCGGCTTGGTCGAGCACATGCCCGTAGATTGCGACCTTGGCGATCGCGCCGCGAAAGAAGCTCTCCTTCGCCATCGTAGCAATGTTGAGCGCGCTACCGTTGGCTTTGGGAACCACGTTGTATTGGCTCATGCAACCGGTCTGACCGTGCGAGCCATGATGCCACTTCACGCCGTTGACCCAGATGTCGATCGCCCCGGGCGAGGCTACGGCGTCTTTGCAATCAGCAGGCTGACTGAGCGTCGTGTACAGCCCGACTACGTGATACCAGGTGCCCGCCTTGATCAGGCCCTCGGTCGGCTGCCAGTCCGCAGCAGAGCCCAGGCCTGCGCTCGGATTGAATACATAGGCCGAAAGCCGATTCGGCCGGTTCGGACTCTCCCCGGTGTTCGTGTTGTACATGCGAGCCTCCCATTCACAGGTCGGACCGTAGTTCTCGCACTTACCCATCCAGTCGACGTAGCCGCTCACGCCGTCGTCATTCGGGAACTGCAGGACATCAGGGCGGATCCACGCTTCCCAAGTCAGTGTGCCAGTCGTCGGGATCGAGAGCGCGGCGCTCGAAGGGATGGTCAGATACTGCTGCGCCCCATCGAAGTCAGCGCCGCGATCACCGTTCGGCAGCTCCGCGGCGAGCAGCGCGCCGGAACCTCGGTAGCTGCCGTCGTGACCATTGCCCGTGAGATCCGTTTCGTTCGCAGGCGCTCGATTCATCGCCCAGAATGCGACGGGCTGAGCAGCGAGGACGGCTTGATCGTAGCTATTTGCTCCCGCAAGATTGTTGACGCCAGCACCGCCACTTGCTCGGCCTCCGCTTTCGGCACCTGCCGTCGCTCCGCCTGAACCATCACCGCCGCTCCCGGCGTGGGAGGTAGACCCGGCAGACGGTTGTGCCCCTCCGCTCGAGCGACCGCCAACGCTCGCGTTGCCGCCGCTCGCGCTCGTCCCTGCCGCGCCTGTCGCGCCTGTCGCGCCCGCCGACTGCGCGGCGCGCGGCAAATCACTCGACGAGCATCCGAGCAGGACTTCGAACGTGAGCAGACTAGCCAAGATGGAGAGGCTCATTGTCCCAAGCGGTCGCACGAAACGAATGTGCCCCGAGCTGCCCGAGACGGCTCAGAGAATTTCGAAAAGCCGTGTGCGGATGTGGTCTTGCCTCTATTGGCGACAAAACGGCGACCTCGGCCGCGAATTCACTCGGGCGAGCCGGCCGCCAGTCCGCGTCGTTGCGCGTGCGAGAGCGCCTGGCTCGCGTGTTCGATCCACACCAGTTCCGTACCCAAAGCCCGCGCCTGTTCGCTCAGCGTACGCGCGCGGTTGCCCGCGTCGCGTTTGCGACTCTTGCCCCCCAAATCTCGAATGTAGATGGCGACGATGCGGCGCGGATACCGGGCGGCCGCCTCCAAGTAAACTTCCGGATCGCGCTCGCCGCTATCGCCGATCAAGACGAACGGCAGATCCGGATACAGTTCGAGCAGCTCGCTCACTGCCGCTGATTTGTGGTCGACGGGAGGCGCGTCATGCAATCCGATATCGCGGAGCAGCAACGGGCCACGAGGCAGCCCCTGATGGTCGATGAAATCGACCAAGAAGTCGTACAGATTCCAGGGACTCTTGGACACGTAGAAGACGGGATTGTCGGCCTCGCCCGAAGCGCCACGCGCCAGCGCGCGATACAGCACGCTCGTGCCGTCGAAAGGCATGCGCGTGAAGGCGCTGCCCGAAAGCGTCACCCAAATCATCTTGAGCGTTTGCGTGACGTGCGTCTGAAGCACCGTATCGTCGATGTCACTGATGATGCCGAAGGTCGCGCTCCCGCTCGGGATCAAGATCTCGGCCGTCGCGCGTGCGGGGACGAGGCCGCGCACCTTCGCTCCCACCACCTCGATCTCGGCCTGTCTCCAGGCGTCACCCTCGGCCAGATCGGGTGTGAGCACGGGCAACGCGAAATAGCCTTCGTCGTCGGTGATTCCGTTGACCCGGCTCGCGCCGAGCCGCGCACAAACGTTCGCTTCCGGCAATTCGCGCGAGAAAAAACGGTGGACCATACGGCGAATGCTCTTGAAGGTCGAATCCGCCGGCAATGAGCGCTCGAGTGCCGAGGCCTCCAGCACACGCCCGCGCAGCACGACGAGCGCCGCCGAACCGAAGCCTCGGTAGGTCACCACCTGCAGCGGCCCCAAGCGCCCGTAGCGCCGCCTGAAGCCCCAGCTCACGCGATCAATCAAGAGTTCCAAGCGAGCAAACCGGCGGATGACGCGAGAAGCCCAGCGCTGGCGCGCGCGCACGGCGCGTGTCCGGCTGGCATTGGTCTCCTCGGGCGCTTCGGACATCCAGCCCCCGTTTATAGTGTCTGATTCAGAGTGGCAACGCGGGTGACGGTGGACGCGGCAAAATGCAACTGACGAGCGGCTAACCAACTCGAGTCACGCTTATGCGCGCCTGCCACGTGGAACTACGCTAGCTTGGAGGGAATGCCGGGAGGCGCGAATTCGTCCACCAGCGTTGGCTCCGAAGCGGGTGGCTTTCGAATTCTCGCTAGCCCGGACGGGGATCTGCGCATTGTCGCATGGGGCTACTGGCCAGTCGACGTGATCGACGCCTTCAGCGGCCAGGCAGCCGCCGCAACCCAAGCGCTCGTTGCCGTCGGGAGCATCGTGTTCGACTGCAAGGAACTAAAGCCGCAGGGCACTCAGGGTCAAGACGCCATCCGAGCGCTGTTTCGCGTGCTTGCGCGGCTTCCCTTTGCCAAGGGGCTCATCGTCAAAGGCAATGCGATGACCTGCATGCAGCTGGCCCGTTTGCTGCGCGAGTGCGGCGCAGAAAAGCGGATTGAGTTTGCCGACGCCGACGCTCTCGGCAGCTGGAGTTTTCACGACTGAGCGACATTGTTTTCTCGCAGAACTCGAGTTTAGAGGAGACTGAAAGCGCTCGTGAGCGAGTGTCGGGCTGCGTGCTAACTTGCCGCCCATGATTGGCCGTAGCTCGAGCTGCACCACGATTGCCCTCGCCGCGTTGCTGTCTGTCGCCTGCCGCGGCCGTGCGCTGAGCGATGCGCAAAATCCAGCTAGCGCGAGCGCGAGCGGCTCGTCGAGTGCGACGGCCGAAAGCGATTGCACGGCTGGGACCCTGCCCTTGCGCAAGGTGCTCGTGAAGAACATCTACACCGCCGATCCGTCGGCGCACGTGTTCGGCGACACGCTGTACGTGTACCCGTCACATGACTTGGAGCACAATCCGGCGCCCAACGACGACGGTGACCACTACGGCATGAAGGACTATCACGTGCTGTCCTTCGACCATGGGTCTTGCCCGCAGGCCATCGACCACGGCGAAGCGCTGAACGTAAAGGATGTCCCCTGGGCCTCGAAGCAGCTGTGGGCACCGGACGCGGCGTTCAAGAATGGCATGTACTTTTTGTACTTTCCGGCGCGCGACAAGAGCGGCGTTTTCCGGATAGGCGTAGCAAAGAGCGCTTCCCCCGTCGGGCCGTTCAGCGCCGAACCGCAGCCGATTGCGGGCAGCTACAGCATCGATCCCGCGGTGTTCGTCGACGACGATGGGCAAGCCTACATGTACTTTGGCGGGATCTGGGGCGGCCAATTGCAGAACTTCCGCGGCGGAGCGTTCACCCCGTCGTCGGATGTCACGAAGCGCGTCGACGCACATGGCACTCTGCCCAGCGGTAAGCAAAACGCCCTTGGACCGCGGTTCGCCAAACTCTCGGCCGATATGACCAGCTTCGATGGCGGCGTAATCGAAGTCAGCATCGTGGACAGCCAGAAGAAGCCTCTGGAACAGGGAGACAACCAGCGCCGCTTCTTCGAAGGCGCGTGGATGCATAAGTACAACGGGGTCTACTACCTCTCATACTCGACTGGTGACACGCACTACCTCGTGTATGCCATCGCCAGCACACCAAGCGGCCCATTTACCTACCAAGGGCGCCTCCTGACCCCGGTGGCGGGTTGGACCACCCATCACTCGATCGTCCAGTACCACGGCAAGTGGTATCTCTTCTATCACGACGACTCGTTGTCGGGCGCCGACAACAAGCGCTCGATCAAAGTGACGGAGCTCACGCATCGAGCCGACGGTAGCATCCCGACGATGACGCCGTGAACGAACGAGAGCGCAGAGTGCGCAACCCGACGAGCGCTCAACCGTTGTGAGACTGCCGCGATAAGCAATTTCCGCAAGGTCTATATTCGAATCTACAGAAATCACGAACGGAACGACGGCCGCCGTGTGCGCGCTCGAAACGCCCGCGCTCGCGCACACTGCGCGCGCTTCCCTGCGCGCATCCAAGCTACAAAGCCGGCATAATCGCAACAGGGTGCAAGGGAAACCCTACTGCCGCAAACGCCCATTCGCGGCCGACGCCTGAGCGAGGCTTCGCGCATTCACGCCTGTTCGCGCGTCGGTACGAGTGAGTGCGCGCGAGTGTTCGAACTTCACGACTCACTGTTCGCGAGACGCAGAGCGGCTGCTTTTTGGCCCAGAAAGTCGGGCGCCGCATACATCGACTACCAGTCACCCACGATAAAGCGAGCGAAGGGACTTAAAATGCGCGGTTCGCTCGTCGTACGGACAGGTTGGTGGCGTAAGCCGCCAGGGCACATCCTCGCATTCGACTCCACGTATCCAGCCGCAATGAACAGTCCCTTCGCCAAGCGCGAAAGCTTCATCGTAGCCAGCCTGCTCGCTGCACTGTGCGCTTTCGGTTGCAGCAGCAACGAGCCCAACGAACCCAGTGAGACGATCCAGGTGGGGGCCATATTGCCGTTTACCGGCAAAGAGGCGGCGCTGGGCAGAAACATCGAGCAAGCAATGTTGCTCGCGATGGAGGATGTCAACGCTGCAGGTGGTATCGACGGCACTCCGCTGCAGGTCGTCAGCCGAGATAGCAATTCCGGCTCGGATCGCGGGCTGAACGAGCTATTGAATTTGATCTACAACGACGAGGTTCAATACCTGGTCGGGCCAGAAGAAACCGATCTGGCCAACGCCATCGTCCCGGACATCAAGAGCCTGAACATCACCAATATCTTGCCGGGATACGCCGCGCCGTCCGTGCAGCGGGCGAGCGCGACCGGTTCCTGGTTTCGCTTGGCGCCTGCCGCGTTCGACATCGGCTGTGCGTTCGCGCGGCACGCAGAAGACGACGGCGTGGTTTCGGCGAACGCTTTGTCGATGACCGACGACTACAATTCGACCCTAGCAAGCTCGTTCAACCAGCAGTATTCCGAGAGCGGCCGCGTGCTGCCTTCCGTGACCGTGCAAGGCGGCCAATCATCTTACTCCGGCGCGATCAAGCGCGCGCTCGACTTCAAACCCGAGCGCACCGTGCTCAATGCAAATCCGGCGACGGGCGCCGAAGTCGTCACCGAGTGGGCGATCGGCGACGGCCGCGGAGCTTGGTATTTGAGCCCGCTGCTGCGCTCTGACGCTTTCTTGATCAATGTCCCCTATGGCTCACTCGACGGCCTGCTGGGCATCTCACCGTCGCTCAGCCTGCGTAGTGAGTGCGATTCACTGAGTGGGTTCGACCACGGCGCCATTACCTGCTCGCGTGGCAACGCGACGCGCTTCGGCTCGCACTTCGCCGCTCGTTGGGGTGGAACGCAGCCCTTTCCCGCCTCCCGGCTGTACTACGACGCCGTCGTCTTGCTGGCGATGGGCATGCGCTACGCAGTGGCGACGAATGGCAAAGTGCCAGCGGCCCCCGAACTTCATCGGCTAATCCTCCAGCTGAACGACGCTGCCAACAAGCCTGCGCGCTGGTACGACCTCGAGGCCGCGTTCTCCGCGCTTTCGAGCGGCGAGAAGCTGCGCTTCATCGGCACTGGCGCGGAGTACAGCTTCGACCGCTATGGCGCCGCCCAACACGTCGTCTTCGACACCTGGACCGTGTCCGCTCAGTCATTCGTGGACACCGGTTCGTACTACGCAAGTTGTAATCCGCTGTAACCCAGCACTCGCCACTTCAACATACTCAGACAGAGGGAATCAGGAGCAAAGATGAATCGTAGACTGCAGGCGCTTTCGTGTATCGTCGGACTAGCACTCGGAGTTTCGGCTTGTGGCAGCGATGGCAACGCCGCCGCCACGAAGCACGTGACTCGCGGCGCGAGCACGAACAGCGAGTTCCAACCGAAGGACTTGGAAAATACGGTAGACGCGCTGGTCAAGAAGATCGCCGCTACCGCCCCGGTGGACCTCCAGGTGGCCGTCGTGCTCAAGCAGCTCAACAACTACTACCTCCCGATCCAAATCGGCTCCAGCCGCGCGATGAGCGAGCTGAACGTGACCGGACAGGTAGTGGCCCCTCAGTCGTCGGCCGGTGACGACGCAGTCAACGAACAAAACGACATCATGAATTCGGAGCTCGACTCGGGCTACAACGCCTTGGCCGTCGCGCCGTTCGAGATCGGAAACCAGCCGCCCATCGACGCCGCCGCGACCTCGGATGTGCCGGTCGTCACCATCGACAGCGATCTCGCGAGCAGCAAGCGTGATCTTTACATCGGCACCATGAACTCCGAAGCGGGCAAGACCGCCGGCACGACGCTCACCTCGTTGATCACTGCCAACTCCGGCACCGTGATCTTGCTCGGCCACGACGACGCGGGTTGGCCAGACGGTTTCGACCGCACCAACGGCGCCAAAGAAGTGCTCGAGTCCGCGGGCTTCACGGTCGTCGTCCGCCGCACGGATTGGTCGGAGACGGGCGAAGCCGCCGACCTCGACTTCTTGAAGGCTGCCATCACTGACGCAGACCCGCCGGTCGTCGGCATGATGGGCATGTTCTCGGATGCCTATCGCTGTGCAATGGCGGCCGAAGAGGTCGGCAAGACGGGCGACGACATCGCGATCGCAGCGTTCGACTTCGAACCCAAGACGGTCGAGTTCATGCGCACGGGCATGATCAAGGCGACGCACGCGCAACGGCAATACTACATGGGTTACCTGACGCCCTACGTGTTGTACGGTTTCAAGGCGCTCGGCAAGGAAGCGACCAAGGCGATTCTAAAGCCGCAGATGGTCGACAACTTCCGCTTCAACACCGGCCTCGACGTCATTCCAGCGGCCAAGCTGGATGACTACTACTCCTATCTCGACAAGCTCGGCGTCGGCAACTCGCTCTGAGGCGAGGCCGGTCCGAACTCGACGGAGCCCCTGTTTTGAAATGTCGACCATGGTCGCGGATGGCCCAGGGCTCCGGTCTTCCGCCTGTCTTCTGACCCAATGCGGCGCGTTTACCAGGTCCTCGAAGTGGCAGCCGCCCGTAGCCGAGTTTCGCGCGTGTGAGTGAGCAGTGAAGCGACTTTTATCGATCATCTCCGTTCTCCTGCTGTCGACGCTTCCGCGCGCCTTGCACGCGCAAGATGCGGACGGCGACAGCTCCGAGGACGACTTGGATCTGGTCAAGTTGCTCAACGTGCAGGTCTCGACGGCCACCAAGACCAGCGAGAGCATCGACGACGCGCCGGCCGTGATCACCGTCGTCACGCGCGACGAGATTCACCGCTGGGGCTACCGCAACGTCGCCGAGGTGCTGAATCGCTGCGTGGGCTTCTACTCGGTCGATGATCACATTCAACCGAACGTCGCCGTGCGCGGCGTGACCGGCGGCCTGGCTGCTGAAAGCAGCATGTTCAAGGTGATGATCGACGGCCGTTCCGTGGCTTACCGGACGACGTCAGGCAACTGGCTCGGCGCGGAATTGATTCCGATGGAGTCGATTCAGCAAATCGAAATCATTCGTGGCCCGGCCTCCGCGCTGTACGGCGCCGACGCGTTCTTGGGCGTAGTCAACATCGTCACCCGCAGTCCCGACGAGGCGCGCCCCGTTCAAGGCCGTGTCTTCGTGGGCGCTACCGGCGGCAATCCGAGCGGCCAGTTCGACGTCGTGAGCAGCGGCCAGGCGGGAAAGTTCGATTTCCTGGTGGGCGCCGTCGGCGAATACGGCAGTCGCAGCGGGCTCAAGATGCCGGCCGAGTCACCGGATCCCGACGTTCCAAGTTACGTCGGTGACCGGCGCACCGCCAACAATCTCGATCGCCGTTCACTCGGACTTCAGGCCCGAATCGGTTACCGGGACCGCAAAGTCGGGCAACTCGTGGCCAGCGCCTATGCCTCTGGCTTCAGCCGTGGCGGTGACTTCGCCCCTTGGGCGCAGCTGACCAACGGCACGGACGCGAGCGGCAACAAGTACGGCACGGTCATCTCCGAAGGCCAATTCCGAGCCAACTTGGATGGCCTATTGCACCTCAACCGCAAGCTCGATCTTTCGCTGCAAGCGACCTATTTCCAAGGTGGCATCCTGCCGGCAGATCGGATCGAAGTCGGGAGCGCGCTCTACTACGCCAAACGCCGCACCTCGTACCGAGGCATGGACTCCGTGCTCGAAGCGCGCTGGATGCCGTCTTCCCGCTTCAACCTGATTACGGGTATGGAAACGGTGTTCGATCACGAAGCGCTGCTGGCGCCCGATCGCATCATTCGCGCGACCGGAAGCACGGTGCCCGACAGTGACGCCAACGACAAGCGCATCAACCTGACGAACGTAGGCATCTTCGTGAGCTCGAACCTCACGGTCGTAGACCGCTACCTGAAGCTCACGGGCGGTATTCGCTACGACAACCACAGCACCTACGGCAGCCAGATCACCGGCCGCGCAGGTGTTACCTCGCGCCTCACCAAAGCGCTCGGTATGAAGCTGCTCTTTGGTACCGCATTCAAGGCGCCCTCGCCCTACTTGCTGTACGCGAACCCACTCGGCCCGGGCGACGTGCGCGGCAATTCGATGCTCAAGCCGCAGCGCATTCGCACCCTGGAGTATCAGCTCTCGCTGCGACCCAATCAGTTCTTCGGGTTCACCTCGGGCGTGTCCGGCAATTGGCTCTATGACAAGGCCGAGTTCAGCCCGGAGGGCATCAACCAGACTGCGCGCAACACGGCCAGCCAAACGACCTTCACCTGGGAGACGCGCGCGGACGCCAAGCATTACGACGACTACGCGGCTTACGCCTCGTTCGAGCTCGTGAAGTCCAGGCGCGACCTGGGCGAGATCGGCTACGCAGCAGGGCTGGTGGGCACGGCCAATATCGTTTACCCACCGTACATCGCGCGGCTCGGCCTATCTGCAGCATTGCCGAGCGTGCCGAGCGTGCCGCTGACCGCGGGCCTCGAAGAGATGCTCGTCGGCCCGCGCCACGCGGCCGACGCCAGCGTGCTCGCGAATGGCGCCCAGTTCGACCTGAAGGCGTACGCCACGACCAACCTGTTCATCACGACGCGCGACTTGTACCTGATTCCGGGTCACGAAACCGTGATCGCGCTGCGCGCGTACAACCTGTTCGCGTCGGCCGGGCCAGACCCCGGTTTCTCGGCCTTCGAGTATCCGTTGCCGCCGCGCGAAATCATGCTCGAGCTGCGGCACACCTACTGAGGGGCGGCTCGCAAAGCCACGCGGGCAAGGCCGCGGCTCCAAGTTGCGTTCGGACGCGCGGCTGCTGTGTACGACAGGCCTTGTCAAGAGCCTTTCCTGAGCGCCCCCACGCTCCGGCTCGGGTCAGAAAGTACGTCGCAGCGCGAAGGTTCCGCGTTTTGAGCGCGCATTAATCGTTCGAACTGACGACGGAGCTTGGTTTTTTGCCCCGTTCTGCATAAGCAGACGGGCATGACCGAGAATGTTGCACGGGTCAAAAGCCCGATCGCCTGGGTGCCAAGCTTGTACGTGGCCATGGGCATCCCCTTTTCGCTGGTGATCTGGGTTGCCGGCACGATGTTCAAAGACTTGGGTCACTCCGATACGGATATCGCACTCGCGACCGGCAGCGTCGGTATTGCGTGGTCGCTGAAACCGTTCTGGGCGTCCTTTCTCGACATGTATCGCACCAAGAAGTTCTGGGTGTTGAGCATGGAGTTCCTGATCGCCATCTTGCTGGGCTTGGTCGCTGCCGTCCTGCCCCTACCTCACTATTTCCAGATCATCATTGGGATTCTGTGGGTCTTGGCGTTCTCGTCATCGACGCAAGACATCTGCGCGGACGGCGTGTACATCACCACGCTGGAGAAGGCCGAACAGGCCAAGTGGATTGGCTGGCAAGGCGCTGCGTGGAACACGGGGCGCATCTTTGCCACCGCGTTGGTCGTGCTGATCGCCGGTAAGTTGCAGGAGTCCGGTCAAACTCCGAAGACCTCGTGGGCGATCGCCGTGTGTTTTTCTGCGGCGGTGATGGCAGGCTTCGGGCTGTATCACAGCTACGCGCTGCCCACCGGTGCGGTCGTGCGTCGCCCGGAAAACACGGCCGAGATCGTCAGCACCTTCGCCGAAACGGTCACCGACTTCCTGAAGAAGAACAAGATCGTCGGCATGCTGCTGTTCGTGTTCTTCTATCGCATCGGTGAGGGCTTCCTGCTGGTGGAGGCGCCGCTGTTCATGCAAGCGCCGCTTGCCAAAGGCGGCTTGGGCCTCTCGCTGTCCGACAAGGCATTCTTGGACGGCGCGATCAGCACAGGCGTCAGCTTGGCGGCGGGCGTGCTCGGCGGCATGTTCATCGCCAAACGCGGCCTCAAGAAATCACTGATGGTCATGGCGCTGTGCATGAACATCCCGCACTTGTGCTTCGTGTACCTGAGTCACGCCGTGTCGCCCACCGCGCCACTCAGCCTCACCACCATCGGCATCTTGGTGACGATCGAGAAGTTCGGCTACAGCTTCGGCTTCGTCGCCAACATGCTGTATATGATGCAGCAAATCTCGCCCGGCAAATACCACATGACGCACTACGCGTTCTGCACGGCGCTGATGAACCTCTCGCTCGTCCCCACGCAAGCGCTGAGCGGCTACATCGCAGACAAGCTCGGCTACCAGCACTACTTCATCTTCGTCGCCATCGTCAGCATCCCCTCCATCTTCTCCGCCTGGTTCGCGCCGTTCCCCCGTGAAGAGCCCGCGCCGGGAGGAGAGGCGTTGAGAGCGCACTAGGGTTGCCCCCTCGCGGTGCGGCGCGCTGCGGCGTTGGCACCCGTCGGGGCTCGCTCGCTCCGCGAGCTCGCGCCGCCGACC
>Ga0247766_1000109_pt1 | contig 17463 bp, 14 predicted proteins | sample UWRJL223509R6_FD_179946 | JGI IMG/M metagenome (GOLD analysis project Ga0247766, IMG submission 179946) | Plant litter microbial communities from Arlington Agricultural Research Station in Wisconsin, United States - UWRJ-L223-509R-6 | ecosystem: Environmental > Terrestrial > Plant litter >... | reverse complement strand
GCACACGTCAACGCTCACCCGGCCGCATGGGCGTAGCCCCTCCTCAGGGAGACTCAGCCACAGCGTCGGGCAGGCACAAACCCGCGTACCCTAGTCGCATGGCGAACGACCTCAAGCCGATCCGGCAGGGCCTCGCAGCGTACGAGGACGGCGCGCACATGTACGCGCGCTTTGGCGTGCACTGGCGCGCGGGGGCCGCGAGCCTCATCCCGTTCGGCATCATCTACTTCACGACCCAGGACTTTGGCGACGCGGCGACCACGCTCACGATGGGCGGATACATCATCGGACCCGCGGTCGTGGCGCTGTTCGCGACGCTGTGGGCCGTCATGAGTTTTGGGCTCTTGCACCGGTTGCGCTTCGACACGCGCACGTGGGTCCACTACACGACGTACGCAGTCGCCGGGGCTGTGGGCCTGTTCTTGCTCGCGATGGCTTCGCTCGCGCTCGTGCAGCAATACAACGACGGGACGCCAGACTTCTGGAATGCCGCGTCGTTCTCGGGCTTCTTGTGGGCCTCGCCGCTGCTCGGCGCGATCAGCTCGATCGTCGGCCGGCGTGTGCTCGCCCCTGGTATTCAGTGGCATGTTCTGATCGAGCGCCCGCCGCTTCCTGACGTGTTCACGTACGTCGACGGCAAGCACGACAGGGACGAATTTCAACGCATGTAGAAACGTTTCGCGCTGACGCCTACCGCCCGGTAGGATTGCGCGCATGACTGAGTCAACGTTCCCCGCAGACTTCCTCTTTGGCGCCGCAACCGCCTCCTACCAGATCGAGGGTGCGGTCCATGAGGACGGCCGCGGGCCGTCGATCTGGGACACGTTCTCGCACACAGAGGGCAAGATCTGGAACGGCGATAACGGCGACGTTGCCGTTGACCACTTCCACCGCTACGCGGACGACGTCGCGGCGATGGCCGAGATCGGGCTGACCGCGTACCGCTTCTCCTTCGCGTGGCCGCGCATCATTCCCGCGGGCACCGGTGAGGTGAACACCGAGGGATTCGCGTTCTATCACCGCCTCCTCGACGAACTCGAGAAGCACGGCATCGAGCCCATCGCGACCCTGTACCACTGGGACCTTCCGCAGGCGCTCGAGGACCTCGGCGGTTGGCCAGAGCGCGCGACCGCGGACGCCTTCGCGCAGTATGCGCGAGTCATGGCGACAGAGTTCAAGGACCGCATCCGCTACTGGAGCACCTTCAACGAGCCGTGGTGCACGTCGTTCCTCGGCTACGGTTCCGGAGCCCACGCGCCCGGTCGCAGCAACCACGAGGACTCGCTCGCGGCGACGCACCACCTCAACCTCGCGCACGGCCTCGCCTACCGCGCGATCAAGGAGGTTGCGCCCGACGCAACGGTCAGCATCGTGCTCAACTCGCACCTCCCGCGCCCGTGGAACGTGGCCGACCCGCGCGACGTTCACGCGGCCCACAAGATTGACGCGCTCGCGAACGGCGTTTTCATCGAGCCGCTGACCAAGGGCGAGTACCCCGAGATCCTGCTCGAGTCCACCAAGGAGATCACCGACTGGTCTTTCGTGCTCCCTGGTGACCTCGACACCATCAAAGGCACGGTCGACCTCATCGGCGTCAACTACTACTCGAGCCACACCGTGCGTCACCACGACGGCCCGCGCCACGACACGGGCGAGGACGGTCACAAGACCACGCGCTTCAGCTGCTGGCCCGGCGCGGACGACGTGGAGTTCATGCCGCTCCTCGGCCGCCGCACGACGATGGGCTGGAACGTCGATCCCTCTGGGTTCCACGCGCATCTGATCCGGATCTCCAACGCCTTCGACGTGCCGATCATCGTCACCGAGAATGGCGCCTCGTGGCCCGACGAGGTGGACGCCGATGGCCGCATCCGCGACCTCGACCGCTACACGTACTACCACGACCACCTGAGCGCGCTTCTGCAGGCCCGGGCAGAGGGCGCGGACATCCGCGGCTACATGGCGTGGAGCCTCATGGACAACTTCGAGTGGGGATACGGCTACTCCAAGCGCTTTGGGATGCTGCGCGTGGACTACGACACCCAGGTCCGCACGTGGAAGGACTCGGCGTATTGGTACGCGGAGACCATCCGCAACCGCGCCGTGACCCCGATCGAGGCCATCGAGTCGCTGGCCAAGACTCCGCCCAAGAGCTTCTAGACAAACAAGGGTCCTCGGTACGCATGTGACGCGTGTGGGGCCAATCCGCGCTACCGCGCGTCACAAGAGCCCCATTCGTACCTTGCACCCTTGGGAATCCCTGCGAACCTAGACTTGTCACCATGCCCACCGGTCGTCGCTCGAACAAGCGCCCGTACGGCAAGCCGCACGAGGAGTACGACGCCGATCGCGCGCTCGGCGGCGGCCCTCGCATCGAGCGGGGTCCGGGGGGCGAGGACTTCTTCGTCGCGACCCCGCGTCCCAACGACAAGATCTACACTTGTCCCGCCTGCAACCAGGACATAGCAGGGGATACGCTGCACATCGTGGCCTGGCCAGCGGGGTCACTCTTCGGCGAGGAGGCGGCGAAGGCTGCCCGACGCCATTGGCACTCCGCGTGCTGGCGAAAGTTTGGGCGTGGTTGAGGTGGGCGCGGCTGAGGTGGGCGCGGTCGAGCTCCGCTCCATGACCGTGTTGCCCGCTCATCGCGAGGATATTGAGCTGCGCACCGAGGACGGGCTCACCCTCGTCGGCGAGCTCGCCACGCCCGCCTCGGGGCCTATCGAGGCCACCCTCATCACGCTCCACCCGCTGCCCACTCACGGCGGATTCATGGACTCGCACATCTACCGCAAGGCTGCCTGGCGACTCCCGCACCTCGCGAACGTCGCGGTGCTGCGCTTCAACACGCGCGGCACCCACTCTCCGCGCGGGACGAGCGGGGGAGAGTTCGGCGGCGGAGGTCCAGAGGGCGCGGACGTCCGCGCCGCGGTCGACTACGCCGTCACTCACGCCCTCCCAAATCGCTGGCTGGTTGGCTGGAGCTTCGGCACCGAGCTCGCGCTCATGCACGGCTCCAACCTTGACGTCGAGGGCGCGATTCTCCTGTCCCCGCCCCTGCACCGCGCCCAGGCGAGCGACCTACTGGCGTGGGAAGCGTCGGGCAAGCCGGTGACCGTGCTGGTACCCGAGTTTGACGACTACTTGCGGCCCGACGCCGCGGCCGAGTCCTTCGCGCCGCTCACCCACGCGCGGCTCGTGCCGGTCGACGGCGCAAAGCACCTGTGGGTCGGCGAGGCGTACGTGCGCCGCGTCCTGGACGAGATCGTCGAGGTGGTCGCCCCGGACAGGGCCCCGCTACCGACCCACGTCGACGCATCCGTGGTGTTATAGACGGGTGAGCATCCCTCCGGACGGCACGCCGCTCGTGCTGCTCAATGCCTTCCCCGTGGACCGTAGCCAGTGGGAGGGCCTCATCGAGGCGCTCTCGGACATCGCGCGCGGAGACATCATCGCGTTCGACCTTCCCGGCATCGGCGAGATGCCCATGACCGACGAGGAGCCGTCGCTCGAACTCATCGCGGACGCCGCTGTCGTCGCGATGCGCGAGGCGACCGGTCACGAGTCTGCGATCTGGGTTGGCTGTTCGATGGGCGGCTACATTGCGATGGCGGTTGCAGAGCGCGAGCCCACAGCGGTGGCGGGTCTTGGCCTCATCGGCACCCGCTCAACGGCGGACGATGCAGAGGGCGTGGCGAACCGGCTCAAGATCGCGGACACGGTGGCCGGCGCAGAGCGCCACCCCAACCCCCGACTCGTCGCCGAGGGGCTGGTTGGCACTCAAGGGGAGCGCCGCGAGGAGCTCGTCGCCGCGATCGAGGCGAACGTGGGTCTGCACTCCGGCGACGGGGTGACCTGGGGCCAGCGCGCGATGGCCGCGCGTCCAGACCGCACCGAAGTGCTGCGCAACGTCGACGCTCCCGCGGTCGTAGTGATCGGGGAGAACGACGCGATCGTGCCGCGCGCGGACGCCGAGCTCATGGCCGCGGCGCTCGACGTCGAGCCCGTCGTCCTCGCCGGAATAGGCCACCTCGCGGCCTTCGAGGCCCCGGACGCAGTGGCGCGCGCCCTCGCGCCGCTCTTCGAGTAAGGCCCCGCCGTGCCCATTCGCAGGCTCATCGCGCGCGTGCCCCTCGACGCGCTCGTGCCCACCTTCCGTGAGATTCGCGCCAAGGCGGGCGTGAGCGAGACCCGGCCCGACGCCGTGGTTGCCGAAGCGCTCGCGGCAGGCGCCGCGTCCCCGAACACGGCGTCGGGCGAGCGTGAACACGTAGTCGGCGAACGCACGGACCGTACCGACCTGCCGCTCGTCACGATCGACCCGCTGGGTTCGCGGGACCTTGACCAGGCGCTCGCGATCGAGGCGACCGGCTCGGGTTGGCTCGTGCACTACGCGATCGCCGATGTCGCCGCGCACGTGGTCCCTGGCGGGGCCCTCGATCGCGATACGTGGTCGCGCGGAGAGACGATCTATTGCCCCGACACGAGGGTGAGCCTGCATCCACCGGAGATGTCCGAGGGCTTCGCGTCGCTGCTGCCAGGTCAGCGGACCAAGGCGGCGCTGTGGACGATTGAGGTGGGCCCGGACGGCGTCCTTGGCACCGCGACGGTCGAGCGCGCGTGGGTGACGTCTCGCCATCAGTATGCGTACTCGGAGTTGCAGAATGATCCGCCTTCGGAGGCGAAGTCCCTTGTAGGGACGATGAAGGCGTTCGGTGATGCGAGGCGAACCCATCTTGCGGCGCGAGGCGGTGTGACGTTGCCCAAGCCGAGCCAAGAGGTCGTCGACCACGGCGGCGAGCTCGCGCTCGAGTTCCGCGCAGCGGTGGGGATCGAGGACGACAACGCCCAGATATCGCTCCTCACGGGCGAGGCCGCGGCGCGCATCATGCTCGAGGCCGGGATTGGTGTGCTGCGCACAATGCCGGACGCCGAACCGCGCGATATAGAGAGGCTACGCGTCCAGGCGCTCGCGCTCGGCGTCGCGTGGCCCAAGGGGGCGAGCTACGGCGACGTGCTCGCGACCCTCGACCATGAGAGCCCGCGCGCGGCCGCCTTCCTCACCCAGGCGACGCGGCTCTTCCGCGGCGCGGCGTGGGAGGCGTTCGACGTCCCGTCCATGCCCGTGCCCGTCAATCCGCGCCACGGCGCCCTCGCCGCACCATACGCGCACGTGACGGCCCCGCTGCGCAGGCTCGTTGATCGCTACGGCACAGAGGTGTGCCTCGCGCACTGTGCGGGGAGAGACGTGCCGACGTGGGTGCGCGAAGCGTTGCCGGGCATCGGCGCCGCGATGAGCGCCGCGGTGCGCACGGGCTCCGCCGTCGACAGGGCCTGCGTCGACGCGGTCGAGGGCGCGGTGCTCGCGCCGCACGTTGGTGAGCAGTTTGACGCGGTGGGCCTTGACGAGAGGACCGTGCAGCTTGCGGATCCCGCGGTTGTCGCCGCGTGCTCGGGTGACGTGAGGGCGGGGGAGCGGCAGCGAGTTCGGCTGGTTTCGGCCGACGCCGGGGGCGCGAAGTTCGTCGCTGTCGCCTAGAGCGGGGCTCTCGTCGGTTACGCGGGCTTCCAGTCGTTCCCTGCGGCCAGGCGGCCCGCAAGGGCGTCTGTCAGCGGCATAGACTCCCCATCGCGCGCTCCGCGGCCGAGTTCGAGCATCGGCTCGCCCGGCTCTAGCGTCACGCCGCTGAAACGCGCAGACAGCCCGCCAGCGGTCGACATCACATAGAACACGCCATCGGTCGAGACTCCAATCGAACGATCGCGCTTGAGGTACCAGCCGATCACCTGGGTTCGATAACGAGTTGACCCGTTGTACGCGCGTGCGGTGAGCCGCTCAGGCGTCAGGCCCGCCGCGAGGGCGTCGCGCGCGAACTGCTCGATGAGCACGCTCGCCTTGCCAGACTCAACCTCACGGGCGCGGGCGAGCGCCTGCGCCTTGCGAAGGTGAGGGCTGTCGCTCACGACTCCGTTGGCTCCGCGGCAACCGGCGGAGCCTTGAGCTTCGAGGCCGCGGCAAGGTTGCCGATGGGGTCGTTCGAGAGCAGTCCGCGAAGGTCGTCAAGGTAGCCCGTGATCGACTCGCGCTGACGGTTGAGCTCCTCCACCTCGCGCTGGGCTGCCGAACGCTCGCGCTCCGCGTCCGCGACGGCCTCGGAGATGATGCCTTCGGCGTGCTCGCGAGACTCGGACACGATCTCGTCCGCGTTGTTGCGCGCGTTGCTGAGTAGCGTCTGCGAGTGCACCTCTGCCTCGCGGCGCACGACCTCCGCGCGCTCGAGAGTGGCGGCGAGCCGCTCTTCTGCCTCTTCCGCGCGCGCCTGTGCGTCGGCGACGAGTGCCTGCATCTCTGCCTGCACCTCCTCGTTGCGTCGCGTGAGCTCGCGCTCTGCGTCTTCGCGGCGCTTGGCGATGACGATCTGCAGGTCCTCGCGGTCTCGCTGGGACTTCTCCTTGATTGCCTCTGCCTCCGCCGTCGCGCTTGCCTTGGCGCTTGCTGCGGCCTCGTTCGCCTCGTTGACGAGCGCCTGGGCCTCTGCGCGAGCGGCCTCGAGCTCTGCGGCGGCGTCACGTTCGGCCTCTGCGCGAACGCGAGAAGCGGTGGACGTTGCGGTCTCTAGCGCCGCGGCCGCCTCCGCCTGCTGGGATGAGACGAGCGCGTCCGTTTCTGCGCGCAACGCCGCCGTGTCGGCGTCTGCGCTCGCGCGCAGCTCTGCCGTCTCCCGCTCAGCGGACTCGCGCAGCTCCGCGACCTCGGCGTCGACCGCCGCACGCAATTCTTGCGCGTCGCGCTTCGCCTGCTTGACGAGCGCGTCTGCCTCGCGGCGCTGCGTCGACACGCGCTCGTCGTGAGCCGCGCGCTCGCGGGACAACTGCGCCTCGAGGGCCTCGCGAGCAGCGGCGAGCTCGGCCTCGTGCTCGGCCTTGCCCTTGGCGATCGAGCTCGTCGCCTGGCTGAGCAGCGTTGCGACCTCTGCGCGCTGGTTCGAGATCAACTCGTCGTGCTCCGCGCGCTCCTGAGCGATACGTGCCGCGTGCTCTTCGCGCGCCGCGGTGAGCGCTGCATCGCTGGCCGCGAGCGCCTCGGCAATCGACGCCTCGCTCGCCTCACGGGCTGCCGCGATAGCGGCCTCGTGCTCAGACTTTGCCTTGGCGAGTTCGGTCTGCTGACGCAGGCGCTCTTGCTTGAGCGCAGCGTCGTGCGCCGCACGCTCCTGGTCGACCTGCGCCGCGGCGGAGGCGCGCATCTCTGCGATCTCTTCCTCGGCGGCCGCAGCGGCCTCCGCCGAGTCGGCGCGCAGGCTTGCGACCTCAGACTCTGCCGTCTGCCTGAGGTCGGAAGCCTCCGCCTCCGCGAGGTTTCGCAGGTTCGCGGCATCCGCGTTTGCCCCCGCGAGCAACTCCTCCGCGTGCGCGGATGAATCAGCGAGGCGGCGCTCCGCGTCGGCGATGAGACGGCTCGCCTCGGATTGTGTCGCCTTGCCGAGCGATTCCGCCTCCGATCGCGCGGCGGTGAGGATAGTGTCGGCCTCGGTGCGCTGGGCCGTTGCGGTGGCATTCGCGTCCGCGAGGAGCGCCTCGGCCTCCGCGCGCGCGGCCTCGATGCGTTCGGTGGCCTCGCGCTGTGACGTGACGAGCTGTTCGGTGGTCTCGCGCTCGGTGCTCGCGCGCAGCGTGTGCAGCTCGCGGTCCGCGGACGCCTTCTTGTCCGCGATCTCCGCATCGGAGTTCTGCGCGTTGCGCTCGGCCTCGCGGCGCGCGCGTTCGAGCACCTCTTGGGCTTGACGCTCGGACGCCTCCTTGAGCGCGCTCGCGGCGTTTTCTGCCTGGGTCTTGATCTCATCTGCCTCGCGGCGGGACTGAGCGAGGATCTCCGCGACCTCGTTGTCAGCACGCGCGCGAAGCTGCTGTGCCGCGACTGTGGCGCGTGCAACAGTGTCCTGCGCGTGCGTCGTCGCGCGCGCGAGGACGTCGGACGACTGCTCCTCCGCAGACCGCAACAGGTTCTCGACCCTCGCCCCGAGGCCCTTATACGTTGGCTTCTCTGCCTCTTCGAGCGACTTTTGCGCCTCGCTCAGTGAGTCCTGGGCCGCCTTGGCCTTCTCCGCGCTCTCCGCGGCCGCCTTCTTGGCGCTCGCCACGTCCGCCTCGAGTCGCGAGATGTGGGCAGAGACCGCATCACGGTCATAGCCCCGCATCGTCACGGGGAAGGGAAGGTTCTCGTCGGACATGTGTGCTCCTTAGTGGGCCGCGGAGGGCACCGGTAACAGGGTAATGCGCTCCAGGTGCACGAACAACGCGACGGTTGGCCCGCCTCGTGCGTTACTCCTAGAGTGTCTTGACAGAACTAAAGGAGTTTGCACGTGACTTTGCGCACAGCAGGGCTTATCGCCGGCGTGCTGGGAGTGATCCTGGTGGCGGTCGCCTTCGTGGCCAATATGGTCAAACCGGCGGCGGAGGCCGCGCCCAGCGCGAGCTTTGATACCTCCGTCGTTGTGGTGACCCCAGAGGTCCTCGCCCTTTCGCCCGACGCTGTGCTCACCATTTCCGGTAGCGGCCCGTTGGCGGCACACACGGCCCGGACGGACGACGTGCAGGCTTGGACTGCGAGCCGTGACGCGGTGATGATCGTGGGCATCGAGGACTGGGAAGACCTCAGGGTGAGCGCGGTCGACCCCGTGCCAAGCACATCGGCCAGCCCTTCACCCAGCCCCTCGGGCAGCACGTCACCGAGCACGGCGCCCAGCGCGAGCTCGTCGCCCACCGCGAGCCCCGCGAAGTCCCCGTCCGCGAGCGCGAGCCCGTCAGCGTCTGCCTCTCCTTCCGCGAGCGCGGAGCCGTCGCCCGCACCCACGCCTCTCGGTTCACAAGACATCTGGCGCGACACCGCGCAACAGGATGAGAGCTACTCCATCGACACGGTCGATGTCCCCGTTGGGCTCACGCTCGTCGTCGAGTCGCTTGAGGGCGGCACGATCTCTGCCGCCGCGATGTCGCTTCCGCGCACCATCGACGACGACTGGATCGGCCAGGTGTTGTGGTGGGGCGTCGGACTGAGCATCGTGGGTCTCATCGCGCTGATCGCGCTGTTCGTCGATGTGCGCCCTGCTCAGTCGAAGGGCGAGGAATGGCTCGCGCATCGCTCCGGGATCGGCTCGGGCAAGGGAGAGCCACGGCCGGGGAGCCGTAGGGCACGCCGCGCTGAAGGCAGCGCGATGCCGGTTGCCCTGATCCCGTCCGAGCCCGGCACCGGATCGATTCCAGTAGTTCTCGAGGCGAGTCCCGGGACGTCGGACGTGCCGATGATCGCAATCGCGGGACCGGCGTCCGCGATCAACACGGCGCCAGAGCCGCCCGCTGCACACTTCGAGCCGCCGCGGACAGACCCGCCCCCTGCAGACACGCACGCACCGGACCAGAACAAGGAAGAGGAGGACCGCTCATGAGGCGCACGTTCATCCTCGTTGCCGCAGCGGCCGCCATTCTGGGCCTTACCGCCTGCACGCCGGAGGTTCCGCAGACGTCCCCCGCGCCATCGCCATCGGAGGCCGCTGCCGTGGTCGACTCGCAGGCAGAACGCATTCTGCCAGCGACGTTCGAAGAGCTCGCGGCCGCGGACGAGGCCGCCGACCCCGCACTGCTCACCAACAGGGTTGGCGGCAACGCAAAGACGATTCGCGGGGCGCAGTACAAGCAACACAAGGCCGATAAGGATCTCGTCCCGGACGTCATCCCCAACACCGCGCAGGCCGTCTATGTATCGAGCGCGACCACGTGGCCGCGCACTCTCGTCGCGGTCACCGAGCAGCCGGCCGAGGACATCACGCCGATCGTCATGCTGTGGATTCAGGATGGCGTTGGCGACGACTACCAGATGCGCAGTTGGGCGCACATGATCCCGGGAGCGACCCTCCCCGCGATGGCGGGACCAGCAACCGGCGCCGAGCAACTCGCGCTCGATGACTCCAACGTCACCCCCACGCCCGCACAAGTGCTCGAGGACTACGTGAAACTCCTGCACGAGGGCACGAAGAGCGAGCTTAACGACCAGTTCGCTCCGGACTCGTACAGGGATCAGCTCTTCACTGCGCGGGCCGTGCTGACAAAGGCGGCCAAGAAGGCGAAGGGCACGTACAAGGACGAAATCACGGTTGACAAGGACCAGGCTTACGTCATGCAGACCGCGGACGGAGGCGCGCTGGTCTTCGCACCGCTCACCATCACGTCGACGTTTACCGTCAAGGGCGCAAAGGTGTCTGTCCCCGCTGCTGACAAGGCCCTGCTCAAGGGCAAGCTCACCACCAAGGTCGTGCACACGTATCTCGACCCGATCATCATCTACATCCCCGGCCCCGCGATCGGCTCCAACCCCGGCGTCGTCGCGGCGGACCACAACCTCGTGAAGGTGGCCCCCAAGTGAGCGTCCCGTCCATGAGAGGCGTCGTCGATCTCGCGGCGCTCGCCGCGCAGGCCCGACGCTCGGAGCAGGGAGCGCCGAGCGGCACCATTGAGGTGACAGAGGAATCGCTCCAAGAGCTCGCCCAGCGCTCGCTTCAGGCGCCGGTCTTCCTCGTGTTTGTGTCCGCGTCGTCGCCCGCGTCGGAAGACCTCGCGACTCGCCTTGCGCGCGTCAGCACTGAGGAGGGCGGACTGATCGCCGTTGGCGTGTGCGACGTCGACGCCCAGCCCGCGATCGCACAGGCCTTGCAGGTCAACGCAGTCCCCACGGTCATCGCGTTGCTCGGCGGCCGCCCGGCCCCCGTGTTCCAGGGCTCTGCGGACGATGAGCAGCTGCGAGGAGTTGTGCGCCAGATCACGCAGGTCGCGCGCGAGGCTGGCGTTGCCGGGGCCGAGGCAGGCGTCGAGGGCGAGGTGCCAGCCCCAGAGCCCGAGGAGCCGCCGTTGCCGCCGCTCCATCAGGCCGCGTACGACGCCATCGAGCGTGACGACCTCGACGGCGCCATCGCGGCGTACGAGCAGGCGATCAAGGAGAACCCACGAGACTCGGAGGCCAAGGCCGGTCTCGCGCAGGTGCGCCTCATGTCCCGCGTGAGCACGGCGGACCCCGCGGCCGTGCGCGCCGCCGCCGCAGCGTCGGGCGGGGGCACCGACCGAGCGAGCGTCGACGCTCAACTCGCGGTCGCTGACCTAGACGTTCTCGGCGGCGCGGTCGAGGACGCGTTTGCTCGCCTCCTCGACGTGGTGCGCGCCACGAGCGGCGACGAGCGTGACGCCGCGCGCGAACGACTCGTCGAACTCTTCGACATCGTCGGCGGTGAGGATCCGCGGGTCGGGGCCGCTCGCCGCGCGCTCGCTGCTGCCCTGTACTAGTTCGACGTCTGCCCTAGTTGGTGGCCGGCCGGAGGATCACGGCGCCGAGAGGCGGGAGGCGGAGAGTCGTCGACGCCGGCTGACCCTTCCAGCCCTTGGCGGATGCCTCGACGCGACCAAGGTTGCCAACACCGGAGCCGCCGTAGAGGCTCGAGTCCGTGTTGAGCAACTCGTCCCACGCGCCCGCGCGGGGCATGCCGACGCGGTAGCCCTCGTGCGGCACCCCCGCGAAGTTGACGATGACAACCACGGGAGTGCCCGCGGAGTCGTAGCGGGCGTACGCGAGCACATTGTGCTCCGAGTCATCCGCCTCAATCCACTGGAATCCGCCCGGGTCGCTGTCACGCTCCCACAGCGACGGCGTCTCCTTGTAGACGCGGTTGAGGTCGCGGACAAGGTCCTTGAGGCCCGCGTGCAGGCCGTCCTCGAGGTGCCACCAGTCGAGCGAGCGGCCCTCCGACCACTCTGCCTCTTGGCCGAACTCGCAGCCCATGAAGATGAGCTGCTTGCCCGGGTGGGTCCATTGGTACGCGAGGAGCGTGCGCACGCCCGCGACCTTTTGCCAATGGTCGCCCGGCATTCGACCAAGCAATGAGCCCTTGCCGTGCACGACCTCGTCGTGGCTGATGGGCAGCATGAACTGCTCGGAGAACGCGTACATCATCGAGAAGGTCACGGTGTGGTGGTGGTACGAGCGGTTGATGGGCGCCTCGGACACGTACCGCAGGGTGTCGTTCATCCAGCCCATGTTCCACTTGAGACCAAAGCCAAGGCCCCCAGCGTTTGTCGGTGCGGTCACGCCGGGCCACGCGGTTGACTCCTCGGCAACCATGACGATGCCCGCGTTCGTGCGGTACGCGACCGCGTTGGCTTCCTGCAAGAACGCGATGGCATCAAGGTTCTCGCGGCCGCCGTGCACATTCGGTCGCCACTGGCCCGCCTCGCGCGAGTAGTCGAGGTAGAGCATCGACGCGACGGCATCGACGCGGAGCCCGTCGGCGTGGAACTCGTCGAGCCAATACGATGCGTTCGCAACGAGGAAGTTGTGAACCTCGGGTCGCCCAAAGTCGAAGATGAACGTGCCCCAGTCCGGCTGCTCTCCGCGCAGCGGATCCGGGTGCTCGTAGAGCGGGGTGCCGTCGAAGCGTCCGAGCGCCCACTCGTCCTTGGGGAAGTGACCCGGCACCCAGTCGAGAATGACGCCGATGCCAGCCTGGTGGAGTGCGTCGACGAGCGCCCGGAAGTCGTCGGGTGAGCCAAAGCGCGATGTCGGCGCGAAGTAGGAAGACACCTGGTAGCCCCACGAACCACCGAACGGGTGCTCCATGACGGGCATGAACTCGACGTGAGTGAACCCGAGTTCCTTGACGTACGCAACGAGCTCCTTTGCGAGCTCGAGGTAGCCGAGTCCCTGCCGCCACGAGCCAAGGTGCACCTCGTACACGCTCATGGGCGCCTCGTGCGGGGCGTGGTTGGGACGATCGTTCATCCACGCGGAGTCGTTCCACGTGTAGGCGGACTCTGTGACGACCGAGGCGGTCTGCGGCGGCCGCTCTGCCGACTTCGCCATGGGGTCGGCCTTCTGGCGCCAACGGCCGTCCTTGCCGAGGATTTCAAACTTGTACGTCGTGCCCTTGCCCACACCGGGGATGAAGAGTTCCCAGATGCCGGAAGCGCCGAGCGACCGCATCGCGTGGCTCGCGCCCTGCCACATATTGAAGTCGCCGACGACGCGCACGGCCCTGGCGTTGGGTGCCCACACCGCGAAGGCGGTTCCCGTGACGTCGCCGAGCACAGAGGGATAGCGCTTGATGTTCGCGCCGAGAACTTCCCACAGCCGTTCGTGGCGGCCCTCGCGCAGCAAGTGCAGGTCGAGTTCACCGAGGGTGGGAAGGAAGCGGTACGGATCGTCCGTGGTCACCGGATCGCCGTCGTACGTGACGTGAACGCGATAGTCGGGAGCGTCGTCGGCAGTGAGTATTGCCTTCCACACGCCGTGGTGCTCGTGTTCGGCGGCCACGGTTCCGTCGAGCGTCTCGATCTCGACAACAGACGCGAGGGGGCGCAACACGCGAATGGTGACAACTCCGTCGGCCATGTGCGGCCCGAGCACCGAGTGCGGCTGGTAATACGTGCCGGCCGCGACGTCGGCGAGTACGCCCTCGTCGACGCTACCCACGACGCACCACGAGCCAATAGAACGAGTGCGGGGCGAAGGTCAGGCGGAGGGTTCCGTCGTCGGCGACGTCCTGGAAGGGAGTCTTGTGCACGATCGTGCTCACCTTTCTTCCAGCGTGTTCGGGCAGGGACAGCAGGCCGGAGGCCTGCCGCGTCGAAAAGTTCATCGCGACGAGCACCGACTCTTCTGGGTGGGTCCTCAAGAATGAGAATACCGACGGGTTGTCGCACGGGACGTCCTCATAGCCACCATCGCTGAAAGCAGGGTGTTGCGCGCGTGCGGCGAGGAAGCGTCGGAGCCAGAAGAGCAAGGACGTGTCCTGGGCGAGCGATGACTCGACATTGACGCCGTTGTAGTGGTGGACGAGCGACTGCACGATCGGCAGATACAGCGCACCGGGGTCAGAGTCGGAGAAGCCCGCGTTGCGATCGGGTGTCCACTGCATCGGCGTGCGAACTGAGTCGCGGTCGGGGAGCCATACGTTGTCGCCCATCGCGATCTCATCGCCGTAGTAGAGGCACGGCGTGCCGGGCAGCGACAGGATGAGCGCGTGCGCGAGCTCGAGCGCGTGCCGCGAGTTGTCGAGCAGCGGGCCGAGCCTGCGACGGATGCCCGTGTGAGCCTTCATCTGCGGGTGCGGCGCGTACCACTCGAGCATTTGTTGGCGCTCCTCAAGGCTCACCATCTCGAGCGTGAGTTCGTCGTGATTGCGCAGGAACGTGGACCACTGACCATTGGCTGGGGGCACAGGGGTGTCGTGGAGCACCGCGCGCAGGTGCGTCGCGTCCTCGGCCTTGATCGAATAGAAGATGCGCGGCATCACGGGGAAGTGGAAGCACATGTGGCACTCCGGCTCCTCCTCGGTGCCGAAATACTCCGCGGCCTCGTGCGGGGGCTGGTTCGCCTCCGCGAGCAGCACGGCCCCAGGAGCCTCGCGGTCGACGAGCGCGCGCAACTCGCGCAAGAAGGCGTGCGTGCGGGGGTCGTTCTCTCCCGCGTTGCCCTCGTCCTCGAAGAGGTACGGCACGGCATCGAGGCGGAAGCCGTCGATTCCCTTGGCGAGCCAGAAGCTCGCGATGTCGAGCATCTCGTGTTGCACCGCAGGGTTCTCGAAGTTGAGGTCAGGCTGGTGCGAGTAGAAGCGGTGCCAGTAGTACTGCTCGCGCTCGGGGTCCCACGCCCAGTTGCTCGTCTCGACGTCGGTGAAGATGATGCGAGCGTCGAGCCACTTGTCGTTGGTGTCGTTCCACACGTAGTAGTCGCCGTACGGTCCATTGCGGTCGTGGCGCGAGGCCTGGAACCACGGGTGCTGATCGCTCGTGTGGTTCATGACGAGGTCGATCGTGATGCGCATGCCGCGGGCGTGCACCTCGGCGATGAGTTCCTCGAAGTCGGCCATGGTTCCATACCGCGGGTCGATGGCCTTGTAGTCGGCGACGTCGTATCCGCCGTCGCGCAGGGGAGAGGGATAGAAGGGCGGGAGCCACAGCGCGTCGACACCGAGCCACGAGAGGTAGTCGAGGCGCTTGATGAGCCCCCGCAGGTCACCCATGCCGTCGCCGTCGTCGTCCCTGAACGCGCGTACGAGCACCTCGTAGAACACGGCCGTCCGGTACCACAGGGGGTCGTTTGTGAGGTCGCGCTCGCGCTTTGGCAGCGACTTCAGCAGGCGCTTCATGCGCGCCTCACAGCCGCCGCGTGGGCGAGGGTCGTGTTCGGGTCAAACCGCACAAAGAACTCGCGACCCCACCGGAACGACGCTCCGGTTACCGCGTCATCCACGGTGAGCACGGCGTCGTCCGTGTAGCCGAGCGCCCCAAGGTCGAGCCACACGACGCCCTCCTGCGGGTTGTGGGCGTCAAAGCTCACCACCGTGATGACGGTGTCCGCCTTGCCCGTGGGCGACTCCGCTGCCGAGAGGTGGCGAGAGAAGCACAGCACGTTCGGGTTGGAACTTGGGTGCACCGTCAGCCCGCGCAGCCGGCGCACGGCCGGGTGGCGCGATCGCAGCCGATTGAGGGACGTGAGAAGCGACGCGATGCCGTGCACGTCCGCGTGTGCCCAGTCGCGCGCCTTGAACTCGTACTTCTCGTTGTCGATCTGCTCCTCTACTCCGGGGCGCGGGACGTTCTCGACGAACTCGTAGCCCGCGTAGATCCCGTAGCTGGGAGCGCCGGTTGCCGCGAGCACCGCGCGCATTCGGAAGAGCGGCGCGCCCCCATGCTGCATGTCCGGGGTGAGGATGTCGTGCGTCGTTGGCCAGAAGTTCGGGCGCATGTAGAACGACGCGTCGCCGCTGATCTCCTCGAGGTACTCGGCCATCTCCGCGGCGCTCTGGCGCCACGTGAAGTACGTGTAGCTCTGGTGAAAGCCAATCTTGCCGAGGGTGTGCATCATCGCGGGTCGCGTGAATGCCTCGGCAAGGAAGATCACGTCCGGGTGGTGCTCAGCGAAGTGGGAGAGAAGTCGCTCCCAGAAGGTGAGGGGTTTCGTGTGTGGGTTGTCGACGCGGAAGAGGGTCACCCCTGCGTCGACCCAGTGCTCGAGAACCTCGCGAATTGCCTGGTAGATCCCCTCGGGATCGTTGTCGAAGTTCAGCGGGTAGATGTCCTGGTACTTCTTGGGCGGGTTTTCCGCGTAGGCGATCGTCCCGTCGAGCCGCGTCGTGAACCACTCGGGGTGCTCCGTGACCCACGGGTGATCCGGAGAGCACTGCAGCGCGACGTCGAGGGCGACCTCGAGGCCGAGCTCTCTCGCCCGAGCGGTGAAGTTGCGGAACTGACGAAGCGTGCCAAGCTCGGGGTGCAGGGCGTCGTGGCCACCGTCTGGCGACCCAATCGCATACGGACTACCTGGGTCGCCCGCCTCGGCCCTGAGCGAGTTGTTGCGGCCCTTGCGATATGTGGTGCCGATGGGGTGGATGGGCGTCAGATAGACGACGTCGAAGCCCATCGCCGCGATCCCCGGAAGTCGCTTTGCGGCCGTGGTGAACGTCCCCGAGGTCCACTCGCCCGTGCGCCTATTGAGGCGCGCGCCCTCGGAGCGCGGAAAGATCTCGTACCAGGCCGACGCTAGGGCGCGTTCGCGCTGCACCATCAGCGGATAGTCGGCGGAAACGGTGACGTGCTCGCGCAGTGGCGCGGCGGCGAGGATTGCGCGGACCTCGCGCGACAGGGCAGGCGCGAGGCGCGACTCGGGGTCGTGGAGGCCGTCCTTGAGGGCCGCGATCGCGTCGCGCAGTACCTGCTGCCGCGCTTCGGGGCGGCGGACCTCATCAATCGCACGCGTGAGGACTGCCACCCCCTCGTCGAGCATGAGCTGGACGTCGACGCCGGCATGAATCTTCACGCGCGCCGCATGCGCCCAGGACGCGAAGGGGTCCGACCATGCCTCGACCCTGAACGTGTGAAGTCCCTCCGCGTTGGGAAGAAAGGTCGCCTCCCACAAGCTGAGGCCCCATTGGATCGCGGACATGGGGAGCCACTGGGTGCGTCCGGACGGCCGCGTGATGACCACGTTGGCGCCCTCGGAGTCGTGGCCCTCGCGGAAGATCGTCGCGGAGATTGGCACCGCCTCGCCCACCACGGCCTTGGCGGGCCAGCGACCCCCTTCGAGCACGGGGGCCACGCCCACGATGGGGATTCGGCCCACGGACCGTACCTGGGGCGTTGCCATTGTCCGAAACTACTAGTGATTGCACCGCGCCGGTACTTCCGAGCGGCGCAAGCCACAGCGTCGGGTAGGAAAAGCCGCCCGCCCGACGCCGGCTCGGCTCAGGTGCTCGCGCGGACCACAAGCGTGGTCGGCAACACAACTGACTCCGGAGCCTGACCGTCGATGACCTGCAGGAGGAGGTCGACCATGTTGTCAGAGACTTGGTCGAAAGGCTGGCGCATGGTTGTCAGCGGCGGCTCGAGGGTCGCCGCGAGGCCGGAATCGTCGAAGCCCGCGAC
>Ga0247766_1000108_pt1 | contig 17547 bp, 16 predicted proteins | sample UWRJL223509R6_FD_179946 | JGI IMG/M metagenome (GOLD analysis project Ga0247766, IMG submission 179946) | Plant litter microbial communities from Arlington Agricultural Research Station in Wisconsin, United States - UWRJ-L223-509R-6 | ecosystem: Environmental > Terrestrial > Plant litter >... | reverse complement strand
AACAAAGTAATTGCGCGCGCAACTAGTTCGGGATACTGAGCGAATGTGGGCATGAAAGCGGACACGGCACGGAACCTTCAGGCTTCGGTTCAGGCGTTCGTGCGCAGCTTTGGTCTGCTCGTGACCAAGCAAACCCCTTGCGGTCAGCCCATCACCCCTTCGATCGCCCACAGCTTGATGATCCTTCTCGAGCGCGAGGCTGACGGTCTGAGCACCTTCCAGCACGAACTGGCGGACCAGCTCGGGCTGGACCGCAGCAGCGTGCAACGGCTCTGTTCCCGCCTCGAAACTGACGGGCGAATCAAACAGGAACCTGCCCCCGATGATGCTCGAGCACGCCGCATTCAGCTGACGGCCAGCGGGCAACGTTTGGCCGCGAACATTCGAGCCGCCAGTCTGCAGCGTTTTACGCGAATCGTCGACGCCATTCCGCCTTCGAAACGCCGGCCGTTGCTGGATGCGTTGGAGGTGCTGACGACTGCCGTCCGAACTTTGGAGAAAGAAGCATGAAGACGCCGAAGCTGATCTTCGCGGTCGTGCTTTGCTTCGGCTGTCGAGCGGGAGGTGATCTCAGCGCGGCTCAGGAGGAGTCCGCGCGCTCCGCCGCGTCAGCGACGAGGCCGTCGCCGAGCGAGGCTTTGGACAAGCTCGATCAACGGCGCCCCGTGCCGCTCCTGCCCATGATGGCGAAGCATCAGAAGGAGAACATGCGGGAGCACTTACAGGCAGTACAAGAAGTCGTTGCGGCGGCCGCAGTCGACGACTTCGACAGGGTTGCGGCAGCCGGCAAGCGCATGGGCTTTTCCGAAAGCATGGGGCGAATGTGTGAACACATGGGTGCCGGCGCACCCGGTTTCACCGAGCAAGCGCTGGCCTTCCACCACACGGCAGATGAAATCGCGACCGCGGCCAGCAACCGGAGCGGTCCCGATATATTGTTGGCGTTGTCGAACACGCTGCGCGCGTGCACCAACTGTCATGCGACATTCAAGCAGCAGGTGGTAGGCAGTTTGTCCGAGTAGTGACCCGCTCACGTATGCCGCTCGCGTGCCGCCCACGACAGGGCCGCAGCGCGACAATCCGGTGGCACTTCGTCGAGCTCGCGCGGTTCACATTCGATGACGCGGCCGCGGCAATCGAGCGAGATCTGGCAGCACTCTTCGAACATGTGGCGGATCTTCTCGCGACCACGCTGCACGCGAGACTTCATGCCTGAGATCGAGATCCCCAACATCTCCGCGGCTTCCTTTTGGGACAGCCCTTCGAGCTCGGTCAAGGTCACGGCTTCGCGGTAGGGCGACGAAAGACGCCCAACGAACAAGGCCACGCACTTGCCCAGATCGGACTGGAGCTGCTCACCTGCTTCGTCTGCAATCGTGCTGGTCTCGAGCTCGTCGGCCGAGCCGACTTCCGGAGAGCGGGCGCGTCGTCTGGCCTTGTCGACAATGGCGTTGTTGGCGACACGGTAGACCCAGCCGCCGAAGCGTTCTTCGTCTTTCAGCGTAGGGAGGCCGCGATGCAACCGCACGAAGATGTCCTGCAATAGGTCGTCGATGTCGGCGAGCGAAGCCACGCGGCGCGCCAAGTACGGGCGCAAGTGTCGCTCGAGATCCTTCCACGCGCCGCGGGCTTCGATGCCGATCATTGGGTTTCCTTCACGCGCAGCAGGCCGGGCCGCAACAGTCGGCAGAACCGCCGGGCTTTCGACCTTCGATGATGGCTGAGGTCACGTACTCTTCGGCGCCTGGCAGGCACTGCGCGATGATGGCTCCGCTTTCTGGCTTGGCGGCGATGCGCACGTCCTCGAAACCGGCTTTATGCAACATCGTCTCTACGTCGGCTATTTTCGCTGAACCAGAGACGCATCCAGTCATTGCTTCGACGTTTGCGATGAGCCCGGCAGGCATGTCTTTGACGGCAACGACGTCGGAGATGGCGAGACGCCCGCCGGGCTTCAACACGCGGAACGCTTCGTGGAAGACCGCAGCCTTGTCGGGCGAAAGGTTGATGACGCAGTTCGAAAGGATGACGTCGACGGAATCATCGGCGACGGGCAGATGTTCGATCTCGCCGAGCCGAAACTCGACGTTCGCGGCCTCGACTTTGCGCGCATTGCCGCGTGCCTTGGTGATCATCTCTGGAGTCATGTCGACCCCGATGACCCTGCCGGATTTGCCGACGCGCCTGGCGGCGAGGAAGCAGTCGAAGCCACCGCCGCTTCCCAGGTCGAGCACCGTCTCACCGGAGCGCAACGCGGCAATCGCTTGCGGATTGCCGCAGCCGAGTCCCAGATCGGCCCCTTCGGGAGCGGCCGCTAGCTCTTCAGCCGAGTAGCCCATCGCCATGCTCCCGTCGGCCGCTGTGCCGCAGCAGCCGACGCTGCAGCCCCCGGCGCCGTTGGCGACCTTGGCGTAGGCCGTTCGTACTTGGTTCCTGATCGTATCGTTGTCTTGGGTTTCCATTTTGACCTCCACCAGCAAGGACGCAGAGGCTGGCAAAAGGACGCAGAGTTTCCGGCGAGGGGTAGGTCAGACGGCGCTCATTTTCTCTATTTCCATAATACTCGAAATTGACCTTTCGCGCTTATTCGAATTTGTTAGAAATAGAGATGGGGTGCCCGATAAGGCTCGCCTCTCTACTTGAGCCGCTATGAACGAACCTGCAACCGGATCGTCGGATCCGGCGCAGGCACACACTTTTTGCGGCCAAAGATCGGCATTGGTCCCAGAAGCCACTACGCTCAGTTCGGAAGCTGGACGGTCGGGAACAGGTTGTCGAATTTCTTTTCCGAGTACCGTCCCGGAAAGTAGGTCTGCCCCGAGTAGATGGCGAACATGGGCGGCATCTGCGCCGCGGGCAGGTCATAGACGTACAGCTTCAGACCAGTCGAAGAGCGCGAAGGCGTGCCGTAGTGAGCGTTTTTTAGGGATTGGCTCAAGGTCTTGCTGAGGCATTGGCGCGGTTCCAGGTCTTGCCCGAGCGCGAGGTTGAAGGCGCTGGCGGATGCGTCGGGATAACCCGGCAATGGCACCAGAAACGCGGCGCCGACCTTGCCTTGCGCGAGGCGGCCGTAGCCGCGATTACAAACTTGGAAGGTGACGCTCAGATTTTTGTTCGCGGCGTCCCATTGCGCTGACGCCGTCTTGATATCCAGCTTCGCGCCGAGATCATTCTGCGGGATGTGCACGATCGCGCTGTTCGAATTGTTGCCGGTGCTTACCTCGGCGGGCGTGCCGGAGTAGCTGACGCTGAGCTTCAAGGTATCGCCCTCTGCGGGAGGATCGAATCCGTCGGGACCGAATGGGAGGAAGGCGTACGTCTCGGCGGTGGCGCAGGCGCCCGCGGCCAGCGTGCCCTCGAAGGGCCGCCCTCCCGTGCCGTACTTTGCGAGGGAAATATTGGTAAAGGCCCGCGGCCCACCGCTGATCTCCGTGCTCAACGTGACCTTGGTCAGATCCGCGGGCACCGCTCCGAGGTTGCACAATTTGATGGCGGGTCGGAGCACTGCTGCGCCGTTCATGACTGCGTTGGCCGAGAGCTCCGTGATGGCCAGATCCGGCACTTGAGGCATTAGCTTCCCGACCGTGGTCGGGGGCAGTTTGGTGACGGGTGGAAGCTTATTGGGTGCGGGGGTCGGCCGCGGCGTAGACGAAGAAGGGATCGGGGTTGCCTTCTGTGCGTAGGCGCTGCCACCCAATGCAAAGAGGGTCAGAACGGCAAGTGAGGTGTGACGGGCTTTCACGGCGCTTCTCCAGGTTCGGTTGGAGTGAGAGACGGACTCAGTCGAGCTCGAATTCATCCCTTTCCGCGATCAACGTCAACAGCAACGCATCGCGATCGTCTGCGCCGTCGAGAGACGGTGCCACGGTCCAATCCACGGGGTGAATTGAGTATTGCCAGCCGCAGCTCGAACGACGATGAATAGACGTTCAAGAATGGCACTTCGCACTTGGACTCTTGCGACGGCGATCGGCACGACAATGCTCGCGGTGGGCTGCACGCAGGATGCTTCGAGCGACGCAAGCACGGCGGGCGGCGGTGCATCGGGCTCCTCGTTTGCAGGAGCACGCGACAACGGCGGTTCCACCAGCACCCCGCAGGCAGGAGCGCGCGATGACGGCGGTGCGTCTGGCTCTTCGTTCGCCGGCGCGCGTGACGACGGCGGTGCGTCCGGCTTCGCCGGTGCCACTGATGACGGAACAGTGCCGCCCCTCCTGTCGTGCTTGGGTGTCTTGCAGTGTGCGGGCGCCTGCCCCGACGAGAGCGCCGATGCTTGCGTCGAGGCCTGTCTGGAGCAGACGAGTAAGAGCAGTCAGCCGGTGACCGTGGCGCTGGTCCAGTGCATTGCGGACAATCAGTGCGCCGACGCTTCGTGTATTCAAGGCAAATGCGAGAGCCAGCTCTCCGAATGCGTCGCCGACGACGCGAGCGCAGCGGCCCAGGGCGAGCCCCCGAGCGGGCAAACTCCGAGCGGTTCCGTGCCTAGTGCGCTCGTTGGGCTTTGGAGTCAGGTCGGTCTGACCAGTGGCACGAGCTACGAGTTTTCGGCCGACGGCACCACGATTCAGGTCTACTCGAACGAAACCAACTATGGCTGCGACTTGAAGACCCAGCTGTCGTCGTCCGGAGTGACCACCGTCACGGGAGACTCCCTCATTTACCACCGCGTTGAGGGCTCGATAGTGATGACGACCTGCGGCACGATCAAGAGCAAGCCCATGGACCCCTCCGACATCGCCTACCGCTACTCGCTCGGTTCGTACGACGACGGCCGAGCCAAGCTCTCTCTCTATCTCGTGAACGAAGACGGAACGCTCTCCTCGCCCATAGAGCTCCATCGTTGACCGTGTCGCTGGCGGCCGACCAGCTCACAACAAATTCCGCGCCTTGAGCTCCAAGTACCGCCCCACGAGCTTCCCCGTCAGCGTCCGCGCATCGGTCTCCAACACGAGCGCTCCCGCACGCTTCATATCGAGCGCGACCGCGCGCTGATTCCGCAGGATCTCCGCAGCGGCGGCCTTGGTGTACAGATCCGGCGCCAAGCGTGAGCCCGGCTCGGCGAGCGCTTCGATGTCCGTGTCGCGAAAGAGCACCACCAAGGGCAGATGCGTACCGCGCAGCGCTTTCACCCGGCGCACCAACAGCTCGCCGATCGTACCGTCAATGACGTGGGAAAAGAGAATCACGAGCGTGCGACTGCGGACACGGCTCGAAAGATACGAGAAAGCGCGTTCGTAGTCGGGTTCGACCAGTTCGGGGTGCAGGTCGTAGGCGGCCTGGATCAGGCGACGCGTCGCGCTCGGTCCACCACCCGGCGAGACGAAGACACGCACGTTCTGATCGAAACCCAGCATGCCCACGCGATCACCCGTGCGACTCGCCACGTGCGAGAGCATCAGGCTCGCGTTCAAGGCGTGATCGAAGCGCGACAGTCCGGCTTCGATGCCGGTCATCATTCGGCCCGCGTCCAACATGAAAAGCAGGTTCTGGTTGCTCTCGAGTTGGTATTCGCGAACCGTCAAGCGTTGCCTGCGCGCGGTGGCCTTCCAATCAATCGCGCGGTGTTCGTCGTCCGGCACTTGATCGCGTAGGCGCGCGAACTCGCTCTCGCCGCCCTTCATGCGCGATACGCGCACGAGCGCGTATTCGCGACTGTCGCGAGCCAGCAGATCGTAGCCTTGGAGCTGCTTCAAGTCCGGATAAACGCGCACCGGCCAGTTCGCCGCGACGCGCAGTTGACGCTGCCACAGGCCGAGTAACGAGCGGTAACGGAGGTGATGATCACCGAGCGTATAAGCACCACGCGCGCTCGGTTCCACATGGTAGGTCAAAGTCAGTTGACCGCGGGCGCTGATCTCTCCGCTCACGGGCAGATCCGCGGAGTCCGCACCCGCGAAGAGGTCGTCTTGAACTTCGACACGCAGACGACGCGCGGCCCGGGAGCTCAGTTCGAGGCGCACCAGATTGCGGCGCTTGAGCGACAGCACGTCGGGCGCGGTGCGCCGGATTTCGAGCTGCCTTCGCAGGCAAAATGCCAAATCGAGCAAAGCAACGCCGAGCAAAGTGCCGTCGAGCAAAAGTACGCTCTTCAGCAGCGCTGGCTCGAGCGCCACGAAGACGCTGAGCGCGAGCGGCGCCACGCTGAGCCAGACCAGGGCCCGGGTAGGAACGACGATCAACCGCATCGGCTCTGCTTCAGGCGCTAGTCTTTGGCACGACGGCGTCACGCAAGACGGCGTCGACGCAGTGATCGGCGGTAATGCCTTCGAGCTCTGCGTCGGGCTGCAACTGCAGGCGGTGACGGAGTACGGCGTGCGCGTACGACTTCACGTCGTCGGGGATCACGAAGTCGCGCCCTTCCCAAAGGGCGTGGGCGCGAGCCACATTGAGCAGCCCTATCGACGCACGCGGCGACGCGCCGAGGCTGACCGAGGGGTGAGTCCGAGTTCGGCGCACGATGTCCGTAACGTAGTCGATGATTTCACGAGCAATGCGGATGTGACCGAGGGCGCGTTGCATCTCGACGATCGCCGCTTGACTCGAAACCTGGGCCAAATGCGAGAGCTCACCCGGGTCGAAACCCGCCACGTAGTTGAGCAAGATCTGCGCTTCGGCCGCTTGCGAGGGGTGTCCGACCTCGAGCTTCAGCAAAAAGCGATCGAGCTGCGCTTCAGGCAAGGGGTAGGTGCCCTGCGATTCAATCGGGTTTTGGGTAGCCAAAACCAAGAACGGCTCGGACAGAGGCCGCGTGATGCCGTCGGTGGTCACGCTGCGCTCCTGCATCGCCTCGAGCAAGGCAGATTGCGTCTTGGCCGGTGCGCGGTTCACTTCGTCCGCGAGCAGGAGCTCGGTGAAGACCGGTCCGGGCACGAACGAAAATTCTCCCAGTTTTTGGCTGTACAGGGTGCTGCCGGTGATGTCGCTGGGCATCAGGTCAGGGGTGAACTGAATGCGTCGGAACGAGAGACCGAGCACGCGCGCGAGCGCGCGTACGAGCAATGTCTTGCCCAGCCCTGGCACGCCTTCGATCAGCACGTGACCGCGCGCCACGAGTCCGACCAGAACGTGCTCGACCAAGGACTCCTGACCCACGAGCACGCGGCTCACTTCGGTTTCGATGCGCCGTAGTTCGCTACTCAGTTGTTCGAGATTCACTTCGAGCCTCCCGCCCGTAAAGTCATGTTTTCCAGCTTCTCCAAGGTAATCAGATCGTTCGGAGACGGTCGCGCCGAGGCCAAATCGTCCTGCGCCTCGCGCGCCTCGGTCAGCAGCAGTACCAGCTCCGGTTCGGGCAATTCCACCCGCACAGCCATGCGCGAAGCGAGCTCGATCAGGCCGATCGGTTGCTGCGGACTCAACCGTTCACGCAGGCGCTCGATCAGCCACGAGCCGTAGGTCGCGAGCGCGAAGCGCGTCGCCCGCGCGCGGCGGTAGTTCTCGCCGAGCGCGAGCACGTGATCGCGGAAGGCGCGGCGGCGCACGAAAATCGGATCTCTGCGCAGGCCGAAGGCGGTGCCCCCATGCCAACCGAAGAGCACAGCCAAGAGCGCGAGCTGGGCCACGAGCGCGCCGAGCCCCGCCTTGTACAGCGAAGAGAACGTCGATGACGCGCCGCCGCCGGTCCACGGGCCAACCAGCTCGAGCGTTGATCCGTTGCCGCTCAGCAGGCTGACGGCAAAGAATGCGTTGTCTCCGACGCTCAGCGAAGCGTTGGACAGAAACTCATCGTCGCCAAAATACAGCACCCGGCCGTCCCCGTAGCTGCGCTCGGCGACGTAGGGTCGCTTGCCCGCCATCGCGTACGTGCGCTCACTCTGGACGCTGGTGCGCAAGTCGAGCGCGTGCCGAGTGACAGCTGACAGTTCGAGCTGAGTCGGCTCGAAGCCGACCGGTAGCGAAAGGCGCCCTTGATAGCTCTCGGCGGAATAATGGACGTTGGTCGCTTTGGCCAATTCTTCACCGGATTCAGTCACGATCAACGTGCCACCATCGGCCGCGAACTCGAGCAGCTTGGTCCAAGCCTCACTCGGCTGCTCACCCACGACCATGATCGCGTAAACGTCCGGTTCGAGCTCGCTCAGCGGACGAATACGGCGGCGCACCGTGACTTGCTGGTCGCGGAGCAGCTGCGTCAGCACCCCGAGCCCGTGGCCTCCGCCTTCCGGACCAAAAGAGAGCGAGTTCGAACAAGCACTCGCACCGAAGCAGAACGCACACAAGAAGAGCACCGACAGCACGCGCACCACGATCGGCTGCACGCGCTCGAACAGCTTGCGATAGAGGTCCGCACTCGCGGGCGCGCCGCCGAACTGCACGGCTTCCACGGAACGGAACACGTCGCGGGCGGCGCCGTAGCTTTCGTCGCTGCGCAGGGCTCGCAGGTAGTCACCGTTGGTCTGCGCAGGACTCACGTGCAGCTTGCCGGCCATGCGCAGCGCGTGGATCATGGCTGCTTGCAGCGCCGCGACGGCGTCTTCGAAGCGCGCCGACAACGCGGACTGTTCAGCCAACGACCACAGGCGTGCCACGTCGGTCTCCGCCACGTGCGGCGCGATGGCAGCCGCATCGGAGGACTTCGGCGACGGTCGCTTGGCTGTCTCTGGCGCAATGAACTGTGCCCCCACGAGGACACGGCGCAGGGCGAGCGCAACTGCAATCACCAGCGCCGCCAACAACAACCAGAAAACCAGCGAGCTGACCGCGCCCAGTCCCTGGCTCAGCAACGAATCAGCGCCGAAAAGCGACGAACGCGACTCGACGGGCTTGTTGGTGCAGGCCTGACGCAGGCCGGGGCAGCGCTGACGAACGGACAGCTTCGACAAGGAGCACAGCAGGGGATCATCACGCACCGCGGCCTGAGCTTTGCAGAACGATGCGTCGGGGCCCGATAGAGCGCGTGACAGTGAACTTTCGACACCGTCAGCCGGCACACTCGCAAAGGGATTGGTCGGTGCCTCGTCTTCGTCGTTCGGTTCGTCGTCGTCCTCGTCGCCTTCTTCCGCTTGGACGCTATCGCCACTGGCTGCGGGTGGAAGTGATTGCCATGCGGGCGGGTCGTCGTTCGGCGCTCCACGCGCGAGCGAGGAGAGTGACAGCACTGCGAACAGAGCGAGCATCGCCGAGCACTTCAGGCCAGCCATCACTCCGCCCCCTCGCTCAGCGCGCGCCCCAGCTCCAAGAACCGCACTTGAATATCCCAGCCCTCGCGCCGCGTGCGATTGTCGATGTAAGCCAAGAAGCGCAGGGTCGCCACGAGCGGCACCGACAAGAACAAGCCGGCCAAACCGGCTTGCCAGTTCAAGCCCTGCCAAACCGAAGGCAGCGCTTCAATCGGCAAACCCTCGGCCGCGAGCGCGCTGGCGAAAATCTGACAGACGGCGATGAACGCGGCCGAAATGACGAGCAACGCCAGCCACACCCCGAACGACTCCGGCACTCGGCCGGACGTAAGCCGCGTCGCGCGTCGGTACGCGCCCATTGCGCCCGCCCCCTCCAGAACGACGACCTCGTCCATGAAAAGCGCACGTGTCACGACCAGCGGCGCCGCGATCACGATCAACGTTCCCCCGACGATCAGCAGCAAGGCCAGACAGCGCGCGAGAGTCGCGCGGTACAGCAAGCGCGCCGAAGACGAGAGCACGAGCCCGAGCGACACGTCCGCGCTGAACATCAGTCGCCCCGCAGCGACCGTGAATGGCAATTGCAGCAGTGAGTACAGCGCGACTCCTAGTACGCCTACCCACGCGGGTGAAACTTCCCAATGCAGCAGCAACCAGCACAGCGAGTAGGCGGGGAGCAACAGGCACGCGCCGAGCTTCAGGTATAGCCCACCACCGAGCACCAAACTGAAACGCACCGCTAAATCCACGATCTCGGCCAGGCTGCGCTCGCGCACCACGACCCGCGCTTCCCAAACGTTCATGGTCGCGCTCGCGGGCTTTCGCCGCGCCCTGCGAACGCCAGAAAACCGAACACTGACAGCCAGGCCAAGGCCGAGAAGCTGAACTTCACCGCTTCGGGCAACGAGGAAGGCGACCAGAATGCCTCGATCAGCGCAGCAATGAACAACATCACCGCGGCGCCCAGAGCGAGCAATGAAAGGTCAGAGGCGCGTCTGCGCAGAGAACCGAGTCGGGTATACCCGTTGGTGCTGATCAACGCCGCGCCCATGCACAGCCCGGCGCCGCCGGCGATCACGATTGCCGTCAATTCGAACGGTGAATGCCCGCACACGAAAGTGAACAGGTTGCGACCGTGCCCCGCGCGCTGCACGAAGCCGAACACGGTGCCCGTGAACAAGCCATTGTACAGCGTGTAATAGGCGCTGCCGACGCCGAACAAGATCCCGGTCGCGAAACAACGAAAGGCAATGCCGACGTTGTTGTCGACGTAGAAGCCTGTCATGGCCGCGTCAGTGTGTTCGGCGCGCCCGTTCGCGAAACCTTCCGCGTAGGCTTGCGAGAGCTCTTCGAGAGTCTTCAACGGCAGCACGGAGGCTGCAAACGAAGGCGAATGCAACGCGCCGAGCCAGCCGACCAACAGCGGCACCACGAACAGCAGCGCGCTGATGGCCATGAAGCGAGAGTGCTTGCGAAAGGCGCGTGGGAAACCGTGCCCGAGCGCCCGAAGCGCGTTGCGGAGCGCGTAGCTGCGCGAACCGTACAGAGCGTGGTGGCCGCGAGCCGTCAGCGCGTCCAGGTAAGCCACGATGTCGGCGGCCGAGCCGGCCTGACGTGCGCGCATCAGATCCCCGCATACCGCCCGATACAGGCTCGCAGCGCGCGAAATGCGTGGCGCCGAGAGCGCGGCGAGCGGCGCGTCCCCCGCAAGAAGCTGCGTCAGCTCTTGCCAATCCGGCGAGCGGCGCGCCACGAACATTTCCCTATCGAACACGTTGCTTCTTCCCCGCCTTGCGTCGCAAGGGCTGCTTGTCCCCGCCGGCGCGCACGTAAAGCAGGCCGAGAAAGCGAGAAGGATCTTTATAGCGCACGTGCAGCTGCTTCGCATAGGCGGGAGCGAGCATGCTCGCGAGCTCGTCTTCGCGTAGCTTTTGCAACTCGGGGGCGCGCCGTAGAAAGAGCTCGAGCGCCTCCATCACCGGACCCGGCAGATCCAAGCGAGTGGGCAGCTGCTCGAGTTCGGAGGCGGCGGGCGCCGGCTGAAGGCGGATCGGGTCGCGCAAGCGCGGGCGCTCCTCGATGATCACCATGGTGTCCGCGGCCCAGTCACCCAAGCGACGAAAGCGCGGGTCGAGGGTCATGGTCAGTAAACCGATCGCGTAACCCGTCGGCAAGAAATCCGCTGCACGCAGCAGGTTTCGGAGCACACTGCCGCCGAAAGACACCGGCAGGCCGTCGCGGGTGACCACGCGCAATCCAAGCGCTTTCTTGCCCAGGCTCCGACCGCCCATGAACGATTCACAAGTGACGAAGTAGCCCCATTCCAAGGCGAACATCAGCAGCAAGAGCGCGCCCAGTTTCCAGCCGGAGAGCTCGGCGTGGCCGATGGACGAAAGCGACAAGACCAAGCCGATCACGAACAAGATCGCGAGTCGAACGAACAGATCGATCAGATACGCGAGCGCGCGGCGAGCGGGTCCTGCCAGGCTGCAGCTGAACACCACGTGCTCCGGCGTCTCGATCTCCACCGTGGTATCGAGTGCGCGGAGCGCTGGAACGGCCCCGTGGGTGATGACACGCCGCATAGCCATCAGCTCGGCGTCACTCGGGAGGCCGACAACGCTCGGACTTGCCACCAAACTACCGACTCCCGCCAGCGCACGATCACTGCACATTAGGTTAGGCGCAGCGCCGGGCGGTTGGCGAGAAATCCTGCGCGGCCTCGGGCAGCGTCCCGGCCGAAAGGCGGTCTCAGCACCCTTCTGTAACGCCCGTGAAACTGCCGCACTTGGCACGAACTCGCACGGCAGGAAGAAACAAGGGGTTTCCAACTAAATGTCGGGCCCGTGCCCGAAACGCTGGCGAGAATCCGCAGAAAGGGGCACCGTTCGTCAACGTCACAGCCGGCCCTGCGTGCGCAATCGTCTCGAAACGCTGTGTGGGCCAATGTGCGAAGGACTCGAGATTTGACGTTTTGGTCCGACAAGCAATTCCCAGCATGGCCCTCCCCCAATCCAGTATGAACCTCCGCGCGCGGCCCGAGGCCGCTGACCCGTTCGCCATGCAGCTCGCGCTGTCACGGGTACACGCTCGGCTCGTGCCGATGGAGCGCGACGAACACGGCTACGTGCTCGATCCGAGTGCCCAGGGTTGGCTTTCGCTTCCGACAGAACGCGGCTTGGCGGGGTATGGCTTGGGGCGCGCGCTGCGCATGCTGCTCGACGTCCTCCGCGGACTCACCGCGCTGCACGACACCTTCGACGCGCAGGGCGTCGACTTTGCGCACGGCGAGGTCGCGATCACGCAGCTTCGGGTGGATGGCGAAGGCGTGTGTCGCTTGGTTCCGCTCACCGCTCGGCACTCCGTTCCCGACTCTCGGCCCGCCGCGGAAGCCCTCGGCTATCTGGCGCCCGAACGCCTACTCGGCGAAGCGGTCGACGCACGCTCGGACGTGTTCAGTGCGGGCGTGCTGCTCTGGGAGGCACTTGCGGGGCGGCGACTGTTCAACGAGACCGTCGCTGACACGATCGTCGATCGACTGATGGGTGAGAAGCTGCAGATGCCGCAACTTCCACCGGAGCTCGCTTGGGCAATTCCGCTCAAGTCGATCGCCGCGCGTGCCCTGTCAGTGGATCCGTATCAACGCTTCGCGGATTGCGCAGAGCTAGCGACCGCGATCTCCATCGTGGCGCGTGACCGCGTGGCTGCACACTCGGAAATTACCGCGTTTTTTGGCCCACAATTGCGTTCTTCCGGCTCCGTCGCCCAGCAGCGCCCGGTCCCCTCGCGCAGCTCGACGTTCCCGAGCGTCAGCTTGCCGGTGGCGCAGGCGAGCGTGACCGCAGCGCAGTCGTCACGGAACGGTTTTCCTTTGGCGACGCCTGCGCCGCGCGCGGTCACGCCCGTTCCACGCGCAATCACTTCCGCACCGCGCGCGGTCACGCCGTCGCACTCAGTCACGCCCATTCCGCGCTCGATCGCGCCCGCGCCGACTTCTTCGGGGCGCAGCAGCGATGCGCAACCCAACGGGCCATACAAATCACACTTTGCCACGCTGATCGGCACCGGCGAGATCGTCCCGGCCTCGCACAAACGCAAAACGCTGACTTCGGTGGGGACGCCCCAATCTGCGCTCGCGCCGGTCGAGGACGCACCCGCGAGCGCGACGCGTTCGTCCAAACTCCCGCCTGCTCTACCGACATGGGCAGCCGGCGTCTCCGACGCTCCATCCCAGCCCTCGCTAGCTCCCCCGTCGACCTCCGCGGTGGTGGCGCGCGCCGCCCTCAGTTCCATCGCTCTCGGCGAGGTGCCCCAGTTTCGCAGCTGGTCGCCGCGCCGCTGGGGGATCGCCCTGGCGATCGTCGTCGGCCTCGGCATTGTGGTCGGGCTGCTCGCCAGCGCTAGCGGCGACAGCGCGCCAGAAGCGAAGCAAAAGCCCGCATCCGGTGCCGCTGCAATTCCGGCAGCCATCACCGCACCGCCCGAACCACTAGCCACTGCCGAAAATCATGCTGGCAATGAATCCGCACCTCCCGCGGCAGCCGAGCCCGGCAACGGCGCCCGGGGCAGCGCGCCCAAGGAGCTTCGTACCGTGCCCAAGGCCGCAGCGCCCGCAAAACCGGTGAGCGCCAGCACCAAGGACTACGGGATCTGAGTCTTCGTTCGCGCTGACCCCTAGCCACGCTAGACCGTGGCGATGAGCGTCTGGTCGAAACTGTTTGGCGGCACGGACAACGTACGAGACCTGGCTGCGCTCGTAGTGCCCACGGCCACGCATCCGACGACGGTCGCCTTGGTCCCTGGCAAACTGACTGTCACGTTTCACGCGCACGACGATGCCGACGGCCGCAAAGGGAACTTCCTCACGGCGGTCACCGAAGGATTGCTCAAGCGTGGTCAGCGCGAGCTGGTCGTGAGCCTATGCGTCCGCGAAAGCGACGACGCACAGGCGCACATGCTAGAGCTCAACCGATTCTTCGTCACGGTGTGGCGCTGGGCGCTGCAGCGCAACTTGGTCGATACGGGCGGCGTGACTCGCTTCGGTGAGCGCGGCATGTTTGGGCGCAGCGGGAACGGTTTCGTGTACGTCGACGCAAAACCGCTGCGCGGTGTCACGATGCCCGGACGCGCGCTAGCCGCGATCGCGGTGGATCCGGCCGAGGTCGAGACCGCACTTGCGCACGGGGTTTATCGAATCCTGGCGCGGCTCGGCGAGGGATCCGGCTGCTTCCCCTTTCCGACCTGGAGCGATCTGACACGTCCGAGCGTCGCAAGCGCGCGCGAAGGAGAGAGTGCCTTGAGTAAGATTTCTCGAACTCGCGCGCCCGGAGTTCATTTCCTGATCGAAGACAAGCGCCTGCGCGTGCGCATCCCGACGGCGGCGCGTGGGATTCTCGGCCGCGGCGTAGCAGCGCTCGCGCCCGGCACACCGTTCGCGCTGCTGACCGAACCCGCAGCCAACGCTGATGCGATGCTCGTCTGGCACCCTGGTCAGGCCGAACCGAAGGCGATCTACGCCGACGGCTCGGAAGGTGCACGGCTCACGGGCGGCTGTTTGGCGGTTGTTCCCGGAGGGCAGAAGGACGAGATCCGCGTCATGGAAGACGGCTACACGCTGCTGCTTTCCGATGATACCTGGGGTTCGCTAGCGAGCGCACTGCTCGGCGAACGCCTCATCTGCCTACCCATGTCCGACGGTGCAACGCTCGAGATCGAATGGCTCTACGAACGAGCGGTGCGTGATCTCTGAAGACCCACCCGAACTCCGCGTTTCAGATGCGGGTTCGGGTGGTCGCCTTCTCGATTTGTTAGATCGCGCAGTGACTCAGTTGGTGCTGGCTTCGCCCTTGCCCTGCACGCTCGCGCTTGCGCTGACCGAGACGCTGATGCTCGCCTGAGCCTGAGCCGCGATGGCAATCGACGACGTCGCGCAAGCGGCGCCCGAGGCACCAATCTGACCCAGCGCGCTGAAAGACGCGACGGTCTTACCCGCCAAATCGGCGATCGGATCCTTGAGATTGTAGGTCAGCGCAAACGCCGACTTGATGTCACCGATGTGCGCGTGGAGTGCGCCGTACAGCTCGTCATCACCCGTGACGGCCAGAGTCGCCGAAGAGTCACAATGCGCGTCCGCCTTGGCCGACCCTTCGCACGACGCTTGGCACTCGGCCGCGCCGTCGCAGCTCAAAGTACCTTCGCAAGAGGGCGCAGAGGCTTCGGCCTTGCACTCACCGTGGCACTGGCCGTTGCAGTCGACCTTGCCCGGCGCGTAGGTGCAGGTGCCTTCGCATTTGCCACTGCACTGAGCGCCGCCCGTGACTTCGCACGAACCCTTGCAGTCCGCTTTGCAGCTGCCGCTGAACTGACCCGTGCATTTGGCCGAACAGCTGCCACTGGCCTTGGCCGAGCAGCTGCCTTCGCACTTGCCGCTGCACGCGCCGCTCGAGTCCTTGCCGTCGCACTTGCCCATGCAGTCGCCGCCACAAGTGCCGCTGAATTGCGCGCTGCAGCCGGCGTCACAAGTGCCGTTCCAGGCCAAATCCGAGCACTCACCGGTACACGAACCGGCGCACTTCACGGCTACGTCCGCCGAGCACTTGCCCGAGCAGGTGCCGGTACAAGTCGCGCTCGGCGCCTCGACGTCGCACGCGCCCGAGCACTCGCCCTTGCACTCCACCACGAGCTTGCCCGGCTCACATTTGGCCCGGATGTCGCAATTGGGCAGCTTGCACTTGGCCTGACAATCACCTTGCACGCTCACGTCGGCGTGACACTCCGCTTTCACTTCGAGCGTGACGGTCGCGTGCGCATTGTTGATGCGCGTGTTCACGACTGCACAAGCTTTGGCAGCGGAGGTCTGCGTCGCGTCTTCACCCAAATCTCGATTGATGGCGTTACACGTCGCGAGCCACTTGGCTTCTACCTCGAGCGCCGCGTCCTTGAGCGCGCTGCTCGCTTGGCCGAAGGCCAACAGCGTTGCCTGCGCGCTGGCGTTGGCGTCGAGCCCGCTACAGCTAACTGGCGTCCCCGTGCCATCAGTGGCGGTGTTGCAGCCTGCTCCGGCGAGCATGGCCATGAGGCCGACCAAGCCAACGGTTGAGAACGCGCGCTTCAAAGTAAAATGATTAAGACTATTCATGTGGTGACTTCCCGACTCAGTGTGACAAAAGGTGCCGACAAGCGCGCCCCGCCTGCCGGCGAGGAACGAGTGACGACAGGTTGAAATACAGACGAATTTCGCATTCCGAGCCTACAGCTCGAACGTACCTAGGCAGAAAGCGCGCCAGCCATGAAAGTCCGACGGTACGAGCGGCGATTGGATTCAATTGAGGCTTTGCGGCGAGCTCGGTTCGCCCACACTTTGGACCAGGAATCGAACGCAGGCCCGCCATTCTGCACCCAATTGCAGGCGCACGTGCCGACTGATTACCGGCAGCTGTAGGTCTTGCTGGGTGCCCCGCCGCGTACACCCTACGTCGCCTTCACTCGTCACTCAATGGGCGGATGTCCACTTCAGCGTCGGTCAAGATGGTTGCATAGCGATCGGCCCAGGTGATCGCATCCCGCAAACTTGGAACCTCGAGGATCGAGAAACCCGCGATCAACTCTTTGGATTCGGCGAACGGGCCATCGACCCACGTTCGCTTGGCAGCGCTCGGCTTCGCTCGCACGCCCTTGGAACTCGGGGTCAAAATTCCGGTGGTCAAGACGGCTCCATCGTCACCCAGCGATTCAGTGAGCGCACGTAGCGCCCCAGCGTGCTGCTCTTTCGGGCGAGCGCCACGTTCGAAAGCCGCATCCGCCTTGGTCAGCAGCAAGACTTGGAGGGGGATGTCACCCGGAGGCTTCGGCATCATCCCCAAGTCCCAAGGTTCCACCACTGGACCCACTTCGATTTCACAGTCGCCGTTTGCCTGCGCGTAGCGCTGGGCGTGCGTCACCGCATCTGCGAGCGACCTCACCTTGATCATCGCATAAGATGCCAAGAGCTCATTTTCACCCGCGTACGGTCCGGGCGACACTTGGCTCTGCCCGCCGGCGCTCTTGACGCGCACGCGCTTTTCGCTGCGATGAAGGCCGGCGCCCGTGATGAACACGCCATTTTTCAGGCTCTCTTGCACGAGCGCCCCCATGCTCTGAATGATCTGCGGATCGGGCGGGCCGCCCGCTTCCATCTTCGCATCGACCTTGTGCATGACCATGAAACGCATGACGGTTCTCCGTTGGGGCTCGCGTCGCTCATAACCTTGGCGGCGGTCGACGTCGAGCCCCAGCCGGCACCCCGCGGGGATGTTCGCGGGTACGCGCGGTGGTTGGGTTTTCCCGACGCGAAGCGAGGCTTTGGGCTACGTTCGCGCGCCAATGTGGGCCTCGTGGCGCAAAGTTCGGCAACTGTCGGTTACCGAGTCGATCGGCGCGTGTGCCTGGC